>Ga0179593_1674906_pt1 | contig 16269 bp, 22 predicted proteins | sample CZODoug2_1_08_16_FD_185931 | JGI IMG/M metagenome (GOLD analysis project Ga0179593, IMG submission 185931) | Vadose zone soil fungal communities from Angelo Coast Range Reserve, California, USA - CZODoug2_1_08_16fungal (PacBio error correction) | ecosystem: Environmental > Terrestrial > Soil >...
CGAACGAAGACAGAAATGTGGGTTCGAGTGCAGGGCATAGGGGGGTTCTGCAACACAATGGGGGGTCCCGTGGGTGCAGCTCGGGGGCAGCTAATAAGCTGAGACGGCTCAACAGATAACCTGTAAAGGAGGAAGTAGAAACCGGAAGTCTCAAAAAAGTCGGTCAACGCAAGCGAGGTGTTAGTACTACTGGAAGGGGGGAGGCGAATGGTAGAATTGGACTAAGGTTACTGCGTGCAGGTAAACATCGTGGCATGTTCAGGCAGGATAGATAGATGCTAGGGGCTCGGTGGAGGCCGGGACCCTTTCAAGGAATCAATAAAACTAAAAGCTGGAGAAAAAGTCTCTAAAACGGACCCGCCTCCGTGGCCAGCAACTCCTCTGTCTGGAACAGGTGAAAAAAAACCTCACACACCGCTCGTGTTCAGAGCAGGGGACTGCTCTGAAGGGAGAACGGGGTAAAAAAGATGCAAAGGGGGGGTGCAGTCCGGAAAGCCGGAGAATGGAAGGGGGGGCATTCTCAACCAGGTCATTAACCGAAGGTTAGTCAAAAGGAACGGATGGGAAAAAAAAGGGGATGGTCCAAGATGTCCTGACGGGGGGCAGTTGGGGACGGAACGACATTTTTTGGGGAACAGAGTGGGTTTGGAGACATACATCTGCTTTCTAAAGGGAACGGGGGGTAAGAGGGGGACTCTTTGGGGGCTATTTCCACCGGGTCTCATATCTGGCAGGACGTAAGAACTCAGAAATAGTCCTGGGTCGAGCAAGCCATGGAAATAAAGGTTCGCTATAAGGGTGGACACCGAGTTTTGAAAGTGGGAGTTTTTATCTAGGGGGGAAAAGGGGTGGGGAGCCAAGTTCAAAAAAAAAAACAACAACAAAAAAAAATTGGCCGACACTGCGGCTGCCAAAATGGGAGGGAATCAGGATATAAGTCTCTCAAGGGGAAGGATGAGATTGTTTCCGGATGTCAAAACATAAATAGTGCAAAACAGAAAGAGGGGCCTTTAACCCAGGGACAAACATGCCATTGTGAGTCACGCTCGGGGGGCGGGTAGGGGGGACTTCGGGACAAACCACTAGCTTCGCCCGTCGAAACAGCGGTAAAAAAAGAATGAATGGAAGCTCGGAAGCATCCGTCAAGCGGGAAAGGGGGTATCGGGCCTGCCCGATGAAGGGGGAGTGTCGTACCCGGGAAAAAGGATCGAGATTGAAACGGGGGGGCAATCCGGTTTCACTAATGCTGGAGAATACGCAATTTTGGGAAGAGCGAGGGGGGAACGAGCAGTACAGGTTCTCCAGAAGATCGAGGGAGTGCGAAACAAGGGGGGGAGGCCCCGCAGAGGAACGATCGAGAAAAAAAGGGGGGGGGTGGTCCCCCCCGAAACCTGAGTCAGGGTCATTGAAATGTCCGACTCCCAGCAGGGGATGTGCGAAAACGTCAAGTCCCTTAAGGGGTCCAAGGAATCAGTACGCTTCTTTAACCAGCGCACGGCGACCCGATGTTACGGCGATTCCGAATCAAAGGAGAAAAATGCGTATCACCAACCAGGGGGGGGGGGAAAAGAGAACACTAAGCGCCGATGAGTCTCATTAAAAGCCAAATTGGAAAATGGAAAAGGCGGGGGGTACATGGAAAAGGGAAGAGAAAGGGACGAAGTCACCGTTCTTGCGTGGGAACACTGGGACGCATGTCTCTGACCTGAAAGGGGAACAATCGGTCATGGGAAAAGCCTCTCAAACGAGAGACCGGGACGGCGCACATATGAGAAAGTTCTAGGGGATGAAGAGGACGGGTTGGTTTTTACTGCGGGGGAAAACCGCGACGAAATTTCGAGAAGCAGCAGAGGAAGGTGGGGAAACTCACGAGGTCTGAGAGAGGGGGGCATAAAGGTTCTATACAAGATAATGAAAATGGGAGTTCCAAAAAATCGCGTCTATGGGAGCTAAGGTCGGGGGTATAAAAATGGTGAGAAGGGCATTCTAAACCGCGGGGAGCGTGACGATAGGAGGGGGGAGAGGATTTGAGACTGGAAGGCGTGGGGGGGGTGTTGTGGTTGTGTGGGGTTGGGGGGTTTTGTTGGGTGTTTTGGGGGGGGGGTGGGGTTGTGTTGTTGTTGGTGGTGGGGGGGGTGGGGTGTGGATTGTGGTTGGGGGTTTACAAGTTAAACCAAGAGCCGCCGAGCTTGAATCCGCAGGTAATTGCCGAGCGCCAGAGAATCACGGCTTAGGAAGGGTGGGACCGCCACCCGGGGGCCGGATCCTTCCTCCATGTGGGGAGAAGTTTCGACATAGACGATGAGAAAGTTGGGGACCTCTTTTTCGGAAAGGCCATCACCACCAAGTTAAGGAAAAAAAAAGGTAGGAGAAAACCTTTAAAAGAGGTAATCCCGGAGCCCCTTTGGGGGAAAAGTACCAAAGGATGTTAGAGGAAAGGCGCTTAGCTGGTGATGAAGAAATGCGTAGGAAGATACTACAGGCTGGGGGGGAAAGAGCACTCAATACAGACAATCAGTCACACAAATGAGGGGACGATTTCTCAAACAGAGATTGATCAGTCGAAGAAGAACACGCGTGGACCACCATCAAGCAACGAAGGGAGACAGACGGGAGGGGCGCACCTAAAGGGAAACGTGGTCCATCGGAGGAAGAGGTACGCCGTTCTCACCAAGAAACACCACCACATTCTGAACCGGGGAAAGTGATATGGGAAAAAAGAGGGGAGATGAGACAAGAACACGAATAAGACGTAAGCGGAAGCCTAGCGAAGGGGAGAAAAGGGAGGCTCGGAGGGCCGGAAACGAGGATTCCTTTTTGGGGAAGGGGAATGAGAAACCGTGAAGGGTCCGAAACAGATACAAAAAGCGAATTGCAGTAGGAAAGAGAAAAGAAAAATTAAAAAGCGCGTACATCGAAGCTAGGCCCTCGAAAAGGGGAGATCGCGTTAAAACGAATATCAGTTTGAAAGAGGGGGGGAAGAAGACAGCCGCCAGAAGGGGGAAAACACAGGGAGATGAAACGCCGTCAAAAAGGAGCGGAGAGCTGCAACAGGGAGAACGTAGGTAAAAGGGGAAAGGCTGCATCTAAGGCCAGACGACGCAATTTCTAGAGAGAGAAAAAAAAAAAAAGATGGGGAGAAAAGAAAGGGGCCTATGGCAAAAAAGGACTGGAATTGAACTCTGCCTGGTCAAGAAAAGGAGGAGAAAGGGCCACTCCGCAGATCGGCCGGACTAGAACCAGGTAAAGGAAGGGAGGGCAAAGGGAACCGTGGAAAGGCGGCGAGAGAGAATCGGGTGGAAACCGTTCAACGCGCGATAAAAAGGAAGGGCAGGTGATCTAAGCATGCAATAAGCTTCGGAAAAGGAAAAAGGATCTGTCTTTCGGGATAAAAAAAGGCAGAGGAGAGAGAGAGATATCTAGGATAAATATAGGACGTAACGCACCAGGGGGGAAGCGGGGACCGTCAAAGGAGAGCAAAGACAAAACAAAGCCGTGAACAAACCGACGACTGGGATCCCCCCTTGTCATCCATGAGAGAACGGCAGGGACCGTCAAAAAAAAGCTAAGTAGTGTCTGGAGAGGAAGGGCATAAGTAAGGGAAATTCCGAATGTTTGGAAAACAGTCAAAAAGGGAACAGGATACTTATCGACGAGTCAAAAAGAAGGGAAGAAGGACAAAAGTAGGATGCCAAGAGAGTAAAGGGGGGAAGGGTCGGAAATGTGCTGGTGTCTTCTAGACAACAAAGAGTGAAACAAGGGAGTTGTTGAAAAAATATCTAAAGGAGAGGGGTTGTGTCTAGCGGACATTTAGCTCTGGACCAAAAAGAATGGAGGAAGGAGGGAGGAGAAGGAAGCAACTCAGTCGAACTACACTTCCCAAGAAACAAAAATAGCTACGGAAGGTTATGAAAAGGAGAACATCACTTTTTAAAGAGCGTTTTGGAATAAGGGGGAAAGAAGGGAAGGGGGGCAGAGAAAGAGGGAAGAAAACTGGAATGGGGAGACTCAAATGTCGGCCTGATTAACGCGATGTTCAAAAAAGAAAACAGGTCTTCAAAAATGCAGATTTGCGACTGGTTCACACTGAAAGGGGGAGGGGGAGGAAAGACTCGGCTGGCGGCTGCGGGAAGGGAAAGGGAAGAAACCGATTAAACATCCATCACTTGAGAAAAGCCGATAACCGCCGCCGCGGGCGTAAAGGAAAACACTTTTTTACCGATGAGGGAAAAAGGAAAACTTCTAGAAGAGGGAGAGAGGGGCCTGTGAATGGATTGAAGGAGAGGTATCGACCGAAAAAAAAACAGCTTAGGGAAAAATTCAACCTCCGTGAAAAAAACGGGGTGGGGGGAAGAAAGGAGGATCATTTGTTTAAGAAAGTGTAGAAGAAAAAAGCACAATCTAGGACTCTCAGAAGGAGGAGAGCGAGAAATGTGTAGAAAAAAAAAAAAAAAAGAAAAAAAAAAAAAAAAGTGCTCGGATGTGGCAGCCCGAGACACACGATCTCCGCCTGAAGGAGAAGCAGGATTCGGGAGGTAACGAAGAAGGGGAGAGCAACTACCCAAGCCCTGAAAGGGAACCAACGATCATACTAAGCTGAAGAACAGAAGCAACGGGCTACCACCGGGAACGGCTAGAGGAGAAAGCATTGGCGTGTAAAAAACACAACTTAGGGAGGAACACCCGAGATCATCGCGCTTTAGAAGCGAGCAATATGGTGGTAGCCGGTGAGATGGCAAAATTAGGATTTAGATAATTGAAAAAATTTCAATGCGAACTCTTGCGTATTCATCACGAGGGGAAGGAGTATTGGCGCAGGCAGCCTGGGTCGCTCGTGGGAGAGAGGGGGGAGAAGAGGAAACCACAAGCATAGCAAAGTAAAAAAACCCTAAAAAGAAAACTACCTACAGTAGAATCGCCGCCTTGTGGGGGAAGCGTTGCCACCCGGAGACTAAAAATTGGAGGAGAGGAAGAAGAGAAAAAGTTGGGGCCTACAAGAGTCAGCGGAAAATTTGGGGAGAAATAATGTCAAAATCTAGAGATAACAAATCAAAGTCCGGGACGCGACCTAGGAGAAGGGGCCGGCGATCTTGTTGAAAAAAGAAAAATGTGAGAGGAAATAAGAAAAGCGGAAAAGCTTGAACTATATTGGCTAAGAGGGAAAGGTTCCGGAAGGAAAGCCTGGGTGTTAGGAAAGAAGAACGGAGGGAAGCAGAAAGCGTGTTTGGGGGAAAAGGGGAAAAAGAGAACACAAGTTCACGTACAAATGAAGGGTGGGCGGGTGAAAAACTCAAATCCGGCCACAGATAGGGAGAATGAGAATCCGAGAAAGTTTGTAAAAAAAGGGTAATGCTGAGAAAAAACGGAAGGGAAAAACGGGGGAGAAACGGGGTAAATGGGGAGAATTTCCGCGAGGGCCACATTCAAACCGGGGGGGAGCTGACCCTTTGTCGAAGGGAGGGGGGGGGGAAGAAGGGACTCGCTTACTCAGAGAAGAACTAGAAGGAATAGACCGGAGGGGGGGGGAAAAAAGCGCTCAGAAAAAGACTGCCCGAATGAGGGCAACAAACACTATCCGTTGGGGAACTGGAGGGGGGGGGACTCGACCAAAAACACTCGTAAAAGAACAAGGACCCATCACCCGGTCGAAGAACGAACGGGGGAAAAAAGGCTCAGGGAAAACAGGGAGTGGTAAGAAACACTTAGGATAATCATTGAGAAAAGGAGGAAAATTCAAGGACGTTCTCTCGGAGACCTTTATTAATCTCATATTACAGCAAAAGAGGGAAAAAACAAGAGGAGCAGAAGGGTGGGGGGAGAGGGAGGAAGGGGATAAAAGGGAGGGCAACGTCGAAGGGAAAAATACGCGGGCGGTGCCTCGTTCTAAAGGAACAAAAAGCAACTTTGAGAGGGGAAGGAAGAAAGAAAGGGGTGTGGTGATTCCTCAGAGAAACTATCTAAGCCGGGGGGGAAAAAAAAAATCAAGATGGTGGGGACCAAAAAGGAGGTAGAGAATCGATGGCACGGCTAAACAAAGGAGGGATCAATCCTCTCGGAAAGAACTCCACGGGAGGGAAAAAAACTTAGACGAGGGGAAAAATCCTAAAAGCAAAGCCGGGCACACGTTCGGCAGAAAGGTCGGGAAATTCTTTAACGGGACGACGGGAGAAAATGGGGAATTGAAGAAACGACGAGCCCTAGAAGCAAAGTCAAAAGTCTGAGTCGAAAAAAAAAGTAGGATGAGGAATAGAGATCTAACTCTGTTCTTACTTTGCGGAGAAGGCAGATGGGAGTAGACAGGGAGAAAGAACAGGAGAGAAAAACAGTTCAAGGAAGAAATACGACAGAAAGTACGACGATCCAATAACGGGGAAGAGGTCGGCTGATACTGTGGGAGCCGGCTTTCAAAAATCACGAGAAGGGGAGTAATCGTCCGACGGCTGGGGAGAGAAAACTTGTCAAAAAGATCTGTTAAGAAAATGTAGGGGGGTGCTTGGAAAAGAGGGAAGATAACACTATAGATAGATACTCAGTCTTGAGCCTCAAGTAGGGGAGGGAAGCCAAAGAACAGCGAAAAATCCGAGTGGGGAAGGGCTAGCCGAGAAAAGAGACACCGTGCAAAACAGACTCCCTCCTTAGAGGCATCATTCGAGACACCGACTTCAAAAAAAAGGAGAGCAAAGTTCGCTTCATACGGGAGATAATCAGGACGATATAAGTAACGGGAGCAGGAAAGAATTGGGGGCAGTAAAGGAGAGGGGGCTAAAACAGCTAGTCTATGAAAAAATGCAAAACAAAAGTCGGATGCTACTGAGGAGTGGTATGTGGTCCATTTGGAGGGGGGGAAGAGGGAGGGGAGAATTCGAGTTTTTTTGAACGAAGGAGTTTTTGTCAAAAGAAGAGAAGGTGAGAAAAAAGGCGGGGGGAGAGGGGCGTAGTCTGGGGACTACGTGTAAAAAAGATGGAAGGGAATCACCCTTCGCAGGCTCTCAAAAAAAAAGGGGTGCATGTCCAAAGAAGTAAATTCCCCACATGCGGGAGAAAAGGTAATGGGGAAAGAAGACAGGGTTCAAAAAAAGGGGGGCCGGGGAAGTTTTGAATTCGGGGTTTGCACGAGGGGGGGACGAGACATCATAGAGAGGGATAATTTCCAGGTAGAAGGGAGGAAGGAAAGCCGGCTGAACAGACCCAATTGAGGAGAACGGAAAACTGTCGAGGGGGGTCGCTTTGAAAGCAAAGTTTCAGGGTCAAGCTCGCGGCGGGGATAAGCTGGGGAAAAAGCTTGACCTTGGTCAATGAAAGAAAGATGGGACACGAGAGGCACGGCAGGAGCGGACTGAAAGGAGAACCCTTTTGAATACCTCGAAAAAGTCATAGGAGCCGAGTCCTTTGGGAGGGGGACGTTATCGGAGCGGACCATTATGGTAGAGGGGGAAGGGAGAAATGAAGGGGCCAATAAGGATCGATGCAAAACTCCGAGGGGGTTTAGAGAAACACAAATCGCAAAGAGCCAACAAGCGAGAGAAAATTATTAGGAAGGAGAAGGAGGGCGCCACTTGCGGTGGGAGATGGAACTCTATACATTTGTTGGGGGGGGGGGGGGGGTGGGGGGGGGGGGGGGGGGGGGGTGTGGGTGGGGTTGGGGGTGGTGTGGGGTGGGGGGGGGTGTCATCGAGGAAGGGGAGCCTGAAGCTAATCAATTAAAAAGCGGGCTGGGAAGAGTGGTGAGAAGGCAGAAAAAAGAGAAATGCGTTCCCGTCATAAAATTTGAGCCGCTTGCTGTTCAAAAAAAAAAAATATTTCGTCGGGAGTCCGAAAGCGGCGATTGTTTCTAGAAACCAAAGGGGGGAGGAAAAAAGAGGAAGTCCGCTGGCGGGAATCGGGTAGGAAATATGTTTTTCGCCTTGAGAGAAGAAAGTAGGGGGCGGGGAAGGATCAGGGCAGGAAAGAGGAAGGTGTCCAGTCACCTTAAAAAGACCTCAGGGGGGAAAAAAGTTCGCAAAACAGGCGCCTTTTTCAGCCGAGGGGAGGAGGCGCTCACGCGAACCGAGAACGGGGGAGCACACATCATGAGAAAACGCAGGAGAAAGACTGTGGGAGGGGAAGGGGAGAAATTACAAAAACAAAAACAACCCAATTGCGGAGCGGTCAGGAGGCCAGGGGGAAGAACGCTCTTCCCAGAATAGGGAGTTGCAGAAAAGAATCAAGGATCCAGGGAAAATGGCAAGAGGAAGCAGTAAAAGCTAGGGGATGACTAGCAAAAAAAAATGGAATCAAAAAGGGTCTCATTCTACGTCCGAGGGGCAGCTGGACTGGAGGTCGAGAGCTGGAAGTGAAATAAGGGGATAACGAGTTTGGTAAAGGGAGGAGCGGCCACTCGGGGGGGAAAGGGAGTTCAAAGGGCATGTGGAGGCTAAAAAAAAAAGGAGGAAACGTATTCAAAGTGGATGTTTGGAAAGGAAGAAAAAATCATGGAAGAATAGTAGGAACTGATCAATAGTAGCATTTGAGAAAGCGTAGAGAAAAGAACCCGATCACCAGGAGAAACGGAGGACATAAAAACGGCAAAGGAGTCAGAGAGAAAAATCACCTGACCAGAAGTTAAGGGCAGTGGGTAACTGTAGAAAACTCTGATAAAAAGGGGGGAAGTAATTCGGGATGACTAAACTTCTTTTGTACGAGAGTAGACAGGCAGGGGAAAAGCGTAAAAAACTTTATGATGGGTTCTATCTACTTGAAACAAAAAGGTAAGTTCAGAGATAGAAAAAGACACTCTGGAAATGCACATCACAAAAAGAAAAACTAAAGACGACTTTGGCGGTCCAAACCGGGAGGGGGAGCGAACGTCCGATAATCAGTTTAAGAAGTTCTCCAGGAAAAAAAAGTAAAGTAGGAGAGGCGTGAACGAACTCGTGTAAGGGTGAAGGAAAGAGGGAAGCATCTTGAAAACGAAAAGAGAGGAGGGAAGGGTTTTTTTGGCCGTCGGGAAAAGAGTGATTTGCTACTGAAAGGGAGGATGGGAAAGTAGGGAGGAGGGAGCGGCGAATGAAAACCGGGCCAAAGGGATTCCAAGGGGGGGAATGCCGCCCGACATTGGAAGGGGGGAGAATAAAGAAATAAAAGCATGAGGGGGCCAAACTCTTACCGAAGAGACTTATCAGGAGGAGAGGGAATGAGAAGTGAGAGACAATCAAACCCGGAAAAAAAAATGACTACCGAAAAATCTTAGAACGGGAGGGCTATCAGCCGACATCCGGGCCCAAAGGGGGGAGAGGCCAAGGTTCGAAGGTGTATTCTTCATGAAACGGAAAAAGGGAAGAAAAAGGGTGGGACTGTAGACCTTAGAAGGGAGGGCAATAAGAATGAGAAGACCATAATACGAATGGAGGGGGGGGAGATCTCTCAAAAACAGAGGAGGAAAAGTGGGGAGATCTAACTCGGAGTCGGGATGCGGAGGTCTAGTGGAATCACGAGTAATAAAAAAGGGCAAAAAGTTATCCTTTTTGCAGAGAGGAACAAGAGAAATAGAAAAGGAAACAAGAAGGCGGGAAGAAAAATTGAAACTAGGGGGCAGATGCTCCAGAAAAAGCAAACACGGGGGAGAAATTAGTTTCATCACGACCGGAGGAAAAAGGAAGTGCCGGAAGAGGGCAGTTTCCATCTTAAGAAAAAATAAAGAGATATAGATGCCTGGGACTCCAAGGTCGGTTTCGGGAAAAACAAAAATCTATGAACGGCAAGGGACGAGCCGCCGCCGTGGCCAGAACCTCCGCAGGAAAAATTGGATCACCTCCCTTAACAAAAAAGCGATCCTTTGAGAAGGAGGAAGATGGAAGAGAAAAGTAACGGTCGAGAGGAAAAAATGGGGGAAAGGAAGAAAACGGAAAAGCGGAAGGTAAGAACGAAGTCGATTGTTCAAGGCCGTCCAAAGTCAAGATGAACTGGGGAAAGGGTGGAGTGGTAATTTTTCTGGAAGCGTGCGTTGAAAGGAGAAGAAAAAAGTTGGGCAAAGATCGGGGGTTTGGAGAGAAGGAGGAGCTTTCTAAAGAAAGGGGTGAAAACTTTTGGAACTAGCTGGATGGGGGGAAGGGGCTATTGGCGGAAAATCAGACGTCTCCTCCTAGGGAGAAAAAAGAAAGAGGAAGTGGACACGACACAAGAACGGAATTCGCCCTGGTCGAGAAAAAGAGGGAAAATGTTCGGAACTCCTTTGTCCGGTTGATCAGGGGGGGCAAGGCATTGAGCCGGGATTGGGGCAGATACACTGTCTCAGGGGAGGAAGACGGGGATCATTTGTAAAGGAACGAAGGGAGGCACGGAGGAAGCGATGGGGGACGATCAACCAAGGACAACCAGACTGCGCTTTAGAACTGGGTTCGCCATGGGAGGAAAAGAGGGAGGATGGAGAGCATTTACAAAAAAACTCTTGGTCCCAAAGGAAAGAAGAGGAGAAAGAAAGAGGCCAAAGCGACGAGGGAAGAGAAGAAAATTGGTAAAAAAAGAAACCCGATAAAGGATAGAGCGAAGCCGAGTGCGAATCACTGTGGGGGAAAGGAGTTCAGGGAAGTGATCGGACAGGGGGACAACCGCTTCTATGGAAGGAAAGAAGGGGGAAAAGCAGTAAGATGCTGAGATAAGGAATTGGGTTGCGAAAGGGGGCACCTCGACACCAAACCCCCACCCACCCCAGAGGAGAAGATACATTAGTCCTCATGGAAGGGGAGAATGCTCGGGATTAGGGGCAGGGGAGAGGAGAACGATGTCACAAAAATATCGGACGCATTCCCGAAAGTGCTGGAACAGCGCCAGCCAGGTGATCCCGAAACGGAGGGAAAAAACCATTTACCCGAAGCTGAGGTGAAATCTCAACTATAATTAATGAAAAAAAAGACGAATGAGGGGAAGAATCTCAAAAAACCAAAACGGGAGGGAAAAAAGAGAGGAAGACGAACTCAGCTTTGGAAAAAGACATAAATATGGAAACGATGGAAAAAAGCATCTTCGGGTACTTGAGAACTTGAGTACAACGAAGGTCGAAGGTAAAGAAAGCACCTTCTTTCAATTGCGGGGAAGAATGATGCGAGGCAGGGAAGTTTCAGAAGATCGTTGAACGAGCCCAACGCGCAAGCGCTGGGGTGAAGAAGCTAAAGAAGAAGGGTTTGGCCAGAACCGAGCGAGAAAACAATTAGGAGGGGGGGGGAATCGAAAATGGCCTCACGGGGGGGGGAATCTACGCGGTGCTAATGGCCCAAGGAAAAAAAAAAAGGGAAAAAAAAGTTCGATCGCAACTCGAGGAAGGATTGTACGGGGAGGGAAGGTTCATTAGGATAACGGGGCAAACTGGGGGCCGGGAGTTGAAGATACTCTTGAAGTTGACTAGTAATCGTTTGGGAACGACTTGCCAACCTTAGAAGACGTTAAATTCAGGGTGGAACCCGGGGGGAAACCAAGAAGGAGTATAAGAAATTGGGGGCTTTGGTCACCGAAAAAGGGATCCGGGAAAAAAGACGGGAGATTTACGTGAAAAGAAAGGAGAAAGTTTAGATGGATAGGAAAATCCAGATCAACACGGAAGGGGGGGGGCAAAAAAACGAAAGAAAACGAAGGAATGTGAACTGTAGATAAAGAACATTCCATAGGACCAATTTGGGGGCGAATTTCCAGGGCTGGCGAAAAAAAAAGGGCGGCGCTGATACGAAGACGATTATTACAAGGAGGTGGGGGAAGGGAGCACTCAGAACACGAAAGCAAAGCTGAAACCACTAAATTAAATGCAAGGAGGGATCAAACAACTCGGGGGGAAACGTTTTCAGTTTGTCTAGATAGAAAAAGAAAAAAAGAAACAGGGACCAGCAAAACACTCCGAATTCGCCATACTTGGAAGATAAGGGAAAACCGGTTATGGTACCTCTAGAAACGTAGAGAGACAGGGTACTTAGGGGGAGAAGGAGGCAGGTACGTCCATTGGGGAGAAAGGGGGAAGGAGAGGACAAATGAAGAAGAAGAGAGGAAGGAACAGAACTTTCGCACGGGTTGGAGGGAAACGAACTTCGGATGCCTGGAGGGCGGCGTCCGTCAGGGAGGCTTAGAGAAAGTACAAGATTATGTAAAATGGGGGGGCATTAAGAAAAAATTGGGGGGGTCTCAGGAAAAGAGAAAATATGAAAGGGGAGTTATAACTCCCGAAGAGGAGGAAATAAGTCTCACCTGGAGAAAAAGTGCTCTCCCTGAGAGATGGAAAGAAGCGAAGGGGGAGTTAATAAGGAAGGAACGATGGAAGATCATAACACCGGGAAGAGCCTTGCAAAAAAATAATTATAGGGGCCGTCGGGAGGTTTAAAAGGATAGGGCAGATGCAAAAAAGGGAACTTTCCTTTCATAACTGCGGAGGGGCCGGACAGAAGGACAGGAGAAAAGGAACCAAAGATTAAAATGGATGGAGAAACCAAGAAAAAACGAGGAGGATTGGAAATAAGGGAGAGAGAACTAGGCTTCAGTTAGAAGTCTAGGGGGGAACGAGAAAGGTCAGAAACCATTAGAATTGCAAAAAAAGGACCCTCGACCCTGAAAGGGGGAGCGGGGAAACAGAACGCTCGAGAGCTCAAGGCTTAAAAAGACGGGAGAGGTAAGTACGGCGGAACGGGAGGAAGATACTGTCAGGGAAAAGAAATTCAGGGGAATAAGGAAAACGGGGATCACGGGGAAAAAGTCAGGCGATAGATAGCAGAGAATAAAACTACGGGGACAGACAAAAATGCGTAATCCTCTTCAGAAGGCTCGGGGACGAGAAAGCCACGGAAGGAAAGACTAGCAGGGAGAGGGATCGCTATCAAGCCGGCCGTCAAAACGCGCAAAGGGAGGGGGCTGGACATATCTTGCCTCTGCGAAGATAAGAAAGGAATATTTCCATAATGTGGGGGAACACCGAAAGAAGGAGAAAGCGGAACTGGATCGACGAGGTCGAGGAAACACGAAAGTTTTCAGGAAGGGGGAAAAAGATGGACAGAGTTTGGTAGGACGTGTTCGTTGCGATTCGAAAACTGGGGGGGGGGGGAAAGGTGGGGGGCGAGGAGAGAAATCGGGGACCGGCTAATTTTGGGTTGAAGCGTGATAGCTTCGTGAGAAATGGGGGCCACCACAGACCCAAGGCATCGTCTTCGAGTGGGGGGTTTGTGGGGTTTTTGGGGGGGGGTTTGTTGGGTGTTGACAGCAGGGTAAGCTAGAGAGTCTTTTTCGAAGTCAACAAGGGGAAAAGTCGAACCAAGAAAGGGGGGGACGACTACTACATGGGATAACAGACTGGGGGGGGGGGAAGGGGGGTTATCGGTGGGGCAAATGAAGTTTTTGAAAATTTAGGGGGGGGGGCATACAGAGGGGGGAAGATGGGGATGTCGAAAGCTACCTAAAGGCGGAAGGGGAGTAGAGATTGCGGCTGCAAAAGAAACATTTAACAGAAAGCGGAGACGGGAGGGAAGTTCAAAGGGGGGACGGAGAAAGGATGAAGGGTCGGAGGAAAGTTCAAAAAAGGGAAAGACTTCAAGACTTCGGCCTCATAGAGAAATGAAAGATGTCCTAGAATGAAAAAAGGGGTTCTAACGATCGGGGACTGGGGCAGCCGCATCGACGAGGGGGACGAGCGGGAACTTGGCATCTTAAGATGAAGACAAGTGATCGGAAGGGAAAAGCGCCTGGAGGGGCCTCGAAATGCCGTGATTACAGAAGGTTTACCAGCGATGGCTCTCCCGAAATGGGGGGGTTTATGAAAAGAGAAGGAAAAAAACCAAAAGCGAGGCGACGAAACAAGAGTCGCGACTATAAAAAGGAGCGGCAAGAGGGGATTAGCCCGAATCACACGATCGAGACTAACGAGTGCAGGGAAGGAATCATGAGGAAACGAAGTGTAAGAGAGTCAACCTTCTGTCCCTCTTCAAAGGGACAGAAAAGAAAAGAGAAGACGGAGAAAAAGGCAAAAAGGGGGAGATATTCAAGGGGCGGAGGGTATCATCCTCAAACAAACAGTAAAAAGAGATACAACGAATCAGAGCTTGAAGTCAAGAAAAGAGGGGGGGGGGGCAGGGCGTGTTGCACAGAAAGGGGGGAAGTTATGAAAAGCGGAAACGGGAAATGGCAAGGGTTAATCTTCAGAGGAGAAACTACGTTCCCGAATGGGAGGAGACAGCGGGCGCTCGATATTGATCGAGGGGGGGGGAAGGCTAGACCAAATCCGAAGGGCGAACCGGAGAAAGAAGACAGGGGCAACGGTCGGAGGTGGGGGGGGGAGGAGCAGGAAAAGAAAAAATTTGAGCCATCGAGAAACAATAAAAGGAAAGGGAGAGGAACGAATCAGTTGCATAGGGTCCGCTCACAGACGAGGGGGGGGACAAAGTGGGGAGTCAAGCAGAGAGAAAGGGCTGCCGTCTATCGGTGAAGAAAAAAGGGTTTCTCGGACCTCGAGAAAGGAGGGAGGGGGAGGGAGAGGTAGTTAAAAAAGCGGAAGGAAAACAGGTTTGCCATGCCCTGGAGAAAAACACCGAAGCCCGAGCTTTCCGCAAGGGCAGTGTTTGCACCGGGACAATGCGAAACGGAAAGGGGAGGACTGAAAGAAATGGTTTTCCTCCAGGAACCCCGCTGAACCTGGGAAGAAAAGAAAAGTTCGAATCCAGCTGACGAAAGGGGTGGAGAGCAGGTATCTGAAGGAGAACACCAAAGGGGGAAGGCGGGGGCATAAAAGAAAAGATGGACAATTGAAAGAGGGAGAAAGGCCAACCAATTTTGGGAGAATTCCTTCCGTAGAAAAAAGGGGGAGAGATGAAGAGGGTACGAAGCGAAGAAAAAAGTTGGGGGTAATATTCGGGAGGGGGGACAAATATCGCAGACAGCTAAAAGAGGAAACACTAAATTTAGAAATTAAGATGGGGGGAAAAAAGAGGAACACAGTTTCTAATCACGTAAAATCCCAAACTAACAAGAGGGAAAAAAATGGAAAAGACCAACTTCATTCGAAATCCAAGGGGACTGCTCCTAAGGTGTCATCGAACCCTCGTGAATCAGGGGGGAAAGGACGTTCTCCGGCTTAGTACTTCAACAAGAGGGGGCCATAGGAACAGATTATAGAAAAAAAAGGGGAACGAAAAAGGAGAAAAACATAAGGAAGCAGTTTAGAAGGGGTCGGGGAAATCGAATGATGGCGATCGGCGGGGAGGGGGAGGGGGGACAAACTTCCAGACGGAGGAAGTTCTGAAGCTTGGGGGGGGAGGACCCGCCCGAACCTTTATTTTTTAAATAGAGAAGGCGATCTGAAGCCTTAGGGTCTTTGAAAAGCCACGCGTTACTGAGAGGAAAATCTAGCAAAAAAAAGGAGGGAAAAAGACCTACCGCTTAAAATAATATCCGTTCGTTTGATCCGTGAGAACGAGGGGGGGCGAGAAAGAGCGGCAAAAGGCTCTAGGGACTGTAAAGGGAGAGGCTAGTTCCGGACGCTCAAAATTAAACGGGGGGGGGGGGGAATTAGACAGCTAGTTCTTCAAGAATTAGTAGAACCTATTTCGCGCGAGAAAAAAATCAAGAGGAAAAGAGAGAGAGGAAATCTTCGGATGCTGGGGGAGGGATGGTACTAGTTCCACTGTCTAAGGCACCAGGTCTCCCTGTTGACTCTCCGTACAGAGAGAGAAAATGGAAGAGAGAAAGGAGGGAGTATACGGGAGGGAAAAAAAGAAGGTAGTGGAATAGACTGAGGGCTTTGAGACGAATTCGAGGCAATAAAGGACATCTAGAACGCGTGGTTAGAAATTCAGCGATAGATATCGGACTAGGAAGGAATTACCAACTCAAGGGAGGAATAAAGAGAAGGAGGTCGCAAACCCGGGGACAATAAAAGGGGGAGGCCGAGAACATAGAAACAGCCAGACCAGAAACCGGAGGAGAAGGGGGTCCAGGCAAAGGGGGGCTTAACCTCGGGCGAAAGTGGAACGGTCAGACTCATACAATAAGGGGGGAATCAAGAGCAACGAGTACCCTGAGGAGAGCAAGGGCACACTAATTTAAAAACGAAAAAGAGGGAAGGGCGACAGAGGGGCGTGGGGGAATGGGCCATGTTTCTGCCGTTTGTGAGGTTTGGAGGAGGCCGGGGAAGTTGTGGGAAAAGATAGTTTGGGGAGAAATACTCGGCCTTTGTCAAAATTTCAGGGGGGGAAGATTGGAGCAGGTCGGGAGGGTTTGCAGCAGGATAGAAGAGCCTTAGCCTGAGAGAAAGCGAGCGAGTCTTTGCGA
>Ga0179593_1610412_pt1 | contig 16268 bp, 26 predicted proteins | sample CZODoug2_1_08_16_FD_185931 | JGI IMG/M metagenome (GOLD analysis project Ga0179593, IMG submission 185931) | Vadose zone soil fungal communities from Angelo Coast Range Reserve, California, USA - CZODoug2_1_08_16fungal (PacBio error correction) | ecosystem: Environmental > Terrestrial > Soil >...
TGCAAAGCGCCGAGGTAACTGGGGGCGGTTGGGTGGGAGGAAGACCAGTTGGGGGGGGGGTAGGGTGCGGTTTGGGGAAGGTCTGAATTTGAGTTAAGCAACGTGTTGGGGGGGGGGGGATGGTCGACGGCAGGGGTGGGGAAGGACGGGGGGAAAAGGTGTCATTTTCGGCTGTGGGGGTTGGAGTAGGAAAGGCAGAAAAGTTTCCCCGAAAAACAGATTAAAGGATGAACGAGAAGAGAAAAAGTAAACCAGACGAACAAAAAGGCGCACAAAAGGAAAACAAAAAAAAAGGGGGAGAAAAGCCTCCTTGTACGGAAAGCCGTGAGGCAGGGGAAAGGGGGCGGTGCACTCGAGTTTGCGGCGGAAGAAAGAAGGGGATGGCGAGTTTCTGGGGGGGGGGGGGACAAGAGAGAGGCCTTGGGGGGGGGGGGGCGGTGGGATTGCGGAAAAAAAAGGAGGGGGGGGGGCCCTTGCTCACGGTGGGTGAGGGGGTGTGGTTGGAAATGAAGAGTAATCTGGCAGCGGTAAAACTGGGAATTTGGGGGGCCGATCGAGGGAAGGAGAAGGGTGAGGGACGATTGAGGCGAAAGAAGAGGATGTCGCAAAAAAAGTTCTGGGGGGTCGATAAGCGGGGGGGAAGGACAACTTGGTGGTTGGGGCTCCGCGATGGTGCGGGACCGGTGAATTGATCCAAGTAAAGGAAGGTGGTCAAAAACAGGTCAAAGAGAAGGCACGGACTTGTTGGGGGAGGGTGGGGGGGGAGCCTTCGAAAGGGGGACGGGGTAGTGTGGGGAACAGGAAAGGAACCAAACGAACCAAATTCAAGGATCGTCGGGGTTTGGCAAAAAACCCAGGCACAGGGACTCGGCGACCCACTTGGGGGTCTGGTGCTGTTGTGGTCCTTTTGCAAACTCTTTGACAGAAGCGCAATACCGAGGAGTCTAGGACCGGCGGAAACCAAAGAAAAAAAAACACGGAGTTGGGGGGGGGTGTTTTTTTGAGGTGGGGGGGGGGAGGGCAGGACTACCACCACTTGTGTGTGGTTCATCAGGTTGCCCAGGGTCGCAGGAACTCTTGGCGGGGGGAAGGGTGGGGGCGTGGTGATGTTTTCAGGGGGGGACACTGGAAAAACACGTGGGTGGGCGGAACTTATTCAGATCATGTTGGGTCGTGGGGGGGGGGGGGGGGGCGGGGGAAATGTTCGGGGGGAGGAAAGGAAAGTTCAAAACAGGGTGGGGGGGGAAAAAGGGATACGAGTTGGGGGAGGGGGTGGAGGGGGGGCCGATTGGGGCGGGGGGGGACCTGGGAAGGAAAAGAGGTCGCAAGAATTCGTTGCAAACTTTGGGTCGGACGGGAGGGGAGGGGCAGGGGGGAGGGCAACATCCATAAATTTCGCAATTCTGTGACAAAGGTGTCTGCGGGGGGAAATGTGGGGATTGCGAGGGAACACGACACCAGGAACGGGTTAAAGGGCGGGGGGCCCAGGGCGGCAAGATGGTGGTGGCAATATCGTGGGGGGGGGCACACGCCCCCGGAAATTTTTTTTCAAACAAAGGGAAAAAAAAACGTTTTTGGGGGGTGTGGGGAGGTGAGTTTTGGGGGGGTGGGTTTGGAGGGAGGGGGGGGCGAGAGGGTATGTTTTTTTTTTGGGTGTCGAAGGCATGCGCGCGGTGGGGGGGTTGGTTGGGGTGGTGGGGAGAAATGGGGAGGGACTATGGTAGGACCGAGACAAGGGGGGGGGTAAAACAAACCGAATCACGGAAAAAGGAAGAAGAGAAATAAGTATTTTAACACGGAGTTCCGAACAACGGTCCAGCAGAAGGACAGCAGGGGAAAAAAAAAAAAGGAACAAAAAGAGCAAGGACACCATGTTCGAAGTAAATCTTCTAAGAAAGATGCCAAACTGATTAAAAAAAAATACGAAGGACGCCAAAAAACAAGAGAAGGGAGGCGGTTGGCGATTGGGGGTGGCAAAACCACGGGGCGTCTACACGAAAAAACTGGGGGGAATTGGGGGGTGGGTAATACCGCAGGAAAACTGAAGAAAAAAGAATACAAGGTGGTCTGAAACACAAACAAAAGGAGGGATTCAAAAAGGTGGAGACGTATGCGGGTTGGGGGGGGAAGTTGTCACCGAAAAAAGGGGGGGGGAAAAAAAAATAACGGGAGGAACTCGGATTCTCAAGGGAAAGAAAGTTATTAAACAGCGGTGCAAAAGGAAAGGCCGGATAATTCGGTCAAAAAATGTATCCGGAGGAAAACAATAAGGTAGCACCGTGTTAATTGGTCGGGGAAAGGCAGAAAACGGGAGGGGGGCCGGAGGTTGGTTTGGGTTTCAAGTATGCGAAACCAAAAGGACGGGAAACCGGGATGAAGATAAAACGGAGACGGAAAAGGGGGAACTGGGGGGGGGAATGCAGAAGTTCATGAACGGGAAGGGAAACAATGGGCGGCCGGAAAGAGGATGAGTGGTTGGTTTGAGGGGGGGCCCTAAAAAGGGGGGGAGTAAGAAACGTACGCTGGATCATCGGGGGGGGGGGGCGAGTGAGGCGGGGCAATTTGCGAAAGGTGAAGGGGTGGAAAAGGGAGTTGATGGAGAGGAGAAGGGTAAAAGTTGAAGGCGCTGGGTAAAAAGTGGGGGGGGGGTGCAAAAGTGTAAAAGGATGGTCAAAAGCATTTTTAGTGAGGTTGGGTTAGGGGGAGGGGGGGGGGGGGCATTGTGACAAGAACGGCCTTGGGGAAAAAAAAAGAAGGAGGCCCAAAACGGAAAGGGGTATAAACAAAAAAAAAAATGACGGAAAAAGCGTGATCGCTGCAGGCAGGATGAAACAAGGTTTGTTGGGAGGAGACCCGTGCAGGGTTCTGGGACTGGCCACGGGAGGTGGGTGTTTTTTTGTTGGGTTGGGGGGGGGGGGGGGGAAAAATGTTCAACAACAAAAAACCGAGGAAAGAGGAAAGAATGAGGGTCTCCTGGAGCGTGACGCCAACCAAAAAAAGCCCAGCCGCCAAGATAAAAACCATGGGGGGATCACACAGACAAAACTCCAAAGCAGGAGAAACGAAAAAACCTATAAAGTCCAGGGGGGGTGGAACTAGGTCGTTTTCCAAAAGGGAAAGCTGAGTCACCCTAAAAAACCTAAGGGGGAGAACCGCCGAGGCAATCCACCAATCACCAAGCAACTCCGCTGGAAAAAAAAAGAAAACCATCATCGCCAAACCAGACAAACTGACTTTCAAGACAGAAAGGAATGGGGCGTTGATCGAAGGTAACTCATCAAGGGTCAACTGACAAGCAAGACACAAAACCAGCAAGAATCATGAACCCGTCGCACAAAACCAATTCGGATGAAAACCTGCAACATTAAACATGGTCAAAAAGTTCAAAAAGCGCCATCCGATCGTATCATTCGGGAGCCCGGGGAAAAAAAAAAAAAATGGAAAAAAAACAAACATGGAAAACAATTGCATGTCGAAAACATCACAGAAAAACAGAAAAAAAAAAAAAGCCAAAACACCTCTGCACACGGGCGCCGCGTCAAAGGGCGAAAGGTTGCCAGCAGGGGACGTCATCAAAAAACCCAATGGCCAACAAACCAAGTGCGCCACCGCGTTTTTTGGGCAGGGAAACGATGCACCCACACCAGAGGACGACTAGGGCGCCTCCAAAAAACTCCACAGAGGCCACCAGACTTGCGCATAGGGAAAAGAGGGTAAAACGGCCAGGGGGAAAAAGCACCGGGGGGAAAAGAAAAAATCAGAGCGGTAGGAAAAAACAGAAAAGTATACTCTTCCGATTCTTCCCCTGGCAAAAAAAAAATCCCCCCCAGTGTCTCAAAAAGGGGATGCACGAAAGGGAACGCCGAAACGTGCAATCAACTGGGTGGCGCAGGCTCGTACTGAGACTGCGAAAGAGGAGCGCCTGGTGCGGGCTTCGAATTGGGGGAACAGGTGACGGGAAACAGGGAAAAGTTCTGGGAAGCGTCACAAGGACCTGAGTGCAAAACAGACCAGGGAGGGGTAGAAACTTGGAGCCACGTCGTCCCTCTCCCAGGGAGGGGGGAAAAAAACATGTGCCAGGTAGATCTATCCTCGAAAAAAAACGCTGAAAAAACTCACTGAAAAAAAAAAAAAAGCGCTAAAACAAGAAAAAAAAAAAAAAAAAATAAAAACCACCCACGCCCTCCCAAGAAAAATCCAGGTCAAGACCACCCTGGGGGGAAAAACCGCTTCTCGGGCCCAAACGGTCCGCCATCAATGGCCCACAGAAAAAAAGGCCCGTACCGTACCGGGAACTAAAAAAACGAAAACTCAACCTCCGCAACTACAACGAAAGCGGTGAAAAGAATGGCCTTCAACCCAGACGTCTAAAAAGGGGGTTGGCAAGAAGGGGCTCGTCGCCGGACCTACAGGCAAAGGGGTCCACTCAATCAATTCAACGACATCTAAGGGGCAGGGGGACAGAAACGAAGGGGGAATAAGGCAACACAAAATTCCGAACAACACGTCCAAAACAAAAGCAAAAAAACAAAAACGTGAAAAAGCAAAAAACAATCCGCAACACAGGTATCCACAACCGCAAAAAAGGGGGGGAAAAAACATACACTTAAAAAACACTACGGGGCAAAAAAGCAAAAAAACATCCGTTGTAGGGGGGGGCCGGGGAGACGAAAAAAAAAAAAGGAACGAGGAAGACAGACCCTGAGGGTGAAAAAAAGACGCAAGGTGCTTCAAAAAGGGCCCCAGCGAAAAGGCTCAAAAAAACGTCCGCAGGAGCGAAAGAGGGTGGCTGTAAGAAATCAGAGGCTTACAACCAACCACACCAGACACCCGCCCGTCTAAACCCGGCCCAAAAAAAAGACACTGCAATCCAAACCCAGGAAATCGCATTGGAGGTATGGGTGGAACTTGTAACTTGGGAGGCATCAATATGCTGGGAGAAGAAACCTCTGAAACGAAAATAGAAGAGAAGAAACAGAATCCCACCAAAAACCGTATCGAAATCAAGGGAAAAAATAAAAAGTAGGGGCCCAAAAGCCTCGTGGAACTGTCAAAAGTAAAATCTGACCGCTTGAAAAAAAAACGTAAGATAAACGAGAACAATCCCAAGAACAACAGCAGTCCACAAGCAACACCCCTGCGCCGCGTCCTAATGAGAGCCAAGCGGCAAAGGAACCACCCTATCGGAAAAATCCAACAGAAAAAAAACCATCTCTCAAACTGGGATGAAAGACAACCCAAAACGAAACAATCCGACAAAACCCAAAGGATGACACTAAAGGAAGGGAAACTAAAAAAAAAAAAAAAAAAAAAACACCCGGTAATAAAACGGGGGCCAAAGAAACAAAGAGGGAAAAGAAGGGAGTGGGAAGAGCGAGCCGAATTGGTTCTTGTACTCTTGGGGTGTGTACTCTGCTTCTGAGAAATAGGGGAGGGGCAAAGGGGAAACGGTTGTTCCAGGGGTCCCAGTGTCTGGGGAACCTGTTCACTCGAAAGACGCTATCCATCATCACGACGGGGGTTTCAAAAGGGGGTAAAACAGGAAGCGGAAAAATCATGCACTCCAAAAAGGAGCAAAAAGCAAAAGAAAGCAAGCCATAAAGCCAAATCAGCCAAGGAAAGGAAAAAAAAAACGGACCCCTGTCCCCCGGAAGTACCGGAAAAAAAAGTGCAAAAAAACGGGGGCCAGGAATCCCGAAAGGGGGTCTAACAAAGGAAAACCTAAAACAAAAAAAACACAACCGGGGACGTAGCATGAACACCAAACAAGGCAAAGGGTCAAACAAGGGGGTCCCAAAAAGTATCGAAAGCTCTCAAAAAAAAAACGAACAAAAAGGGGTAAGAGCGAGAAGTCAAAAAAAGGCCGGAAGGAAACTTTTAACGGGGGGGTGGGGGCGGGGACTAAGAAAAGGGGGGGGTGTTTTTGGGTTCAGGTTGGGCTAGGGGGGAGATTAGGGGGCGACGTGTTTTTTGGAGGTCGGGGGGAAAAAAGGCAAGAACGTGCAGTAGTTGGCGGTTTTGGAAGCGGGGGGGAAAAAGTTGGGACGTTATGAAGCCGAAATTGGTAAAAAGTAAAACCAGCTTTCGCTTCAAAGTCGAAAAAAAACGGACACAGACTAGGGACGCAACAAGGATCGGCATCAAGTGAAAGCCCAAACCTACACCTTAAAGGGGGCAAACAAACAGAACCTCCACAAAGGGGAAAAAAAAAGGTAAACATGTAACACAAGGATGCCGGCGAATGGGGGTGGCGGGGGGATAGAATTTGGTGAGGGGTAGGTTTCGGTGCGGGGGTATTTTTGATGATCCCATGGGAGAAGGTCTCATAGTTGGGGGGGGGTCGGGATTGGAAGAAGGAATGTTGGGGGTGGACTACCGAGTCGAGAAGGAGGATCTTGGAAAGATTGTTTTGTTGGGTTTTTTTTGGTTTGTGTCCGATCGGGGGACGGAAGGCCAGTGCGAGTGAAGAGGGTGGATGGGGGGGGGGGTTGGGGAAAAAGGCTATCAGAGGGGGTGTTGGTGCGTGTAAGGGGGGAAAAAAAAGGAAATCTTGGCGTTTTGACAGGGCCAGACCCAACCCACCAAACACTAAAACCAGTACTCAAAAAAACACGCGAAAGTACTAAAAGAGGGGGGAAATGTTCAAAACTCGGTAGCGCTAAGACGGTGCAGTTGGAGCATGGTTGTTTTTTTTTTTTTTTGGGGGGGGATAACTTACTGCCGAGTTGGTCTGTGATTCGGCTGGGAGGGGTTTGAAACACGAATAAAAGGATGGGGAAATAGCCTACACCAGTCAAAAAAAGAAGAGGGCGTGCATTGCGGGGGGTGAACCAGAGGAAGGCAGGTGTGGGGTAAAAACAACGGGGGAGGGAGGGACAGACAGAAACAGCCAAAACTTAAACGAAAAGAAAATCACAGGCGGACAAGGGGGGAACCCATTGTTTCGCTGGGGCACAACGTTCCGCCAAGTCACCCGAGGGGGAAGGGAAAAGGAACGGGGGGAGAACCCGGCAAAGAACGGGTGGTGTGGGGGGAGGGGGGGGACGACACGGGGATCCAGCTCTGGCCTGCTCCAAGGTTCGGGTGTGTTGAAGGGGGGGAGAGTTTTCCAAGGGGGGGGGGGGGGAGGATGTCCACGCGGTGGGGTGGGGGGACGTTGTGGGGCCCTGGGGCCGCGGGGTGGGGTGGCGGTCCATTGGGGGGGTAGGGGAGTGGGGGGAAGTCATCTGAGTACTTCCCGTGGGGTTTGGAGAAGGGAGGTCTGGGGGGTCAATTTGTTTGTGTGTCGTGGGAAAAAGGACCCTTTAGGTGAGTGTCGGATTGGGACAAAAAAAATTGGGGAGATCGTCAAAAACCTCGGAAGTAGTGGGGGAAAAAAGCAACTTCCCCTGGCTCTGCTTCTTTCTTACAGGGAGGGGGGTTGAGGTTGTTTGTGGGTTTTCGGGATGGGGTCCCCAAAAGGGCACCAGAAGGGGGTACGCGGAGGGGGGCCATGCTGGGCTTTACATCGGGGGAGAGTTTTTGCCTTTACTGGGGGGCAGGGTGGTGCCACGGCCAAGTTTTTACGTCGTGATGGTTGGGGGGGGGGGGGGGTTAATTTTTTTTGGGCAGTGGGCGAGAAATGGGCTTTTTTTTTGTGGGGGGGTGGGTTTTTTGGGGGGGGTTTGGGGTTTTGTCGATTCAATCGCTAGTTTTTGGTGGGTTGTTACCTATAAAATTCGGTTAGGAGACAGAGACTGTCCTTTTCAACGTAAAACCAAAAAAGGAGGGAGCGAACGAAGAAAAAGAATACAGGGGAGTGGAACACAAAAATAGAGGGAACGAGGGCCGCAATAGGACTAATAAACAGCCCAAATGAAACAGGGATCGTATGCAAGGTAACAGGATACCCCCAAAAAAAGACAAGGACTATCTTCTCAAAAAGAGGAAAGGGGAGGCTTGGGTGGCGCGGAAGAGCCCTTGAAACCTTGGTAAACGTTTTTGGAGGGGAGAAATAAGGGAAAAAAAAAAATGAGGAAGGACTACCGGTGTGCTGAACAAAAAGCAATAGGGAAATTGCAAGGTGAAAAAAAATCGGGGAAAAACCGGAAGGGAAAAGTTTGTGGAAAAGGCCGGGGGGGGCAGATAAAGGTCCTCAAGTAAATTGGGAAAAAAAGAAGAAAAGTGAGAGGCCGAAAGGACAAACGGGGGAGGTTGAAAAGGAAAAGGGGTCCACATTCAGGAGGGAAAAAAAAAAAAAGGGGGCAAAACAGGACTCCCAATCACTTAAAAAAGACGCAACCCTCAAATGGTCAGTCATTTTGGAGGGTGTCGGGAGAGTAATTAAGCAATTAGGGGGTGTTTGGGGGTGTTGCATAAATTGAAGAGGGGGAAAAACCCTACCGCTAACACGACGAGGGGAGCGGCTTATGGGGGAGAGCGGGATAGTTACATTTGGGGAGTGGGTCTACCAGAAGACGCCGAAGGGAAAAATGGGCGCCGGAATAATCTAGGAGGCGGGTGGGGGGGAAGGGGACTTGGGGAAAGTTGTAGGGGAAGATTACAGACATCATCCACTGGCCAGAAGGACGGAGGCAGAATGATCAGGTGCATGGGCAGGGGAGGTTAATATGGAAGGTCCATGGCGGGCTGGGGATTGGGTTGGGAATCACGTTCAGAAAAGGGGGGGGAAAAAAGAGGTTGCGTGTTTGTAGGTGGGGAAGGGGGGGGAAAGGACGAATATCAAATAAACAAGGTACAAACGACCCCTAGGGCAAAAAAAAAAGTACCTGAGTCTAATAAAAATGGAATAGGGGGGAAAGCGGTAAAGGCTGAAGGGCAATATTACAATTTTTGGAATCAAAGGGGGAGCGGTGGGCTCGCCGTGTGTGTGGTGTGGTTTGGTTTTGGAGAAGGAAAAGATGTCAGAGGTCAAAAAAAAACCAAAAGGAGGGGAGGAAAAGATTCCTCCCTTCCTTGGGTCAAAAACCAAAGAAAAAAAGCCCAACTAAAAAGAACGCCAATCCCGCAAAGGGGATCCAACTCAAAAACAGGTGTATCACTTATCCCGAGCGATAAGGGAATTTGGTGACTCGCGGCAGGTTTGTCAAAAACCAGGGGGAGGGAGGTGAACAAACCTAAAAAAACAACGAAAAATAAAAGCCAAATAACCAAAACACACAGCAAAGCCGCACGGCAAGTTTCCCTCTCACCTTCCATCGCCCAACGGACAAAAGGACGCAAAAAATCTGCGGCCCACGGGCAAACATAAGCTTAGGCCAGGTAAAAAAAATGTCCAATGGTAAAAACAAAAAAAAGCACCACATAGTAATGACCTCATTAAGGGCGAAAAGGGGGCCTTCCGGACCGAACACCCTGCAAAGAAGACAAAGGACGAAACCATCCGAAAAAAACCTTCAAGAGGGAGCAATCGGGTTTCGCCAATCCGGAGGGGGGTCAGCGGGGGAACAAAAAACCAAAAAAAGGCATTTTCGGCAAATCAATCCAGAACAACATATTAACACAGACCGGAGGACACTCCCCGGAGGGCCCGTTGCGCCTTGCTGAGACCCAGCAAAACCTTGCCCCACAAAGCATTGTGGTTGTTGGCAATTCACAACAGGAGGAAACGCTGCCGACGGGCCACTCCTAAAAGGAGGTAACCCAGAAGTACCCTTGGGCTCATCGAAGCACCTCGGCTTGGTAAAACTTCAAACAGGGGTCTATAAAAAGGAAGTGCATAGTGTCTTGGGTCATAAAAAAGGAAATTGGCATATTGATAGTGGCTGGCACTCTTTAACAAATACCACCCCATTGTGTATGAAAATTAGTGAGGAGAAAAAAAAAAATCAACCCAACGGACCAAAACTTCGCTTGTACCTGCATGCTCTCAAACTGGAGAAAAAGGACATCATTGTTTGACCCCCAACGGAGCTTCGAAGGGGGCCTTTGGGATCCTGGGAACGTCTGGGGATGAAGAGGAAAAAACCCCTTGCGACTAGAGGGGGACCTCTGTGGGGGAAAGAATGTCACCACTGCAGCGGGGAAGTACCTTCAAAGCAGGGTAAAACAGTTAAGGCTACGTGAAGAGTGAAAAGCAAATCAGGGACAAACGAGCCCGAAAATGCAACGGAACCCCGAAAAAAAAAAAAAAGAAGAGCCGAAAAAGGCAAAAAAAATCAAAAAAAAAACACGAAAAACGAAACGAAAATCTGGAGAAAAACCTAACCCCGGCCCGTCCACAAAAGGGACAACGCCATCAAAGGTCCCGACTTCGCACCGGAACCAAGGGGGGGGGGGGGGACTTGAAAAAGGGGGTACCGCACAACTCAAAAAACCTTCCAAACACCCAACTAAAATGAAGAAAAAAAGTGCCAGGATAAGCAGAGCCCGGGAAAAAAGGGAAAGTAAAAGGTTTGGGAAGAAACTAGGAGGAACGCCTCAAAAAAACCAGGCCTTTGGGGACACACGCCCCATCGCCCCAGCAGCAAAAAAACATCACAACAAAGGAAATCCGCGAAAAGAAACTACAAAAAAAGGAGCCCGCCACCAAAAAAGGCCTTAAAACAGAAAAGGAAAAAAGCAAAAAAATTCCCAACCCAGGCAAAAACCCGGAACTCGAGCTGGCAAAACCCCCCCCTCAGCTCCGCTCAAAAGCCAAGACCAAGGATACCCCGGAAACTTTTTCTGGTGGGGAAGTGGCCTCGGCCTTCAATAAAAAAAAAGGAAAAAAACGGGAACAATCGGTAGGACCCAACTTTTAAATCCGGCAAGCCGAAAAAAGAGAGAACACGGACGCAACGAAGCGAAGGCGGGTCCAGGAAACAGACTACGTCCCGCACACATGAAAACAAAAAAAGGGTCGGACGGGGGAAAGACTTCCAACTAAAAACCGACAAATAAGGGGACAAAACGCCATCGTGGGTTGAATGGGGAAACCGAAGGCCTTCGAAATAAACGACGAGGAAAAATGTCAAAACGAAACCAGGAAAAAGCCGACAACAAAAAAACCAGGAAATCAAAAAGAAACGACTAGGTCGGTCCCGATGCTAGAATGAATCCCTGAAAACTCTTCCCTCCAAAGGATATCAAAAAAATAGACCCTCAAACAAAGCCACAGACCAAGGAAACTAAAAAGGGATACAACGCTGAAATTGGAAAAAGCACCGCCAACAAGGAAAAACCGCTCCAGGCGGGTCGGGAAGAACCCCCAGAAAACGCAAAGGTAAGAACTCACAAACTCTCTTGATCAAAGCCAAGAAACGAAGGAAGCCAAGGCCACCTCCATTTGAAAAGAAAAAGCCCCGAGCGGAGACTGGTGATCTCAAAAAAAACCGGTATAGGATGGGGGGAGGTGCTCAGGTGGGGGGGGGACCTGCGCTAAATCTTGGCGCCCTCATGAGTTTTAAACCAATAAAGTGTGGGGTCTGTGGGTCAGGACAATGTGGACTTGTTACTGTCCAAGGGAGGATGAAGAAAAATCCCCAGGACCAAATCGCAATGACCTCCCAAAAAGTGGGACAAACCGCTGTCCTAAAAAGCCAAAACCAAGGATGGAAAGAAAATACAAAAGAAACACAAGGGAAATACGCTCCCAAAAACTACAACAAAAAAAAAGGGAACTAAATTCAGAAACAAAAAAAACAAAAAAGAAACGGACAGAAGGGACCCCTCGGCCTTACCTGGAAAGATATCCAAAAATCTAACACATAACAAAAAAACGGGAGGGAAAGAGAAAAGGGAAAGGCCGCCAGAGGCCTGCAGGCCGGTGGGGTGGGGGCAGGAAAGAAGAAGGTGGGTTCGGTTTCGTCGGGGGTGAGGTCCAGAAATGGGTTTTGGTTCGAAAAACGAGGAGGGGGGGGTGCATGGAGGAATTTGGGGGCTTGGGGGGGGGGGAAAAGGGTCACAGGGAAAGGGGGGAAAGAAGACCATTTACATCACAAATAGTAAACAGGCGTAGATAAAATGAACCGAAAAAAGACAAGAGGCGCAAAGAGATTAAAACCCAAAGCCAGCCCAAGGAGCTAAAAGAGCAGTAAAAAGCAAAGGGGAAAAAAAAAATCATGGAACAAAAATTAAGGGGGATAAGAAACAACACGGGATCATTTTGGGAGGGATTGAGAAGGTCGTCCTTTGGGGAAAGGGTGGGAATCAAAAAAACCAAGAGATTCTATGGGTGGGGAGGGGATTCGAAGAGGGTGAAAACAAGTGGGATGCCTGGGGCTACTCAGGCGGGTGTTTTCCGACTGGGGGGTTTTGTTGCCACTTGCGCGGCAGGGGTGGGGGGGCGGGCCAAACTTAAAACTGCTTTTGGTGGCTCTGTGGGGATTGGTGGTGGCGGGAAAGGGGATACTTTCTCTGTACGGTTTTCTCCAAAAATCTGTCTTACGGGACATTGGAAAGAGCTGGCTGAAAGGTAGGACGACAAGCCGCCAGGGAGGCGCGATTCTTTTTAGGATGACGACCTACTGGGGGGGTCAGTCTGGGGGGTGGGTGGGGAAGGGACTTCCGGCAAAGGGAAAGTGGGGACGTGACATTCACGGAAAGGGAAAAGGGGTTTCAGGGGACTGGTCGACGGGGTACCAGAAAGGAAAAAAAACACATGAGGGGGGGCAGAAAATTGAGGGTTGAGGGTACTAGGAAAGTTACGGTAGTGGGGGTGGAACACGGAGGGGACAGAAACCTTCAGAGTGGGGTTCGCCACCGGGAACGGGAAAAAAGCAAAAAATTTTTGGAAGGGCTAAAACTTGGGAAGGAAGCACTAACACTGGGAGGGAGGAAAGGAGGACCCGCACGAGCCCGGGAACCGACCAAGTGGTGTTTGGGGTGGTTCAAAAGAAAAATGGGGGGTTTTGATTTTGTCATAAGTTGCAAAAAAAGGGGGGGGAGGGGGGGGGGGGGACAAGGGGTCCTTTGGAAAAATGGAAAAAAGAAGAAACCGTTTTTTGTGTTGGGAGGGAAGGAAATCATTGGGTGTGTGTGGTGGGGGGGGGGGGGGGGTCAGTGGGTGGCCCGTACGTTTTAAGGGGGAAAAATAGCGGCCCGGGGGGGTAAGGTGGTCGATGGGTGTTGGGCGGTGGGAGGAACGAGAGGAGGGGGTGGTCAGAAGGGGAATTGTCGTTCTTTCGGGATGGGGTAGGAGGAAGGCGAAACCAATCCAAAGACTCCGTACTTCTGGGGAGTTTTAGGGGGGGAAGGGAAGGCTCCGGTCTTGAGGGAGGGGTGGAGTTGAGGTGTGGGGGGGGGGGAGAGGGTGTCCCGTGACCAAAGGGGGGCGCGGGAATAGGGCCCAAGCAGGGGGGTAACAAAAAGTGGGTGGTGAGGGAATTGTTTTGGGAAGGGGGTATTGGTTGTATCCCGAGTTTTGGGGGGGAAAAAAAGGGTTCGGGTGCCATTGTGGGGGTTTGTTGGGTTGGTTGGGGGGGTAGTTTTTTTTGGGGATGTGGGGGGGGGGGGGTTTGGAAACGAGTTTGGGGGGGGGCAACGAGACCGGGGGGTGGGGTATTTGTTTTTGTGGATGCCCAGCCGAGTCGTGGGGGTTTGGGGGTTTTTTTTTGGTTTTTGGTTTTTGGAGTTTGGGGGGTTTTTTTTTGATTTTTGGTTTGGTTTTTTTTTCCTGTCGGAAAGTTTTGGAAAGGGGGGGACCTCCGGGTGTTGGAAGCTAAAGGGGAAAGAAAAGAGAAATTTAAAAGAAATCCGGGGTGAAAACAAAAGGACAGTAGGGAAACGCCAAAAGAGTCCACAGTCGAATCCCAGGGGGCAAGAGTGCCAGGTTGAACGGGCTCAAAGGCAAAGGAGCCGGGTCGCAACAGGATAAAAGTTTGGGGGGGACTGAGGGATTGGGGGTGACCTTCCGTATAACTGGGGGGGGGGATTTTTAAAACAGGCAATCTAAGAAAAGGGGAAAAGGAACTAAAGTGTCTGGAAAAAAATCATTAGTGGAATTCAAGGAAAAAAGCGACCCGGGCCACAGGGTGGAACCAAACCGACATCGTGATAATCAATGCCGCAAAGTGTGGGGAGAAGGAAAAAATCGAAAAAGCTCCGGTTAAAGGAAGGGAAACCAAATTACCCAGCGGGGGCGAAATCTTCTTGTGACGGATGGGTCAAATAGGGGAGTAACCCACGGGGGAGGGTGGAACCTATCAAAGGCAAGGAAACCGGAGGGTAAGGAATTGTTTTTGCAGAACGGGGGCGGGGTGAAAGGGGATGATACTGTGCCACAGGAGGGAAAATGGGTTGTGGGTGCCCAGAAGCGGACACGCGGCCAAGGGAAACGAAAAACAGCGTGGGAGCGGCCGGGGGAGGGGCCGCGGAATAGAACTTGGTTGAAGGGGACGCAGGGGGGGAAAAGTTACGAAGTTAAACAAAAAACGGAACTGGGAAAAAAATGCTCTGGTTGGGTGTTCCTGTGGAATGCCAGGAAAACGGGAAGAAACCAAAAATCGGCTTTCTCAATAAACAGATGGGTCTGACGGGGGGGGGGGTGTGGTAAAGGGGGCGAGGGGGGTCCCCTGTCGAAGTCCGGAAACGTGAAAATTTGAGGGATGTGGAGGAGGGGGGGGGCTGTTCCCTGACGGGGGGTCACATTTTGAGGGGGTTGAGTGGTTTGTTTCGTTGTTTTTTTTTTTCAAAGGTCCACTTCAGAGAGCGACTTAAACCGGACCGAAACAGGAAAAAAGAAATGGGATCCAAACGGGACCTTAAAGCAGGGAGCGGATACTGGGAAAAAAGGGTTTTTGAAGCACAGGTCAAAAAGTGAAAACGGCGGGGGATTTTTTGTTGGGTGTTGGGTGGGGGGGGGGGGAAAAAAAAGAAGGAAAATCCGCCGGAGGACAAAAAAACAACAACCGTTAAGGGGAGATAAAGATTTGGAAAAATTAGGTGGGTTCCCAAAAAAAAAACCAGCGAAGGGGGAAAAAAAGCCACAGGGTGGGGAAAAGAAAATAAACATTTGTCCAATAAAAAAAAAATAAATCGGGGGGTGATAAGAAACCAGAAGGGATGGGAAACAGGGTGGGGCTAAAAAAAAAAAAGTGGCGTGGGGACTACACCGGATGACGGAAAAACATAAACCAAAAAAACAGAAAACTGAAGGGAAAGACCCAAGAAATTTGGAAAAAAAAAATAACAAATCCAGCCCCATTTTGTCAAAAGAAACAACGTCAATCGCATGGGGCAAAGCGCCGGCTAATTGCAAAAATCGCAGGGCTGACGACAGGGAAGGAAAGTCTTCAAAACTTTCAACAAAAAAACCAAAAAAAAGAGAACCGACAGAATCGGTTTTGTGCACGGGGGGAGACAAAAGGGAAAGGACGTCGCACCCCACAGAAACAAGAAGCACGTAGATGGGCCGGGGGCAAAGCCAAAAAAAATCCCGAGAAGGGAGCAGAGCAAAAAGAGGGGGGGGGTAAAACCACGGCCCGAAAAAATTGTCACCGCGGCCACAAACAAAAAAGATCACGCAAATGTGAGTTCGTATAATCAGGTCCAAACAAAGGCACAAAGTCCTGAACACTAGGAAGGGAATGACCGGACCGAGGACGCAAATCAACGGTCGCAGCCAAAAGCAACCTGGAACACAAAAACAAACCCCCACAGATTGGGGTTTCTTCACTGGTAAAAAAAGTGTCCACTGCAAGAACATCGCACTGGCGCAAATCCAAAAATACCCTTGACATCTCGAAAAAGCAGGGCGGTAAAAGTCCAGAAGGGGATACAGACTTTGAATCCATCGCGTTGCAGTGGGGGGTCCCAAAAAAAGCTGGGGGGGGAAGGGCTCTTCCCCGAAGAGGGCTGAAAAAAAAAAAAACCGTAGAAAAAATACCACCCCAGGGGGAACGAAGAACTCCCTTGGGGAGGTTAAACCGAAAGACACCCTGGACCAAAAAGAAGACTTCTCATTGGCAGCAACGGAAGGGGCGGGGAGGAGAAAAATGGGCCAATAAAAGGTTCGAAACAAAGAGCGGGGAAAGGGGGTGTAACTAAGGGCCCACGGGGGTTAGGGTGCCAAATTGTGAGGTTCTTCCGAAGGGCCCGCTTGGGAGGACATTTTCAAAGGGGACCAAAAATCTGGGTAAATCGTTCCTTCCGGCTTCGGAGCGCCCGCGTGTAAAAAAAGGAAGCGCGGGGGGGGGACAGAAAAGTTTAAGAAACCTCAGAAAACGCGGGGGAGGAACTAAGGAAGAAAAAAAAAAATACCTCGAACTAAACCCAAACACCAGCAAAAACCAAACAGAAAAACGCCCGAAAAAAAAAAGGGCCGGGCCTGACACAAGGAAAGGGCAACA
>Ga0179593_1184647_pt1 | contig 16267 bp, 23 predicted proteins | sample CZODoug2_1_08_16_FD_185931 | JGI IMG/M metagenome (GOLD analysis project Ga0179593, IMG submission 185931) | Vadose zone soil fungal communities from Angelo Coast Range Reserve, California, USA - CZODoug2_1_08_16fungal (PacBio error correction) | ecosystem: Environmental > Terrestrial > Soil >...
GAAAGATCACAATTAGAGGGACGGGACTATAGGCTCGAAAGAGGGAACTAGAAGAGGCCGGATGTGCTGATATTGGAAATAAGGAGGAGAAGGGGATGGTGGTAAGTAGGGAAAAGTAATAAAGAATTCTGGATAGAAGTGGTTTGAAAGGAGAGGAAGACCTCAAAAGTAAAAGATGACTGGTCGGGAAAACGCCTGCCCTGCCAGTGGGAAAAAGTTCACCGCTCGAAGCAAAGAAATGAAAACGATGCTACAATGGGTTTACGAGACGGGAGCATAGGAAGGAAGAAGATCGTCTTATGGAAAAGGAAGGGGGAAGAGTGAAAGGAAAAGCGCTGACTTAGAGACCGTGCCGAAAGGGAACTCCCGGCAGCAGGCTACGAGGAAGACTTATAATCGGTGAAAATTTGGAAGGAAGAGGGTCAAGGTGCTTGATGGTCGAAATGCGGTATTTAACTAGATGACGACAAAGTCGGGGGGGGGGTGGCATCCAACAGGATAAGCCGTATTATACTGACGTGCGGGAGTGTGGGCTGGCCAATCCGGCATCTGGAGGGGGAGAAAAACCAAGAAAAGCGCAAGCGCATAGGCTCAGAAAGGTTAACGTACTCCGATATTCCGCAGGGGGATGTTGGGAAAAAAGTGTACAACTAAACGATTTATCGGGGAAGAGAGGAAGCAAGCGTTGCTGCGGACAGAAAAAAAAAGAAGAGGCGGACTTAGCATTAAGAATGCAACTCGAGAAGAAGATAATGGACGAAAAAAAGATCAAAAAAATTTGAGATCGCCATAGAAAGGGGGTCAACCTTGTGGATCGTGAGGGGGGACCAAGTAAAATACCGCAGGTGAAAGCAGGCATTGGGTTTCCGGGGAAAGGGGACTGTTTGGGCACAATCGGCAAGAAATCGAGATGCCCGAGGAAGGGAAAACAATAAAAATGCTCTAAAGGGACTAGGGTGAACAGGGAGGGTTGAAGCGGAATCTCAATGAGTGGAAATCGTGCTCAAAAGGCCTTGAATGAGTGTGAAGAAGGAGAAGAAGTCAGCGTCATATCCAAGTAGCGATTTGACGGATAGGCGATGGCTGGCAGAAGGAAAAAGTGAATGCGATAGAGCCACATAAACGCTCAGAGGAGAAAACTGCGCGCGCCGATGAAATAGGAAGAGGAGTGCAGCAATGGGGGGGTAATGAGACCATGGCAAAAAGTGCAAAGAATGTAAGCCAAAATAGGGAAAATAGGGATAAGGGTGCCGAACTCTCTCTGGTTAAACGCAGGCTAGAAACACAAATGAAAACGCTTTCCCGGAAGGAAAAAAGAGGTCCAATGAAAAACGCTATCGAACAACGATCCTCTTCTGCGACCCAAACACATAGAAGAAAATCGGAGAATAAATTGAAACCCTTCTATCTGCAACCCATCGCTATTGAGGGTTGAGAAAATGGTCCAACCACACTTTCACTCAGTATAGAACGGACTAGATAGTCAGCGGAGGTGCCAGCCGGGGAGAAAGAAGCAAATAAAGAATACATTTCCGAGGATCAGAGAAACAAAATTAGGGTTGCCCAAAGAGAGATCTTCCAAACTCCGCCGGTCCCCCGTGAAGAGGGAAGGGTTGAAAGTAGCACCAAGGAAAGACCAAGCCCAATATAAGACCGGATTGAGCCATCGCCTATTCGGTTAGGTGTCAGGGGATAGGGAGTCTGTGTTAAAATAAAAGCTTAGCAAAGACTTAAAAAGTCAGAGTCGGGCACTAGGGGGGAAGTAGGTAGAAAAAGTGACTCTAAGGAGCTCCTAATCCGAAATGCGGCCAATGGGGGAGAAAGCTTCAACAGACGAAGGTAGAAAAAATCTCATCATCTATAAAAAAAACAAACGGTGGGCTGAGTGGATCGGTAATTTCGGGGCGGTGAAGGCGAATGGAAGTCGTAAGAGGTCGAAGTGCTAAGCATGGAATGGAGGACCTCTCTCGAAAGCGGGCGAAAAGAGGGAGTAGACGGGATAAGAACATCTTAAAAAAGATGAGAGGAACAATGACTTAGGCTAAAACTAACATCTCGCGACGAAGAAAAAGAAAAGGGTGTTGAGTCAGAACCAAAGTTGCGGACGTCACATTTCAAGGAATGGCTGGGAAGGACGTTCTCGCGACCGAAGATCCCAGTCGCCATTCAACCCCCTCTCAAACCGGACAAAAAGCAAAGGAAGGCAAAGCGACATCCATGCGGGGGGTCAATTATGGCACGAAACAACACGTTGTCAGCAGCCTGGACGAAGAGGAAGGGGAGTCAACGAACTAAAAGCGCAAACAGCTTATTAAGCCAGGAGGGGGCAGGGCGGGGGGGGAGCACGGTTTCGGAGGGGAAGTCGAAGGGAAAGGTGGCGGCCGGGGCGCGCTGAAAAGCACCGGCGGTTGAATATGTCAAACGACATCGCGATACGCAAGAAAAGCCCGGCCGAGCCCAAAACTTGCTTGTTGAGGCGTCGTATGGAGGACGCATGCGTGGGGAATGAAAGAGTCAGGAAGAAGGCTTGCTAGCAGGGCGGAGAGCTCAAGCGTCGGGGCCATTGGCGGGAAAGAGAGCGGTAAAGTGGGGGGGAAGCACCGCGTTGCATAAAGTAACGATGGAAATCTACTTCATTCCTGCAGGGTACCGCTGGAATGGGAGAAGCACGTGAACGAGCCCAGAATAGACGTCATAAAAGAAATCCACGATCGGTCGGGGTCAAAGAGTTCTCGGGAAAGGAGAGATTAAGTGTCGAGGCGAAAACGCCTGCATGATGTGTCGAGAAAGAGGGGGCGCGCATTGAGGGAACTATGGGAAAGAGGCGATATGGGGATGCGGATCACGGACCGGACCGCATCAGGGCGAGAGCAACCATGGCACGGAGAAAATTATCCTTGGAAGAAGGCGATTTCAGACACGGAAAAAAGAGGGCGAATATTGAGGGCTGACAGCACTGTCGGGTTTCGCGGGGGGGAGACAGGGGAGGAGGACTGTCGATCTCGTAGGGATGAGCAACGTACTCTAAGATTGGAAAGGGAGGCCCGAAAAAAAAAAAGCAGGGGGATCAAACGAGCACGGACATTAAGGATGTGGGTGGCCTCAGAAAGAGAGACCGCTTCATCATCATTGAATCAAATAGTCTGATAAAACGATGCTTGGCGAACGAATGAGGGATGAAGGGCAATAAACATGAAGAATGCTCTTGATGTGTCCAGAAGAATGGGGAGCTTCCAAGAGAAAATCGGCAGCAGACGAGGCCTGCGGCGTTGAAGTCCGCGAAGAGCATCGATGACTGAAGACTGTACCGAAAGGAATCGTTCTGTCGTCTCGAGCACACGGTCGAAGAAAAAGGGGGCTCAGGGCGAGGAAACGTAACCCTGAAGAAATATCTGGGGACAGTAGGGGAGGAGCACCATAGATGGAGTGTGCTTTATAGTTCTAAAAAACCCCGCTTGACCAAGGTGGTACAAAAACCGCTTTGGGTTCCGGGGGAAGGCAATGACCAACTCAAGTACGCGCAGAAACCTCGAAAAAATATCCGTCGGAAAGGGACCTTACTATGAGAGAAAACTATATAGTTGATATTTTGGGAGGTAAAGAACGCCGAGAGGGACGAAAGCTCTGAGACGGATCTCGCGGAGAACGAGTCAGAGAGGGGAAGCGCTAAGGGGCCCAATAGACTAGAGTTAAGCAACATCGATTTGAAAAAAAGGGTCAACTCGTCGCTCAAAGCCTTACGAAAAAAGGGTAAAACCTCGCTTCCTAGAAGAATGTCAATCACAGATCTCTCAACAACAAGATGCAAGGGTATAGAGGCCGAAAATCGTCTTTAGAAGCGGAAGGTCGTAAAGGTACTGAATGAGTTGCTACTAGAGGACCGGTCAATAGCAGGGCGGTACCGAGAGCGAAGATTTTTGAAGTACTCTCACACCGAGCTTGAGAAAGTCAAACGACGGGAATAAGAGACTGTGTCGGATCCTCAGAGGAGGGGAAAGCTACAAAGATACAAGATACGCAGAGAAAAAGGAATGGTCAAGCGAAGAGGGTCCGACGTCTGCTGCTAGACTGCGGGACTGCGGATCCAAGGAAAAAAAAGGGGTGGTGCCACGTTACCGCCGGGATAGCCGCTCAAGCAGAAAATAGCGTGGATAGAAGAACTTGCCCATAAAAAGAGGGGAGTCACGGCCGACATCGGACCTACATCAAATTGGAAAACGCCCGCTAGGGGAAGATCCGCGGAATTAAGGCGTGATCAGGAAATTCATCGAGAGAGATAGTCCTTTAACGAAGAAGAAAAAGAAAGAAAAGAAGCGGCCTGATAAGGGGGGGAAAAGAAAACATGCCGTGTTAGGAAAAAAGCACAGAAAGAATAACTTAATTGGAGGACAAGATGCCCCATATTCTGGATCGGAGCGAAATCACGTAAAGGGATGAATTCATGATGACGCGGGAGAAATGGAACGAGAAAAAAAAGACACTAAAATTCCTGGCTCAGAGCGACGGGCAGAGGAGCTGGGGGCGGGGGCCGCAAGACAGATCTCTTACGAGGGAATAAAGCAATGACAACAAAACGCTCAAGTTTCCGAGAAGGAGGTGCGGTAGGACAGAAAAGAATTTGACCAAAGGAGGACTGCTTGAAATAGGACCGGGGCCAAGGGTAGTTACATACCACATGACATCTCTGAGAGGTGGGCGGTCAGGGACCGAAGGAACTCAAGGAAAAAATGAATCGCCGCGGGCACCGCTGGCTAGACTCCTCTGCTCTCCGAATAAATTAAGGCGGCGGTGCGAGTAAACAAAGAAATATCGAGGGGCCCTAGAAGAGGAGGACAGCCGATAGGTGGGAGCTGCTCGACTTGAGTGTGCCATGAAGATACACTCTATGGGCAAGACCTTAAGCCAAGCGTGACCGAAACGAACGCGGAAAGATTAATTTTAGGAACGAGCTCACATAACCAACGCTCGAAAGGACAAGGAAACTAAGAGAGCTCGGAGAGGGACGAGAGGCAAGCTCTTAAGAACAGACTTGAGTTCGGCCACCCGAAGGGGCGAATCCCGACTCCGACATTCAACAGCAGTGGGGGGCGAGAACGTGCTAAGGCCAAAGGGCGAGATCTTGAAAGGGCACCTACGGCTTGAAGCGCGACAAAATACTGAAATAAGATCTCAACTTCTAAATCGACCGACTGCAAGGCTCCGCCGAAGAAGTGGGATCTTGCAGTAATCAGCGTGCTGACTTGAGGGGGGAAGAATCAAGCCCACGGATTCCATGCTCTTATGCAACACGTGGAAGAGTTTCGTCCTGTACATAAAGTGGAAGAAATGGGAGCTGGTGCCTTGCGAGGGAGTTTGAGGAACTTTTAATGGGGGAAGTGGTTAAGGACGGGGTGGAGGTGAAGGGACCTTCACCCGCGGCCCGGAATTAAAGAAGGAAGAAACTTGGTCTTAAAAACAAACAAAACCAGGGGGTAAGGGTGAAGATGTAAGAGGGGGGACCGGACGTCCTGGGACCAGGAGGGTTTTCTCGCGAAAGAGAATAGAATAACGAGGCGCGCTTTAAAAAAGAAGAGTCTGTCTAACGCAAAATGTTCCTCGTACGAAAGATAAACGTAGAGAGTCAAGATTCCCATCAAAAGTCACACGGAACGAAATCCGCTAAAAATCAGGAAACAGCTTAGTTGGCATCGAAGAAGAAAGAGTTAAAACAGCATGGGCATTAAGATCTGTTGAGCGGGAACGAAGGAACATGGCTGCCTGTGAATGAGAGTCAAAGTTAACCGCCAGGAAAACGCGCAGCCAAGAAGGAAAGCCTTCTTCGAAAAGGTGAAGTGGAACTCCACGCGAGACAGAACATCAGAAATGGCGTTGCTCAAAGAAGGGTCATTATATTGGGATTGGGGAATGGGGAAGGGAAACGTGCTATCAACTGGGAAAGGGGACGACCGGCGGGGGAAGAGCAGATCCTTTCGGAAGTCCGGAAAAGCCTCTGGCGACATCTCGGAAATTTCGGTGCAGGCGTCGGTGGCAACGAAATGGACATAAATGGAGAAGTAGATGAAAACGTGGAACTGGACGCAAAAGCAAGGAAGTCGCAGAGACTAATGGCTTCACTCGCTGCCGAACAGCCTTGTAAGATTTGGGTGTCGCACGAACGAAAGGAAGAGTCTGGTTAGATAGGATTTTGTCACAAAGGGAACGAAGGGAAAGCGGGCATTTCGAGGAGGGTGGACTCGAGGATTCCCGGGGGATTTCAAGCAAGTTAAGAAGCGGACAAGAGGGGGGGATTTGTAGAGGCACGTTACAGGTCACTTTTACAATGGGGAAGACCCCAGGAGGAATAAGAATTTCCTAGGGAGCTTCGCGAAGTTTCAAGGTACAGGAAGAAGAGTTGGAGTATGAGAGAAGCAAGGTTCTTCAGAAAAGCAAGTAGGAAGAGGAAAATCGTTCTATGTATAGGACGATGACGTCCATGGGGCAGCATGCAAAAATCAAGGAAGGGAAGAACGAGGGTAAACAAACAATGATCTTCAGAGAAAAACGCGTCACGAAAGAGATTTTCACGAGAAAGGGGGTAATTGGGTTCGAAAATTCGGGCAGAATGCGCTTTGGGCAAAAAAAAGGGTCGATCAAGAAATGCAGAGTTCTAGGTATTCCGGGGAAGGGGTCCCAAAGAAAGGAAAAGGGGGGTCTCGCCGCTTGTGCTTCGAAATGGAAGCTCGGGCGGGAAATCTCTATTAGAACGAGTGGCATGGGTCATAGAGAAACGCTCTTGTGGCGTTCGGGGAAAAACGCCACTGAGGGAATCGAAGAGGTCACCTATAAATGAAGGGGGTACGTCGTACAACTTAAACCACGAAATCCCACAGGAAAGTAAAGAAGAATGATTGAGTTGCGTACGATAGGCGCTGCGAGGGCGGGGGTCGCACCAAGTGCCTGAGGAATCAAAGATACGCACGTACGGGGACTTATTAGAGGAAGAGTGGGAAGCCAAGTAAAAAAAAGTCAAGGGGACGTCGAGAGGAGTAAAGACGGACCACTGACCAGAGAAAAGGGAAAAGCCATAGGCAAGGCCCACATTGGGGGGCACAGACGAGTAAAATGCACGTAGATTGCGCCGCTTTGATCGTGTCCAAAAGAGATCGGAAGACAAAAACGATGCTTTGAAGGGTCAAGATAACATAGAACATGTCCAAAATACGAAAGTAAGGGACGACTTCCGATGAAAGGGCGAACTATAACCACAGGAAAAAAGACTAGATGGGGTCATTCTTTGGAGTACTAAAGAGTTTAACTGGAGGGGGAATCGGGGGACAGTGCAAGTGGATAGAAGAGCCGGTGAGCCTGCTAAAAAAAGATTACTAGCCTTCACGCATAAGGGGCCTAGGAAGTACACCACATCCCCAATTGGCGCTGAACTTGACTCGACAAAAAGAAGAATGCCTCAAAGTAAGGTCACAGAGGGACCTGAGTCCAGACATCCTGCGTGATCTGAAAATCTCAAAAAAAAAAAGTATAAAAGGGAAAAGAAGGAGAAAGAGAGAAGGCCCAGGATGTAAGGGACTATGCTGCGAAGCTAAAAAAAGCCGAATGGCGTAGATACCGAAGAAGGTCCGAACATTTGGGGGATTGAGGGGGGGGGGGTAACGTCGAGGGTTAAATTAAAGTGAAGGCGAGTACTAAGGGGGGTGAGAGGATCGGGGCCCGCCTCGTCAGGAAAAAGGGAGGCACCGTGACAATACCGGTGCAAAAACCGCTGAGTATCCACGAAAACATATACTATTCAGGGTGTTCTAAGTCCCAAATAGGAGTCGCACGAAAGAAAGATGTAGTAGTGGAAAATTGTCTATGGGATCAGTGCCAGGCAGAGTTCTAAAAAAAAAAAAGTATGCGAGAGGGGACAAAAGAACACGGCAGCAAGCGAAAAGAATGTGGGAGAAAGGTAGGGTGCAAAGGGGGACTTACTATGGCGTTACGATCAGGGGACGGGTGGTGTCAGAAGATGCGGTATTGGGGAATCTCTCAGAAGGAAAGGCGGATGGACTTGTGCATCCCAACAATAGGCAGAATGCGGATACGGAAAAACGTGGAAGGAGACGTTGTGAAAATGGCCATAAGGGAAATGGCGGGGCACACGAACAGAAAGCATACAACTAAGGCAGCAATAAAGGCCGTAAGCCGATCTAGAGGGTGGATTTCGTTGTTCAGGGGGAAGACTACAAAACGCGTTATATCAGGTGAAAGATAGCGAAGGCGAAAAACGTGGAAGAGTCGGTGCCAGACAGGAAAAAACGAAGAGAGGCTATAACAAATGGGAAACGACGTCAAGAAAAGCAAAAGGGGGAAGATAAGAGCTCATGTCGAATCGAAAAAGGGCAAGCGGAGATACCTTTTTTCATCGGGAGTGTGGAACAAATTAAAAACCAACTAGTGCAACGCTTAAAGGTGGATGGGGAGAGGACACGGAACGTTTGGAAAAAAAGCAAGCGAGCCCGAGGAGAGAACAGAAAATCACTCAAAGAATGAAGCTCGGTTGACCGGGTTTTGAGACGGAGAAGAGCATTCTTAAAGCGTGATCAAAAAATGCCTTGAGTTGAGGAGAGTCAATCAAGAGGAACTACAAAGAGCAAAAGCGTCAATTCCAATCATACACGGGGGGGAAATTGGGTAATTCTAGGGCGTTGGGGAGAAACATTGCGTTCTGGATAAACCAACGAAAAAGCTGGCGAGAAGAAAACTTCGCGCGCCTATGAAGTAGGATTAGTGCAGACAGGGGGAGAAAAAGGGTCAAATAATTCCACACCGTACAAGCCAACATCGTTAAAAGAGGTGACAGAAGCGGGAGAATGGCCTCGACCAGCGCGGGGGGAAAGACTGTCAGAAGGAAACTCCTAGACATGCCCGCGGGTACATCCTTAATCAGTGAAAGGAAACAGCGATAAAACCAAAGGAAGAGACGGAGAAACAACCCAAATGAACCAGGGGGAGGTAAAAACGATTGACCGTCCCTGGAGATACTAAACTAGGAAATTGAGGGTTGCGACCAAATGACAAGTGGGGCCTCAGAGGAAGAATTATCGAGGAGAGTTCCCCGATGCACGCCAGCAAGACAGTTTAAACTAGGATACGAGAGAAAGGAGGCTTGGCCCGGACGAAATATCTGCTAGAAAAAAAGGAGAACGTGGGGTAAAACACCTCGCGCACAGGGAAAAAAACTGTCCAGGAAACAATCAAAAACCAATCCCATATCCAAAGGAGGAGGGACATCGGAAAAGATCGTCTGAAGAGAGAGGTTGTAAAAATCCGTCAAGCGGAGAAACGAAAGGAGAGTCTGGCTTCTTGATGTTAGGGAGGAACAAGAAACTCGAAAGGAGGGATAAAAGCCGAAAGGACGCAAAATTTCTAGGAAAAGACTGCACAGACGCAAGGGAGATAAGCATCATCAGAAAGGTAGAGCAAAGAAAGCTGGGGGGGACGGATTGCGGAATTGAGGGCAGGCGCGGCAGATGGTCCAAGCCGTAGCATCGTCGAAGGCAAGAAGGGGCGGTACGGGGATCGGACAAGAGAACTTTCGAAGGGCGAAAGCGTCTGAGCAGAAAAAGACTGGGACGAGAAAGATCGAAAGGACGTAAAAACCCTGACAAGAGCTCGGACCACGACGTTGTGGAAAACTGATCAAATTGGAAACCGTTCAGGGCATGGCCGGCGGGTGAAGGACCAGTGAAGTCCTAGAAAATAAAACCCATAACAAACCCACGAGACACCCTTCGCACGAGCGCACGGCACAGCGCCGACTGATAAACCAGATTAACACAGGAAAACTAGACATTGGGGAACGACGGGACTGAGAAAGAATTTGTTCGAACACCAACAAAGAGCAAGCAGCGGATTAAAATATCGGAGGAGAATGTCGTGCGGGGAAGTGTGGAAGGCGAGGAGGTCGGGATCTCGATCAAGCCCGTGAGGTGACAAGAGCACGGAAACATACCGAGCAACGGCAGCCCAGATTGTTTGAAGCTTCTAAAGGGAAAGGGAACGGAATGAGGGTGCCAGCCAGAAGCAATGCCCCAACCACACAGGGAAGCTGGCCGAAAAGGCGGTAGAAGAATAGTCGTGACTTGGACGGGGGCTCGCATTCATTGTTGGTGAGCCGGTGCCGAAATGACAATTGGAAGATCTGTCGTTCTTTCAGGTGGGACACAATGGGGGTGAAGGAAGTAAGGAAACAAGCCAGAGGTAAGAGACCATGGAAGACAGATATGGGAAGAAAGACACGATCGGAGGGCATCCGAGAGAAGAATATTCCGTTCACACGATCACTGCACCCACCGTCTGGGCCTGAGGGAAAGGGGGACGGGGAAGACGGCGGCGCAGGGCGGACGGGGGAAGAGAAAAGGTGGCGATAAGGGACCCGACAGGAATAGCTAAGACACCATTTGGACCTATTTCCGCCCGTTGAAAACGCGGGGAAAAAGAAGGAAACCCCAAAGACCACAGAAATCTGGGGCTAAAGAATTGCCGCCAGAATCGCTTTCAAAGCGCGGTCGGAACACTGTGAGAGGGAGGGTCAAGAGGCAGAGTCTGCTCAACGTTTCCTCAGAGGCATAACCTTGAAGCCGCAACACAGCTAGGAAAGACTCAAACCTATCAGGGGGAATAGCGTTGGCTAAGGAAACCAAGGGAAGCCCGCAGGCTCATCAAATCATAAAGGGAAAATAATCTGGGTCGCGATAGAAATGACTTTGCGAAAGAGATGACGGAATGGCCGGAGAACAGGAAAAAGGTAAAGGCTTTGTTGGTCACTAAAAGAGGCAGGGATCCGACATAGAAATCAGCAAAGTAGAACGGCCGCGGAGGTAAAGCCAGAAGAGAGTCTCTATTACAGGCGCCGGGCCAGAAACGGAACTGACGTCGAACGCGCGCCTGGCGAAAGGGAGGGGGGCATCGGAGGAAAGTCTTAAGAAACGAGGCATCATCGGGGAACGCGGGACTTATGAAAAGGGAAGAGAATATTTCTGGGGATTGAAAGAGGGGACGCAAAGGAGGTTCCAGTGGGCAAAAAAACACCGGGGGGCAGGGGAGGAGACAACCGCCCTCAGATTGAGAGGAAGACAAAACAGTAGACCAAGCTCAAGGACGAATTTAAAAGGGAGGAAATCTCTAGATAAGTAGGAATTTGAGCAGTCACATCTCCGATCTTTCAGAACAAGTATCTCCGTATCTAAGGAGGGGACGAATGAATCAAGACATCTTGGAGCCTCATCAAAAATGGCGTCTAAAGAGAAACCGGCGATTGGTAAACATGGACTCGCTGCGCAGACCTTAGAAAGGAACAGACATCCGCCGACAGAAAAGTTGTAGCTATTCATAGAAAGAAGAAACAACACAAAGTATTTGGATGGTAAGATAAGTGGCAGCGGGACAAGATTCGGGAGCTGGTCGTGCATTTAGGACAAGGGCGACTGGGTCCTGTCAATCGCAAGGGGTATTCGACCAGACGCTGATTGGTAAGGACGACGATCAAACTTGGAGACAGGCGCGCTCAAGAGACTGTCGTAGAGCTCAAAGGGGATGCTCAAAAATTAAAAACTATACGCGCGGGAGGAATTCCAGGAGGAAAAGGGAAGGGTTAGAAGAGACTGTCACGGGGACGAGCGGACGCGGCGGGGGACACAAGGACTCACGTTCTGTTTTTTTCCCCCTTGACCCGGGTATACGGGATTTCAGCCCTAATAAGCCAAGAAAAGATCTGGTCATAGACGACCAGGTCGTCACAGATGAATGGTAGAACACGCACGCCGAGAAAATCCCACATATTCATGCACGTTTCCTGCGAAAAACAGGGAAGGAAAGGAGTGGACCCTGGCAGACGATAGGAGCGCTCGTCAGGAACGCCGCAGGAAGCACAGGCGAGCGGGTCCGTAGTTCTATGGGCGCTAAAGTCCGGGGGAGTTAAAAGAAGAAAAAAAGGAAGTTAACTTGGCGACCAGGGAGACGAATCGTCTGGAGCAGCGCGCTAAAGGAAACTAAATAGATGGAGATTAGGAAACGCCTTTCTCCGGAGGCAAAACCTCGGACGGAGATGGATGAATAAGGGAAATGAGGATAGGAGGGGGTTTTGGCGGGCCTAAAAGACTGAGGAACGCGGGAGCATCAGATCGATATAAAAGCCTCAGAAGGTCCGAACAGGGGAGGGGCGACATGCGAAGTAGGGAGCACAGATTTGACGCGCGAAATCGCGCTGGGACAAGGAGGCACATAGCACAGGGTTTTCTCAAGCTAAGATGTCGGGACGGGGCCTACGGGCGAGGGAAAAGATCGCCCTTGGAAAGGACGCATGCGACGACAGAGAAGGACCAAGTCAGGAAAGGGAGGACGGTGCTTAGAGAATGGATATTAGCGGCAGAACTAGATAAAAGCCGATCGGATAAGAATCGGAACAAAGTGAAGTTTAACTGGGCTTTACACGCGCTGTCCTGAGGTGGCAATAAACGCGTGACAGACGACAAAGAGCGGAATCGTCCTTTCAGGGCACGCGGCTAAAACGTGACCAACGCTCGATACAGCCAGGAAACACAGAAGAGGAGCGAGGCACTGCAAGTCAAAACGTCGAAGGGGGCTGGTCGGAGGGAACCAAAATGCTTCCTCCATAACGCAGAATGAAAACAGAAGGGGCGAAAAAAAAAAGGTGCTATACGGGCGCGCGAAATCGGTAAAACGAAATAGAAAAAAGAGGGGAACGCGGACACCGACGACCTTGGGGGAACTCTCCTGAAAAGAGGGGCCTGGAAAAAGGCTCCTAAGGCCTGATGCCTGGGGGATCCGGAGGCGAAGGTGATCGAAGCACAAGGGCCGCTGCGGAAAAGATGTCTGCCCCACGTGGACGGAGGAACCTGTCGAATCTTTGAAAAAGGGCGCTGTTGCACTTTGCGCTGGAGGGTAGGAAGGAGAGGGTGAATGGTTGAAGCCGGGGAGAGGGGCGGAGAAAATAAGTCACCGAGAAGGGTTGAAATGGGCGCAGGAAAGACGCACCGAAACTCTTTTAGAAAAAAAAAGCGTGGTACTCGAGCGAGACCTGTTATGTCTCGGGGATACCCTTTGGTGCAGTACCTTGTCTCCGATCATAGGGAGTCAGCGAACAAAAATGGAGATGAGTAAATCAAAAAGGAAAGAATTTAGAAGAGGCGGGAGGAACCGACGCATTTCCATCGGCAAGAACTGGAAGGAACATGGCGACGGAAGGAAATATGAAAGCAGGAGAAAGATGTCCAGCTAAGAAGACAAAAATGGAAGGTTTGCTCTAAGAGTTAAAAAGCATTCATTCCAGGGAGTGCTGGTTGAAGAGGGTCAGTACAAACATGATGGAATGGAGTGCTAGGGGCAGTATAAGGAAACTTCGCAAGATAATCGGACGTCGAAACATGCGTTCACGCAAAACGTACGGGGGGGTGAACCAGAGAGAAAACAAACGAGGGGAAGGCGAAAAATAAAGGGCGGATTTTGGGATTGGGGGGGGGACTGAGGAGCGTTACAAGTGGGGGAGCAGGTGGAAGCGCCCTGAGGGCAAACATATCAGGCGGCCCAGGGCGCGCAAGCAAGGGATTGCGACGCATTCAGGGGGGCACCGGAAAAGAGGACTAAAAGGAGGAGGGAAGGCCAAGGAATTTGGGGAGCAACCTCAAGATACGTCATACGAGGGGTCACTCGCGGCCAGACCAAAGAATGCAGGAGTGGACGCAGGTAAGGAAGTGCGGTTTAAAAAAGAACGGGGGGGGGGGAAAAAATCGACTCGGAGTGATGGAAAGAACGGCTGAAAACGCGGGTAAAAGAAAACAGAAATGTACAAGTAGGAGGTTTCAAAAAAGAGGGGCGGTAGGACCCGTATGGTTGGGGGTAGGCACGAGTAGTAGCTGAGGAAGAGCACAAGACCGGAGAAAGGAGAGCTGAGCGGTGAGTAGGGAGAAGAGAGAGTTCGCAGGTGGAAAAACACGACGGGGGGGAGTAGGAAGAGAGGGAGCTCAGGGAAAGAAGGGACGGGAAAGTGTAAGGCGGAGAGGGTAGGGGAGGGGAAGTAGAGGGGGGCGAGCAGAGCGGAGGGGGGACACAGTAAGAAGAAAGCCACATCGGGGAGGCGGGAATGGAGTGGAGAAAAGGGAGGATGGGAAAGGAGGAGGCGGCGCTGACGATATGCGGAATATCACAGGGCGAGTAGAGGGGAAAACTGTGGGAATTGATCATATGTAGAGGAGGGATGGGGGGGTAGGAGGTGGGGAGAGCTTAGGAAGTTAGTCAATCGATTGGGGGGAATGGGTCTGGGAGTGACCCGACGGGGGTTGACTCAATTGTTTATAGGGAGTTAAATAAGGTAGGAAAGGGCCGGCTAAGTGATGGTGGTGGTGGGGTAGGGGGGTGGGGGTTGGGGGGGGGGCAGGGGTAGGGGAGAAGATCAAGGGAAGGGGGGTGCGCAAAGGAGGGTGAGGGGGAAGATTAGGTGATGATGGAGAAAATGAGCGGGGGGAGGGAAGGGGGTTGGGGAGGGGGAGGAGAAAGTGGAAGGTGGACAGGGGATGAGAGGGATAGAATGTAAGTTAATGGAAACAAGAAAGGCTGGCTTGGGAGAGGAAGAAGAAGGGAGGGGGGGGGTGTAGGGGGGGGAGGAGAGAGGTAGAGATGTAATGCAGGGGAGCTAAAGTCCCAAGGATGAAAAGTGACCAGTTCCTAATGGATCAGACGAAAAAAACGTTTCTGCTAAGATCGGGGAGGGGTGGGAGAGGAAGACGAGAATGTGGGGCGTTGCGTGGAAAAACAAGGAGATCTCGATTCAAAAAAAAAGAATGAGTTTTATAGGGAAGATGACTTTCGCTGCGATAAAGAAGAAAGTAACTCAAAAAACAAAAAGACCTGTTAGCACGATGTTGAAAAAGTGGAGGGGAAAATAAGGGGGGGGGGGGGGGGGGGGGGGGGGGGGGGGGGGGGGGGGGGGGGGGGGGGGGGGGGGGGGGGGGGGGGGGGGGGGGGGGGGTTGGGGGGGAGGGGGGGGGGGGGGGGGGGGGGGGGTGGGGGGGGGGGGGGGGGTGTGGGGTGGGGGGGGGGGGGGGGGGGGGGGGGGGGGGGGGGGGGGGGGGGGGGGGGGGGGGTGGGGTGGGGGGGGGTGGGGGGGGGGAGGGGGGGGGGGGGGGGGGGGGGGGGGGGGGTTGGGGGGGGGGGGGGGGGTGGGGTTGGGGGGGGGGGGGGGGGGGGGGGGGGAGAGCTAACAAAGAAGTCACGAGCTCATTTAAAAATTTGTAGTGTGTAGAGAATAGGCAAAAAGACTGCGCTGAAAACTTCCGTAATAAAGAAACAAATGTAAAAAGTGGTGCAATAGGATCTAAGGGAAAAACAAGCAAGAATGAAATGGTGTCAAGAGGAGGGGGTCGCTTCGAAAGTAGAAAAAGTATTGTTCAAAGGGGGTGTTTGGGGGGGGGGGGGGGGGGGGGGGGGGGGGGGGGGGTTGAATAATCAGGAAGTGCTACAAGTTGTAACCTTTGGGGGGAGCAATCTGAGTTGGATTGGGTACGGGCAGACGCGACTTCGATAAGAGGAAGATAAGACCTTTTTCGGTATAGTCCCACGTAAATCCAGAGAAATTGATATCGGCGTACGGAAGAGGTCTTACGTACGGCTGCGGCCTGGGAGTGGTCCAAAACCAATGCCAGGGGAACAGAAAAAAAAGAAGGAAGCACGTAAACGTTCCAGGGTAATGAGATGAGAAGGTGGTGGGAGCCACTTCAAGAAGGAAGGTCAAGGGCGAAAAAAGAAGAAGAAAGATAATGACAGAAAGAAAGACCAAATAGCAGGCCACAATGTGCACCTGGAAAGGGAGAAGAAGATAAAAGAGGAAACCCGGGACTGTATGATCTTGCTGGTGTCCAGAAGAGAAAGAGGTCTCTCCGTAAGAAAAGGCGGGTGGTCTTCACTAGAAAGCGACCATGGGAAAGAAGGAAAAATTAGAAATCTATTCAAGAAGGCAGGGAAAAATGGGAAGAGAGAGAGGGTCAATTGTCTTGTCGGGTAAACAGCACGGATTTGTACGCAAAAGGGAAGGTCATCGGTGCAAGACCAGTTAGAGGACGATTCGGCAAGCATGCTGACACAAATAGGAAGCGAAAGCGCAAATCAGCCTCGAAACTACACAGAAAAAATGTCTCGAACTGAGAAAAAGACAGAACGAGCCGGAAGCTTGTGGTGAAAATCGTCGCCGAAGAAGAAAAGAAGAAGACGTGGGGAT
>Ga0179593_1349648_pt1 | contig 16267 bp, 22 predicted proteins | sample CZODoug2_1_08_16_FD_185931 | JGI IMG/M metagenome (GOLD analysis project Ga0179593, IMG submission 185931) | Vadose zone soil fungal communities from Angelo Coast Range Reserve, California, USA - CZODoug2_1_08_16fungal (PacBio error correction) | ecosystem: Environmental > Terrestrial > Soil >...
AAAAATTCATAAGACCGTCCCAGTGATTCAAAGAGAAGGGGGGTAAAAAACACAAACTACATAATACAAAAAGGGAGGGAGAAGAGACGAAAAACAACAAATACACAAAACAAAAAAAAAGGGGTCCGGGAAGTGCCACGTGAAGAAGTGGGGAATAAAGAAAGCAAATCGCGATAGCGCGTCGGAAAAAAACGGTACACAAATGACGAAGGAAATCAAACTAGTAACAAGACTCACCGGAAGGGGGAAACATAGAACGAAACAAGAAAAAGGAAAGAGAGGGAAACGTTGCCGGCGATTTCAAATCCGCTGAAGGGGAAAGAGGGGAACGAAAAAAAAAGAAAAAGCAGCCCAACCGAGAACGTCGCTAAAGCTTCTATTCAAAATCACCGTTGCTGACAGGAAAAAGAAACAATGGGGGCAGGACGTAGAAGCGTATACGCCAGCCGGCATATGCGGACGGCTAGGTTGTCCGAGGGAGAAGGTTTTCAAAACCCAAAGGAGTGGTAACGGTGGGGGCCAGACCCGCACGGTCTGGGAAACGGAGAAAAGGTCGAAAGGTAGACGGAAAAGCGCCGGTTGGAATGCGGGCCGCTGAACAAGGGGGGACTACTCGTAAGGTGAGGCGGCCGGGGGAGAGGGGGGAGAAAGAACGTTTGTATCGTCATAAACTGCAAATTTTAGCACGGGGAGGAAGACTAAAGGGGAGAGGAAGAGAAGAAAAGAAGAAAGAGGAGAAACTGGCCGCACTCTCTTGTCAAATTGAGGTAAGAAGAGAAGGCGATGACCGATTGTCGTACTACCGAGTCCTTTGAGGTGACTCAAGGGAACTGGGGTTTGGATATAGGGCGAGAGAGAAAACCTGACGCGGGGGGTATCAGCCAAGGGAAGTGGGGGGACATACTAAAAGGTTGTGTTCGATCGCTCGTAAAGTGTGAGGGCAGGAGGCAGAAAAGCGCGGGGGGAGACCTTCTGGGAAAGTAAGGGTTACGGAAGTAGGGGGAAGATGGGCGCTTATCGGAAGGGGGAAGAACAGGGGGGGACAGTCAGCTTGGGCAGTGGGTGATTTTAATGGGTCAAGGAGGGGGGGGGGAGAGAGGCCAGCAGGTGGAAAGGTACGATTAAAAGTCACACGAACGAGGTTGAGGGACAGGGAGTAAGTTGGAACCGGAGAGCCAGTAGGAGAAGGGAAGCGCATCGTGTTGACTGTGGAGGACGGCACGCGTGGATACGTAAGACTGAGTTATGCAAAGAGGGTACAAGGAATCCAGCGGAAAAGCGAAGGGAGGGCAATTGTTGGAAAGAGACGTGCGCGTGAAGAAGGTGCAGAAGAGTCCGACTGGGTCGTCGGGTATTTCATCATAGAGGGCTTCGTGCCAGGGGGGGCAGAAAAGCAACGAAGTAACTCTGGGAAAAACTCGACAAATAATCGAGCACGAGAAATAGGAAGTCGTCGTGGGAAAGGCCTCTCAAAAAAAACCCTACAACCTGCACAGAACAGAACTAGAAAAATGGACGGGGGAACTGGATAAGGGAAATCTGTCTGAGTTCGACGTTTGGGAAACGGCATGGGAAAGCTTGAAGATAAAACACAAAGGGCGGTTAGGGGAGAGAAAGCAAATGAAACTTATCGAACACCACCCGCTGAGAAAATGAAAATAGCAGGAAGTGGAAGAGGGGTGGATTTGTATATCTCCCCGTAGAAACACTGCCGAAGGGGGGGAGAGTCGGGGGAAACTGCGACAAGGCTAGGGGGAATATTGACAGAGTGGAAAGTAGGGGGAACAGGATTTGCGGGGGCAACTGCGGGAAACCATAAAACGGACTCAGAGAGAATTACTGAAGGGAAAAAAAACTGTAAAAAGGCACGTTGTTCGTTGATGGGGCCAACTCAGCCTGGGGATTAAAAAATTCGTCAGGTCAAAACCAAGGCCGGATGAAAGAGACCATCAAGCCGAGGCAAAAAAACCCTATTCCAGGTGGCGGAAAAGAATCTGGTGATCCACCGAGGTCTAACTGAAAGAATGAAAACGTGGGGGGAGGGCGGGAGGGATTGCTGTTGGAAAAGTCGAAAAAGAGGGTGGACGCTAAACCTAGGGAAAAAAATGACAAGTCAATTCAGGAAATAGTGAAATGGGAAGGGCGGCAAGTCACTTAAACCAGCGCACGAAGCACGGTTGACAAAGGGGAAAGGTTAGCTGGGCGCTCGTGGGGAAGATCGATTTAAGGAGATCAGACAGGGAGGAAACGGGGGAGAGGAGGGCGGAAAGGAACCAACGGTCCAGGAATAGCCTTATAACATCACCCAATGGGGGAAAGGAAGCGGGGGGGGATCGAAGTGGTGGTGGACGTGTTTTGAGAGAAAAAGAGTTGGCAAGAACTGGCGGGGGGGGGACACAGTCAATGGGAAATCGGAGTCGTGTCCAAGTGTCCTTCAGGGGACAGGCCAGTGGTTCTGGGTAAAAGGGAGCGGACGAAAAGATGGGAGGGCTACTCTCACTTAAGCCGATATAGAAGAAATAAAAAAAAACCGGCGGAGGAGAAAACGAAGAGTGAGAAAACCCCACGCACGAAATGGGGCCCTCACTGGAAAGGGTGAAAAGGCAAATAGGGAAAAAAAAACAAACTTTCACTGAGAAACTAGCACTCTTCGACAAGCTTCAAGAGCGGGTGGGCAAAGGTAAAGGAAAAATGCTGGACAGGGGAATCGAACCCACAACACAACTAAGAAAAACTCCCTATTGTCGCAGAAGAAAAAGATGGCAAATTGAAGAAGACGAGCCAGACTCACCGTGGGGGGGAATCATTCAAGAGGAATAAGAACACATAGCGGGATCAAAACCGGATCGAAAAAGACGGAGCGGACAGCAAATTCAAAAAGTACACCAAGGATTGCGGAAATAAATTCGAATGCGGAGTCGGGAAGTTGCAGACAGGAGAAACTAAAAGCTATCGCATCTTCACGTTCGAAAGTAACAAGAGCTCAAGTGACCATAGGCAAAAGCAGAAGAAAGGGGGAAAAATTTCCTCATACCTGTTAAGGGACCTAGAGGTCCCCGGAACAACGCGCTCAGTTAGCGGGACCAGTCAGAGGTTAACAGACGGCGCTTGGGAGAGGGGGAGAGACAGTCAGGCAAAAAAAAAGAACCCCAAACAAAAGTAAAAAAAAGACCGGTGGAAAATATGGCGAGTGCAGACACTACCAATCGCTGGGGAAAAGGTAGGGAGCAACTAGCGAAGGCGGCCGAACTAGCCGAAGGGGACAAAAGAAAAGAGCAATCGCAAATCGGGGACAACTGTTCCAAGGAAACCACGAAAGTCGAAGGACATCTCGTTACAAACGGAGAAATGGGGGATCGTTGAGACCGAAAGGAAAAAAAGAAAAAACTTCGGCTAGGAGAGGGAGACTAATCAGGGGTGATAATCGAAATTAAGGGTTAAACAACGAACTTTAGTGGTTAATAAAACTGAAAGGGAAGGGGGACCAAACAGACGAGGTCCGACAACAATAACTTACCTAAAGTTAAAAACGCAAGTTTATATGAGGGGCGAGGGGAAGGAGCAGTGTTGGAAATGCCTGGCATCCTAATCTCGACCCGGATGACTGGGGGAGGAGATGAAAAAGAAACATGCTTGAAGGGTCGCGGGAGTGTCAACCAGGGAAACTCTACCGACTTAAATACACCGACCAACCATTCAAGCGCAACGTAGTAAAAGAAATATGAGGGGGAAAAATGGCAAAAAGAAAAGAGAATTAGGTCAGGGCGAAGCCAACGTAACGGCAGCACACGTTCAACTCGGACTAAAAAGAGAAAAAACCTGGGTGCGTTCACAAAAACAAAAGAAACAAACGGAGACAAGTGGTTGGTCAAAGGTACCGTCTCCGAAGGCTCAAAAACAGGTCGCTGACGAACAGGGAACATTCACAGAGACGGCAATGTCCCGAGCTCCGCGTTAAACAGTCGAAGAACAAAAAGGGCCAATCGAAACGGAAAGGGTACCAAAAGGAAACAACAACAAACAACAAATCCCCCATGGATGGTGGTGACGTCCTCACTACTCGTTGGAACACAACCCCCCACCCACCCTCCACAACAACGCACTACACCCACCGCTCGAGCCCACCCCCCACCCCCCCAAACCACACGACGCCCCACCGAACAACCAAACACCCCCCCCCCCCCCATAGCAACGTTGCAGGAAACTCTGTCACACGTCCTTAGACTGAGGAAGTGGGGCAACATAAAGAAGGACAAAAAAAAAATCAGAAGGAGAAAAGAAGAGACACCGCTTTCAAAAGTAAGGATCCCACAAAAATGGCTAGGGAAGAAGAAGGAAAGCGCTACCAAAGAGAGACAGCTTAAGGTTAAGATTTCAATAAGACGTTAAGGCCAAATAAAAAGAGAAAACTTGAAAAAAAGGAGGAGACGAGAACGGACGGAAAAAGGTACAGAAGGGAAGCGGGAAGCGACGAATCTCTGATAAAGAACAGAAGCGCCAGCCCGGTCTAAGAGAAAAGGCCGGAGCTAGACGAATCCGTAAAAGGAGATCAATTGAAGAATTTGAGCACCTGCCGAACCGAAAGCTGTAAAGAACTCGTTCTCACCGAAGCAGAAAGGCACGCTACCTGCAAAGGGGACACAACCTGGGGAAAGGAAAGAAATGGAAGTACACGACTCAGGGGTTAAAGAAGGCGTCAAAAACGGTTAAGGTACCTGACGGCTAGGGTCTAAAAAAACAATACAGACCTTCAGAGAGGAGGCAAAAAAGAGGTGCTCCGGTCCAGCTTCATCAAGCGCAAAAAAGAGAAAATGCATTCAAAGGGGGAGTTTAAAAAAAAAATCATGGGACAAAACGGGTCAAAAAATCCGAAAAAAAAAATCAAAATCGGCGGAGAGCGAAAGGCGCTGGTGGGGAAGAGGAAGAGAGGGTCACAGGAGAGAATTTGACTTCGCACGGAGGACTTGGGTCCCAGTCCCCTAACCAAGCTGGAGTAACTGGCAAACATCGATCTCACAAAAAACTCAGGAGGAAGGTGGGCGCAGAAAAAAAAGAAGAAAAAAGTAGTGCACATGGGAAAGGACGATCTTGCCGATCCAAAACAAAACAGCGTACCGATGAGTTCGGGGACTAGTCAGCCGTGAAAGGGACAGTTTGAAAGAACTCACTGTGGAGGGGACCGGGCGGTTTTCGGATAAGAAAGACGGGGAAGAGAGGGGAGAGGAGCGCGTTGGACCCGATGACTGGGATTGGGAGGTAACGCCCCACGACGTGAGAAAGGGGAAAAAAAAGAGGGGCTAACACAGGGCGTCGAATGGAACCGGAGTCTCTAACAAGGATTCTTCTCTGGCCGACTCATGGGCACCGGGGGAGGACAAGTAGGGGTCGATCAAAGGGGCAACTGTAAAAAACCGACAAAGTTGACGTCGCTACGGGAAGGCGAAAAGGGGGGTGAAAAGAAGAACCACTGGACCGTCGGTCGCAGAAGGGAAGAAGGGCGATGTAAGACCTGGGGCTCGACGAAAGGGGAAAAGGTACAAGGATTCTGGCGATGACGTTGAAGAGACCGCTCACAAGAGAGAAAGGGAGAAATGAGGCAGGGGTTGGGGGGTCCAAGTATCGAGATAAAAAAATGTCAGGCTGGGGTCTGCGGGGGGAGGAACATTCGGGGGCTTCAGAGGTTTGAAAACTTCGTGAACGGACGGACAGAAAAAGGGAGCCGGATAAAGGTCTGAACTGAACGGTGGCGAAGGAGAAACCTCCAATTGGGAAACGGGCGTCCGGGAGAAGCTTTCGCCGGAAATGGGCAGTGGATGGCGAGTTCGAAGAGGGAAAGTTGGGGATCGGAGGAAAACACGAAGAAATGGTTGAATGTAAGGGAAAAAATGGTCCGGGGGGATCGGACGAACGCCTCGTGAATAAGAAGGGAAAAAGCGGCTCAACGTGTGTTGCAGGGTGAGGTTGACACACCACTAACGTGTGGTCGATTATTAACTCGAACGGGTGCTTGCAAGGGGGAGAGGACGCAACAGGAACGCGGAAGTCTGAGGGTGCAAACCTCATTGTGGGGGGTTAACTATCGGGGTGGCGTGGGTAAGTCCAGTGCAAGCCTACTTGAAGGACTGAGGCTTGTAATGCAGCAGAGATGGCTTAACGGAAGGTTTGAAAGGCAGGACGTCAAAGCCTTGTGAAAAAAACAACAACTAGTCGAGAACTCTTAACCCGATAAGCAGGGAAGAAGGAGGGGAGAGGGGAAAGGAAAAATAGGTACAAAAACTTGTTACCAGCGGAAAGGCTGACACGACTATAGACAAAGGGCCGTGAACACCAGTGGAGTGCTTTACTCGGTTTGAGGAAGGCGAAGTTGGGGGGGAACAGTGCAACCGTGCACGAAACGAGAAAAAAAGTCATGTTATTCCACCGAAAAACATGAGAAGAAAAAAGTAGGAGTCAACGCCAGGCCCGAGATGATAGCCGAAGAACGTTGTGAGGAAAAAACAAAAAAAAAAGAGCGTGAAAAACACGAGAAAGCAGGTCTGAGTTAGAGCGTGAAGAACAAACAACCGGGTCCGGGGGTATGAGGGGACGTTAAAAAGATGGGGGGGAAGGAGGGGAGGGCTCTGGGGCCCATACGCCCTAGATCGCTCCGCAAGGTGCTCCAATGGAAGATACACTTCCCAAGGAGCTTGAAACTTCCATCGCAGGGATGAACCGCTCGGTGAAAAAAGAAAAGGAGAAACCAGAAGCCGAGGCGTGTAGAACCGATGCTCTTGCGGGGGGTTGAAAAAACGCGGGGGAGGGGAAACAGCCGAGGTGAAAATACCTGGAGGTGGAACGTGTCATGGCCACGGAAGGATGCTGCGGGGGTGGGGGGGCAAGCTGTCGATACGCGGGGGACATTGTAGAAAAAGTGAGAGCGATCGGAAGTTCGTCTGTCCGCGTTGTCGGAAGAAAACTCCGACGCGCACTGGGGGACCGCGGAATAACAACGAGGGGGTTTACAGTGGGAAAAAGTCGCTTCAGTGTCCGACTCAAAGGGAGTAGGGAAACGCAAGGGAGAAGTTGAGGGGAGGAGGTTAACGTGAAAAAAAAGGGAGCAGACGTCGAAACGGCAAAGGAAATGGTAGCGCGACGTAAGTCGGGGGGGGGGGGGGTGCCACGGTTGATTTTCTGAATATAAGCACGTGGAATAGAAAACGGAAAGTTAGAGGAAGGAAGAAAAGGGAAAAAACCACATGGTGGGGCCCCATTCGGTGGAAACAAAGACTGACTGTTAGTTGGAGAGGGGGGCGAGTCAAAAAAAAAAAAAACCAAAGTATTATTGAAAGATATAGTAACGCAACGACAAAGTAAAAATAAACTTCAGCGAACCGGTCTTGAAAAAAACGAAACTGGGCATACAAAAAAAAACTATAAACGACTCCATTAAGGAGGTTTTGAGAAGGAAAATCGGCAGAGGAGGAAACGAAGAAACCCTGACAAACAATGGGAAAAGACCAAACACTAGGAAACTTAGAGCCACCACATGGAAAAGGTGGATCACGATGAAAAAGACAGGGTTCAGCAAAGTAAATGCATCTCAAAAAGCAAAAAACTAAACGAAAGGAGCGGAACGAGCGAAGCTGAAAGGGAAAAGGAAACCACGAGTCTGGGGCTCGGTCATGAGAGCGGTCAAACATCAAAGTGGAAAAAAAATACCATACTAAGGAGGCTTCACTGTGTGATACGCAAAAAGAGGAGTCAAGAAAACAGCACTGGGGAAACAGCACCAAACAAGACAAAAACCTAAAAAGTTCCCTGAACCGGGCCGTTCGAAAACGACGTGAAGTGGACCTCAAAATTGCGGTTCCCCCAGAGGCGGTGAATAACCGGACGACGATGGGGGGAGGTAGTTCAGACGGCCGGGGCCACCCCAACGCGGGGGGGAACATAAAAACGTGTTCAGACATACGAGATGGCAGAAAAAACGGGCAGGTGTTTCAGGGAAGGAGCAAATCTAGGTCGAGACTAGGCAAAGGACAAGCTCAAAGAAGGAAAAGGGGAAACGCGTAAAAGAAAAGGAAAAAGAAGTTAACCGTTCACAAGAGGGGTGAACGAAAAGGGAGATGCGGCATCGAACGCCACAACTAAAAACCCGATAGACTGGAGGAAAAGAACCGTGGGAGGAAAGCAGAAAGGTCTATGTAGGGGATAAAATGACTTGTCGTGTTCGTGAAAAGACGCCCGACCTTGCCAAAACGCGAAGGCCGAAAAGGAACCGGAGAAACAGTTGAAAACGGCAAAGTTGCGGGATCGTTTTCGGTTAAGAGTAAGAGTAAAGTGGTGGGGCGATGGCCTGGCAAGAAAACGAGGAAAGGCTAATCTCCGGGTCAAAAAAGGAATAACAACAGAACGAAAATGAACACGCTGAAAGGGGAAAATAACTACCGAACTGAAGGAAAAGGGATACTTACCATTAGGGAGAAGAACTGACGGCACGCTCAATAGCAGGTGGTCAAACGCCAAACCAGGCAAGTCTCTTTTCTGCAGGAAAGACCTCCTGCATTCAACGGGAACGCTAGACAGAAAAAAACTGATTGAAGTACAGCAAAAAGAAAAAAAGCGAGCATCATGGGTGCCTTTACCTCTAAGGGCACAGCAATGTACGCAGCTACTTCAATTTTAAAGGTCAAAAGGGGCGTACTGGAAATGGAAACAGTCAGGGGAAAAAAAGGTCCTCTATCGAACGAGGCACCATCTCACGATCACCAAATGCCAAGCTGCAGGGAAGGAGAAAAGTGGATACGCCCGACAAAAGTCGTAAGAAGCTGGAAGAAACCAAAAAGGGAGGGGACACAGAGAGAAAAGACGAACACGGAACTCATACTACATCTACAACAATTAAAAAGGAAAACGTAAACAAGGGCAAGGACCCCCAGCGACAGATTGGGAGTTTCAAGGAGACGCATACTGGCCAAACAAAAAGAACATGGCGAAAAGACTCAATAAGCCGGGAGAAAAAAGGTCAGAGGGGAAAATATCTAACATCACTGTCGACCAATAGGGCAGAATTGGAGAAATCGAAGCGGAAGGAGAACTCGGCGACCAGAAAAAGCATACACGAGTCAAGGGGAAAACAACTTGGCTAACCTTGCAAGCCCACGCGAATTAGAGCAAAAAATAGTGAAAAACGAGACAACACCACAGAGAAGGAAAGCAGCGAAAAGGTTCATCGGCCATTTGGGGACGGTAACGCAGAAAAAGTGACACGTCGACCGAGCGACACTTAACTTTGCGCCGGGACAAAGAGTCAAGCGTCCCACAAGCAATAGAAGAGGGAGAGGAGAAAAAACAACCGCTCAGAATGGAAGGGGAAGAATGACCTGCATGCGGAAGCAAAGTGCCTGGACGCCCCCAATTTTTTTCGTTCAAAGAGTAGGGAACCGGTGTCCAATAGACGGCGGGGGCTCCACTCAAGAGCTGTAGCTTCAGGAAGGGAAAAGATGCCAGGGAATCAAATGAACTGGGCGAAAGGAAGGGAAAAGGGGCCCCCACAGATCGAGAACAACAGATTATTGAAGTAAACGATATAATGGGCTCCCGGTGCAAACATCGCTTCTAGTCACATCTTGAATAAATAATCCGAAAAAAAACACCGCCCTCAAAACGAGGAGGGAGGGCTTCAGAGACCATAGGACCTGGGGGTGGGCAAAAAGTGGCCAAACGTTGAAGTAAAATTTTTCAGTATAGCATTAGCACGTTCGCGAGAGCTTTGCCGATAAGAGTAGGGGTCCAACAGGCAAAAAACCGGAGGTCAAAAAAAAACGAAGAGGGCGCCGATTTCAAACATTAAACTTTTGAAAAAGGAGGGCCGCCAGGAAAAAAAGGTTCGCAGGCTTGACAGGGAGACAGGGGGGAGGAACTTTGTTGGGAAAAAACATCTTGCGGGGAAAAGGGAGCACCGTGGTGGCTTGAGACGCCGTTGGATCGCGTCGGTCAAAACGCCTATCACGAAGAGAGAAAGTGCCGGCTGCCGCGAACAGTGATGCAGATTCGTGTAAAGTAAGTTTGGGTTCTTCTCCCTGCCAAGGGGGCGGGTCGCCACGGTAAGGGGCCGGAGCGGGAGAACGGGTATAAACCGAAGCAAAGGGGGAGCTCTGCCAGGTTAAACGGGGAAAAAGATTTGTGGGAGGGTAGAATGAGGAAAGTGTACAGCAGGGCGAATCTTTTCGAATTCTTGAGTCTGGGGAAGGTGGGGGAAAGGGAATCACAACGTTGTACGGAAGAGGGGGAAAGGAGGGATCGAAACGTTCAAGAGGGGGGCGCCTCAAGGAGGGTGTGAGGCGAGGTGGGGCAGTCGTCGATCAGTCAGGGAAGGGGTTAAAGAGGGACGGGGCGGTCATGACAAAGGTACACTAGTGAATGCCCTTGGACCAGGAGGGCTACGGATAGACCATTAATGCTACGTTCAGTCAAAGGGAGATAGAAGCAGGGGGGGGCTGGGAGTGGGAAACTTACTATGGTGTGGTCGGGGGGGAGAAAGAGAAGTTTTGGGGAGGCCTAGTTTTGATGCAATCCAAAAAAGATCAGAACTTGGAATTTTGAAAGGGTGGGGAAAAAAGAGTGAGCGGTACTTCAGGTTCGAGTCACTTACGAGGGGAGGCGGACAAATATGACGGGAGCTGGTGCCTTTTGTTACAAACCGGACCTTCATCAGGGACGAAATCGAAAGAAGCCGCGGCTTCCGGAGAAGGGAAGCGGCGATGGCCAGCCAGCGGGCCCCAACTGCAGACGGCTCGTCAAAAATAACTATCATACAACCAGGCATTGGGACCAGTTTGAGGACCGGGGGAGTGGAAGGAAAATGTCGGTAAGGGGGTGAAAATCAAGGGAAGAGTGCAAAGATCAAGTTCAGGGTGTCTTGTCAAAAATAATCAAAGGGAGGGGAAAGAAATCTGACAAAGAAAAGGAAGGGAACAGCCGTCATAGATAACTCAGTGAAGAACTTGGGGAAGGTTCGACGGACAAGAAAGGGGCACACTGAATAAAGGTTTTCCGGCTTCGTGAATGAAGAAAGCGTTCCGTTAAGAGTTAAGTTGGAACAAGAAATGGCCGATGGCTTTGGGCACTTGGTACAAGGCGATGAGCAGAAAGAAACCGGGACCGCGATAGGTCTACCCTACTTGTAAAAGGAAACCCTTTGGGGTGAATGAATCTGAAATGAACAGGGATAGGTCCCAAATGGGAAGTCTGGACCTCATAAAAACTAACGCCGAGCAGTTCGGCGAACGATTCCAAATGGAGAAAAAACCTCTGGGGTCGACTGTGAGAAAAAAAGTATAACGTCCCTGTAACTAAGTAAAGGTAGGTGAAAATCGTGCTGTCGGCGTGTGGGAACTGCCTGGGCGAATAAGCTGGGGGGAGTCTAACATTGAAAGCTTAGACTCGAGCTGGACGAAGGGTTTGAAAAGGAGATAACGCACTGACCGACCTAAGAGTTTGGTGAAACATTAAGACTGTCAGGGAATTGACCAATGCGGGGGGGGAGGATGTTCAAGAGGGGGAGGAAGGGTGAGAGGGGGAGGAAAACGTGAAGGGAGGAACAAACGGGGAGTAGGGGGAGCGAGCAGGAAATGTCAGCCATGTCGAGCGAAGGGGAAATATGGGGGGGGAATTTCTGGTTTGGTTTTCGGGTCGGGGAGAAAAGCGGGGGTTTAAGAAAAGGGAATACGTGCAAAAAGGAACAAGTACCGTGAAATCGGAAAGGCAAGCCTTGGCACAGAGGAGGGAAGTGGCAAACCTGGTATCGTTGGCGCAGCGGAAAAAGCACGCAATGAAATGGACTGAGGAAAGTAGCGGGGGGAGTCGAATAGAGAGCAAAAAAAACAACGGAGGGGAGAAATAGGCGTCACGATTACAAGGAAGGAAAAGGAAAAGAAAAGACAGGGTGGCCTATGACCACAAAGTGAAAACGTAAAAAAAGATCGGCCGTCGTCACGACGCCGTGAAAGGGGGAAGGAGCAGAGGGAATGGACAACGATTCAAGTATAGAAGAGAACAAGAAAAAAAAACACCGGGGAATCACAAGTACGTCAGGGACAAAACCATGAAACTTGAGGAAAAGAGAGGGGAAGTCGAAACAACTTTTGCATAAAAGGAACCGCAGTCCAAGAGATGGAACAAGCTATCCCTACTAAAGACGCGACGATCCAAAAGAAAGGAGTTCAAAGTTCAACAACGCTTATTAAGGAAGGCGGTGAGTCAGGGGAAGTGACACAGTCGGAATCCAGAACTATAACGGAAAAAAGGGTAAGGAAAAAAGAGATGGGGGGAGGATTGAAAAACACCGCGCTGGTCGTCTCTCGAGAAAACCAAACTTCGCAGACAGGGGGGAGTTCACAAATCCGGAAGGTGACCCCAAAAAAAAAAAAAAAAAAAAAACCCTAGTGAAGAAAGCAGAGGGGTAACCGCAATAAAAGGCTTGGGGCGTTAGCGGGAAATAAGAGAATGACTCGGGGAGGAGGAAAGTTCTAGATGACATAATCAAAACAAAAGGAGGGGAGAGTGGGCGGCACGAATCAGAAGGGAGCAGAGTGAGATTGACCAGGGAACAGCTACGCAAGAAAGGGTTCAAACCCAGAGGGGAAAGCGCAAAAAAAAGCAATGTACATTAAAAAGATCATAAAAATAGGGAGAAAGGGTGAGAGTCTTCTGAAGAAAGAGTAAAGCTCAAATGAGGAGGGATCGGGGGAACGGGGGCCCAAAGGGAAAAAGAGAGGGGGTAATAGCAGCGCAGCTGGGGAAGTGTGAAAAAACCTGAACTTGCTGTGGGGGAGGGCAAGGGCACCCGTTCGAAAACAGTCAAGCCAAGTAAAGGACCTCAACATTGGTCCAACGAAACTATCGTTCGTTGGAAGTTTAAAACGGGAGGGAAAGGGGTTGTTCGATGTCCTGGCCCCTAAAAACTAAGCATTATAGGAAGAAGAGGCAGGACGGGTTAGAAGGGAAAGGGAAAACCAGAATGGGACGGGACAGCGCGGAAAAAAAAAGAGCATTACGACCGAAAATAGTCAAAACAAGACGCCCGGGGACAAGAGGACCACTAAAACAAGAAGGTGACAAAAATGCTAACCACAAAGCTTGAAAAGGCTGTCACGGTTAAGGAGCCACAAAGGAAAACACGTTACAAAGGAAAGCTCCCAAACGAGTGCCGGGTAAACAAAAAGCAAAAAACGACGAACGGACACAGGGAACTTGAACCATCCGAAGGGAGAACACTTTCAGCGATGGACGGTCAATGTTGACAGGAAAGCTAGGAGGGAGAAACATGCCCCGGAATTGAAAACCAGGGGGCCGGAACGAACTAAGCAAATCGCCACGGCAAAAGAAAAAAAGATGAAGCGACCGATGCGAAGTTCATCCGACCGGAACGTAACCGGTGGTAAAGGGGGGAACCACACGCACTCATAAAAGGCACCCTGAATCGCCGCGACGTAACGTGAACAGGCGACAGAGCCACAAAAGATCTCGTACCGAAAGAAGAAAAGACCCACAAGAGACAGCTTCGGTTTGTACGCTGAACGACTATACTGACAAAACACGACACAGGCAACCTTCTCGAGCACGGGGGGGGAAAACCTTTAGAATCCGTAATTAAAGAACTCGGCATACACTGGAGACAGAAAAAGGAGAAGAGGCCAAAAAGATCAGAGGGAAATACGCAATACCAAGGCGGCATGACTCTACCGTGAAAAATTGAAACCAACGTCAACGGAAAAGAAAACACCATGCACCGAAGAAAAACGACTAACTTCAAAAGGAAAAAGCGGGAAAAAAGTTTTAAGGGAACGGCGAAGAAGGGGTAGAAAACGGACGAAGAGAAAGGAGGTATAATGACCTGAAAGAGGTTCTCAAAGAACAATACTACCGTAAACATCGGGCGTCCACGCCTCTCTGCCTCCTATCAGGCGGCAGCTATAGCAAAAAGGAGAACGGACGGAAAACAAGTTGGGGAGTGACCTCAGGTCACCTCCAGGATAGACGCACGCACATAGAAGATTCTAAAGGTATTCGGAGGGGGAAAGACTGCAGATCGCCGGCAGCGGCAAAAGTGAAACAATCGCAAAACCTGGAAAGAGCCAGGAAAAACTCGAAAAAAAAAACGGAAGGGAACGTGAGAGGAGGTTGGGAGGGAGGCAAGCGTCAGCTAGTGAAATCTGGGCAGCAAAGGCTATAGCAAGGGGCAAAAAAAAGGAAACCGCAGATATCCGCTATGAGGCGTTCAAGAACCAAAAGTGCCGATACGAACCAGGGGGGGGGGAAGTACAATGAAAGGGGGCTAATAGCTGTGCCAAATAGTCTTAATAAAGGAGGGGGTCAAGTGACGGTCGTATTGCGTTGGTGCCATCACGCGAAAAAGGAAGGGGAAAAAAGAAGGAGCTAGAAATTATACGTGGGCAAACGGATCAGGGAAACAAGGTTTGAAAGTTCGCCTGCAGAAGCCTGGTGTGAAAGTGGAAAGAAAAAAAGGGGGGGTGGGCTCGCCTGGGTAAGGGGAAGGGGGGCTCACCTTGGAATGGTCCATTTCCAAGGGTCTAAAGTAGGGCAAAACACAGCTTGGGAGACCCGGGAGGAAACTCAAAAACGCAGGGGAGTGGAAAAATTCTTGGCGATGAAAGGAAAGTGGTTCGTAAAAATGGATCACCTAGTGAAGAGGAGAAGGGGGCGCCCTTTAGCAGGGTGTGTACTGAAGGAGACTAGTAACAGCTCGCGGGGACTCTGGAAAGTAACGTAAAGAAGGGGGGAGAACGGGAATAGAAGGAGGGTCGAGACGAGAGCGTTGCAGACCAGGATCACGATGGGGACGGCCATCGTTAGAAGGGGTGTACGTCCACTAGGGGGAAGGCCGTATCGAACGGGTCCGCATTCACCGAAATGAGGGGAAAGGCGTAGAGAGAGAGGCCGGTGTTCAACGGAAAATAGTAGGCTCTTAGGTGAAGGCGCCGATGTGTAGCCATTGGGGGGACAAGGCGACGCGGCTGGGCCCGAAGGTAAGAAAACGTGGGGCTAGGAGGAGTGGTTGCTGGTGCTGACGTCAAAGGGGGGGGCAGTGTCAGGGTCCAGAGGGTGGCTGTTGCGGCCGGCTGGTCAAAATCAGGAAAGAAAAGAGCAATGAAGGGGCCATTGTTGGAACGCGCTCAGGGGCGGGGGGAAAGCAGTTGCGATGAAAGTGTGTCGCGGTCGGTGGGCAAGGAAGAGAGAAATGCACAAGGGGGTGGGACAAGACGAACCTTGAAAGCGTGGTGACGAAAAGCGACGGAAAAGAAAGCAGGAAAGAAGCACGTAGTAGATGACAAAGAATCACCACTGAAGGGAAGGCAATAATCCAAAGAAAAGAGAAGAAAACCTCCTTTTCGTTGAGCCGGAGAAGGGAAGTCCTCTACGGGGGGGGAACTCCGCGCCGCTCCCAACTAGGTCGTCTTGGAACAGGAAAAATCTAAGAGAACAAGCTAGAGCCGCCCAAGGGGAAATTTGGAGGTTCGACGAAAAAACGAAGAGGGAAACTTCCTAGCCCGTTGTAAAGAATATATCGAAAGGCGTGAATATGAATTGCCAGGGGGAAAAAGGAGAAGAGGCGTTCAAGGGGGAGGGGGGGCCACTCTCTGCCAGCTAACCAGTGCAGCTTTGTCTCAAAAGAGACTGACACACAGGGGGGCCCTGTCGTTGCGACCGAAACGGGGACAGAAAAGAAAAGAGAAGGGAAAGAGAACGAACAACCAGCAGATCCGTTAGAGGCAATGCCGATAGGTAGGGAACCCACCTGGAAACGTCGAACGGTAAAGGATATTATTGAGGGAGGTCTGATGCTGGCTGAGAGGAAGCGTCGAAGCTCTTTGGGGGTAAACGAAAAGAGGAATCGGCTGGTAGGGAAGGGGACCGGACCGAAAACTGTAAACGTCTGCCGGCGTGGGACAGGAACGGGAAGGTCGAGTCAGGGCCGCTGATGGTTTGGGAAGGAGTGAATGCAGGCTGACCAGTGGAAGGGAGCTGACGTAAGGGCCAAACCGTGAAGGGGCGTACGAGCACAAAAAACAAAGTGGAAAAAAGCGAACGGAAAGGGGGCTTAGGCACATGGGGGTGAAACTTCGAGGAATCAACAACTGCCAAGGGGAAGTGACGCGAAAAAAAAGTACCTTTAGCGTATGAAAGGGGACGGGGCGGGGGGAAAGAAAAAAGTATGTTCTGAAATAACGTGACGTGAATTACGTCGCTTGAGGGGGGGGGAAGA
>Ga0179593_1356951_pt1:0-12500 | contig 16266 bp, 24 predicted proteins | sample CZODoug2_1_08_16_FD_185931 | JGI IMG/M metagenome (GOLD analysis project Ga0179593, IMG submission 185931) | Vadose zone soil fungal communities from Angelo Coast Range Reserve, California, USA - CZODoug2_1_08_16fungal (PacBio error correction) | ecosystem: Environmental > Terrestrial >...
TAGCGCAATACTTGCTCCGTGCATCACCGATGCAAGAGCATGGACTCCGCTCAGGATCAGGAGCACAAACGACACGGCGGAGGAAAAAAAGGGCGGGACTGGGTATCATAATGAGCCGGTGAATAGCCCGAGGGGCATACCTTCGACGAGCTTTGGCGTTGGGTAAAGGAGAATCGACTATTGCCATTTTGAAAAAAAAAAAAAATACTTTCTTGTCGATTCAAACATGCGTGCTCGTCTAGTTCCAACAAGTAAAAAAGCTTCACGTCCAAGTCTCGGGCAGCCCAAGGAGTCAAAGACAGCAGATTCAACATTCTTTTCTGTTCTCTAGGTTTACCGTTTTCTGATCTCGAAGGAAAAGGAAGCTTGTTAAAGAATCGGAGGGAAGGGCATCGGCAGCGATGTGGCGGTCAAAATTGGCTACTCGGGCGGATGCGTGCTCTAGGGAGGGCCTCTCTCCGCGAAAAAAAGGGGGGAGGGGGTTCGCGACGCAAATCTTAAAAACGACAGGGCAAAATGCTGTCCGGGAACCCCACCCAGTTCCGGGTCGACTTCTGGAAGGCAGGATCGAATGAAAGGGAAAAAAAACGCGGGCTACGGGCTATGGGGGTGCTATAGCGGCCCAAAACTTGCCTTTAAAAAGGGAAAGGAAGCATTGCAACTTGAGTTGTCATCAGGGGAAAAATGCACGGCATCAAAAGTCTGCCCAACTGGTTCATGGAAGTGACGAACAACCCGCCTTTTTCTTCGTGGGGAAAGCAAAGTTTCGAAAAGAGCGTTGAAGGAAAGGTTTCTGGCTCAAGCAAAAAGGGGTTCCAACAAAAAGGCATCGAACGCCTTGGGGTCTCAGGGGCCGACTAGGGCCCTGAAGCCGGGGCCGGCAAGGGAAAATAAGGGCGTCGCCAAAAAAACAAGAGTCGCATTGGTTGGAGAAAAAGGGGAACGTCGCCCCGAGGCGCGCTGGAGAGAATCAGGAGGAATTTCCATTAATGGACGGAAAGGAATGGAAAAAAAGAAGCTGCAGTCGCCAGGCAAAGAAAGCACGGCGTCCATCCCAAAAGGGAGCCGATGGTGTAATCATAGAATGGGATGGGCAGGGGAAAAATTCAACGCGTGGGGAAAAAAACAACAGATGGCGCCGAAAATAGGACGTGCGCGGTGGAATATTTCTTAACCAGATTTCCTTTTAGGAAGATAGGCGCAACGAAAATTTTCCGGGGGAAAGGAAGTCTCCGAACGAATGGGCAGGCGCAGCAGTTACGGAGATAGTAACTATCCAGTCTCGAAAAAGTAGCAGGAAAAAAACGGGAAACTGAAAAGGGGGGGGGGAAGTTGTCTTGGAAAGGTCAATTGGGGGGGCTTTGTCCAAGAAGCAAACAGCGGGCGAGAAGCCCTGGCACAAAAATGCTCAGAGAAGGCTCCTTGACCCGAAAAGTGGCTCGGGTGTTCCTGTGAAGGGGGGGACCCACAAATAGCCAAACCAAGAAGGTTGCAAGCTTCGGCTAAACTAAAAGGGGGCTACATCTGTGGCGGCATCAATTCGGGAGTGCCTGTGGAGGAAAAAACCAGGACGATCGGAGCCGACTCCCACAGATCGACGGACGGTGAATAAGTTCGGGCATATGTAGAATGGAAAGGCAAAAACACGCTAAAAAGTCAGTTATATCGGGCGTCTCGTGCTTGTTGGGCTGCAAACTGCATTGCCGCTTTCCATTGAAAAGCAAGGTTGCGAGCACGCCGTAAAGAAAAAACAAGCGGAACCGGGGGGGGAGGGGAAAAAACGTACCCAAATGGCTGGTTTAAGGTGTAATAGGGACCGAGTCGAGAACAACAAAAAGAGAGCAGTGCCGTGATCGCAAAAGGGCGGCGTTGACGCTGACGGAAGGGAAATCCCTACCATGTTGGCAATCGTGGGGGGGTCTTTTCCCCCCCTGGGTCCTCGTTGAAGGGGAGGGCAGAGAAGCGCAGCCGTCGGGCCGGCACGGAAAAGGGATTCCTCACCGATGAAAGCTTCAGTGACCGGAATTGGCAAATGGCACCTAAGGGGGGAGGGTCTCGCCGACTGGCGACGTCCTTTTCGGTCCGTAGATGTCTCCGAGGAGAAAACGATCTGGGCGAAAGGAAAAAAAAGTGCCTAAGCTGTGCTATCCAGAGAAAGAAAGGTAGCAACGCGAAGAACTCTTCCCTAAAAGGGAAAACCGACTGTCACTCACAGTAACCGTGATGCTGGCCGAAGAATGCGGAGAAGACACAGGACTGGAATGCCAATTTCTGTCCGGGCGTCACCCTTGTGGGCCTTCCAAAGGAGAGGGACAACGTAGGGGGGGAAAAAACTTTGAACGGAAATCATCCGGACCAGGAGCCGACTCGTAAAAAACAACCCAAAGAGTTCTCGGGGCAATCGACCGTGGAGGAAGTTGGATTTGTCTTACTCTTTCCCAAACTTCCCTTCCGGTGCTGAGCCAAAAAAAAGGGGGGGAATTGTCGGATCGGCAAGGGGGGAAACTAATCTCGAAAGGGGAAGAAGCCAAGGGAAAGCAAATATGATACTCCGATAAGACTCAAACAACAATTTGGGGGGGGGGGGGGGGGGGGGGGGGGGGTGAATTAGGGGGATAGGGCAATGTATCAGCGATTTGGGGGAGGTCAAAGAACTATCGCACGAGAAAAAAGGATCGGGCAAGCAACTATGCGTGCACGAAGACCGGTCGTGAAGTGTAGTGTGCGCCAAAGGCGACGGTTTTTCCTACATTTACGAGAAAGGGGAGGAAGGAGGTTCGATCGGGGGGGGAGGAAAAGGGAGATAAAGGGGGGTTGAATTCGAAGGAGGGTTGAGAGGATTTTCAAAACGGCAAGGGGGACACGGGCTGAGGGGGAAGGGAGCCTCACACCCTTTTAGACAGAGATTGGGGGGGGAAAACAACGCCGATTTTTGCAAAGCGGTGATCTTCGCAACTAGGAAAGGGAAATTAACGGGGGGTTAAATTTGGGGTAAGCGGCTTGGGCCAGGATATGTCGGTGCCATTTGTGCTTCTACTTGAGTCGCGGAAACTCTTTTGAGGAAGGGACAATAGAAATGGAACGGCATCGCCCACGGAGAAAAAAGGAAGGAGGCACCGGCGGAAGACCAGACGGATTACACGTCATGCCGACGTCGGAACGATTCATCGCTTGTTTCCTAGCTAATGTAGTGAGGCTTCGCTGCGTTGGACGCGAAACAGTAGATTGTGGGCCTCCCACAAGGACCGGGCGTCTTGCCAGGTTGAAGCGTAAAGGCCGCTCAGTGAACCGGCAGGGGGGAAAACTGAGCGTTGGTGGGGGGTTGGACTAAAACGGCTGTTTATTTATTACACAGGAAAAAAAAAAAGCCGGATGGGGAAAAAGGGTGACCCAAAAAAGCTGGGGGCCCGCTCGACGCAGGCGGTCCATAAAATCTATCTGGATGATGGAATTGTTGAAAGGAAAGGCAAACGCATACTGGAAAAAGACCTTCATACGACGTAGCGTGGTTGGGGAGTAGACTGTAACGATGACAATTTACGTTCTATCGGGGGGCCGGAGGAAAGGAGTCAAGGGGGGGTGGGGGAAAGCTCACCGGAGCAGGGACTGCGCCGCCAGACTGAATTTGGGAACGCGGGGGGGGCGCTAACTTTCTTAGTGCGGAAAAGGTAGTTGGTATTCCACAGTCACAAAAAGAGTTTTCCCTCTATTCTTGGGGCAAGGGGGAAGAGAGCCATGACTTACTTCGCTGGTTAACATGATTCGGAAAAGGGGGAATAGGAAGGAAAGCCCTCCCAATTCTCTCCGAAGGCAAACACTAAGATCAAAGAAACGAAAAGGCCTGTCGAAGTCCGGCTCGTTCCTAGAACGACGTGAACGATCAGAAACTGCAAACGTCTTTATGGGGGAATCGGGGAAGGCATTAGGGAGCACGACGTGCAACCCCCCCAACGCTTTTGGGATAACTATCTTAGGGCAGAGAGAGAAAGGAAAAAATCTTGTTAGCTGGGGGCGATACTTACCAGGGGAGGGAAAGTTTCGCATCTCAAGCTTCACGGCCGCAGAAAAATTCGAGATGGGGGGTGATGACGGCCGGAAAATTTGGGGGTGGGGGGAGCGACGGCTCACTGTATGGGAGGCCCTTGGGGCGTGGCGAATGCGCCCTGTGCTTGCGAAAGGGGGAAGCGAGCTTTCGGCGAAGAAAAAGCCCCCCCCCCGGCACTCGAGAGCGATCAAGGGAGCCACCCAAGCTCTCTTGCATCTTCGGAGGTAAGGCCGAAAGGGGGGGAAGAGGGGACTGCTTCTATGCCCATGGAAAAAGTCCGCTTTGGAAAATGAAACTTGGTGTGGGTTCAGGACTAGGCCTAGTGGGGGGGGGGGGGGGGGGGGGTGGGGGGGGGGGGGGAAAAGTGGTAGGGAACACGATCTTTTCGAACGCGTTTTTGGGAAAAGGGTGCCGGATAAAAAGGAGGGGTCAATATTTCAGACCATTTTTTTCCAAGAAGAAAACATGCCGGGCGGGGGGAAGGAAAACTTAGACAAGACGATACTGCTGCGGTTCAATGTCAAAGGGGGGGTGAAACGGGCGCAGGTTGGCGGAACTGAAAAAAAATAGCAATAAGATTCCGGCGATCTCCTTGGGCGACACTACGCAAAAAAAAAAAAAAAAGAAGATCAACCCAAAGCGGACACGCCAACAAATGGGGGACGGACGACGCCGTTTACTATGAGGTGGTTGCGGGCAAGGGCTATATATCTTAAGCGATAGCTCAAAAGGAAGGGGGACGGCCGGCGTCGGGGGCAGTCGCGATCTGCGGTTCAGTTTCGTCAAAATGTGGGGGGGCCATAAAATATGTGGCCGGGAATGGGCGACGCTGAGAACAGAAACAGGGAAATTTCTGCGGCACATATCACTGACACATAGTTGAGGGAGCAACATCCTCAACAAAAAAAAAAAAACAAACCACAGGGATTAAAAAAAAAAATCGGGGGTGTTGTGTGTTCAACTGACTAGGGCGCTGGTGCTTTCCACTCATCTTGTGGCGTTGTGCCTAATCTTACATAGAAGAAAAAAGGACACTGAAAGCAGGAAAAGAGAAGGGAAAAAAATTTGGGAAATACGAAAAAGGGATGTTCGTCTGGAGATTGGGTATAGCGGCCTCCCTCACCTCAAATGTGGCCTAAGTGGAAAAGGTAAAATTCAGGCCTATGCGAAACCATTTGACCGAGCAAGGAAGGATTTGACCAGGCACTCGTCAGGAAGCTCGGACGAGTCGGACTTGGTGGGGGGTGGGGGGGGGGGGGTGTGGGGGGGGGTGGTGGAGGAGTGGTGGGTGTGTGGGTGGGCTGCGATGATGCAATACAATCGGCATACTGGAAGGGAAAAAAAATCACTGTAGGCCGGGGGGTGGTGGGTGTTTGCTAGAACCCCCAGCATTGGCTATCAAAAAAAAAAAACGGAAGGGAAAAAGAGAGGAGTCAAGAAAAAAGCTGCTGGGCGTAGGGCAAGGAAAAGCGAGTAAGAGGCTAATCGAAATATCTGCATAAAAAAAAAAAAAAAAAAAAAAAAATCAGCTCGTGCTAAATCAAAAAAACATCAAGCGCCCTTGGGGAGGCTCCGTGGGAACTCTCAAGGGAGTAAGCAAAAAGGACGAGTGATTACCTTGCCGCCTTGGGGTAGGATACTCTCTTGGCGGGGGGGGGGGTCCTGTGCTTGCTGCGAACCGAGTCGAAAACCAAAACATCCTCATTCGGGGGTGGCCAATACTAGCTTTGTCAAGCCTGTCGGGGGAAACGGTCCCAAGTCAGAGGGGCGAGGAAAAAACAAAAAAGCAAAGCGTGAAAGGGCGCCCGTCGTCCGGGGAACAACGCATGATGCTGGAACGCAAGGGTGGGAAAACAGTCAGATGAAGCTCGAGGAAAAAGAATGCTGGCGAGGGCTTGTGTCAGGTAACAAGGTGCGCGTTAAGTGGGGAGAAAAGCATGAAGGGGGGGCGACAGTGAGGGTGCGGGGGGGGACGATTGGGGTAATTAAGGCTTGACAGAAGGAGGGGGGGGTTGGCTCGCTTAGGGTAGAAATGCTGAAAAGACCCGCTCCGTCCCTTGGTCAGCAGAGCGGTGCAAGGTGCAAAACCGCATCCAATCGCGAAAAGACATGTAAAGGGGGCGTCCGTTCAAAAACGCCTGACGTAGGGGCTGTGGCCTTTCAGGGGAGAAGGGAAGGGCTCACAAGGATAGAAAAGATAGGGGTTCTAGCTGTTCAAAGCCGGCACATCATTCTTGAAAATGAGGAAATAGGGGACGGGCACGTGGCTATATCAAGGTCGGCTTCGGGGGGGGAAAAAAAAAAAAAACACCGGTGACAAATTGGGACGGCAAGGCTTAAAAGGGGCTGGGGGGAGCTTCGGACTGCAGCAGGGGGAAGGGGCAGTCAACCGTTCAGGCAAAACAAATTTTTGCACAATGACTGGAAAGAAGGGAGCGTGGTATAGTAGAACATCGGCGTGTGATACCGGTTGCAAAAAAAAATTGTTCATTACGATCGGAGAAAGGGGGCATGGGCCTCGGGGACGACGTCCGGGGAAAAAAAAGTGTCCGTCTTGCCATCAAAAAAAGGACTCTGATGGCACTAAAAGCTTTGGGATCACTCCTTGACTGGGAAGCCCGAGGTGTCAAAGAACCTTCGTAGGGCTGGGGCCGGGGCCCAAAAACGCGGCAGAGAGCCCCGCGTGCGAAGGCAGCCTTCAGAGGCAGCTCAGAAGGGGGACGCGCTGGTGCGGTCAGTTTACCGGACAAACGATTAAGGGTGCTCAAGAAAAGCCTCAATGGCGTGAGTCATGCAGAATCGCTCGAGAGGGGGGGAAAATGCAGCAATCAGCGGGGTTTAAACCAACACGGGCGCGGCATTGAAAAGGGGCCCCGATATGTAGTAGGAAAAAGAGAAACATCGGTCCGGCAACGACAACATTTCCATAAAAAAAATGAGGCCGATGTTGGGTTTAGGCCTGGGGGCCAAAAAATGAAGATAACATCGGCATTACGGTACTTCGGATGCGCTGGTCAACGGTACCAATAATTGTGGAGGTAATATAGCCGTGCGGGGGGATACGAAGAGGTTGGCTTTCTCGGCAGAGCTGGGGCTTTTGAAAAATCCCTCTGGGAAAAAGTGGGTGTCGCATCCGTCTAGGTGGGTGCCGTTACGTGTTTCTGAGGAGGAAGGGCAACTGTTCGAAGGTGCGAAAGGCAGAGTGGTTGAGGAAAAATGCGTAGATAGGGAGACAGTCGACGCCCAGGGTCCCTCAACCACCTACATTAGGGGAAAGTCAAGCGTGAGGAGTCATTTGTCGGAAAAAGGAGGAAGCGTAATTGGCGCGGGGTGGACTGGAGGCTAGATCAAACTAAATTTTGTTCTGGTTGCCTGGATTCTGCCCATGAGGGAGAAGACTCTATAGCCTCGCTTAGCCCGCAACCTAAAAAAAAGAAAAAAAAACGGCTATTATCTCTGCTTTTCAGGCCTGGTGACTGTTGATAAAAACATGTCTAAATAGGCCTAAAAAAAAAAAAAAACCCGGGAAAGTGGGGGGGGCTAGTCGCATTCGCTAAAAGCTATCGTAAGCGCAAGTGGTTCAGGGAAGGTGGCCACTTTGTGGTGAGGGGGCAAAAAAAAAAAAAAAAAAAAAAAAAAACAAACGGCTTAGGTGTACTGTCTTTGAAAGTCCTGGGGGGGGGGGGGCGGTCTCTAAAAAGAAGGGGGGACGTGCGATCGCGGGTAGCCGGAAACTGCAGAAAACATGGTTCATCTTCCAAACGGGGGGGGGGGGGGGGGGGGAGGAAGGGCCTCTATATAGCTTGGATATAAATATTCCCTGGAAAATACGGTCTGGGGATCTACTCAGGAATCTGGACTGAAGATGGTGGAGGGGGGGAGGAGGCGGGCAAAAAAAAAAAAAAAATGGGGGGGGACTAAGTTCGGTTTTTCCAATCTGCAGAAGGAGAAAAACTGTTTATTGTGGGAGTATAGGAGACGAATGAAAGCCTCAGATTTAAAGGGTTCGTAAAAAAAAACCCTCCGGGCATTGGGTGTAATAACATACAAGCGACCCTAGCTATTAAATAGATGCCCTGGAAAATGAAATCCTCCGGGGGGGGGGGGGGGCGTGTGAAGGGGGAGGAAAATACCGTGGCGCCTGGGAAGGGCGGAAAGGGTGGGCTGAAACCGCAAACACTTAGGTTCGTCATCTGTTCGTCACCTTGCCGGGGGGGGGGGGGTAAGAAAAAAAGGTCCTGGTGAAGGGAAAATGCCAATTTCAGCATGGAGTTTGGGGGCCGGTTCACAGAATCTTCTTTTCAGCACGAATACGTACGTTCTGGCAACTAGCGGGGAACCAGATATAGGCCAGTATTGGAAAGGTAGAAAAAAAAAAAAAAAAAAAAAAAAAAAAAAAAAAAAAAAAAAAAAAAAAGAAAAAAAAAAAAAAAAAAAAAAGAAAAAAAAAAAGAAAAAAAAAAAAAAAAAAAAAAAAAAAAAAAAAAAGAAAAAAAAAAAAAAAAAAAAAAAAAAAAAAAAAAAAAAAAAAAAAAAAAAAAAAAAAAAAAAAAAAAAAAAAGAAAAAAAAAAAAAACTTTCATTCTCTTCTTTGTCAGGGAAAAAAATAGCACATGGGAAATACTCGATGAACGAGGGGGGGGTGGGGGGGGGGGGGGGGGGGGTGGGTGAGATATTCCTCGAGGCTAAAAGCGAAAAGCGGTACAAAAGGCTTATAGTTGGGCCAAAGGGGGGGGGAAAGAAACACCGGCAGTCGGCTCGGGCATAAGAAAGACAGACCCACCGGGGGTGGGGGGGGAAGTAGCCCTCTTAGCCTCTCGCCTCTTTCACTAAAGACGTTAAAAAAAGATCCGGCCAAACCCGATTTCCGTCCCGGGCCGTGAGGCTAGGGGTTCCCGCTAAATCTTCTCCGTCTTAAAAAGGATCAAAAAACTGGGGGAGGGGAAAAAAAGCAGGGGGCTTGGGGGGGGGAACGCGCGTTTACCGAAAAGGATAAGGTTTTGAGGTCCAGGAGGCCTGGGGGGGACGGGTTGTGGCACCGTAAAATTCGAAGCTGATATTAAGCATCTGTCAAACCGTGCTCCTGGGGCCAACAACTAAGGAGGGATTCATGCCAAGTCGGCACCCCAGCAGATCCAACTGTGCGGCTGGCGAATGACAGGGGGTCGCCTATGAGAAAAGGCGGGGAAACGGCGGGGGGGATTTCATTTGAATGGTGCTCTTCAGGACCAGAGAAATGGGGGGCCCGGGGGAGGGAGTGTTAAGGCGGATAGCCATCTGATGGGACAAGATAAGAGAAAGAAGTATCTAGGGGGGGGCATGGGTAGGCAAAGGAGGGATGCGCCCAGTCTCAGATCAGAGGCAACAACAAGGTCTGGGAAAGAGGATCGGGGGAAAGGAGAAAAAGCAGCTGAGTTTCGGGTTCCCACGGTGCCGTAAAAAAAAAACGGGGGCGAAGAAAAATGTCGAGGGCGAATGCCGGCGCAATATGGTCCGGGCCAGGAAAGTCCCAGGGGGGGGGGGTGGGGGGGCTTGGGGGGGGGGGCAGGGGGGGGCGAGTGTTTAAACCTCTTTCGGAAAAAAGTTGACGGGAAAAGTTTGGCCTACAGGGGGGGGAAAAGAAGGGCCTCTGTATTCAAGATCGGCGGTCACGAGAAGATGTGGCGATAATGGGTTTTCGTAAGGGTTGATTATATGGGAGGGTGCAGGGGGCAGGGCGAAGAAAAAAACGGGCTGGTCTAGAAAAGACGTCACACAAGTCCGTTCAGGAATCCAAGGGGGGGGGTCCAGAAAACGATGGGGAGGCTAGGTGAGGGCTGAAAGCTAGGCGGGCTTGGGTGTCAGCAGCAGGGCGGGGGGTTACGTGACAATTGAGGGGTCAAAAAAAAGCTTGCGAGAGGAAGTGGGGGCTAGATGGCGGCTACGGATGTTTCATATATTGTGTGGGCAACATTTTAATGAGGATGGGGTGAGAAAAGGAGGCAAAAACATCGGGGAAATGCCGTTGCATCTTGCGAAAGGACGGGTACTGCCGGAGAAGGAGGGTGGTAAAGGGACGGTGTAGCAGAAAATTAGCGAAAAGCAGCGTATATTTGGGGGGGGGGGGGGGTAACTATCAGGGTCGGCTGGGGAAGAAAAATCATGTAGTGGGGGAAAATGGGGCGTGCGGTAACGGCGTTTGCCGGAAAAACCTGGCGGGGCGGAATGTTGGGCCCGGGTAGCGGTCACGGAGGAGATACAGGCAGACCAGAAAGGCTTGTGCCGTGAAAAAAAATCGGACCAGATGGTGCATGTAAGGGGGGGGGCAAGCGGGTGTCGGAAGGGCGGGGGGGGGGGTTGGCCGCGGTCGGGGGGGACGGGTTATGGGAGGGTTCACTTAACAGAAGGGGGAAGTGTTTCTGCACATGAACAGTCGCGCGGCGGGGATACAGGCGGCGGGTGGCAGAGCCGAAAAAAAGGGGAGGGGCGAGATGGGGGGGGGGGGGGGGGGGGAAAAAACGGGGGGGGGGGCGCATTGGTGTTTTTCATCGCACAAAAAAAAAATGGTAAGGGTTCTATGTAAACTTCATTCAGACGGGAGAAGGAGGGTGGGGGGGCAGGTGTTTCATAGTCTAATTATGGTCAAATTACCCAAGAGAAGTGCATGTGGGGTTGGGGAACCGGCTTGGCGCGCAGTTCCGTCTGAGTCGAGAGGAAGCAGGCGCCCTTGATGGAATGCGGAAACGTTCCATGTCGCTGCGCGTAGGAGGAAAAATGGGGGGGGGGTGGGGGGGGGGGGGGGGGGGGGGGGGGGGGGGGGGAGGGGTGGGTTGGGTTGGTGTATAAGGGGAGGGGAGAAGAGGTTGCGGGGGGGTGTGGGGGGGCGTAGGGGGGGGGGGCCATGCTTGGGGTGGGTAAGGGGGGGGGGGGGGGGGGTCTATGCGTGTCCTCACAATAAAATTCGTTGGTGGTTGGGGGCTGCAAAACAGGCTCAGGGTCAATTTCAACGAGGGGCAAAACGGAGGGGGGGAATTTGGAGAATGCTAGGAGAGAGCAAAATGACTTGGCATAATGGGTTTGAGACTCGTAAGTGTACCTTTGCCTTGGTGTGTGGGGACATGGAATGTAAAAAAGCAAAAGTGGGACTTTCATTAAAAGGTCTGGACAGGGAAGAAGAAAACCTAAAAAGGAAAAAAAACCGATCCTAGAGCGGGCGGAAAAACGCCAGAAAAAAAAAAAAAAAAAAAGAAAAACAAAAAACAAAGTGTTGGGGCGGGATTCTGGGGGGTGTGCAGTGGAAGGCTAGTGAGGGGCAAGGACTGCGCAGGGGGACCTGGGCAGGGTCGGGGGCACAGCTTTACCGTTTCACATTCAGACGAAGTTGTGTTGGGAGGGGGGGGGGGGGGGGGGGGGTTTGAAGCGTCAAAGTTGCGGGAGAGGGAGGGGATGGTGGGGCAATATAAGCCTAAAAGTGCGTAGGTCGTTAGAGGACGATCGTAAAAAAAAGATTTACGGGGGGGGTCGATCCCGTTATGACAAGTTCTGTTGTTATATGGGACATCGAGGAGGGGGACTGGAGTCCGAAAAAAAGACAAACACAAGACGAGGAGAAAAACTGTGCTATGGGTCAAGTGCACGCGGGATGAGACGTCGGGATTGTTTTTTGTCTGGGGATGGGTTGGCGGGACAACACCAAACAACCCCCCCACCACAAACCCCGATCACGGTGGATTGAGAATTGGGGTCAGGTACAAGTGGCAGCAAAAGAGGGGAAGAAAAAAAAATTGAAAATGCTGGCAAGGAAGAGTCTCCATGTGTGAGAAACTACCGAGGTGCAATCAAGGCATACCAGCATATTCTCATGCTGGGCAAGGGAAAAAAAGGTAATTGCCGTGGGTGAAGAGAGGGGGGGAAGCCGGCGCCTGGTCGTATTGGAAAAAGGCGCAGGGTAATATCTTGGTGTGGCATTCTTGGGGTAAGGGGAAGTTGGGGGGACTGTTCCGTAGGGGGAGAGGACCGGGGGGGGGGGGGGGGGGGGGGGGGGGGGGAAAAAAAAAAAATGAGAAATATTCGAGGCTGTCGGGGGGGGGGGGTACACAAGGGGTTGTTAGTGTAAGCAAAAAAGGATAAAACGGGAGGGGGGGGAAGTGCAAACTTTTGTATTGTGGGTTGTTGGTGTAGTGAGAGCCAGTGGGGGGGTGGGAGGGGGGGGGGGAGAGGCGGCGGCGCTGTGCCGGAAAGGGAAAAATAAGGCCGGAAAAGGACGAAAGGCGGGTGGTACACTTCTTTCACCGTGTGTGTACAAATGACAAAAGGAGGGTCGGGGGGGGGAAGGAAATTCGGCTCGATAATATAATAAAAAAAAAAAAATCGAATAACTGGGGGAAGACGAAGAAGATCGACGCAAGCCAGAGGGAAGATTTGTTTGACGGACGGAGGCTTTTGAAAAGATGAGCGGGCAGAAACTAAGAGGGAG
>Ga0179593_1551871_pt1 | contig 16266 bp, 21 predicted proteins | sample CZODoug2_1_08_16_FD_185931 | JGI IMG/M metagenome (GOLD analysis project Ga0179593, IMG submission 185931) | Vadose zone soil fungal communities from Angelo Coast Range Reserve, California, USA - CZODoug2_1_08_16fungal (PacBio error correction) | ecosystem: Environmental > Terrestrial > Soil >...
GAACGAGTTCCTGGGGTCGGTAGATAAACCCGGACCAGTGGTTTCAAAAAAAAAAAGAGAGGCTGGAAAAAGGAAGCGGAAGGAATGGGATGTCCAGGGATGGACAGGCGCATGATCAATTGAGAGAATGATCCGTCGGGAGGCACAATGTATTCTCGAGATGATGAACAATAAACGGGGAGGAGTCAGGGGACGGAAGATCCAGTAAAGGAGGACGACGCGCATCTGGGACCGAAAAAAAGCGATGGGAGGCGGAAGCTTTCAGCGTGGGCGACATCGAGGCGCGCATAAAATGAAAAAATGAGGAGGAATAAAACTGACCCAGGGAGAGGATGTTGTCAGACCTGACAGCCAAGAAGAAGGGGAGGGGGCAACGTATTTTGAAAAGCGAGGAGAATGGGGAGAAAGCTCAAGAAAAAAGATGGGGGGAGGTCGCCTGAGAGAAGTAGGGGGGAAAGGAGATAGCGCACGGCAGGAGTAATACGCTCGGCGAAGGCATCCAGGGAGGGAGCCTGAAGCAAAAAAGGGCTGGAGCAAGGGGAGTTGGAGCCAGGATCAAGAGCGTCGAATCAAAAAGCAGAAGAAGGGTTGTTCAAAAAAATTGCAGTGAGAACAAGTTAAACTGGGAAAGCACTAGAAGGCGGATCTGAGTTATGCCAAGGGGCTCAAGAAAAAAGGGACCTCCTAATCCTCAAAGCAGCAAAAGAGGGAAGAGGAACAAAAAGGTGGCCAAACGTACCAAATGCCAGAATACCAGAACTACTCTTAAACGTGCAGCGGAAAAAAGAGAAAACTTAAAATAGGGTGAAATGGTCCGGACAGTTGAGAATATCTCTGGTATACTAAGGCCCAGGCTTAAGGGGAACCGCAAAAAGAAAAAGAAGGAAAACGCAAAGGGTGCCAAGGGAAAAAACGCCGAGGTCGTGGTGTCGAAACTGCTTGCGACGACGAGACAAGTCCTGTAGTCGCAGCGCTGGGCCAATGAGAAAAAAGCTGTGAAAAAGGGCATCAGAAAAAGGCTTGGACGCCAGAACTGGACAACTGCAATGGTGGTTCGCCAGGCATACTCGGTTGGTAGGCAATGCGGATCCGAGGACAGGAGAACCTAATCGCTCTATGTCCTATTCCTCGCAAACACCAACAAAGGAAAAAGAGATGCGGTGGAATGGGGTCTCAGCGCCTGCCGATATGCTTGGGGGGCCGATTGCTCACCAAAAATCGAGTATTCGCGAAAAGGTTAGCGAGGGCGAGACCCCCGGAACTCCGGTTTCGATGGTTTTAGTTTTGCTACAGGTCACGGCAGCAAAAAAAGGAGAGAGATCCATATCCGTTTTCTCAGAGCAATCAAAGGAAAAGAGGATAAGAGCCGTAAAACGCACGTGACCCCCATGGCTTCAGATCTGGATTGTGGGTCTGGTTCTGGTAAATCCGCATGGGGATAGATACTAATATCCGTCAAGTCAGGGGTCAAAGGGGTTGGAAAAGCACCTTTTGTCAAGCGACATCATTGACGCCGCGGCCAAGTTTTAAGAAGGAATTAGGGATGTCTTGGGGCCTGTGGGTGAAAAGAAGAGGGGGAGCCGGCAAAAGTGCTTCCAAATTCCTCTGCTGGAGGATTCTTACGGGGAACATGGGGGGGGGGGGCCGTAGTTCTTCGCCGTGGGGCTCCGATGGAAACGCAGTATCGCGGGAGAGTTCTGTCCGTTGGCAAATTTGTTTCTCCCAGGAGGTGTGAACAAATCTTTAGGGGGAGTGGTGGCGGATTACCACAGAAAGGGATCAGGGATTTAATGCTGAAAAGCACCCGCCTCGAGGGGGGAGGCATACACGGCTACCTCAGATCCTCCGATAAGCAGGCTGCGCAGAAGGGAAGGAACCAAGTAGGATACAGGCAATCACTTGGTTCTCATGAGGCGAGGGAAATCGCTCGGCTCAAAAGAGGGGCTCGCCCATCAGAGTAACAGTTTCTCATCTAAGATCGAGAATAAAAGAAAAAGTTCCAGGAGCCATTTGAGGCGCGCCTCGATGTGAAACCGCTGAAGGCCAAGCTACGAATTAGGGGCAACAAGTAGTCGAGTCCGGGGACTGGTCAAAAAAAGGGAAAAAGTGAGAAAGAAGACCCGGGGGGGATCTGCACTAACCGACTTCCTGAAAGTCGATTCCGTTCATCGATCGGAATACATTGTGCGTAAAGAAGAGGCCCTTCTCAGAAGGATCAAGCCCTCGTAAAGACGCGTGAAATAAAATGACGCTAAACAGTCAGACAACGGTGGTTGGGGCCGAACCCAACCTGGTGCGATGAGCAAGCACATCAAATCCGTTAAAAGCGAAGGGGTTGGGTCGGGAAGAATCGTCCATAGATAAGGAAATGAATCCAAGTAACGCCATCGCTTGAACGAAGCCATTACTTGAACGCAAACGAATCCGATGTAGAAGAAAAAAAGAATCTGAAAGGGATCGAACGAAGAAAGGGGTAGGACAGAGGGGACCGAGACACCTGACCCGGCGAAATGGCCATAGAGTTACAAAGTGCGGCCCAAAGAGACGGATGGCAGCGTTTTTGATAAATCTCGGTTAGGGAGGGAAAAAGGCTGTGGGAAGAGAGGAAAAAAAAAATGCAGAGGAAAAATCGAGGACCGCCACCTGGGCCGCTTCCGGAGCATTCCGCCTGCTTTACTTGGGGGGGTCGGCGAGCCTTCAAGGAAGGGGCTATAGTAAAACGGCGCCAGGGAGAAGAATCCACGACGGTAAAAAGACATCTATAAAAAAAAGGGGGGTTCTGCAAAAAGAGAAGGGGCGAAGAAGACGGGATCGAAGCATCAACTCGTAGCCCGCAGGTGTTTGAATGGCAGTCAGGAGGAAAAAGGTCCGCTGGGAATCAAGCGAAACATCTCAACAAAACCAGGATGTGTCTCTGGGAAAGTCACGAAAGAGGAAAGGAAGGAAGTTAGCGACCCGCTGACGGGCGCAAAGGGGAAGTGTTCGAAGCAACAGAAAACTCCTGGAAGAGCAGAATGACTATGCAATTGCGATTTTTATAGTGAGCATCAGCCAAACTCTCGACCTAGGGGGAGACTGCGGAAAAAAAGAAAGACCAAAAAAGAAGATAAGGGGGGCGGAAGCGGCCAGCGGGGCGGAGTTTGTCGCTTGATGCAGGAGTTGGAAAACAACGTTGTCCTGCAGAGGATTTGGGAAAAATCTCTAAAGATATGAGGATCACAGACGGAGAAAGTTCTCCAAAAAAGGGGGAGAAAAAATGCTGCCGTCATCCGGAGATTTGGCCGGCAATTGTTTTGTGACCCGATGACATGGGGAAGGGTGAACGAAATAGGGGGGGGAGAATTAGAGCAAAGATCCGAAACAATTTGCATTATCTCCTCGCGGGGCGCTCAAAGAATTCGGGGGGAGTAAGCGACAAAGGATGAAGCTACTGGGGAAAGTTTCTAAAGAAAACATTGGTGCCGCGGGGAGAAAAACCATGGTTCTTCAAAAACAGAATGCGGAGCGCCTGAACCGTGGCAAGCTGGACCAGGATGGTGTCTTGACCGTTTGGAAATCAGTTGTCTCCGCAGGAATTAAAAAAAGGGGACAAGGGAAGGGGAAAGTAAGAATAATATCCAGCAATCTGGAGAGGGCGGCCGGAAGAGGGAGATGGTCCACCACGAAGGCTTAAAGAGGCTGTTCAATCGATTTAGGGGCTCATAAAATCGAGCAGAGCACTTTACTGGCATGAGGACCCAGTTCTTGGCGAGGATCAAAAAAGAACGTCCAATATGAACGTGGAGGAGGACCGCGAACAGACCTAATTCATAGCCCAAATTGATTGGGTCCGCTCGCATATATCTTGGACGGTTTAAGGATAGACGATCTGAAGGAGGAGAAGTGGTATTGTAAAACCTGAAGCCAATATTGCGGCATATATTCAGTGAACAAAATATTCCGCCGGTTTGAGGAGGGAGAATCCGAAACCTATTTAAGGGAAATAAAGCCCTATAATTAGATCTGATTTTATGCCATCGATCCATTCGCAGAACTACAGCGTCCAAGGCACCGGGGAGCACAGAAAAAACAGGGGAAAGAGAGTAAAAGGGGGAAAAGTCCCCCATGCAACATCCTCTAATACTACTGAACTGCCGACTGCGACACTGTGCACTCAAAACGTAAAAAGTTATTTCAAATTGTGAGAGTTAAAAGAGCCATGCTTATGACCAGAACCTCCCACAACCCTATAATACTGAAGCCATGGGTGCCAAAATTGCTGTCTCTCAAGGGAGTATACTTTGAGGAAGGGGGAGAAAGAGATCAAGGATAGTCGGATCAGCTCTTTTCGGCATGAAGATTCGGGCAGCGAGAAAAACAAAGACAACCTTCAGCCAATAGGCATGGACGCAGGACAACTGGAGGTCGCCTCAGAGGTTGGGGGGGATATCGATTACAACACAAGCAACTATCCCGGAGGCACGCAAGGAGAAAAAACAAAAATCGCTCTTGCAAAAAAGTCTCGACAAAAGGAGGGAAGATAGGGGGGCTGAGTTAGGTTCTTGCCCCGTCCGGATGGGGGCTCTTTTTGTAACGGTGGAGACCGCTAAGATAAGAAAAAAAAACCTGAAAAGGCTTGCCTAAGAAAGTGGAATCGGGAGGTGCCGACATATTCACTGCATCATCCAGGGGGATCGCGATCCAGATCTTCGCGTAGTGAGATCATTTTGAGAAGGAACAACAAAAGGAGAAAGTCCCATTCAATCTTATCTGGTTGTGGCAGGGTAAGGGGGAAATCCGAATAGGGATACAAAAGGGCAATTCCGGGCATGGGAAAGAATCAGACTTTTCCGGGCTCGATCAGGTTTCGCCGCGAAAGGTTGTAAGCGTGTATCTGAGGGGGTGGTCTGGGGGGAAGCCCCCGGCCACTTGAAAAATTCAAAGGAGTAAAAGGGAAAGGCTGGGTCGTATTAAATGCGGTGCCCCTGCCCTTAGGTCTTCGCCGTGGCGGACGATGGCTAAAAATATCGCGAGGAAAACAAAAAGGTTAAATCTTTATTGTTGGTGTCTGATGAGGGACAAGCGAGGCGCTATGGAATCTCAAAGAGTGGGCTAAGCCGTCTCTCAGATCCGCGCGGAAATGACTTCGAGGCGAAATCGGAGAGAAACCCCCAGGTCGGGGAGAAAAACAAAAAATATATGCAGACCGAGGCCCTCACGGGGGGAATCATGAGGCGATCTGAACGGGCGCTAGGTCGCGCCCCGGGGGTTAAAGAGGAAGAAGGGAGGGGGAAAAGAGGCGGGAATGGGTCTCCTGAAAAAATAACGACAAGTGCCTGCTTTCAAAAAATTTGGCCAGAAGAGGTCGTCCCCTGACCTCAACAGTCAAGGAATTAGGAACGCCATGGGCAAAAGGGTAAGAGAAGCAATTCTCCGATAAAGGGGTCGAAAAGTCAGAAGAAGTCAAGAAGAGCAGGGAGGGGTGAAAATCCACCCTGATCCGAGAGAAATTGAATCAAAAGTAAAAACGCGTAAGGCCGTCTGGTCCGCTTAGACAACGGCTGGGCAGGCGCAACCCCTCAGGTGACGGCGGGTTTAAGAAAAACAAAACCCAGTTACTAAGCAAAGTGTGTGTGAGGGGGAAAGAGGCATCGGAGAACTCTTCACTTGAAAGGGTAGAACATTAGGAGGGAAAAAACCTCCATGCCTGTGGAACGGATAAGGATACTTGGAGACGAAAGAAAAGTCACCGGGGGGAAGGAGGAAGAGTAGGTCCGATCTTAACACCCGCGCGCCCATTGATGGTACACAAAAAAAAGGGCGGAACCACTACCGGGGAGAAGACTTTGATGGTGTGGGATCGACAGCGGCGGTAAAAACATAGCGTGCGCGATTCTTTTCCGAGAAGGGCAGGACCCACTGGGGAAACGCTGCATCAGCGGAACAAAAGACCAGCTGCCGCTGAAGGGGGGAAGAGCCTGTCTACTGGGGGGGGGAAGGAGGATACCTAAAGGAAGATAGAGAGTCGAGAAAAAGGCGAGGTAAAACAAGTCGGGAGAAAGCGCATCCTGCAAAAAAAGGTGTTTATAAACTGACTGACAACTACGTCCCAGGAGGGGGAGAAGCGCTGGGTCCGAAGATGCAAATCTAGCCGGCGGGGGGAGGGAACAGCTGGTATCAAGTCTTACACATATCTCTCCCAAAAAAAGAGAAAGGGGGTGACAATGGAGATGTGTCGCTTGATACCGGAGGGAACCCCCAAAAGACTGAATCAAAAAATCATGGGGGGGGGGGAAAGATGGTCAGAAGTGTGACAGGGGGTCAGACTCTGACGCAGGATGCGCTGTGTTACTCCGGATTTGAGAGGGGATCATCAGCCGACGATTCTGCGATCGGGAAAGTTCTCTATCGAAGGGGACAGGAGAAAAAGGGGAAAAAGGCAGAGATAATTGCCCGCGGCCAGCCCCACACGGGAGAGGGGGGTCCGCTTATACCCGTTTTAACAACGTGGAAAAATATGGAAAGAAAAAGAGGGGAAGGGACGAGGCTTATCAAAAGAAGAGGGAGATATTACCGGGGACACCGAGATTTCTCAAGCCAAGGCCAAAAAGTATAGGGGGGGTACTTCATTTTGGTGTAATCGATGTAGGAAAAGTCCGGGAAACTAAGAAAAAAAAAGGGGTTAACCTTCGATTAGGAAAGAAGCATCATATCCTAAAAGTTGCATTATCCTCCTCGATCCGTTTTGCGAGCAAGATCGGTTCAGGAAAAAAAATGAGCTCTACGTTGAGAAGTGAAGAGTTCAGGTGAGAAATTCTTTCAAAAAGGTTTGAAGTGCGTCGGAGGGAAACGGAACAGGGGGGCGTGCAAAAACGCCAAGGGAGGAGGAGCGCCTGAGACGTGTAGTCAACGGACCAGGAAGGGGGGTCCTGACGCGTTTTGTAAAAGCGCGATCAAGGGGGAATTAAAATTACGAAAAGGAAAAAAAATAGAAGGGGTAAGGGCGGCGGAGTAAATAGTTCGAGGGAAGGCGATAAGGAAACTTCTGCAAGCTGTCAAGGCCCAAACGAAGCTTGTTTGAAAAGCGGAAGAAGGCGGGCAGAGACCGAAAAAGCGCAAGCAGGCCTGTATGAGATGAGGAAATCGTGCGCTGTTGGACATCCCGGGGAAGCGTGAAAACAGAAAAAAGCACGTGGTTTGAGCAGAAAGAGGGAAAAGCGGCTCATGATCAAATTGCTGTCGCATATATATATGGGAAGGTCCGAGGGAGGAGAGAGGAATGCGGATCGGGGGAGAGGGAGACACGGTGTTATGATGAAGGAAGCCAAGATTCGGGAGAGGCATTGAACAACTATAAAACGCCGGCTGGGGCGGCGCAGCCGGTAAGTAAAGATTTTGGGAGAACACGGGAAAAGAAAAGAATAAATGCTAGTGGTAAAAATCAGACAAGGGCAGAAGAAGCTAAGCCAGGGGCACCTAGAAAAGGCCGTCAAAAACAGATGGCAAGGCAACAAGTGACGGAATCGAAAGGCAAAACGAAAAACAAGACCAGGACCCGAAGACGACTCTTACAGTCCGCGGAAAATGATGAGAAGGCCAAGGGGAAAAAAGGAGGCCGAGCGAAAAGTTAACGGCCAGTTAATGGGACTATGGTGGATAGGGATGGAGCAAAAAGAAGGGGATGAAGGGGAGCATGTTGCGGGGGCTCGACGGCGATATCCTAGAACTTGGGTGGGGGGAGGGACGAACTTATTGCGGAGAGAAAACGCCGAGAAAAAGGATCGCAAAAGGTTTAGAAGCGGGAAGGGTCTCAAAAGCGCTGCAAACCCGTACACGGGTGCATAAGGGGCCGAGGTACAAAGAAAGACAATTGGGGGGGCGTTCGCAGTCATCCGGGGAATGGGGGGGATCAATCAGAGTAAAAAAAGAAAAGGAGATCCTTCGAAGCGAAAGTCAATGCGCTTTCTAAGAAACACGAGAGTAAGTTGAAAGGAGAGAGGGGAGACGTATCGAGTCTGAGGGAGAAGATCATTCGCTAAAAAGAGGTGACGATAACGGAAGCAGGTGTAGTGGCACTGGAGCCGTTTACCAGAAGGGGAAAACAGGGAGGAAGTTGTGCAGGTGGGGAAATAAAAAAGAGGGAGGAGAGGCCAGATAAAAAAAAAGTGGTCGAGGGCGTCTAAAAACTCAGGAGGGGAGGAACACGCCCAGAAGAATCTCCGGAGGATAAAAGATTCGCCCCATGGCTCAAGGGAGGGGGGGGGGCGGGGGGGTACAAAACAAATGGCCTCCTGAAAGAAAAAAGACCAATTCCTGTCCTGAACTGGTTAGAAAAATCATCGGCCGGGGGGAAGGGACTTGGGGAAAATCGTCGTCCTCGAGGGTGGGAAAGGGATTGGGATGGGTCTTGGGGGACGGCAGAAAAAAAGTGCAGAGGGGGGATGGCAAAAAGGACTTTCTACCAGGAGGAAGGGGGGAAAAAGTTGAAGGAGGTTCTGCGACTCCGATGCTAAACTCAGTTCAGAGAGAGAGGAAGTGCTTTCCATTGAAATGGTTTCAGAAAGAAATGTTTGGAAGGGGGGGAAAAAACCAAGGCGTCTCCATATGGATGGGGTCAATGCCTCTAATCACCCGAGGGGGGGGGGAGAGTCATACAGGGGGAAAAAGGGGGGCTGCAAGAACCGCGCTAGGACGCGAGAAAAAAAAAGTCAGGAAATGAATCCCATATAAGGGGCGACAGGCAATCACGGGCTCATGAGCGATCACTTCACTCGGCAAAAAGTCCGCCCTAGACGGTTCCGGGAAAGGGAGAAATCAAGATCCAAGAACTGGAACTGAGGTAGAGGAGCCATTGTTTGTACGAAAGGCTCACGAAAAAAAAAGAATCCGCAAGAATCATGAAAGCCTGGGGCAGAGTTCGGAGCCACCTCTCAACGCGAACCTGGCGGTCCTCCGCCTGAAAACCTGCATGTCGATGAAGAAAGCTTAAGGAAAACGTAAAGATCCTTCTCTTGATAGACTCGTAAAATACCGCGGCAATCCAATCCTGTACAAAGGGACCAAAGTCTGTCAGGAAAAGCTCAAAAGGGGGGAGGGGAACCAGGGAAGGGGGCAAAAACGGGAAAAAAAAGCTACGGGGAAAAAAAGGGGGAAACTCGGAAAGAGGCACTTTATCAAGACGGCTCCAAGTCGCTGAACACCAAGGGAAAATTCATGAGCGCCAAAATACGGAGATAAGAAAATACGGGGGGGGAACTGCGGAGGAGGACTCTAAAGGGGGATTAGGAAAGGAACAGGTACAAAAAAAAAGCCCAAGCGGGGGTACACCAAACAAGTGGAGGACCAAATATCCGGATGACGCAGAGTGTTAAAAAAAGAAATCTCGGAAGGAAGGTCATCTTCAGGACGCGGAGGATAAGCCGAGGGAGTCCGCATAGATTTTCGGAAACAACGGGGAAAGAAGCCTGCATCAGCGGAAAAAAAACAAGCGACGCTTCCGGCGGAACCTGCTTTACTTTGGGAGGGAAGTGATGGGCCGGACAAGCAGTGCGAGAGGAAAGGGGCGCAAAGAAAAGGCAGGCAAATTAAAAAGAAAAAGAAAACAAAGAGTGTTCTTCCCAATCGGGGAAACTTCCGCCCTGATTTGCTCACAGGCCTTGGTCCAGGGAAAAAATGATCGTAGCCGCAGGGGGGGGGAGAAGTCAGGACGGGGAAGGGAAGCGGGGTATCAAAAAAAAAACAACAAAGAGGGGAGGCTAGGCCTGTTCAAAAAATATGCCCATCAACACCTGCAACGACAGGATTGAATGCTTCGGAAAACACTGCGGGGAAAAAAAAAGTAGTTTCGAGCAGGTGCAGAAAATCCGTAGGAGGGAAGAAAAAGGAGAGGGAGTTAAAGGGGAATTATGACAAAATGAGGGTCTCTCGCACCTGTACTTGCAACATCCGACCGGACTAAAAAACAGTGCGGGGGGGGGGCCGGGAAGAAAAGGGTTTGGAAACGATGAAAAAAGTTTGGAATTTGGCCTGCCATAAGTTGGGAAAAGAATCGAGCCGCATATGGAAAAAACGAAAGCTTCTCACCAACGGAGGGGAAAGATGACAGGAGGAACCGGGAGGGAAGTCATCCGGATATGGCCGGCAATGTGTGGGTGTAATCTATGAAGGGGGCGCGCCGTAAGGGGGCTCGTAGAAGAATGACTACTAAAGGGTCAAGAGAGGAGAAGAAGAAAAAGGGCAAAGTCTCCAGTAACGTTGCGCTAGAGGGTTCGTTCAATCGACTGGAGACTCACGGTAAAAGGGGCGTCCGATGGACGAAGGAGGGAAAAAACCACATGGAGGGAGAGAGTTCCTGGTGCGGGCACCAGGGAAAAGGGGGATTCGTGAGAAATCCTTGGATCAAGCGGGTATGTCCGGAAAGTTTATTTTGACGAGGCGCTGTCATGTCGAAGCAGCCTGGACTTACAAAATGTAGTAACTGAAGGAAGCGGAAAAAGTCGAGGGGGGACAGAAAGAAAAACGTCAAGCGTGAGAGGGGGCTGCCAGGAATTCCTGCATCGGAACGAAACAATCGCGGTTTGCTGAAGGAGGGAGCAGGGGAAGGGAAAGAGAATCGAGGGAGCACTTAGGAGTGGAGACCCAGGGCGAGGTTCTCCTGGCTAGGTCAAAACCGTAAACAAAGCTATGAAGGGGTCTACGAAAAAGGTTGGCGGTATCTCTAATGACCCCAGGTGCCTGGTCGCATATCATCGGGGACAGGAGGGGAAAAGGGGGGGTTTGTAAAGTATGGAGGAATGGTCGTGGAAGGGGGGGAGGCATTATCGGAACTAGAATCCAGGGGTGCCGGAAAGCAAAGGGGTACGGCGGAGAGAGCCATTGAACAGTGAACCCAAGGGGCACTTCTTGCTTCGGAAAGCAACAATAAAAAGAGATTTGTTGGGAAGGGAGAAAAAATCAGAGAGGGTGTAGCCATCTAAACCAACTGCAAGACTACGCCAAGGTTGCAACGGCCCACCGAAATCAGAGGGGAAAGGCAGCAATGCGCAAAGGGTCGGGGGGGACAATACCCACAGGCCAACATAATCCGAGCTTACAAAGTGCAGGCAAGGGGAAAAACGCCACTGAAAGGCTAAAGGGGAGCGCCCTTCCGGGAAAAGGACTTGAAGCCATTCGGAGGGAAAGACCGCACAAGCACAGGAATGAGAAAAGACGCAATGTGATGGGAGAAGAAGAATATTCAGAAAGGAGGGTTTGGACTGAGGGAAGGACAAGGTCGCGATAAGGTTGCTGTATGCGTTAAGAAAAAAGCGCTGAAACCACAAAACCAAAATCATGGGTCAAGAGGTACTACCAGAAAAAGAAAATACAATTCCGGTGACAGGAAGGGGGAAAAGACAAAAAAACTATCCGGCGCTCATGACAAAATCGCTCGAACAGAGCTCTCTCACAAAAAAAAGGAGGGAGAAAGGGGGAAATCTCAGGAATCGGAGGAAAAATAAATCAGTCCTTATAGGGGCTTTGGAAAGAGCGCACCAAAAGAGAGGATGCCTTAGAAAGAAAAAAAGGGTATTTTGTCGGGCAAAAGTCGATGGTTTTGGCCTTTGCCGACATCTAAAGAAAGCAAAGCGCTGAATCGCCACGGGTCTAGAAAGGAAGACGCAATCATTTACGGAGGAAAACTCAGAGGAAACCGTCATATGCGAAAGTCGTAAGTGGTGGTCAGACAGCCGCTGCCTCGGATAAAGGCGCATTCACGTTCAAAAAGAATTGGGGAAGGAACCGCCTAACTCGAAAGGTTGGAGAGGGTTCGGGGAAAAAAGTGTCCTGTGGGTGGAGGTTGTCCCCTCCGGGGCCGAGGGGGGAAAAAAGGGGGCCGCCTTGAAAAGGGGCACCTTGCCTGGAGGATGGCGGATCGAACCGAACTGGGGCGAACTAAACAAGTATCTGCTAAAAGTGGCTGTCCTTAGAGGTCGACCCTGCAAGGTGAAAAGGGGGAGTATTGTTTGCAGTATTCTAAAGAAATCTAGGATGAAAGGGCTGTTTTCAAAGGGTCAGCACACTAAAGACGATTGAATGACCGAGGCAGCGGATCTTCCTTCAAAAGAGAAACGTGAAAAAGCCGCAATCAATGGGGGGCTCATGGGATCAGGAAAAAAACTCAAAATAAGGAATTGGGTAGAAAAAAACACCTCAAGACCTCCGATCCTCCTCAGGAGAGCAAAGTTTCTGACGCACCCATTAAAAAAAAAGGCCTCCCGCTCAGAAGGAACACAACATCCCAGGGAGGGCAAGGGGAAATCGTGCTTCAAGACTTGGCTAAAAAAGCGGAAAAAGTCCCGATGTCGATGACAGAAAAAATCCTCGGAATACATTGGGCCGTAAGCCAGAACGAAGACTAAAGCGAAGAAAGCAATCGAAGAACATAACGTAAAAAGGGCTTCGCCCTCCCTTGGTACATGAACCCCTGTTAGACGGAATCGCCCGCACCAGGTGCGACCTTGACAAAAAAATTTGTTCTTAAAAGTCCTCCGTCCATGCGGAGATCTTCCAAGGTAAGAGACGCCTTTAAAGGCGCCAAAGGAGAGAAAACTCCTGGAACATGAAAAAAAGCTCGACTGGCGTCACAACTCTTGGGGGACGTGGGATTTCCAGAACAAAGGAAAGGCGCCATTTTAAAAAAAAAAAAACAAAAAAACCGAACAAAAGCGAGGAACACCAAAAAGTGACGGGCCAGATTATACGGCATCTTGAGGAAAGACTAGGGAGCTTAGAACCTCGGGGGTCGTGAAGATTTTCCCAATCGCAGCGAAAACTTTGGCGGTAAAAAACAATAAAGCGGAACAAAGCCGAAGCGGCAAATCCGGGCAAGGGTTACTTTGGGGAGTGTTGAAAACAAACAGAAAAAAGGGGGGGGAATCAAGAAAGGTCAAGGCGCGAGAAGAATCCCGCGGGGAAAATGGAGGCTAAAAGACAGAAATCGGCGCACGAGAAGAGGCCGCAGTAGTGTGATTAAAAGGCGGCGAAAATTCCGAAGGATTGAAAAAAAACCGGGGCCGAAGAAGAAACAGAAGAGAGGGCCGCCTGGGTTAGGGTCATAAGAGAATCTACTAAAAAAAAAAGGAGGAGGAAAGGGGGAGCTTGATACCCGCGATAACCGTTCGGTAAGGAAACACTTCGCTCCGATCATGAATGCTTCGGGACAGATGAGGGGCGCAAATCCTGGGGCAGAAAAACAGTGGAGAAGGCAGGGGAGGGCATGTGGGGTTCCGTGATGAAGAAGACAGGAGTGACTTCCTCGCGAACCGGGCAGATGAAAGAGTACTTGCGATCCTCAACGACCTCACGCACAAGAAGAGAGGTTGCAGCGGGGGGAGGGGTAGAGCTCACAACGGGCCTGAAGGGTAAATAGAATATAAAGCTAAGGAGGAACTAGAAGGGGGTAGGTCAAGAAGATGGGATTACCTGCTAAAAAAGGGAGAAGTGTAGCAAGCTTCACGGGGGGGGTTTGGCCTCGTGCTGGAAAGCATACATGTGATGCTCCTTACGCTAACTACTAACGTGTTTTAGGTCTCAAGGGGACGGGGGAGATGCAGCAGTTCAGGATGATAATTCGTTAACGACTGGCGAATTTATACAGTTAAAGGGGGAATCCAGATGGAACTAGGGCGGGAAAAGAAACTTGTCTAAAGGTGCCTGGTCGTAGAAAGACACCAGGAAAAGGGGGGAGGCAAACGAACAAGAAACGTGAAGCCGGCCAGGAAGGTAGAAAGCTGGGGGGGTACAGGGATGGAAAGCAATTTCAGAGTCCGGAGTAGGACTCACAAGTGTAGGAAGAGTCGGAAAAGCGGGGAAGGAGGACTAAGATCCAGGAGGCGCGAAGGAACTTCTGCATCGGGCCAAGGACGAAGCGAGGTTTCAGGGAAGCTCAGTCTTTCCAGCGAAATCAAAGGAAGCGCAGAATGGGATGAGGAGGAGAAAACAGGCGCTGTTTTCGAAAGAGAAATCGCGACCAATTGTAGTGTGCGATCAAAGTTTTGAAAAAAAAGCAGATCTCTCATTAGCCCACAAGGGGGTCCTGTCGATTATAGGCAAAAAAAGTGTTGAATTTAAGAGGGAGATGGCGCGTCGATAAATTTCGCTGGAGAGTCATCCGGCGTCGGTATAAGGAAGACACGAGGGAGGTATAGGAAAACTGACCGCAACATAACAATAATATAACCTTGCCGGGAGACATGAAACGACCTCACTATTTAACGGAGTTTTCCATCGTAGCCACGAGCAGAACACAGGCCAAAGGGGAAATCATAAGCAAGCAGCAAATAACCACTCAAAAGCGCGGGGCCAAACGACCCCACACAAAACCAGCACCGGAATACGACGTACACGGGGGAAAGTCTCGATAGGCTCAGGAGAGTTCGCCAAAGTTTTCAAGATAATCTATCGGATTGGAGACGAAAGGCCATGGGAAATACCTCCAATCCATATAAGCAAAGGAAGCCCATGGCAAGGTGAGGCGATACCCGTTTGTGGAGAGAATGCTTATGAAGGAAAGGCTCTGGATCGCACGCGGGACTGGGGATGCCAGGGGGGAAGAAGCGCAAAAAGCTCTGCAAACACATCTACAGTCCTAAAGGGGACTTCAGGAAACAAGAAGGGACTTGCAGGCATAACAAGGTGGCGCCCTCTCGACACAAATCGAACCCTCCAGAATCGGCTCTGATTCAAAATCAACTAAAAAACAACAACTGAATTATGAGTCAAAGCTAGAATAGCGAGAGAGAGAAGGCTGGATGTTCCTACTTCTTCAAAGAAATATTTGTATTTGGGGGGGGGGGGCTTCTGATTGAGCGAGTATTGACTGGGTTGGAAATAGGACCATCCTGACAGGGAGGGAGATGGTTTGCAGCGCTTTGGTCGGACTCTTCAAAAAGCCTTATCTCGATCCAGAGATCGCGTCTGCTGCAAAAGCAGGTCACAGTCAACAAAGAGGGGCCGTCCAGCACTTGCGGGACGCCCCCATGGCTTCAGTCTTATTGTTGGAGGGAGGGGTACAGAAAGTAGACAGACGTAAATGATCATCAGTGGCCGTGGCGCTCGCATCAGAGGCCTCGGACACGTTGTAAGTCGGGGCTGGGTCGTGGCCTTGGGGGAAGTTGGGCAACCAAAAGCTTGGCGGTCCAGCATGCTGCGGGACTGCCAGTGCCCCTTGTTATGCGCCGGGCGACCGAGGAAAGCAGGATATACTGATAGTTCTTTCAGGGTTCATGGGCTCATGCAAGTGTTTGTTGGGAGACACGCCTCATATGGAAGTCAATGCCAGCCTCCTCACTCTTGCGTCAAGGGACGCCTTAGGCCCCATTCAAGATTGGCAGACGACAGAGGACAAATCGGGAGGTCCCGTCGACAAGCAATAGGGATGATTAAGTCGAAGAATCAAAAGACTCCGCTACCTCCAAAAAAAAGTCTCTATCTCCGCCAGAGGAACAGCGACCGCCCGGGGTCCTTAGACTCAACAAGCCATTTTGAACGCTACAGACGGAACATTCGTTCCGGAGGGACAGATGCAGAGGCAGGCACTCCTGAAAGAACTGGAGTCCTTCGCCGTCAAGGGAACTTAAGAGATCCCTTTAATCAGAGCTAGCAGAACTGGGATATACGGAAGTCACAGCATTCCTGTCAAGAAAGAACAAAGGTCTTTCCGAGGAAAGCCGCGGGTGCCGAACCCCAGGGGGACAGGTTGTTCGAAGCAACGCAAAGGCATCCTTTACTAAGGTTTCGGGAAAAGAAATCTGGGCAGGGCTCGAAAGAAACTCCATTCTTTGAGCGCCAAGGAAGAGAGATAATTCAATACGTGTGGCGAACTTCTGGGGCAGCGAACTCTACGGCAATCACAAAGAGTCCGCGGGGAGACAATACAGCAGAACGAGGTAAAAAGGCGTTATAGAGAGGAAGAGAGTTAGATAAATCTGGGTTCAAGTATCCAGCGTGCTTGGCAACGTACAGGAATTGCTACGAAACATAGAGCAAAGGGGTCGGAAAACGGAGCGAAAAAAGCCGCACTTCGGCGGCAATTCCTAAGGAAACTTGGTGGTAGTGTAAGGTCGGATGAGCCTTCAAAGGAGAGATCTACTATTTCTCAGTTCGCGAGATAATCCTTCGGCGAATGATAACGACTCTCAAAAGAGGGAGAATCATGCGAGGGTGCCAAAGACGGGAAAAGAAGAATCGGTTCCGAAGAGAGTAGGGCCTCAATTTGTGTGGGCGTCAGATTAACAGAGACAAGCGACC
>Ga0179593_1335932_pt1 | contig 16265 bp, 19 predicted proteins | sample CZODoug2_1_08_16_FD_185931 | JGI IMG/M metagenome (GOLD analysis project Ga0179593, IMG submission 185931) | Vadose zone soil fungal communities from Angelo Coast Range Reserve, California, USA - CZODoug2_1_08_16fungal (PacBio error correction) | ecosystem: Environmental > Terrestrial > Soil >...
GGGTTCACGAGCCACGGTCGCAGACCAGGGGTAAATCAAAACGAAAAATTAATTTTCCATCGGGTGGAACCAGGGGTCGGAGGGGTTCCTCGGAAAAAGGAAGCCCGGGGATGAAAAACTATTCTTGGGGGTTAACCGCCTCCGGCCATCGATGCAAAAAAAAAAAAAAAAAATGAAATGCCCCAGCGGGGTTTCCGGGAAGAAAAACACAGATTGAGCGTCGAAGGTTCGGGGAAGACAGAGGAAACGGATCTGGTGGGAGGTCAAAACGAAGGAGGTAAACTGAGGGGGGAAGGTCCCAAGGGAAACAATCACAAGCGAACGCAAAAGGCCTTTTATTTAGGGAGGATCAACAAAGGGGGTACTACAACACTGGGCAGCGGCGGTCGGAAAGGGGGCGCAAAAAAGTCGGACTCAAACCAAAAGGGGATCACCCATTGAAAAGCCATCGCAAACAGAGTTGAACACGACAAAATCTAATAAGGTCCGAATAATGTTGCTCTTGGGAGGCAACACAACTTCAGTCAGAAACGGACTCGTCAGAAAACGGGAAAAACGTTTTTAACACTCACGGCCGTAGACACACGGTCCGGCGGGGGGGTCCGAGGACTAGAAGCGGGGGAAACCCGTAGACGCGAACAATTTATGGGGAGAAACTGATGGCAGGACGCCGTCGGCGGGGGCGGCGAAAAGAGAAGAGATTGAGTAAAAGGGGGTCCCCGGACGCGTTGGCAAGCAAGGTCAAAAACGAGGAGCGCGCAGCAATAGAAGATCAAAAGTTCCACGCCTGTCCAGCCGAAGCACAAAGAGACAGTTTTGGGACGGGGGACAGGCCGCTGGACCGGCAGGCCGAACAGGGGGGAGCAGACCACTCTATATTGGCGGGAGTTGCACCTTGGTCGACCATCCCTCACGGGGGGGGGAAACGGGGATATTGGCGTACAGCTTGTAGTCCGGGGGGCCGGAGCGGGGGGAAACAAAAAGTCAAAAAAGGGACGTCAATCCCCAACTACACCTCGTCTAGACGAGTAAGGGGGGGTGGGAAGGGGGGTGGGTGAGAGGGAGGGAGGGGGGATGAGGGAAGGTAATGAGAGCTAGGGGGGTGAGGGGGACGGGGGGAAAGGGGGGGAGGGAAAGGGGGTTCAGAAGGGGGGGGGAGGGGGGCGAAGAGAGTGACGGGGTGTGGGGGAGTGGGGAAGAGGGGGGGGTTGGAGGGGCAGGGGGGGGTAGGGGGGGAGGGAGGGAGGGGAGGTGGGAGTAGAGGGGTGACAAGGATGGTGGGGGGAAAGGCGCAGAAAGAGGGATGTAAGGGGGCGGGGGGGGGAGTGGGAGTGGAAAGCAGGAGTAGAGGTAGGGGAGGAAAGAAGGGAGGGGGGGGAGAAGAGGGGAGGGGGCAAGGAGCACGCGGGATTGGGGAGGGGGGGGGGGGATTGGGCGGGGTGTAGGAGGAGGAGAACAGAGGAAGGGGGAAGAAAAGGAGGTGGGGAGGTGGAGGGCGGGAGAGCAGGGAAGAAGGTTGGGGGGAGGGGGGGGGTGGTGGGTGAGGGGAGAGGGGGGGGAAGGGGGAAGCGGGGCGATGATGGAGTAGGTCAAGTGGGCGGGGTAGGAGGTGGGGAGGGTGGGGGGAGGGGGATTGGAATGGGGGGGGGGAGAGGGGAGGGGGGGGTAGGAAGAAGTGTGGGAGGGGAGGGAAAAAGGGGAGGGGGGATGAAGGGAAGGTGGTGGGGGGGTAGGTGGGGATTGAGGGGATTGGGAAGAGTAGGGGGGTTGACGGGGAGGGAGTGGGGTGGGAGGAAATAGGGGGGGGGAATCGTTGGGAGGGGGATGTGGAGGAGGTGGGGGGGGGGGATGGTGGAGAAGGGGTGGAGGGTGGGGGGGGAGGAAAATCCTCTCTGAAGGGAATGTGCAAAAATGGGGGGACAGACTCTACTGGGCATGGGGGGGGGGGAGAAAGCGATGGGCCACGCTGCCGATGAAAGGCAAAGTCGTTGGGGTCAAGTCTGAAAGCCCGAAGACGAATGACCTGGTTCTGGAGAAGCAAACAAACCCCCAAAGGGAAAACGCTGGGGAACCGGGGAGGGACTGGCTCTAAAAAAAAAAAAAGAAGGGTGTGCAAGGTGAACAGCCAAATTGAGGGACTACGCCGAACGTGGGAGGGAGTGTTCCGTGAAATTCGCCAAAAGACGAAAAGAGGTTCCCCTAAAGGGGGAGGCGTGAGGGTCGACGGGCAAAAAAGGGTGTGGGGGTTTCAATCTAAGACCAAAGGCGCAGGGTGCGGTCATGGACCGGACTTGTCAAGATCCATTGAGCACCCCTAAAGACGAGCCCAGCCCCTGCCAAACTGGGGGGGATCTTTGACAAGAAGGGGGCTTTGAAAAAAGTGCAAAAGGGGGCGGGGGGTGATGCTCTCACCAGGGGGGAAAAAAGCCAGGCGGGAGAGGCCGTGCACGAGGGGAGCCCCGGGGAAACGTCGAAGGGACAAAAACGTAACAGTCCAAACAACGCCAAGCGCCAGAAGAGCCGAATGCTTAAGGTCAGGGAAAAAAAGACCGTAACGCACGCACACCAAAAAGCAGCGGCGGTGGCGTCAACGACAGCAGACGAGGGGCGGGCTGGCAAGGGTAGGGGGGGAAAGAGGGGGGTGGCATGTTGTCCTGGGAGAAAAGACAAGGAGAGGCCATTTTGGGAACTTGGAACCCAGTTTAGCATCACAAAAAAACGGAACTTGTATGGAATGAAGGGAGTTGTTTACAAAAGGGAAACAATTGCATACCTGGAGGGAATCAAATGCCAAAAAAAACACCAAAGAAAAACAAAGGCAAGGAGCTTCAAGGAGACGAAGGGAAGGCCCATCTTTGGTTGAGAAAAAAACAAAAAAAAGGGGACGTGCGTACGGAGAACGGCAAGAATTGGAGCTGCAGCCCAAAAGGGCAGGGGCAGAACATCGGTTGCAACGGCCAAAAAATGAGTGGAGAGGCAGGTGGTCATGACGGCTGTATTTGTGCAAACGGAAAGTCTTAGTGTGATCTGACCCCGCCTCATTATGGAAGCGGTAGGCAAAAGACACACCACTGCAAGGAAGGTAATAACATCACCCTGTGATCCTACAGCGTAAGGTTTGCACGACAAAGTCGGCGAGGCATGTCAGGCCAGATTCAGAACAAAAGGAAGGGGCTGAGGGCCAAAAAGCGAAAAGACGAAAAAAAAGAGAATTAAACGGCAACTCCTCGCTGTCGGGGGAAAAAAGAGGCAAGCTCATGCCGGCACTTTAAATGGAAAAAAAAAGCAAGACAGTGGAAAGAAAAAGACAAAGCCGAAATCTCCATAAAGTAGAAATGACGAGTAAGAAGACAGTGTTACAATCTTCATAACAGCGTGGGGCGAGTTGGTTGAAAGAGGGAAAGAAAAAGGGGACCCTGCGATAAAACCTCACAAGCAGACATTTAAAATTAACACGAAAAATTACAGGATTTGGGACTGGGGGGAACTGAAACAAAAAAACCCCCCAAAAAAAAAAAAAAAACAAAAAAAAAAAACAAAAACAAGGGAGCCACCGCATTGGGTTCCGCCAGGGGGGGCCAGACGACGGCAGTAGACACACCAACCAACAAAGGGAGCGAACCATGCAAAACCATGTCCGAAGATGGGGGGTATACTCTCACCACTCTTTAAAAAAATCAACAGATCGGGAGGGGGAGGTGGCTAACCCAGTAACCCCAGGGCTGGCAAAAGTCTACCAGAAAGCGGAACAAAGCAAAGATGGAAAGTACAGGCCCCGTGCGCGGGGGTGGAGCGACGACAAACAGGCAGAAACTGCTAAATAAAAAAACTCTGTTGGGGGGAACGGTTTAGTCCCTCACCGGCACGGCCAACGGGCGGCAGCCGTCCCAAACACAGTGCATCAGGGGGGAGGGGTCAAAAAGGGGGGGGGGGGCTGGAGGCCAAAAAGCGCCGGAGAATGGCATGGGAAGTCCCGGAAGAGACGACAGGAATTGGTAAAAAAGTTGCCGACAAAAAGACTCCTACGGGGGAGAAGCGGGACCCTCAATGCCGAAGGTCTGTTGCGGAAGAAAGGACCGCGGGGGGCGTCACACCGGGTTTCACGAAAAGGTCGCGGAATAAAAAGAAACGGCCAAGGTTCTTCAAAGAAAAAGTCAGGGCAGCCGGGCGGGAAATCCGTGACCCGGGATAAGTACCCCCCAGAGAAAGGCAACGCCTTAGTACTTGCTGGGGGAAAGGGGGTCTCACCAAGCCGGGCAGGGAAGCGAAACCCCTTTGAACAAAAAAAAAAAAGACAGGTGCAAGAACAGTCTTCGGGAACGGGGTCGGCCGGGGGAAAAAGACAAGTGGACTGTGCGAAGAGCGCCTCCAGGAAAAACTTCAAGTCTGCGGGGGAGGAAGAATATTTTCGACCCGACGTCCCGAACGGGGGGGTGGAAATAACAACAGAAGGGTCCGGAGAAGGGGAAATAAGTATGGATGTCACCGACTTTTTATAAGAGAAAAATGGGAAGAACCTTGGCAAGCACCTCCATTCCAGCTTTAATAACAAAAAACGAAAAAAGATCAAGGGGTCGAAGGAAATAAAACCCCCAAGATCACCTACCAAATATGGCCGCCCTCAAAACTTAAACCTGGCGGGAGAATAACGTAGGGGTCAGGGCTAAGCCAGTCGGGGGGGTCCAGCCAGTCACACCAAAAGTGTACATTGGGGTGAATTCCCTACCAGGTTTACACGTGATTGTTGGTCACTATCGCCACGAAAACTGGAAAAAAATGAAAAATTCAGCCTGGGAATTTTCAAAAGAAAGCCGGGGGAAAAAAGTCGGGGGGTCAAACGGGACAAAACAGGCCCTGCGTCAAAACTGCTGCCTACATACTACGCAAGGAAACAATGAAGCGAACAAAAAAAAAAAACCAGACTTACCTGGTTTTCAACTGGGTGTGAACAAGGGGGGGTTTCAAAACCAACGGTAACTTGGAACATAAAAAACGGATTTCTGGGGCTGGAAGGAAGTCTGTTATGAAGCTTCAGGGCAAGGGGGGGACAGGCCCGGTAAACGATAGCAACTTGGGAAATTGGGGAAAGGGGCAACCTGGTAAGGTGTGTGGTGGGTGACAATACGGGGGGCTAATAGACATCAAGGACATGTAAAGTGGAACAACCGTCTGTTTCAGTAAACGGGAAGGTTCACAAAACCTTAAAAAAGCGAGGTGGAGAATGAAGTGGCAGGGCCCTGGTGGGAATCAATTCGCGCATCCGAAGGGGGGCAAAGAGGAGAGAAGGGAAAGGGGCCTGTTCCAACTCAAAACAAAAAATGAAGTAAAAAATTTGTCCTTTATCTAAAGAAAGGAAAGGTGGGGTGCAGTAGATGAACGTGTCTACCGAAATAAAAGTTTCCACGCCCCCCGAGGGGAATCGCAAGGGGGGCAAGGCAAAGATCTGTGTTTATGACGACGGTCCTTTGCGGGGCGGAACGTAGGGGGAAGTCACCCTAAAAAGGGGCTTCGTTGGGGAAAACAGAAAGGATCAGGGAAAGACGGTCTTCCAAAAAGCGAAAAAGAAGCAGTAAGGGAAAACGCAAAGAGCGGGCTCGAAACCTGATCCTACGCAAAAGGCAGCAAAAACTCTGGGTAAGTCGAACACAGGGAAGGCGGAAAAGGCCTGCGGGGAAGACCAGGGAACCACCTTGGGACGTAACGGACGGGGGGGAGGAAACAACTTAAAAAAAACTAACCATGATCAACTTTGATCCGGCGTATCTGGGGGTAATGCAGGGGTCCTAATCGAGGTTCTGGAAGACGGAAAATCAACAAAAACGCGTGACAGTCGAGTCCGGTAAGGGAACAGAGGGGGTCACGGGGGGAAGTTATACGGGGGGGGGGCAAAAAAAAGGAAAACCGGCAGGAAACGAGACGGTTTTGCTTGCTGGGGACGCAAAAAAAGAAAAACAAGAGGGGACATATTCACGCACCTCTGCGGATGGGACAGAGGATAGATGCAAACGGATAAACGGGGGCTCATCAAACTGTCAGAAAAAGCAATGGTTAAAAAGAAAAAGCAACACTATGAATTCGGGATGAACAATTAGACGTACCTTAGGGGGGTCGAGAGGTGGACAAGAGCAAGACGAGGGGCAAAAACAGATTTTTTTCAGGGGAAGGACGTTTTCGTATGGACAAGAAAAAAGCCTGGGACTCGTGAAAAATGCGTCTATCAAGTGGACGGAACGAAACAGCAAAGAGAGGAAATTGAAAGCAAACTCTTCAATTCCGGGCGAAGTAAAGCCGAGGGCAGCCGGGGGGGGAAAAAGGGTGGGGGAGTTATTTGGACTGGATTCTGTGGTTAGAGCTGTGCTCCAAGGTGTGGGACTTTTACAAATAAACGGTCCAAATGGTCTGTGGTTGGGGTTTAAGGCAAGGAAGTAATTTCGGGCCCAACCCAGCGCCGAAAAAGAAATCATCCGGGGGGTGGCCTGTTTGAATCTTGGTCGTGTGAGTGACTTCCTGTTAAAGGAAAAAAAAATGCCAGGTGAGGGGTCGAGGAACCGGTCCAAAAACGAAGGGGGGACGTACGTCGTCCGCCCACCACGCCAATCGCGTATCGGTCGAAAGGGGTAAACGAAACTGTGAGGGAAGGGAAAACGTGCCACCCCCCGGGACAAGTGAAAGACGCAACTCCTTTTCAAGGGACGATATCACGGGCAGGGGCAGGAAAATGTGGACCGGGACGGTGGTGACGAGCAGGGGGGGTTACAACACGCTCGGAAAAGAAATCGGTGTGTTCTGGTTTCCCGAACCCAGCAAAAACCTGTCAAAAAAAAAATATGGCAGGGGAGCGACAATGCCCTCTCCTTACCCCTAAGGATGGCAGCCTCATGGGGGGAGGTAAGGACCGAAACGGCCCCTGGAAGACAACGGCCCGAATTGGGGTCAGCTCCACGAATTGGTTGTGAGGACAAATGGGGTCACTCATAAAACAGGAGCGGACGCAAAAGAAAAAAAAAAAGTTCACGCGTTCCCACTTGGGGGGCGGCAGAACGCTGCGCCATTAACTCTCTCGGTGATTAAAGGAAGGGGTGGCCGTTCAGTAAAGCTGGTGTGCTAGGAAAAAAAACGTATGGGAACAGGCCCTCCAGGTTCGTCAGTTTGTTCTGCGGTGCCCTGCTGAAAGTCGGGTGACCTGGGTACCAGCTGGGGCATCAAAAAAGCCTCTGGAGCGCCGAGCACTATAAACGTGGGGGGGACATCACAGGCGAAAGGAGGGCTGGCAAAGTCCTGGGTAATAGACCGTTTTAGCCTGGGAACCGCTTATAAAGCTCTAAATGGGTAAAAGAAGGGGAATCCCGAAAGTCCAATTTGGCCGTGCACTGCCTCGGTTTGCGCAAACCGGGTAAGAGGTTGATGACCCTAAAAAAACTTGGCTGCTCCCGCTTAGTCTCAGCAATCCCAAATAGACTATAGACGAGGGAAGGTTCCCTCTCTCTAAAAACAAAAAAAAAAAAACTGCATTCTTAGGAAAAGAAAGAGACGACCATGCAAAGTCGGGGGACTTCAATACATAGTTATCAAAATAGCAAAACAGCCGAGCTGGGGATATAAAAAAAAAAAAAAAATCTTCAAGAGGGACGGTGTGTTCGCAACCAAGGGGCCAAGCAAATATTTGTCCATACCTGCAGTATTTCCAAAGGCGTCTTTTAAAATCTCAAAATAATAAGGGGTAAGTCCGCTTCGGCTAAACTATGTACCCATATTGTTAGAAAACCACGACCGGGTTAGCGGAGTGATGCGTAAGGAAGTAAACAGCCAAAATTTAATCGGGAATCCCATATTCAGAGTTTACACCCCGAACTACGGGTCAGGGCACGGGATATTCCAACGACCCTGGATGGTCAGACAAGACGAAGTGAGCCTGGAACTAGCGCAATACAATCCGAAACCTTCTTTATGGCTCAGAAGACCCGTTCGTACCGTGGGAAACGAGGAATACTCATGCTCAACGGCCTTGACTTCCAAGGGTTAAAGCGTAATTCCCCAACAAGATAGCTTCAAGAGGGCCTGAAGAGAAAAGTGCTTCCGAAGGTCAGACAGAAGTGGGGACGTCTACGCGAAAGAGGTGTCGTGGTTCAATCCGGTCAATTCGGTCACCGGGGGGAAAACGTGCTCCCGAGGCGATTGTGTTAAGGAAAAAGCCTATCTGGGGGGGCGGGTCGGGTTGACTATCAGGTCCGTTAGAAAAAAAAATTCTTAGGTGAAAAAACTCGACAAAAACCGGGAGGAGGGGGTTACGGGAGAGATAGGCGGGGAACCTGAAGGGCCTCGAAAAAGTCAAAAAAAACCGAATAAATTATGGAAAGGGAAAAGCAAACGCCCAACGGCCGAAAATGTTTGCTTATAAAGGTGGGAAGACTTCGGAGGAACAGGTGGTTATCCTTAGGGGGCAAAAAAAAGTTGGGGGCCCGAATTCTCCGGCAGACCAGAATGAACCTAAAGCCACTGTCTAAAGACCAGGACTTTGTATGCCCAAAGGAAATCCGGGGAGAAGAAGGTTGGTTGACAGTGACGAGGGCAAAAATCGCATTGTGCAAACTGCCTTATCAGATCCTGGACCCTGGGTAGGGTTGGAAGTCCTAAACTCCATTACCGAACCTCTGTAGAGCACGGCCTCTACTTAAAAAAAAGAGTGGGAAACCTCGATGTGGAACGTCAAAAGCAAAGAGGGTCATAACGCACAAACATCTTTTAAAAAAAGCGTTACATGGGGAGGTGTGTAGGAAAAAAAAAAAAAAAAGGAACGCCCTGGGGGGCGGGGGATCAGAAACACTATCCTACGCAGCGCACCGGCTGGGTCTGACAGGGAAAAAAACCCTATTGGAGGGGGACCAGATGGGTTTTCTGGCCGCATGCCGAACGGGCAAGGGAAAGGAAGACTGGTCTGGCCTGACAAAACAAATTCACGCCCTTTTCAAGCAATGCATGTAAACTCTAACCGCCACGGCGCCGGTTCCGGCCCACTTACGAAACACTCCGTCACCTTTGTTACTCTGACTTACCGGCAATAGAGAAACCAAAAAAGCGAATGATCGTCCGTAAAAAAGGACTGAAATGGAGTACGGGGAACTTAACCCAATAAGTGAAATTGGGGCAAGGGAAAACGGTCGGAACAAATCCGGCCCTTGGTGAGTCAAAGTTCCTAGAGGACAAAATCATTTGCCACAACAGACAGCTGTACAAGGTGAAAGGAGTTGAAGGGTCTCCGCCTTAGTGTAGAAAAGGGCAATGAAACGGAGGGAAAAATTCTAGGACTGGTGATAAGGAAACCGCCTGGTGAACATGAAGGATTTCTTCTCAACAACAGGGTGCTAACGGGGTCCCACGCTTGGAAAGAACTGCCGGGGTAAGAGGAAGGGGGAGGGGGGTTAAACACAAAAAACTCAGCCATACAAGGGACCGCGTGGAAGGGGGGGATAACGCGGAGAAAAAAAGTCGAGCGGGGAAAACAAAAAAAGTTTAGGGAGGAAAGGACAGTGGGAATGACCAGGGGGCCATTCGACGTAAAATGGGGGGAAAGTAGGGAGCCAGGCACGATTAAGGAGTCGTGTTCTCTTTGGAAACTTAAATCATTCCTCAAGGCATTCTTTGGTACTTATAAAGTTCGCTTATTCTAGGAGAAAGTAGCTCAATCACGGTATCCAAGGGGGTGTACGTTACCCACATCCCGCCCTTGTCTTTTCTGGAGTAGCATATGCCTCCTGTATAGGGGAAACACACCAAACAACATTGGAAAAAGAAAATACCATCTTCAGGGAGAGAGGACTAAGACGAGAGTTTTACGGGGCAAGGGCTGAATCAGAAACGGAACAAAGAAAAGGAAGGCTAGTCCAGTGGGGTGTTGGAACACAAAAAAGCTCTTTTTTCACAAAACAAAGCGGTTGTTTGGGGGTTTGGGCGGAATCCTGTGGATCTTTTGTTCGATTGTCTGAAATACGTTACTGTTGTTTAACAGGACGACCTACTACGCAACCGGAAGTTCCAAGAAAAGGTTGGGGAAAGCGTTCGCGTTTTCTAATACGGGGTTATCGGGGGGGGTTTATTCGGGGGGTGGGGACCGCCGAAAAACCGAAACGCGTAAAACTGGTTGTTGTGACAGGCACTAATATCCTGTGGGTTTTGAATTTCGAGAGAACATTATCTCAGTAAAAAAAAACCTGTCATCATTCTTTCTGGGTGACAAAGTCGGGGAATAGTTCTGGTCTCTTCCAGCCTTAAAACCCCCTACTTCAGAGGCTAGGTGATGTGGGGGTCCAAGATTCCTGTGCGCTTACAAAGGCTAATACGTTGGCAGGTGTCAGTTTGAATGTGTGCCTGTCTTTTTACGGGCAGGTACCAGGACCCAAATTCGGAACCCAGCGGGAAGCAAAGGACCAAAAGGTTTTCTGCGGAGAGGACATAAATGGGAACGGGAACACTAAGGCGTCGGGACTAGGCAGAACGAGATTGAAAACGCAAAGTGAACAGCCCTTGCCCCGGACCGTCAGGGCAAACTCTTGAACAAGAAAAAGAAAAGAACTGCCACGGAACTTTGCAAGGGGGAAAAAAAGGTTTTGCGGGGGATTTGACCAAGGACCAGAAAAACGGACAAGGGCCAAAATACGGACGGAAATAAGTGAACTAGGAAGAGGTCACCAAACGATTAACCGGCCGCAAAAGGAGCACTGGATCGAGTCCACGTTGTGGAAAGAGCAAACATTTGGTAGGGAACTGGTTGGGAGAAGAAGAGCTGCTAGCTAACGAAAAAGTATTGGTGAGGAGTACTCCCCCGGAGGCGTGTGGAAAAATTGCAAAGGTAGGGCCGCAGGAATTAAAAGCGTATCGACATGTAAAGAGCCGGGTTTCTCCGAAAAATGCAGAACAATAGCAAAAAGGGTCTTGGGTCCGCGCCCCTCCAAGGAAAAACCAAAAAACGAAAAATGTAATAGAGGTTAGAGTTGGCAGGGGGGGAGGGGAAGGAACTAGAGAAAAAAAAATTGTATTGGGGCATACATCTTTGTCAGGCGGGAGGAAGGAGACCAAAACACATTGCTAGAAAAAGCCAAAACTCCTCCAGAAGAGGGGGCTCAACAAGGAAAAAAAGTTTAGGGGGGGGAAAAAGGGGGGGATAGTGAAACCTCTCAAGATAGGGCCATGGGTGAGGGAGGAAGAGGCCAATTCGGCTACCGAAAGGAGGACAAAGGGGCCAGGTGGGCGGAAGGGGGACTAAACTGATTCACGAGCGAAAGGAACCTTGTCTGAATAGATAACACTCAAAACAAACCAACACCGGAATGGCAGACAGGGAAAAAAAGGGGGGAAAAAAGGGCGTGCAGGAAAGGGGGAAAAGGTCAGCCAACGTTGATTGACGGAAGACAAAAACACCCGGAGTGCTGGGGAGGACATTCGCTGTCAGCAAAAAAGAAGGGGTAAAAAACGGGCATATGTTTAACCGAAAAAAAATGAACCACAAAACCTCGGGGGGGCGGAACGTCTACGGTGGGGGGGGTTGTGGGGAACGCTAAAAGAAAAAGACCACTTGAAAACGGAACAGGATCGGGGGGACAACCTGCAAAGGGAAGACAGGGGGCTGAAAAGGCCGTAGCCAGCTAAAAAAGAGACCTGCACCTTCCTTGTCCGGCACCTGGGGGAAGAAGGTGTGGGACGCAAGAGGGGGGGACTCGGCTGTGAAAGGGCTCATTAACAGCCACGGTCAAGTCCAGTTGGTCAAGAAAAAGTCCCAGAAAGACAGCCCTTGAACCGGGGTCTGGGAGAGGGTGGGGAACACTGAATTCGCCGCAAAGAGGAAGAACGAATTGCAAGGGACCAGGTAATCCCTATAACACGGAGAGCCAAACCCGAAATCAGAAACAACGTGTCGTCGTTCAGGGAAAGTCGTACGGGGGCATTCATTTTGAAAGAAAAGTGTGGAAAATTGGTGGTTCGACCCAGAAAAAGGAGAAAAAGGGGACCAAGGTGTTTTCACTTTGGACAAAAAATCAAGACTCAAAAAAAACAAAACAGGATGAGAAGAAGATAGAAGGGTTGGTTCAAATTGAAAAAGGGGGGGGACGTAAATGAGGAGCAACATGCACAACAAACTGTTAAAAAAACGGCACAACCGAGGAGACCGGGACTACCACTCTGCTTGGGGGGGGAGGGGGGGGAGCTAAACAGGGCGCAGAGAACGGCAAGAAAATTCTGTACGGACTGAGTAAGGGGGAGAGTGGTGCCTGGCAAGTGAACAGTGTCAAAAAGGTCGACGGGGGGGGAAAAAGTGAGGGTGGACCATCGTGCCATAAAAAAAAAGCAAGAAGAAGCGGAGGCAAATTCAATCGAATTCACAAACAGATTTTGGAATGAGAAGCCCAAAAAGGCCGGCATTCCTACTCCTACGCCTGGATACGCGGACCATCGCTAGGGGTCCAAAAAATGAGGAGAGGGGCCATTGTTGGTCCGGAAAGAGGACATGTTCAACCACCAAAGGAGGCAAAGCGGCCGCAGGAGGAAAACGACAAAACAAGACCGAAAGATACGGCGACGGGGGCCCGCAAGGGGAAAAGGGGGAACGGAAACGGGGAGGGGAACTTGGTGTGCGAATGACTAATTGGGAAAGAAGCACCGTCGGGGAATAGCCGGAAAAGAAAGGGGGGCATTTCATGGAAAAGATCGCCGGAACAGGGTTACTAAACCAGGCAAGTTGGGGGGGTTAGGGGGGTTGGGGGGATCGGGGATGCACAAGAAAAACGGTTCCTGAATCGTCGCAAGCCAGACATTTAAAAGAACAGCCCAACAGCCGGTGTTAGGACATCGGTCAGCGACGGAATATCCAGCAGAAAATGAAAAAAAGGGGGGGGAGGATGGCCAGGGACCTACCAGAAAGAATAAAAAAACATACCCGAAATGCTCTCCTGGGCCGGGAAGTTAGAAGGGCTGCTTAAATGACAGCCGGGCGAAGAAAAAGAGGTACGACGCCCAAGGGAACCCGGAAGATAGTGCAATGGGGGCATGCTCTGAAAAAAACACACCACAAACCGAGAAGGCTTGGAGTGGAGGTCCATGGACGCCAACCTTCGAAAAGAAAATAAAACCCTACACTTCACCTATGTTAACTTGAAAAGGGGTAAGGAAAAAACGCGGGGAAAATGTCGTCCTTCCTGCCTTCAAACCGCTCCGGCACGAAAAGAGGGTAAAAGGCTTCCAAGGCGAAAGACGTTTAAGAGCATCAAAAGTTAGACGGGGACAGCAGGAAAAAAGTCGTTAGTACAGCCTCCCTTGGTTCCCTAAATTTGAGGTACGCAAAAACAGGCCCTGTTCACCACGAAAAGAACTGCCACGAAGGAGAGCATTGGGGGATACTATCCAGTCGAAAGTCAACGTTATACCCAATTCTATTATGGAATAAGTAACGTGAGGACCCTCACCGTTACAATTTGAGGCGCGACACATGAGAAAAAAAAAGTGGGCAGCACGAATGGGGACACCCGTCTTCAGGCGCGGGGGTCCGTAAAGATGGAGGAAGCAAAAGGCCAGACAAGTCACCGGGACGTGCTTCAGAATATTGCCGGAGGGGACATCGACGGAAAGCCAAGTCGGCGTGGTGGACCCGACAATATGGGCGCCGGGCGAAGAAAAAAGGTACCTCAGTCTGTGGTTGAATAAATGTAACGACTTCCGAAAAGGTGAACCTCCCCAAGCTCTGCAAAACAAAAATTTGTGAGTACAGGGAATTCTACTACGCCACAACGAAAGGGGGACGGTTTTGGTGAAATAAGAAAGGGCCAAATCGTGGGAAAGGCCGAGGGCTAGGGGGAACTAAGGGTTGCAGAAAGCGCCGTGCAAAACTTGATTAAGCCTACCCTTAAATTAACTCCGGACGAGCCAGCGAAACCATGCAATTCCTGAACAGCCATCCGGGCGCAATTGGACCTTAGGGCGCGTAAAACGGGTTCAACCGAACTAAGTAGCAGAACCATTGCACTGCGAAAAAAAAGCTTGTGTGACCAGTGGGGACAGGGTTGGGGGGGTGGTTCACAAAACAAACAATAAAGGGCGGCCGGAAACGTGGGACGGGACCGTGAACGTCGGTGAGAAATGCGAATGAGGACACGGAGGGGAGGAGTCACTCGAAAAAAATAAGGGGTGGTGTCTTGGGGAGTGGGGGGGTGACGCGGAAAGAAGCAGAAACGACATGGGTACCTGGAACAAAAGAGGCGCAGGGGAATGGGGTGACTTCCACGGACGCCCCTGGGACGGAAAGGAAAAGGAATGGGACGGTCATCCATCTGCTTCGCGGGGCTAAAGAGGTCATCGGAGAGAAGTTTGGGCCCTCATCCTGACAAATGGGCAACAAGAGTAAAAATCCGCCACAAGACTCACGGAAAGGGTGTTGTGGGAAAGGAGACAACTGGGTCTAAGTCCGCTGGTCTAACGGGCACGGGGGGGACGTCTTTAGGGAGGGGGGGGTGGAACCTCCGGAGAAGGGGACAGGCGTTTTTCTCCAACAAAAAACGTCGGGAACGGCCAAACAAGGGTCTTGCGGAAAAACCCACTAAAGAGTAAAAAATGGACAGAAGGGGGGACTGCGGCATCGCTAGACCAATCACGGGAGGGGAAAACGGGCCCTCCCATCGACCAAAGAGAGGGCTGCGCCATCGCACAGAAGGCCTCAGTATGCTTCAAAAACTCAAAAAAAAAAGGGAAAATTTGGGAGGGGTAAGCCCTTTGTCAAAATTTCTAAAAAATCCGGGAAAGGGACCAATTCCTAAAAGGGGCGTGCTACGACGTTAAAGGAGGGGGGCTACATTTCAAGGAAAAAAGTAGATTGTGTCGAAGGCGGGACATTTCCCCAAAAAAACAATGGGGGCGGCTCTGAGGGAGAGTCTATTGCAAAAAAAAAGCCCAGGTAAAATCCAGATAAAGTGAGGGGCGCGAGCCAGGATTCGCGGCCATGGAAGAAAAGGGGGAGGGGGGGAGGATCAGACGTATAAGAAACATCCGGAAATAAAACACAATGGGCGGCCGCGTGGCAAGAAAGCAAAAGGGTTACCAACGGGGTGACCACGATTTACCATGGGTCGAACGGAAAAATTCTAAGAGCACGAAGAATGTTCCCATGAGGGGGGGGGGGAAACTAGGGCGAGTTGCATCTTATGAACTTGGGTCCGGACACCTAATGCGGAGCATGCTCTGAGAAACAGGAGTGCTTGACCAGTATCAGCGTGGTTTTCCCACTCACCAGCGACCCAAAGTGCCGCAAGTACGAAGATGCCTGGTTGGGGAGGAAAAGCCTGGGGCCGAGGGGCAGCATTGTGGCTGAGGTTTTTCACTTGATTACAGTGGGGACAGAAGGGGGCGCGCGCCAAAGGGGGGGGGGGGGCCAATCTAGAAAAGGTTTGTCGCCGCCGTCGGACCAACCGGGGGGACAAAAAAAGAAAGGGGGCCTTGGGTTTGTCCACGTGAATAACAAGGGGCGGTGCGGGAGGGGAGGGGTTTACGAGCGCAACTGCGGGAAACCAGCTTCGTTGTATCGGGGGGGGCGCCCACCGCCATAGGGCATGTTCTATTGACCTACAGTGGTTCTAAAGGGGGAAGGAGACAGTGCAACCGCGAAAATAAACGAGACGTGACAGAGGAAAGCGAGCACAAAAAAAAAAAAACCGTGAGAAGTGAAAAATGTCGGCTGCCTAGGGCAAAAGTGTCCAAAAAAACTCAGACAACGACTACAGTTATGAGAAGGGATGGAGGGATACCCCATCCCGCTGCTGTTGGACACAGCATGAGGGCGGCATGCCGGGAAGTCACTTAACCACGGAAAAGACCTGGAAAGGGGGGAGCGCAAAGTACTAAGGAATTCACCCAGGGGACTAGATAGAAGGGGGGGGGTTGAAACAAACGGCATGTCGGCAAGAGCCAGGATGGGGGGAACTTCCGGAGCAGGTTTTTCGGAAAGAAGGTATGCCTAAGCAGAGTCATCGATTCCAGGAAAAGGGGAAAAAAGAAGATACGAAACTGCCTTTCCGCATCAGTCGAAACCACGGAAGAGTCACGAGGTAAGCGTAAGCCGGGCTAAAAGGAATAGAGAAACAAACGAGGGGGAAACCCATGCGATGGCGCGTGAAACTTGAGGGCTGTGGGTCCCGATCATTCCGTGGGGGGGGGCAAGGCAGGGAGAAGGGTTTTGGTGGAACGGAGCGGAGAAAAATGACCGGCGAAAGAGGGGGGGAAGGACGCAC
>Ga0179593_1469005_pt1 | contig 16264 bp, 27 predicted proteins | sample CZODoug2_1_08_16_FD_185931 | JGI IMG/M metagenome (GOLD analysis project Ga0179593, IMG submission 185931) | Vadose zone soil fungal communities from Angelo Coast Range Reserve, California, USA - CZODoug2_1_08_16fungal (PacBio error correction) | ecosystem: Environmental > Terrestrial > Soil >...
TGGGAAGAATCACAAACAACGAACGCATTAACGGAATCAGGCCGTGTCCGACCAAGGCTTGGCTTCGTGGTCGAAAAAAAAAACCTCGGGATATCGAAAAAGGGGGTAACTGGGGGGTAAAAAGAGTTGGAGTTTGTTCATCAAGTTAATGGGCTCACCGAGTCGGGCTACAATTTGGAAGAAAGACCCAAGCCACAGAAAAAGGTCAAATTACCCGCCTCCGAAAAAAAAGGGGGGACTGGGGGGCCGGGACCCCAAAAAAGTATTCCGGTCGCCACAGATAGGAACGGAGTGAAGTTGATTCTACTCGCCGGGGAAAAATGAAAGGGATTCACTATGTACAAAAAGGGAAAAAAACGAAGAGACGGCAAAGAAGAAACAGAAATCTTCCCTTTGTTTTGTTGGGCAGGGGAGAAAAGGGAGGGACCCCGTCTGACCCCTAAAGAACTGAGCAAAAGAAGGAGAAATGACATACATCAAAGAATGGTAAAAACGGCAAACTGCTGCAACCGAGGAAACATTCGGTTGGGCAAGGGGGGGGGGGGGAAAAAACTCATCCCGTCAGGAAAGAGGGGAAAGGAAACAAAAGAGGGGGGGGGGGAGAAAAAAACGGTTGTGTCAGGAACTCAACGTCTGAGAAGCCAAAACAAACCAGAAAATGATGAGTCACGGCTGGCCCCGAAAAGGACCAGTTCAAGTTTGCTACAGACTCGGGGGGTTCATTGAAGAGATTCACCGCTAAAAAAAAACAAGGGAAAAGATTTTGATCGCCAAAAACAAACCTCTAGGGAAGGGTGCCCTTTAATAAAAAAAAAGGAGGTGTTGCTGGCTCGAATGTTGAGGCATGATGCTTGACCAACGAAAGGGAGGGGCAGGGGGGGGAGCGATTCGAAAAATTACTCCAAAGGGGGAGCTTGGGGTTGAAGATGGCCTTAGGTTGGTGGCCTGTCGAAGCTGGGAGGGTGCCGTCCCGTGGCAGGTCACGCTTCGGCAGTCCCTTCTGGGGGGAAGGGGGGAGAAAAGGTACCGGGGCGATGCGGGATTGGAAAGGGGAACATTAAAGAGAACAAGGGCGTGTGCTGTCGCGGCAAAAAACCATCAGGGAGCTGGATGCAAAAAGCCTCTGGGAAGAACTGAATCTTATGTGGGACATTGACATGCTCCAATGCAACGCGGAGGGGGTCCGAAAAGTCTGGATCAGTGAGCCTGGTGGTGCTTCGGGGGGAAAGGACCAGGGGGCTACACAAAACACAAACCAAAAAACGGGGGTCGGTTGGCCAAAGGGGACGTTCAGAATAAGTAAAACGTGGAAAAAGGGGGGCTCTAAAAACAACGCCAAAAAACAGTTCAAAACAGAGGAAAGCAATAGAAGTTCCGAAAAAAAGCACCAAAAAAATTCAGGCACAGGAGAAAGAGCCCTCCGGATCTGGAAAGACCAAATGGCCCCACTAGGGAATTTGAACGCGGCATCGGAGACGCAGTTAAAAACGGAACAAAAGAGAGTTGAATCGAATGGGAGGAAAAAAAACACCGAGTTTCGGTTGGGGAAAACGACGCGACCCCCCGCACAGCTTAAACGAGGGGAGTGCTTCCAAATCGGAAGGTTTACAGAATTGGAAGGAACGAAAAAAGCACCAGCGAGCCTGCATCGTGGAAATCACCACCGCACAATTAGGTCGGGGGCCAGGATCGCTTTGAGGGGGCTGGAAAAGGCCCCTGAAAGCAGAAAAAAAGTTATGCTATGAACTAAGAAGAGCGAGGAAAGTGGTCAAAAGTTCCGCCGGCGAATCGGGCACGAACGGGCGTATGGAGAATCATTTTCGAGGGGGGCCCGCGTGTTTTGTACCAACCCGGTGAAAGGGGGAAACCGACAGAAAAATCAACCGGGCGTGAAAGAAGAGCGGCCCTTACACACAAAAACCCGGTTTCGTGCCGAAAAAGGCCAATGTACTCGGCAGTGACGTGATGAACGCCTCAAACACGGACGGCCTCCGCCCGCCAAAACCACACAGGCGGGAAGAAAAAAAAAGAAACCCCCCACTGGACACGTGCGGGTTAAGAACCCAGTACGGTGAAGAAACCTAAACCAGGTTCCGCAGGAGAGCTAGATGTCAACAGCGGGGGGGGGGGGGTGGGGGGGGTGGGGGGGGGGGGGGGGGTGGGTGAGGGGGGGGTGGTTGGGGGAAAAACGGGGGGGGGGGGTTGGGGTGGGGTTTTGGGGGGGGGGTTGGGGGGGGGGTGGGGGGGTTGTGGGGGGGGGGGGGGTGGGGGGTGGGGGTTGGGTTTTTTGTTTGGGGGGGGGTGTGGGGGGGGGGGGGGTGTTTTTTGTGTGGTGGGGGGGTTGGGGGGGGTTTGTTTGTGGTTGTTGGGGGGGGGACGAGGCCGAGCGTGGAGGCCACGAAACTTTTACCTGGTCGTAGTGCAAACCCCAGAAAAGAAGGTTTCCCACACCGCCCATCGAGAAAAAAGAACAACGAGAAGGTCAGTGGGTCGACAGCTATCTCTCTCAACAGAGAAGAAAGAGAGAGATATTCGTGGGAGACAAACACAACCCAAAAAAAACTCTTGGCCACTTTGGATAGGAAGGGAGTTGCGGGCCCGGATGAAGGCCCTTCGAAAGCAACAAGTTATCGTCCACCCGTGGGCAAACGCAAGAAAAGGGAAAAAATCCACGTGACGACGTCAAGACCCGCGGGACTGAGGAACCACAAAAGTGCACCTTTCCGGGGGGGGGGGAATCACGCTGGCCAGGACGTCATTTCGGGTGGGAAGGGAGGGCGGGTCGCCCATGTGTTTGCCGAGGAAGGGACGCCACCCAGAGTGAAAAAAGACACGAAGAAGGGGAAAGTGTGTTCCCCAGCCAAGGGAGACACAGCACGCCTCTTGCTGGGGGAGATAAACGACGATACGGTTGAGTACGAAAAAAGGAAAAAGAAGACGCCACAAGGGGGAAAAAAGGGAAGAGCGTCCCCCCCAAGTGAAGAGGTACCGAGGAAAAAAGGAACCATATGAATCTGTGACGGGAAAAAAAAACAGGGACATCACGTGATGACAAAAAAAATCATTCTTTGGGGCGGCCCTGGTCGTGCGAAGCAAGTACCAACCTCTTTCGAGTCTTCGAGAAGGTGAACCAGCAAAGCTAGAGAACCCAGAAGCCCCTGGGAGGGGGGGGAATGGTCCACGATGAAGTAAAAAAAATCCCGGCCGTGATGGAAAAGTCCAGGAGAGGTAACAAAATCGAAAGGGAAAAAAAGGAAGGGACGCCCGGGGGCCCAAAAAAAATGCCCTTCGCAACTGAACGCTCGAACGTAAGTGGGAGAAACCGGGGAAAGAAAGTTTGAGGAGAAAAGGCCCTGCGGTCGTGTTTCTTGAAAAGAACAAAGAAGAAGCCTAGGGTCGGAAGAGGGAGTGAAAAAAAAACGGGCATCGGGGAAGGAACCCAACCGGGAAAGGCCTCGGGCGGGAAACAAAACAAAAAAAGGGGCGACTTTGGCACGACCATCGGTTTTGGACAGAAAATCTGGGATGGTTCAGATTGAATGTCTGTTTAAGGGTTCCCTGGGGGAAAAAACCCACATCAACGGCCAGAGGGACCGCCGAAAGGTGGAAAAAAAAAAAGGGGGTCCCGGTCAATAAAAATGCAGCAAGGGAAAGAAAAACACCAGGAAACCAAAGAAAAAGGGGATAAAAACTAGACGAGCAAAAAATCATCGAAACGTAAATAGAAAAGGAGGGGGACGGGGGAAGGGGAAGCCGGTTACATCACAGAAAAAGAAAGGAAGGGGCGCCCCCGGCAAAGGGAAAGGTGAAAATGAAAAATCACAAAACACGGGACCGAAGACAGAAAGGGGGTCCCCGAAAAAATAAGGAAAGACCGGGAGCCCCCGGTGAAAAAAAAGGGAACCACGCACCCTGTATTCTACACGCAAACCCGAAAAAATCATCAAGTGAAGACACCAATTAAAGAAATGCAAGGGGGGCTAATCCGATTCAGAACAAGTGGGAAACGGGGACAAAAAGAATGGGTCCTCAAATCCATGGACATTACAAAGAGAAAAACAGCCGAGACCGGTCAATCTTTCAAGACAAAGAAGTAAGTGCAAAAAAAAGAAAAAAAAAGGAAAGCACGGAAGGAAGAGGAATGTCTTTTTTCCAGTGGAGGGGGGAACTTAAAAAAGATGGAGGCGTACCAGGGGGGGGAATGCAATGGAAGGGAAACAAAGGTTCCCGGAGGAAAAAGGGAGGGGACATTTTCGGCAGGGGTCAAAAAGGTACTAAACTATCGCCACTTGACAGGGAGGGACCCTCCCACCAAGGGGGGGTGAAAAGAAGGTACGGGCACGGTGCAAAACCGGGGGGGATGGCACCAACCTGGGGAGAAAAAGTTGCACATAGTCACCGACAGTGATGATGAAAATGAGGGGAAGGAAAAGGGGCGTGTATGGTGGAAAAAGAAAAAAGGGTCGGGTTCACCAAGAGGGGAAGGCGGGGGAGTCCGGGGAAAAACAGAATAAAAAGAATTTGTCTATCCAGGAAAAGTTGTAAGTGCACAAGATCAAGAAACACGAAAAGACTTGCCGGATTACGGTCCCAGTCAATCCCGCCGGAAAAGGGCCGCCGTTAAAAAATCACTGTGGATCAACAGGTGGCGGAAAGGGACACAAAGATGGGAGAACTTGCGCCTGGCTGAGGAAAAAAAGAGTTCTGGCTCAATTGAATGTGTCATCAAGCGGCCGAGGAGGGGGGGAACTAACACTGGATAAGAAAACAAGAAGGAATCATGAGCACGGGGGAGAATAAACTAGGGGTGAGGGGGGAGGAAACGGCTCAGCACTTCCCTTCCGAAAAAAGACCAAGGGGAACTTTGTAGGGGGTTGGGGGTCACGTCGCGGAAAGTTGCGGGAGACAGACTTCGCCAGAAGAAGGGATTCCACGTGCTGGGTTCAAAAGGAATAAAAATCAAACAAACCAAAACAGGAGGAGGGGGGGAAAAAAGAAGAGATGTTTCGGGCAGGAACAATGGTGGCCGTAGCGAAAAAGCGGGACTCGAAAAGAAAGAGTGGAGGAACCGCGAAGCACACAGAAAGTCCTGAGTCAGGCACCCGGGGAAGAGAAAAAAAAGGCCCAATGGGGGGGTGTGGGAGGTCACGGCAAGAAAGAAGAAACCTAAAGAATAGGGCCATTTACACTAAAGGGGAGAAAAATTGGGGATTGAAACCAGGTTTACGTTCTTCCACAAAGGTAGGGAAGCCTGCCTGAACAGTGACCAGGGGGGGGTTGAAGCCAAAAAAGGAAGGACAACAAAAATAAAAAAACGCAAGCACCGAAGGGAGGGGCAAGGAAAACCAACAAAAATTACTGGGCACAGAAAGAGGGGATCGCGCTGAAAAGGGAAGAACTCAAGGGCAGGGCAATGGGTATGGGGAAAATGTTTACGGCCAGAAGGGAAGGGAACACTACAATAAGGTTTTGTGCCCACAACAAAACAGCGGCCCAAGACTGGAGTAATGCAAATCAACAAGAAAAATACTCTTAAATAAAGGTGAAAACGTCCTCTTGCACCAAAAGGGGAGAAAAGGGGGGGTGGGTTCCATCCAGCTGAAAAGAAAGCCAAGGTAGCTGGGGGCCCCCTCACCCCTTGGGAGAAAAAAGGTCAAAAGTAAAAAAACTCAAGTGGGGGGGGAAGCCACACGGGCCGAATGATCGCGTAAACTGCCAAAAAAACAAAAATTCTTAAAAAAAAGCAAACGGAGGGAGACTTTACCAAAAAAAAATCACGCCACCGCCAATGGCAAAACAAAAAAAAGCGCGCCCGCGGACCAATCAGAGGGATAGTAAACAAGTCCACACCAGGGTGGGGGGGGAGTGCGACTTCTTTAATTGAGGCAATGGAGAGGGGAAAACCTGCTAAGCCAGCGAACGATTCGGGGGGGGGGGAACGCCAATCTTGTGTATCGGGGGCGGAAAAAATCGTCGGGGGAAATTGGGTGAAAAAACGGTACCGTAAGGGAAGGGCAAGCGCCTTGGGAAAAAAAAGGAATCCGGGTACCGGGAGAAAAGGGGGGAAACAGGAAAAACCGTGGAACAGGGGGGTGCAATCTTTCGGCAAAAAAAATGAAATCGCTGTTAACTGGGGAGAGAGAGTCGGTCTAAAAAAAAAGACTGAGGAAAGGGACATCCCTGAAGGGATCTAGGGGGCAAAACGGTTAGTTTCCGGGGGGTTTAAAGGATGAAGGAAAAGAAAAAAAAAAAAAGGGCCCAAACTTGTCTGGGGACAAAAAAGGAGGGAAAAATCCGGACGTTTAAACGAAAACAAGTCTGGGAAAAACCCACAACGCCAGAGAAAAAAGGACAAACTACCCAGATGTCCTTGAAAAAATAGTCACGCAAGAGAGGCCCTACGGGAGCATTACAAAAAACCTTCCAGGTGGTCAGGAAATGTTCTACCGCGGCCCCCAAGATCGCGGTGGGAGGAAGCAAGCCCGCAAAGGAAGAGCGAAGAACCGCCAACCGAGGGTCGGGGGCAAAGGCGGAAGTGGAGAAAAAACCAAGGAAAAGGGGGCAGAACTAAAGGGAATTCCAACAAAAAAAAAAAGAAGGTTCTGTGCCGGGCCAAAAAAACGAGGACGAAGCTGCAGCATGAGAAACCCGAACCGCAAAAGGGTGGGGCCGTCTCAGAAAGGGGGCGGTTCGTTCATACAACTGAGCATAAAAAAGGGGAAGGGGGGCTAAGGAAAAAAAAAGCACTACTCCTGCCAAGCTAGGAGGGGGGAAAAAGAATTTGAGGGTCCCACAAGACAAAAACGGAGGAGGCAACAGAAAATTCGTGGGAACCTCCTGGGGGGGACGAACAACCACAAAATTCTAGGGGGAAGGGGCACTCCGGAAAAAAAAGAAGCCGGTCCAGCACCAAGGAAAACTTCGGTGTCGGGGGGGTCAAGTTGCTGATTGGAATGCAGGTTCCACGTTGGTGGGCAACTACCAGGGACTCAAGCCCAACCAGGGCCCAGGAAGGAACAAAAACTGACAGTCCTGGCGGGGAACCAAGGACGGGAGAAACCTCCAACACGCAGCCAAGAAGTTCACCGGAGGGAACAGTCGGGCACGTCAACGGACACACGGCCAAAGGGAGGGCAACGAAACTCGGCCACTTTTTGGGAGCAAAAAAAAAGAATTCGTAAGTGACCGCCGGCCATCAAGCAGGGGAAACAGGTCGAGCAAACTGTGGCCGCCGTGTTGGTGTTCAGGAAGAAAACCAGCAAAAGGGAAAAACCAACAAAAAAGGGGAAAAGATAGAGATTAAGAAGTGCAAAACACACTTCTACATAAGAAAAAAAGGATTGGCTGCTTGGACCTAGAGGTTAAAACGTGAAACCGGATGAAGGACCGGAGGAAAAAAGGAAGGAAAACGTGGCAAAACCTTGGCCTAACTCACGCCATGCCCAGTTGTCCTTTAACAGGAGCGATCAGACTCGTTGGGAGGTATTTCATTGTTGAAAAAGGTGGGTAATGCAATCTGGGGGGAAAAGGTAAAGGTGAAATGGGTCTGTTCAGATTGATGACCCTTCCTCAGGTGGGTTGGGGATTAGTCGCAGGAGGGGGAGAGAAGAACTTCTGGAAGAAGAAAGGGTTGAACCGTCACGACAAAATGCAGTCTTAAAAAGGAGCTGAAAACTAACGGGGGGGGAAGTGAAATGCGGGAAAAGCACAAAAACGGTTGTTTGGACGTACAAGGGGGCTCCCCCAACCAATGAAACTTTTCCAAAAAGGGGTCAGGAAAACTCGCTTAGGATATACAGGGGGGGGGGGGAACCAACTCACGGATTTCGAAAAGTCCTGAACGACTTTGGGTGCTGGGACGGAGCCAAGACGTCCCCCTTGAAAAAAACCCTGGTCAGGCAAGGGGAAAGCCTATTACCCCCGACGAAAAAAGAAGTGAACGCACGTTTTGGCCGTGGTAAGGGAACAGGCCTCAGGGAAAAAAAACCCTGGCGGGCCCATTCACAGGGCTCTGCCACTGAACCTTCGAGGGGGGGCATGGAAACAAAGTCATGGGCAGAGGAAAGCGGATTTCCAGTCCCGTGTAACCGTCGCCAGTCACCGGAAAAAAAACGGAAAAGCGGGTGTAGCCTAATGCAATCATGGAAACGCAACCGGACCGGAAAAGAAGGAAATACAGGAACCTCTTAAGTCGAGTAAAGGGGAAAAGGAACCATCCTCCCGGAAGGCTAATAGGTCTCTGGGTTGCCTTTGAAAACATCTTTTGCGGACAAAGAAGGTTCAACAAAAAGGGGGGAAAAGGCTGGGCTGGTGTGGTAAGAAACCCCAAGCAAGATTCCACGCCAGGGGGGCCCAAACGGCAAACAGGGAACGCGGGATTGGAAAAGGAAAGTCCCAAATTCAAACCGCCCAAAGCAACACCCGGGAAGGCAACGGGACCGCAGGGGGAATTCACGTAAATAACTGAGTACTGCCCGAGGCATCGGGTTGGGGAAAATAAAGTTGTCAGGGCAAAATGGTGTCTCAGACTACAACAAGGGGACAGTCCAACGGTCATGGAAAAAAAAACTCCAGCGCAAACCCCGGAATCCGTCCCCGGAACAGATAACCCCACCCCGGTGGAGAGCCCCAATAAACAGCCCCCCACTCACCGGCCAAAGAAGGCCGCCTCCATCCGCGAAACCACGATACCAAATAGTAGGCGAGGAACCTGATCGCTAAAAGGGAAAAGTCCGATCAGGAGTCCTCCAGCATAAGAGAGTCAAAGCCCCTTTAAGGTGGTCAGGAAAAAGATCAAGAGGGGGAGGACCCAGGAGGCGGCGTTGGCTGGAGTTTTTTTTACACAGTGGGAAAGCAGGAAGGAACGGGTTGAAAGTAAGCAGGGAAAGGTGCCACGGATGGGAAAAGTCGGCCCTCGAAATCAAGGTGGCGCCGGCCGGGGGGGGAACTGGGGGCTCACCAAACCAGGAACGATTCTCCCTGTGGACGGGAGACCAAGGGGTTCGGCCCGAGAAGTTAAGAAAGGATTAGCCAGTATGCAAAAAAACGTGGAGGACCAAGGGGGGCCGAAAAGGACGTGTTGTCATGCCGGGAAAGAAATGCTTTGATTCCTGTCATTGGAGGGGAGAGAGTCAGGGTGGGGGCAAAGGGGGAAGAGGTCCTAAGGCAAGACCAGTCAATTGCGAATGTGCTGGGGATCCGTAAGAGGGAAGGGGGTCCCCAAGTAGCCGAAGCCATCTCGAAAAAAGGCTGAGAGGGAAGGTAGAAGTCAAACGGCCGATAAGAAAAGACGGCAAAGATCGGGGGTCGGTGTGCAAGTCCATCAGTTCAAGAACGGGGCTTGCCGAAGGGGGGAGGGGGGCAACTGGTGTACGGTCAGCAGCGGGAAAAAAACCAACGGGGCTGGGCCAAGAAAAAAACAGGGGGGAAATGAAAGACAAGCCGTGCCTAAGAAAAGAATCGAGGTGGCGGGGGGGATCCCAGGCGACACCACGGCCGCGGCCGAAAAGGAAGAAGGGGGATGTGTTTGCGGACAGGAAAAGCACGGTGAAAAAGGACCACCAGCAAGAGTGTTGATGCCGTGGGAAAAATCCGGAGGATTCCAAAAACAACAAAAAAGAGGGGGGGGAAAAGAATAGAGATGATCACCCGGTGGGCAGCTGGGTAAGAGAAAGAACGAGTGCCGCCGCGCAACGAACAAGGAGAAGGCCTGTTGCAAGGGGCGGACGGGGGGAAGGAGAGTGGCGTGCCGCCACAAGATGGAAGGATCTCCAGGTTGAATTGAGGCGGGAGGAAGGTCAATAAAGGGGGGGTGGAAAAGGGCAACGAAGTGAAAAGCCCGAAGCTGGGGGAAACAGGTTTGCGTACCACCATTCACCAAAGGCGCAAGCAAAACGCCCGGTCAGTCACAAAGGAGGAAAAAGAGAAAGGGCCGCCATCCTGCAAAAAGATCGGGGGACGGATACTAGCCCCGGCCTGGGAGGGGACACTGGAGAAAAAGAGGCAAGCCGCCACGTGAAAGGGGGGGGGGAAACACCGCAAAAAATCTACCCTGACCGGCGAGAAAACATCAAACCACCGAATCAGCACCGGGCCGGTGAAAAAGGAGAGGCCACCGTGAACGGATTGTAAGGCGGGAAAGACTCCGGGAAGATCGGGTTTCCAAAGCCCAAAGGGGGGGGGGAAAACTTTCAAGGCCGAGAGTCCAAAACTCAACGGTGGGAAAAACAGCCACCTAGGAGGCGGGACGGAAAGGGGAAACTGCCCGGGACAAGGGGGGACCGAAGGACAAAAAGATGGGGAGGGACACAAGAAGAAAACAAAATAAAATCATGCTTAAAAAAAACGCGCGGCACTCATGGGATAGGCAAGGGGGAAAAAAAGAAGACACCCTGAACGGCGGGTTTAAAAAATTTGGGGAGGATGTATTCATGGCTAAAAGGACTCCGGCAAAGGTGAAACTGTTTTCGGGCCCTCGCCGTAAAAGCGTTGGTGCCATGGTGAAGGAGGGGGGGGAGGGGTGGGCTGAGGTTGGAACGGGCATAGGGGGAAGGGGGGGGAAACTGGCACTTGGCGGACCAACCGCGGGGGGCGGAACTGTGTCCCGGGCGGGCGGCAACAGGCTCGAGGTCTGATCAGGGTCGAAAGGAAAAAGGGGGGGGGTGGGGCAAAAGGGCAAAGGGGATAGGCGCCAGGCTTGGCTCCGGGGGAACTTAGGAAGCCTTCAAGAGCAGGGGGGGACAAGGGGATTCCAGTGAATAAATCAAACCTGGAGCCGTGCTGGAGGCAAGGGGAAGGTCAAGGCATGGAAGGCGGCGGGTGGGCGGTAACAGTCACGGCGGGGCCAAATTAGGAAGTGGACAAGGGGGGGAGAGGAACCACTCCCGCAACCCTCGAAAAAAAAAGGAAAAATGTCCCTTCAAAGACTGCGCAAAGAAGACTCGAAGTAGCCCTCCATCTTTGCCATGGTGGGGAAAAGAGAGGAAAAAGCCTCTAGCCGTTGAGGAAAACGCGCCTGCCTTGGACATGAGAAACAGCGAGGACGCGAACGTTTAACAGAAAGGTCCAACGGGCAAAGCAAACAGGAAGGGGGACTGATTAACCAGGGGTTCTCCCCCTGAAAAAGGTTGGAAAAAAAAAAAAGGGGGGGTTGGCCAAGGGGAAGCTTCATCATACGTGACCTCACCAAACCCAGGCTCAGGCAGCGGGAGGGTGTAAAAGGGAAATAGACAGGAGAAGCGAAAAAGGTAGGAACCTGAGAATTGGCGACAAAAAAAGCAAAAAACTGAGGAGATGGGTAAGGAAAGCAAAGGGGGGGGGTCCCCCGGGAATTCACGAGGGTCCAAAAAACTTCTTAAAAAGTGGGGAGGAGGCAGAAGTCTTTGCCTTGGGTCAAGGTCAAGGGGGAGAGTGTACCAGACAAAAAAGTAGACGTTATTTTCAACAGCCAAAAGCGGCCAAAAGGGTGTCGTGGGTGTCGGACCCCAGGAGGGAAAAACCCACCCGGCTCTGCATTTTTGGGGAATTGGAGTCAATAGGGGGGGGGACCGGCCTTCCTCCCGAAAAGAAACGCCAAAAATCCGAAAACAAAATTAACCGAAGGTCCATCGAACCGCCCAGGAAAAGGGGAAAAAAAAAACCTACTTCGCAAAACGTTCAACGGAAAACTGAAGCAAAGTCCGGGTCCGAGAAGTGGGGGAGGGCACTTGGTGAAAAACTTTTACGGGTCGTAGTGGGACGCAACCTTGGGCTTTCAAAAGGTTGGGAAACGCACACCGCCCAATCAAAACCAAGCAACGAAAAGGGGGGGAAGACCAGGTGTCGAATAACAACAGAATATAGATCCAAAAAAACCCAACAACACAACGAAGGAGAGAGATATGTAGGGGTTCGCTGAACAAAAAAAAAAGGGGAAAGGTCATCGTGAAAAAAAAATCGATGGGTACAGGAACCCGGATTGAAGCCCGGCGAAATCCCGTAAAAGTCCGAAACCCCGTGGCAAAAAAAACAACGCAGGCAAAACATAAGGCAAAAGGAAGGGGAAAAAGCTCGCCGTCAGGAAAAAAAGAAAAAGGTGGGCTCACCTTCAAAGGGGGCAAAAACCTCTGTCCAAAAGGGGCCGTGGGGGGTGGCAGGGCGTCTCCGCACCTGTGGAAAAGAAGCGAAAGAGTGAAAACACGCTGCCAAGGTGGGAATGACAGGGCTCACGGGGACAACTAAGGTCCCGCCTCTGTATGATAGAAAATGGAGTTAACGCGGCCCGTCCGCACCGTGGGTTGTCAGGACCAAGAGACGCCCGCCGTATCTTTGGGGGATTCCGGGGAAAACACTAGCCTGAGGGGTGACAGGACCTGTTGGAACCCTAACGGATTGCGGACAGGGCTACTTTGGGAAAGAGGTCGTAAGGTCTTCACCTTTTCGGGATGCTCAGCTGAATGGGAAACAAACAAATCAGCGAGAGAAAAGCAACACAAGACCCCTGGTTGAAACGTGGTAGAGAAAAACAGGCTCCGGGGAGGGGGAGGGCCATGGCAACAGTGGGCGCGAAAAACACGAGAAAAAAAACGGCAGGTGAAAAGCTGTGCCATGGCCAAGGGGGGTAGAAGGTCGCACGCAAAAAACGAACACGGTGAGCAACCCCCTAGGGAGATAGAAGGCCTAGGGGGGGGGGACCCAACCTCAAGGCCCTAGAGCGAACTCGTTAAACAAAAAAGTCTGGCAATGAGCTGGACATATCACCGGGATGAAAGGAGCTAGATTGGGTTACAAGAGGCGGAAATGGGGCTATATGGATTGGGGGAAAACCATTTTGAGTGTTGGGGGAGGCAACCAGCGAACTTAAAAGGGCAGAACGCCTGACTGTGGTGTGCCGCCACGTGGGCAACGTTCACCCAAGGAAATGCACCCGACAGAAACAGGCCACCTCACTGAGCAAACAAAAGGGGACCTCATTTAATCAAAGCAGGGGATCAGAGGAAAAGTGACCATAAAGGGTTTGTGGGGACCAGATCAAGCACGGGAACAGAAAAAAAGACGACGAACAACCGTAAAAAGTGGGTGAGTTAAAAAATCCAAAATGAAAAAAAGCGGGGTCCAGGAACTCCCCTCCAGAAAAACCGTAAAAAGAACGGCCACAGCCATCCCCTGGAGCACAAAAAAACACCCCAAAGAAAGGAGGAAACCGGAAAAAGAGTCCCGGCGAAAAACTCCTAGTCTCCTCATGTTGTTGTCAACTGTGCCGAACGGTCCTCAACGGGAGGCGATCAAATCCAACGAAGTAAAAAAAAAAAAAGGGTCAAGGGTCAAAAAAAAACGGAAAGGGTCAAGACAAAATAATAGTTCGAAGCCCATGAACGGGGTAGGGGCATTTTGCGGGGTTGCGGGCGCTTCGTTGAAGTCCCAACACGGTGACTGTGCCACTAGGGGCAGGGGCCCAGTACGGCGAGATCGTCGCCGCGGGGAGGGCTAAAAGTGGGGGATTAACGAGGGGACCTTTTTACCAATCTGGGATGATTACGGGGAACAGAAAAACGGCCACGGCTGGATGGGACCACCGAAACCGCACTCCAAGGGGGGGAACAGTTTTGGAACGGCCGGGGAGTAGCATGAGGGGGGAATGGATATAGAAAGGTCAGGTTTCCACGAGTTGGCCCGCAGGGTAAGGCCCGGAAAAAAAGTCATCCGGCGAGGGACGAAAAAAGAAAAATATGGGGGCAGGTCCCCCAGTAGCAAAGACAATAATCAACAATGCGCCCGGGGGAAGGAAGACTTGACGCGACAGTACAGACACGGAAAAACAGGCCTGTCGTCCCAGATCGGGGTGACAGTTCTGCCTGCCGCGCCGTGCGGGCAGGACTAGGGTGTAAAAAGGGGCGCACGTGGTTTTCAAGGGTAAACAAAGGGGAGGTGAGCCCGGAAACTGAAAGAAGACGGGGGTGATCAGTGGAACCTGGCCAGAATCAAGAGTGGTTCTGACGCCGCAACGCACAAGAACGCCAGACAAGTAAAATCCTTCAAAAGGCAACAACTGACTTGCAAAAAGAACTGATGTGTGGTAAGCGGCACAAGGCTGATTACCCGCTAACAACCCCACAAGTTGCTTGCTCGGCATCTAAAGCAAACACAAAGGAAGCAAAAAGAGGGAGCCCGAGCCTGGGGGAGAGGGTCGTAGCGAAAGGAATAGAAATGGCGGGGGACCGGCAAACAACATTCCATTTCCATGGAGAGTCGGGTAAAAAAAACGAAGTACCCAACAGCGGGGACTGCGCCCCTCCAGGGGGCCCCCCAGGAAAGGGTTCACTGAGGGCCCGTGGGGGAGTTCATCAAAGGTTTTACGGGACACCGAAATCGCCAAGGGAAGCCAACTTGAAACAAGGTTTTAAAAAAAACACGAAGTCCTTGCCCTGCAAAACGGACAGGAATCCTAACCTTTCAACGGGACCGGACCACAGGCACTCCCCGAATAGGAAGAGAAGGGTTAACGAAAGCTGCCATGAGTATCAATACAAACGAAATGAACATAGAAAAGACTGGGGGGAAATGACTGTGGTGCACCGGCAGAAATCTTTAAGAATCGACCCCTGGCCAGTTATCTTACCAATGACCGAAAGAATCAACACGGAAGGTGAACCCTATGAAGGTGGAGCAGGCTTGGGGGTGGGGAAAAAATCCATCCTTGGGAACGACGGGAGGGGGGGGTCAAAGAACCAGGGGGAGAAAAACTTTGTCTGGTAGACTCAAAAACTGGAAGACCACCCAACTGATCGAGGACTTACTTTAAACTTGAAAAGGTGTCAAGGAAAAAAAGGGGATAAACCTAGAAAAAACGAGTCCGCTCACCGCCACTGGCAAAAATAAAGTCATGCTTGATGAGGAACTGATTGGGAACGTGAAGATGACAATTAACGCGGGTGCGGACTGACGGGGGGGAAGCTGGCGGAACACATCCCTGCAAGAAAACCGCCGGGAAAGGGGAAGGGAGCCACCCTTCCCCTCGGAAGGGCCTCGATCCGGGTCGCAGTCTGTGAGGGTGGGGGCGTCGGGTGCTCGGCTGTGTTCTTTGAAAACCGGAAAAAAGGATACCTTTCCCTGGCGTGGAAATCAGGGAGAGGGTTGTGGGGGTCAGAAAAGGGGGAGGACGATGCCAAAAGGGGTTGATGCGCGCCCAATGGGGTCGCTTAAAAAAAAGAGCACGAAAAAAAAAAAAAAAAAAAAGAGATCGGAAAGACCTCAAAGGCTGCGGTTTCCAAAGGTGGAACAATGCTCAAAAAACCGTACCGACTCGGGTATCTGAGGGGGCCTGTTTCTTGCAGGGGAAAGGAGAGGGGGGCCCCCCGTGGAGGGGGTACAAATGAAAAAAGGCGAGAAAGGACCGCGCCAGTGGGACTTCACAACGCCGCACTCAGCACGAAAACGCTGGGGGGGAGTTGGAAAAAAACCGAAAACGGCAGGGATCCAGGAAAAGGGGACGAATAGCCGAGTATGGGGTGGGAAAACTAACAAAATGGGGGGGAACTAGGGTCACCCGCCGTAGACTCTCCATTGCCACGCATCGGAGATGGCATAGGCGGATTCACCTGCGGGACGTGTGCAGAGCCCCGCCTGGAAAGCGAAGCATGAGGGGCTTGCCCTAGTTGGGAACGAAAAGGACGCCCCGCCGCCCGCGAGGCGGGAGCATCGTGAAAAAAAAAAAAAAAACCAAAAGGGAAAGAAAAGACGATGTCGTGGGGGGGGGCATCACAAGCAAAAGCGAAAAAAAAAAAGGTGAAGGAATTGAAACTACGAGCGAAGAGTGTCGGAAAATGGAGGTCCCAAAAGGGGGACTGAAAGCTTAAAGTACCAACGCAGGTAAAGATAAATGTCTTGGAATGAAAAAATTACAACCGGGTCTAGGGGGGGACACAGGTAAGACGGACGTCGTTCAAAATAAACGTCGTGGGTAAAAAGCTTTGAACAACCCCTTGTAAACTCGGGTTCCGTTGGCTTGAACAACAGGGCCAAAGCCACCGCCACCCCACACAGAAAAAAAAAGAAAACAGCCAAAAAAGGAAAGTACTGGGGGACCAAAAGAAAAAACTAACAAATTGGGAGCAAAAGAACCAAAAACCGCGGACCGCCGACTAGCTCGGATCAAAAGATGCCGCGTTCTGGCCACGGGGATCAAGGAAATGTGACGTAAGGTAACCTAAAAAAATCAAACGGTTCCCCCACAAAGCAAGACTATCACAAAAAAGCAGACGGTTTTTCACGGGGTGGTGAAAAAACC
>Ga0179593_1571187_pt1 | contig 16264 bp, 21 predicted proteins | sample CZODoug2_1_08_16_FD_185931 | JGI IMG/M metagenome (GOLD analysis project Ga0179593, IMG submission 185931) | Vadose zone soil fungal communities from Angelo Coast Range Reserve, California, USA - CZODoug2_1_08_16fungal (PacBio error correction) | ecosystem: Environmental > Terrestrial > Soil >...
AAAAACTAATAAGGAGACGAAGAAGAGTAAAGGAGGCGTCCTGATCTGCGCTAAAAACGCAAACTATTTTAGGGCCGAATCAAGAAAGAGGTAGAGGTTAATAAGTGAGGAGGAGGGGGTTGCAGGAAGAACAGATCCAGGATAGCAGCAAGGGGGACCAAAACAAACTAAGGGTGAGGACGGGAGCCTCTGGAAAGCTCGGTGAGACGGGAAACCATCATGTGAAACGGGTGACGTGGTCCGAAAAAGCGGGATGAGGAAGATGGATTCTCAAGACCAGAATAAAAGTGAAGGCGAGGTCGAGTCAAAAACTACGCTGGGGGGGATTCACGAAGGGAGTACTCTTAAAGCGAAGAAGGTGCCTCAGAATCAGGAAGTCAAGGTCTCCTGATAAAAAGGAAAGAGGACGAAATCGAGGAAGTAGGCTACAGTTGTCAAAAGTAAAGAACGAACTAAGCGGAGCATGGAATTCCTGAATGGAATCTCTTAAAGGGATTGAAAAAATAAACCGCGACAACTACGAAAGGTAAAATCAAATGGAAATTCCAGAGATGGGTGGAAACATAAAGAGGGGGGGGGCCGGGCAAAAACACATGGGAACCGGCAAAAAGAAGAGACGGGGAGACCACAGCGACGGTAAATGGAGAGGACATGAGGGGCATTTGCCGCCTGTGGGGTGGGGGGGAGATTTTGGCAACTCAAGACGCTTGTTCCATTAACAGTCGCGACGTGAAGGAAGCCGAGAGTCGGAAAAACAGCATAGACCCGGACGAGCGGTCAAGGGACGAGAAGTAAAGTCGGGGAGAGTACCCAACCGGCTCGGGTAGGTCCTAAGGAAATGAATAGACCATGGAAAGGGAGGCCGGGGGGGGAAGGACAAAAAACGAGCCTTCGAAAAGCGGGACTCAGGTCGGGGTGCATAGAACAGGAACAAAGAAGCAAAACGGCGTAAAAAGGAGTTCTGTTAGAAGTCGTTGGCAAAAGTGTGGAGGCACGAGTGATCTGGAAAGGCGGAGAAGGAGGACAATAACGCAAGGTTCGGGAAAGACATGGGGGGGATGAACTGGATTTCTTGGGCTAGGGGAGGCTTCGGGTCGGCAAACAAAAAGACCACAAGATGACAGTTAATGGGAAGACAAGCGGAGAAAAAAATAACAATTTGCAAAAAAGTAGAAATGATTCGACCCTGCATCACAAGAAAAGATTAGGCGCAAATTGGGGGTTTACAAGAAAAGAACATCGTAAGAATAAACGAAGAAGAAAAAAAAAAAACGGGCGTTCCAAATCGGGAGAACATTGCAAAAATAGGTCCGAAAGAAGGGAATCTAAAGGTGGAAAAACAGGGAGGGCACCTAGTTATACGTGTCGCTGGGAATAAAAAGGGGTGTCAGAGAGGTCGGGAAAATGCATTACTTGTCCAAGAGTACAAAGTAAGGAGGCAGGCCGAGGAAGGGGACAGGGGAGGCTGAAAAGAATTAAACCAACTGACGACAAAGCCCATTATGAAAAAAACCGTCTCAAGATGATGGCGGACCTGAAGAAAAGGTAACGGGTCACATAAAACTATTTAGGACAGGAAAAGGTAAGAGGTTACGTGGCGGGGCAAGACGGCAGCTTCGCAGGGGACAAACTGGGCAGACCGGCGCGAAGCATGAACACACAAATCCAACAAACAAAAAAAACAGACACGGAAACTAGAAGCTCGAGAGAAAGAAAAAAAAACATCGAATGAAGACGGGCAGCTCAGGAGAGGAGGGAATGCTCAAGAGAGAATGACCTAGGCGCGAAGAGGAAAAAACGGAGGGGGGGATGCGACTTGGGATAAAAAAGTTGCGGAAAGATCAAAGAAGATCTCGGGATGGGAAGGAATATAATCACAACGTCAAGACACAAGGTCCGAATAATAAAAGAAGTATTCTAAGCAGGAAATAATTATCTAGTCGAAAAAGGGCAGCAACGCAAGGGCAGCTAAACTCGGTGAGTTAGAAGAAAAAGAACCTGGGAGGAAAAAAAGGGAAGACGGAGAAAACAGGGGGTCCCAAACGCTCGACACCAGTAGAGGTCAAAGAGTGTTGTGGGCATCGCGCCTCTCGTGATAGAGAAAACGCAACTGTGATCATCGCGCATGAAAGACAAATCATCAAGAGGCAGGAGCAAAAAACTTTTGTCCAGAAAAAAAAAGAAAACTCACACAGAAGCAGAGCAGAAAGGTAGGAATTAACTCCGATATGGACAAAACGGAAGGAGAGAAAGAAAGGGGAGGTCGAAATATCTCTAAAAGTCAGCTCGCACAGGAGGATGAGGGGTTCGTACAGAAGATCCGGGTCAAGGGGGAAATCATTGACGTAGCTTCTTAGGGAAGGAAGATTTGTCGTGCGGATCCGTTCTGAGATGGGGGGGGGAGCAGGGAGGGGCGAAACGCATCGAGAAAGAAAAGAAAAGAGAGGAGGACCAATTGAATTGGGAGAGATCGAAATCGAAAACAGTCGGAAGCTGAACAGTCTAGGAAGCGGCAATAGAAGGTGGAAAATCTCGAGAGAGCACCTAGAAACTGGAGAGAGCAGAAATAAAGAAGAGGTCTTCGAAAGGGAATTTTTTCTGGAGCCTGGGAAAGAAGGGTTGGTGAAGAGAAGAAAAAAGAGAGAAGATGGAGACATCGAGGAGCGTTTGCGGGGGTCGACTTCTTAATTTCAACGTCGGAACAGCAGGGAGCAAAACGCTTCAAAAACTAGAGAAGATAAGGGGGGGGAGCGGACAAAAATCGTGTCAGATGCAGGGAAGTGCAAAAAAGGGGAACTTTGAGGAGAAGGTGGGAGAAGGTGAAGTAAAGATCACTGAGGGGGGCGGACGAAGGACCGAAGATTATTCAACGGGAAAAGCGGTCATTAAAACGAAAGAGCAAAGGAAGATAATCTTCAACGGATTAAAAGCGCGAGGTAGGAGCAGGGTAAGAAAAGTATAAAAAGGAAAAAAAAAAAAAAAAGAAGAAAAAAAAAAAATAAAAAAAAAAAAAAAAAAAAAATAAAAAAAAAAAAAAAAAAAAAAAAAAAAAGGGTATATCCCCCGATCTCCAATAAGAACCAAGAAGGATGACTTAATATTCACTCAAAACGAGCTAAAAAAAGTGGATAAAGAAAGGGTGGGAAAAACAGTGATTACGAAACAGGAGATCAAACATAACCATATCCCACGAAACGATGCTTGGGGGGCAGAAGGATCGGGAGATATAAAATGAGGGTTGCTAAATTAGAGAAAAAGAGTCGCGGTAAGCAGCTGTATAGACTGTCAAGGAGTGGGATGGGCTGTTTTCTAGGCGCGGTCCCGAAGTAGAAAAAAAAGGGACAATGGAAACGGGGCCTAAAGAAACCTAAAAAGAAAACAGGACAAGAGGGATAAAAGGAGCCGAACAAGAAAAGAGACTTATCGGGTGGCGTGAAGATTCGAGGAGTGAAAAAAAAATGTCGAAACGGAAAAAAAAAAACATGGTGGACGGAGGGGCGAAAAAAAAAAGCAACACGAAAAGACTTCCGGCTGACCAGCGGAAGGCGTCTGTCAGGGAAACGGGGCAACCATGAAAGTAGGGGGGACGAGAAAAACTCCTCGGAAGAGAAGCGGAAAAACCTTTTGGAGCAGGGTTAAGAGGGGCTATACTATAGTCAAATCTACTAAAAGATCAGGAAGGGACTTCGGCTATAAAAAAAGAAAAACGGTGTGGGGGGGGGGACGTTATGGATGAAAAAAGAGTCGGGTAGGGACGATACGGTCTGGTTAAAACGAGGTTCGGGGCGTTTTCTGTCGCAAACTTGAAAAAGACGGCTAGAAATGTTGAAAAAGAGGAATCAAAAGGAATCGCGATGCAAAAAACAGAAAGAATGACACTGGAACGGCTTATCCAAACCAACAGAAAGGAGGGAGAAAGAGGTAAACGGGGAGGGCTCCTCTCCAGAAACGGGAAGGGAAGCAATAGCTTGATGTCAGAGAGGCAGCGAAAGAGAGAGTACATATTGGGAAATCAAAATAATGATCGCTCTGGCAGACGAGGGTCATGCAGGGGGGGATTCCAGAAAAGTGATCTAGATGAGAGGCGTGGGGGGAACTAGGGAAAGGTGTAGAGGGACGATTAAAAAGAGCAGAGCAGCAAAGAGAAGCGAAAAGAGCACAATAAATAGGGGGGGAGAGAGCTGGAGTAGTTAAATCTGAAGGGGCGCAGACGTAGAAAAGGGAAAGTTACTTCGGGACGAAAGTGGGGCGGAAAAGGGGAGAGAGAAGGGAAAAAAGCATAAAAAGGGAGAGCGAAAAGGGGAAAAAAGCGCAACATCCGAGGGGGGGGGGGGGGGGGGCGGCTGGCCGTTGGGCAAAATATGACTAGTAAAAAGGGGGTATAAAAAAAATAAATAGAAAGAACCGGTCAATAAACTTAATCAAAGTTTGGAGCTGGTTCGCAAACGAAGAGTGGAGACTAAAGTCACATTAAAAAAGAGACAACAAGAAAAGGGGGGTAAACTTACAGCTTCGAAAAAGAAAAGTGACGAGAGCTCTATGGGCTTTGGCCTTAAACGAGAGAGAAGGAAGGGGGGGGTGACGGAAAAATGGGCTGGAAAATAAAGGAGGGGAAGGAAAAGTAGAACCCTTTTGTCTCGGGAGTACGGAAACCCGCGGAAAAAAAGGTAGCATCGAGGCGATAGAAAGGAGGGCACTGAAGGGGAGAAGAAAGGTAATTTTTCATTGGGCATGGCGCGGTAGCATCAGAGGGGGGGGGTAAGGCAGGAGAATTGTTCGCTCGGAAATGGACGGGGGAAATAACCGCTAAGGAAACACTATCCTTTGAACGAAAGGTCGTGGGGGGAAGAAGAAGACTGGGGGAAAAGGTTTCAGGAATTCAAAGACTAAAAGCAAGCATTCTATACGGGAACTGGCTTCTGGCAGAAAAACAATAAAGACCGAGTCGGGGAAACGGAGAGTGGGCTTAGGTCAAATACGTCACAATCGTCGAGGTCGATAAGTCAAAAAAAAATAGGTCCGGGGGATGTACAAGACCGGAAAGGGATAGAAGGAAATGATGGAAGCGATGGGGAGGGAAAAGGGGACAGGGGCTGTCAAGGGGGCGTGGGTGTGGGCGTCTCCGGGTGAAAAAAAGAAGGGGCATCACGCCGATCAGAGAAGAAGAAAATAGGCTCGCAGAAAAATTATCTGGAAGGAGCAAATGGTCAAGCTGAGGGCAGAAGAAGAAAGAGAACAGTCAGGGAAAATCAAGGCTTATCGGAAGGTGAACACACGTCAAAAAAGAGAACGGGGGAGGAGACGGGGGGGGAACGAGAGGCCCAGGGGGGAGGGAGGGGGGAAATACCTGCAGGCGCGTTGCTCTAAAGAGTCGATAGGGTCTGAGAAGATCAAACTCATGGGAGGGAAGGAGCCTTATTAGGGGGTCGCCATGGGGGACCTTTATTGCACGACTGAATCCCTAAGAGACGCGGGGGGGCGAAAAAAAATCCCCATAAATGGAAGAAGAGATATTTCTTCTGACTCTATATGGGAGTCCTTGGCGGAGGAAGAGAGATAGCAATGCGTGAGAAAGTGTCTTCATCGAGGAAAAAAGCGGATTTTCGATAAAGCAGCAACCAACGATTTAAAAAAAGAAGGGGATTACGGAAAGTTAAGTTCAAGAAAAGACCTCTAGGCAGGAGAGTTCTGGAGAAAACAGGGTCAGGGTGATTTGACGGACGCAAAGAGTAGAATAAAAACCAAAACCGGAAACTGGAGGATGGTCATCAAATCGCAGGGGTAAGTGCGGGGAGAAAGGCAGTGGGAACACGGTCAGATGAAGATCATAAGGGGGCCACAGGTCAAAAACAGGGAGTAGGAGGGAGGAAAAACCGAGAACGAACAATAAAGGCTCATAGCGCCGTCAAGGTGTTTAGAGGTTGAAAAAAACCACATAAAAAGGGAAACAAGAGGCAAAAGCGGAAAAAATTATCTAAACGAAGGGGGCGAGAATGCGGGAGAATGGCATTCGTGAATCGTCATGGGGGACGAAAAATCAAATTATTCCACAACAAAAAAGAAAGAAGCTAAGTGAAAAGAAAAAAGCAAAACTCCAAGGGGCTGGCTAAATGAACCGCCCCAAGTCGCGGAAAACAAGGGAACCATGGGGGCCTCAACCAACCGGCAAGAAGAGGAAGCTTGGTGGGGGAAATCCAAACAGGGGGACAGGCCCGAGGACTATGTGTCTTGTCAGATATGGAAGATACCAAAAAAAAAAAAAGGAAGTAAGAGAGGAAAAGTACAAGTAATATCTCGAGGGAATGATCAGGACCTGAATTCTAGAAGAAGGGTAGACTGAGTGGAGTCAAGCCCTGGGAGAGGCGCGAGAACGATCGGTGCCTGCAATCTCGGGGGGAAAAAAACAAAACGGAGGAGAGGGAAAGAGAGTTAAGAAAGTAAGGGAGAAAGGAGGAAGAGGAACGTGAGAGATGGAGAGGGTTAAACTAGGTAACGAAAGATCGGTAAACGGGGGGGATTGGGGAGAGAGGGAAAGTAAAGTCAAAGAGGGTGCAAAGGGGCGATTGGTGTCAAACAAACGGCGCAGTGGGTTGATAAAAAATGGCAAAGAGGTCAAGAAAGAAAAATACTGGTCTAAAAGAAGAGGGGGGGGGAGGGGAAAGGAGATTGGGACACCAAAAAAAAACAACAACAAAAAAAAAAAACACACCAAAACAAACAAAAAAAACCAAAAAAAAACCGACTCCACCAAAAAGCAAAAAAACACAACCACCCACAAAAACCCACCCAACACCACACCACAAAGACCTCAAAAAACAACAAAAACACACAAAAACCAAAAAAAGGGGACAACAAAAAGAAAAGAAAGAAAAGAAAAAACCAAAACAAAATAAAAAAACGCACAACACAACGAAAAGCAACAAAAAAAAACGTCTCAAACAGATAAATCGGAGGGGGGGGTTTCGGTCACGAGATCAGTAAGAACTAAAGGCGGCTGAAAAAAAACTCATATTCCCAAAAAGGTTAAAAATCTGGGCGCTAAAGCCCACAACTGGGGAAAGCAGTTAATGGAAGGTAGCTATAGGGGCGGAAAAAATACCGTAAAAATAGCGACAAGGGAGAGGAGGGGGGAGGGCTAGTTGAAGAGGGGCGAAAAATAAAAAAACAACGGACGAAATCGAGACAAACGGCAAGAGGATAAAAAATCTATCTTACCGTGGGATGCCTCAGGGGGAAGACTGTCACAATCTTGATGTCAGAAAAGTACGAGAACAAAAGTTGACGCATGAAAAGGGGGTGTCCGGGGGGAAAAAAAAAAGCCAGCTAGCTGGCACCTTGCGTCCACGCGGGACTCTGAGAGGGGATGGGGGGGGAAAAAAGGAAGATAGGAAGTGGACAAATCGGGGGAACTTCGTCATCATAAACGTCAAAGTTGTCAGGAAAGGAGCGAGGAATTCATCTCCCTGGAAAACGGAGATCGCCTATGCAGGCATAGAACCAGGAGGTCAGAAGGAGGAGGGGAGGTAAGGTAAGGTGATGAGGCTAAGCCCGGTCTCGGGGGCGCAGGACGAGAGGGCAGTGAAAAGGGAAATACATCAAAAAGGAAGAATTATCAAGAAAGCAAGGAAGGCGTCTTGGACAGAGTATAGGAGAGTCATTTCAACGAAGAAAGTCGTCTCTAAAAAAGTTGAGGGGAGGGAGGTGCTTTAACTTGGGTTAGGCCAAGAGGAGAAAAAATGCGCATGCTAAAACTGGATGGGTCAAGAAAGGCGAGGGAAAACCTTAACTCAAACGGTGGAAAAGGGGTAGGTTAGGGGAGCTTTTAGGGTAGAAGAATAAAGGGGGGGGCACGGAATGACAGTTACTGTTGAACAGCATTAGTACATAGCAACACTCAATTGAGGAGCTCAAAGAAAGTGGAAACGCATGCTGAAAAAAAGAAGTGAGAGGGTGTATTTTCCGTATAACGGGCAGGCAAACGAAAAACAGTGGTGCAGAAAAGAAGAACAAAAAGACTTGGGAAGAGAAAAACCGCCGGAAAGACTTAGGGGAAAATATGGAAAGGAGAGAAAAGGTCCCCTTCCGGAGAAGGCAGAACAGTATAGGGGCTTATGCGCAAAGGCCTGGGCACAGGGGTATTACATAAGTCGGCCAAGCACTTTTAAAAGATACGGGGAAAGGAGGATTCGGAAAAGGACGCCAAGAAGGAGAAAATCCAAGACAGATCCAATTAAAAAGAGAGAATTTCTTGCAACGCGAAACTCGCGGCTTCATTCGTCGAAGAAGTTAGGAGCGAAGGCAGGAAGTTAGAGGTGCTCTGCGAAGCTAAGGCCAACGGGGATCGAAGAACAGGTAAGAATTCGTGTCACAACTAAAAAAGGCGGGAAGATAGAACGCGAAAAGTCCAAGAAAGAAAAGCGAATCAAGATTGAACAACAACTTCATAATCAAGAGGAGCTGAGAGGGGGATACCATTTGCCTCTTAAATCTCGAAGGTAATTGTAGAAAAGGGAAGACGACTGAATCAGCGAAGAACAAGAAAATGGAAGAAAGGGTTCTGAAGGGGAAGAGACGTCTCACTTAGAAAGAAAGGACAGAGGCAATTAAAATAAGCTGGGATTGCAGAAAAAGAAAGGAAGAGTTTCGAAAAGTAAAATAAAGAGCAGGGGCAAACCATCTTATGCTCGAATTGGCGGAAGAAGTCATAATAAGGGACAAGAGAAGAGGAAATTAAAAAAGGGAGAGCGATGCGCGCAGGTTGGTGTTGACTGAGACGAGCCCCTCGTGATGGAGGCTCATGATAACACTGAAGAAGGACTACAATAAGCGCAAAAAAACTCAAAAAAGGCGGGGGAAGAAAAGCATAAAACGACAGCTAGGGGAGACACAAAAATAGACGCTAAAAGAAAAAATTGGGAGAAATTTGAGATGGACAAGAGAAAGAGCGGAGAAGACTGACGTTGAAAAATGCAGCGATCTCGCAGAAGGCTGAAGGAAGGGGGAAGAGAATTCGAGTCAAGGAAATCAATGTTCCGGGAACATGGGGCTAGGGGTCGGAGGGATTAGGGGACTTTAGAGGCGCTGGGAAAGGGGATGCGGCGTTCATGTTCGGGCTAAAAAAACACGGAGGAAGAAATGTGGGGAAAGCAGGGGGAAGAACGCTACTCTAATTGAGGGGTCCGTCTAACCCTTTAAAAAGTCGAGACGGGCGGATGCAAAAAGGAAATACGCCCAGAAGAAGCTTTCTTGAGGTGACTGGAGAAGAGACAAACTCCCTTTTAACCTCCAACAAAAGAAATACGAAAAGGGAAAGAAAACAAGGGGGGCAAACGGCTTATTGATCCAAGGAAGTAGTCCTGGTTGGCGGCTGCCCGCCACGACTCGGGATGAAAAAGGGTGTTGAGCAGGAGTTAAAAAAAAAAAAAGACGTCAGGAAGAGCGGGAAAAAAACCTTCGAGAGAAACTTAGTCATACGGAAAAGAGAGCGGCGACGACACCAGAGATGCATTCGTCACAGGAAAAAGAAAGAAAGAAAAAAAAACATGGAAGAGGGAGTCAAAAAGGGAAGTAGGGGAAAGGGGGGGCACAGGGAGAAGGAAAAAAAAGTGCGGCGCCAATGTCAAGATAACGCGGACGTCAGGGAAAGGAAACGAAGAGAAAATTCGTGGGAGAAAGGGAGTCTAGATTCTCCTCGTAATACCTTAAGGAGCGTGGGAGAATTAAAAGAAACAACTATAGAAAAAACTGTATACGGCAAGCCAACCAGTGTGGTAATTAGGGATTGATAATTATGTTCAAGAAAAAAGCTACTAAAATCAACCTTATGAGTTAAAGAAAGAGAGGGGGAGAGAAAAAAGATGCTTTCTATCGACGTTGAACAAACTTAGGGCTGCGGGATCGTTTGTAGTAGATAGTGTAAGGAGTGGGAAGAATCAAAATCTCTATCTTCGGGCAAATAAGGGAAGAAGTCAGCTTAGGGCTTTTCCGTGGGGGGCGAAGTCTAAGGGCGGTGGCTAAAACTAAAAGTTGAAAGGAAAAAGAGGGCAAAATTCATAAATCTAGGGAATCACAGGAAAAAGGAAAGAGGGGTTCGCGACCTGACCCGCGATCCTTAGGTCGTGGTGGCGGGAAAAAGGCGATTACAGAGAGGATCAAAAAAAGAAAAAGGCGTAAGGATGAGAATTAGAAACTCAAAAGGGAGGATACAGAAAAAGAGGAGCGATCAGTCTCCAACACCGCGATCGCCGAGGTCACAAAAAAGAACTGCATGGATCAAAAAAGGGCTGCAGATGTCAAGTAGACGGACATTCGATCTCAAAGGATTGCGGGTAGAAAAACCAAATGAAGGAAAACAGATAAGGGGGGGGAAGAGGTGAAAATTAATTATAGTGAGGGGTCGAGGGGCGAGCGATAGGGGAGATTTGGAAGAACTAGAGAGGCCTGCGGTTCTCAAAGGGGGGACAAGTAAAAAAACGCTCGTCTAAAAATCCTAAACTTAAAAAAGGGGCAGGTCAAAAGGAGGGAGAAGACTAGGAAGAGAGAGCTTTCCTAAGTGAACAAGGAGGGAGGATTCTGGCTTGAACTAATGACGGGGAGATTACATTTCCGAGGGAGCGAACTGTCGATAGGGGGAGCGATAACGCACTTTCATAGGGAAGGGGGGGGGAAAAATTGACCGAAAAGGAAGGAAAGAGGCGCGGAGGAGAGCTCAAAAAGTGTCAAAATGGAAAGGATGGCCGGAAAGGGGGCGGGGGTTCTGATGGGCACGGAGTGGGGAGGGCGCGAATTTGGTCGTCAGAAGGGAAAGGGGGAAGTGACGCGTACAAAGAAAAAAATAGGGGGGGAGAGTAGACTATTGGAGGCGTATGGCTTAAGATCAAATTAAAAAAAGTTTCTAGAAGAAGGGGGCTGAATTAATTCGCTTTTTTCAGCAATAAGAGAAGGGAAGAAGTGGGAATCTCTTCTCTGGGGTAGGTAGGGGGGGACGAGGACTCAAAAAAGGACGGGGGGGGTAATTCGACGACTGAATCCGAAAAAGGTAAGAGTGTATCGGCTTTTCGTGCGAACTCATCAGGTGCGACGGGATCGCACGGGACCCTGTTGGAGGACGTAGTTGGAAAGAAGGGAGAACGCTCGAGAAGGGCTATGAATTAAAAAAAGACGAGAGAGAGAGTTCACATACGAGGTACGGGGTATTTTTCCGAAAAGTCGGGGAGGAACCCTATCGAGGCCCCGAGACCACAAAGAAAAAAATTTGGTTGGAGCAAGCTGAATCACCTAAAGACAAAAAACTAATAGAAACGAGATAGAACAGGGAAGTAGGGCTATTAAGCGAGAATTGAAAAGGGGGAGGGGCCTGGAGCAAGCAAGCAGGGACCTTGTTGCAGATCGAGAGGAGAGGAACGGAAGAATACCACTACTCGAGCTGTGCTGGGGATCGCCTCCTTTCATGGGCTAGGTGGAAAAGATGGATTAAAAAAATGAGCTCGCGACGCCGTAACTGGGTCATGAAGGAAAAACTTACCACGAAGGAAAAGAGAAATTGCGGGGCCGCGGACTGTCGGACCGGAGGAGACGGGGAGGCCCCGCTTCCTGTCTGAGAAAGAAAGTCAGGCGCTGAAAGGGGGGTTCGGGAACGGGAGAAATACAATCAACTTGGGAATAATGAAGGAAAGTAGCCAGCGTAAACAGCATAAGGGGTTCCAAGAAAGTTTGGAAGAGAAGGGGAGGTTTATTCAGTGGACGCGGAAACACTAGTCGCCGACGCCATCGAGCGCATGGAAAAGGAAACAACGACGCCTCAGACACCAGAAAGGCAGAGGGAAGGGGCACCTTGCGACTGTGGCAGCGAGAGGGATGCGAAAGAGAGGGAGGAAAAGGGCAAGAAACCCTAGGGACCAGCAAAAAGCGTGAAAAGACGACGCGGTGGGGGAAAGCGTTGCGAGACCCTGGAAATAGGGGAAGAAGAGGGGGGGGCGACACGATACGACAGATTTCTCTACGTGTGAGGAGGAAGGCGAACTCCCTCGTAATTGCAGGCATACAAATAAGCCCGAAAAGGAAGGAGGGGACACGATGCAAGAAAAAACTCCCTGCGACGAGAAGACATGGGCGAGGGAAGACGAATTCATTTCGGCGTGCGGGGAGTAAGTCACGGTCATGGAAAGATCGGCAACTCGGATGAAAAGGCACAAAGCGGAGTGATCGAGATGCTCCGAACTCATCAAAAAACGGCGGCTAAAACGGACGTGACGATAAATTAAAGAACGGGCGAAGTCGAAAGGCGCTTAGGTTTAACAGACGGGGGGGAAAGGGGGGTGTTGCCTTTCAACGTGGAATATAAACTTCGAGGCATGATTACGAAAAAAAAAGCATCAGCTCCGGAAGTCGTCTCTAGGAGGGACTCCAGGGGGGCACAGAGGGCGATAGGCTTTCAAGAGGATGGAGAGGAAAGAACTTGTCAAAGAGTATGAAAGACGAGGAGAAATCCCTTTTCGAGGTGAGGTCATAATAAAAAGGCCATTAAAAAACGTCATAGAAAGAAAAAAGCGGAGGGGGGGAAAAAACTTAAGCAAAACGATTGGTGAAAAAAAGGGCGCGGCAAGGGGTTTTGCAGGCTAATGGCGTGATCGGGGGGGGGATGTGATCCGGAAAAGAGAAAGACTAAAAAGAGGAGACGTCTCTCTTACACAACCGTCGAAAAGCAGCAGGTTACCCCAATCTCTTTGGTAGCGGCAACCGAAAAAAAAAAACCACAGAGAGGACGTTGTGGGGAAAAACAAATTTTCAAGCAACACAGAGGTCTCGCTTGAGGGAGCGCAAGAGGACGAACCACTACACTGGCATTCAAAAGGAAACAGAAAAGGTTATACTTGGGTCGAGAGAAGTGGAACATAAAGGAAAGAGGCTTAAGGAGTCTAGTCGCGCCTTCACGTGTAGAGGAGGCTATCAAGAAAAACGCTAGGTGCGGAATTTCCGAACAACAACAAGGAGATAAAATCTCAAAAAAAGGGAAAGGGGGGGCGACGAAAGTTTCTGCGTACGAGAGCGACAAGCGAAGAGGGGGGGCAAAGGATTTGAGGTGATGTGATCAGTATATAACTTAGTTAAGTATAAAAATTCTAGAGGGGGGCTCTACGAAGATGGCAAAAAGGGGGGGAAAAAAACTAAACTCGAAAAAACCGGGGGGACCGAGGGAAGCAGGTGAAACTGCTTGGGGAAAGACCGCAGGTGAGCTGGTCAGGGAGAGGAGTTCTGTAATACAGGGGGAGAAGCCAGAAGATGGAAGGCGGCAACCCAGACCTAAAAGGGAATCATCTCATCAGGGAGAGAAAAGATGGCAGCGTATAATTCGTTTTCTTGTAATGAGAAAGCTGGAAAGGTTCTGCAATGTTGAAAATGGAACTCTGCGCAAAATGCGGCAAAAGCGCAGAGGGAGGAGGGGGGGGTTTCTAGAAGGTTAGGAAGGAAACTGCAAGAAGGGGGACACATAATCGTGCGACTCCCAAGTGAGGAAGAGGGCAAGAATCTTACTCTTCTTGAGAACTGCCTGAAAACCAGCTGAATCCCAAGGAAAGATTTTAAAACCAGTATCAATTGGGGGGCCGAAAGAACCTACTCCTAGCCATTGAAAAGGGGCGTAAACGCTATCTCAAACACGGCGTACGGTACTGAGAGCATATGCGAGTTGAAGCTCTTTTTTGAAAATTAGGTTAAGAAACAAATCTAGAGGGGATAAGAAGCATGGAGAAGGAAGACTAAAATGGATAGATAAATCGACAAACGGGAAAAAGAATCGGCTGTCATCTTCCCACCCTCGATGAGCAATTGCAGCGTCGGTACTGAACAGAGGGGGGCTTGGAAGAGCAACGTAGAACTGAGAAAGTAAGGGAAGGAAAACTATATGCGTAGTTGTCGCCGAAAACAGCGAGTATCTAAAAAAAAAGACGCAGGGAAGCCCGAGAAAAAGGATCAGAAACAGGAAGCTCCCACCGCGCGGAACGCGGGCGGGGAGAGAGTTACTTGGAGCTCATGAAAAAAGATCTCTCAAAGTGATTCCGCACGTGAATTTGCTAAAACAGGGAACGATAGGGATCACTGGGGTTTAGTGGGTTAAGGAGAGAGTTAGGTCAAACTTCTATTGGGTGGGTAATCGGGGACTGACATGGCGGATTTGAAAAAAAACGAGAGAGCGCAAAAAAATGTCGGGAAACTAAACGTCGGAGAAGAATGGAGGAACAAAAGACTTCTCCTCATTCTGTGGGTACTAGACCGTAACGAGAGGGAAAAAAGCGGTGCATTAAAATCCGCCTGACTAAGGGGGGGGGGGGACCCGGATAGACGCCGTCCCGGCCTACTCGAAAGGACGGGCAAATTGATTAGGACGAGAAGTAAACATGCCGGTGTGAGGGGGGAGGCAGCAAAGAGGAGGGGCTGTTCGCTGGAGCTAAAGGGTTAAAGGAGAGGATAAGATCGGCGGAGGGCGAATGCAAGCGCAGCGTGAGGAATGGGAAACTTCATAACAAAAAAAACCAAAGAAACACAACAAGACAAACAAAAGAAACTCCAAACAAAAAAAACAAACCACAGTTACACACACAACAAAAAAAAAAAAAAAAAAAAAAAAAAAAAAAAAAACAACACAAACAAAAAAAAAAAAAAAAAAAAAAAAAAAAACCCCCACCCAAACAAAACACACACAACCACAAACACACGGCACACACAAAACAACAACCCAACGCCAACACAAACTACACAACACCGAAAAAAACAAATACTCAAAACACCCCCAAAACAAACACACACCAACAAACTGGTGTGAGCTACACCAGAGCACTAGGACGACTGAAACAATTTCTGCTGACTGACACTATCGTCGACTTTTCTAAAGAAGTAAAAAAAAGGCCGGCGATTGCTTCTTTGTAGGGAGGCGGTCGTAAGGCGCGCCTTCGCCTTGGCGCTGCCCGGCTCAGTATGTTTCAAACTATGCATGGCAACCCAAAAGGAGGAACGAGATCCGATCAAATGCGTCAAAAGGAGGACGGAAGACATACTTCTTCTCTTCTCGATTCAAGGCCGACCCACCCTGAGCATCGGTACTGAAAAAGAGTTAATGTGATACCTTTTAGGAGGAGGTCAGGAGAATAATCCGATAAAGCGCTGATTAAGCAGGGTATGGGGAGAGGCGGGGGACCTTATAAACCGCATCTGGTACAGAGAGGGTCATTCTTCGAAATAAAAAAGATTGGCGAGGAGAACGTCCTTGAGGGGGGCTGAAAAAAACCTGCGTCATCAACCTCGGTAAACAAACTTGGATAGCAAAGAAGTCGACTGAAAGACGCCTTCCAAAAAAGCGGATTGGGGGCAAGAAGTGTGTTGAACCGAGAAGAGATATGGTCGCCAGCATAAACAAAAAAAAAAAACCTCAGCGCGGCCTAAGCTATTTCCGAAAGCTTCAAAAACGAGAAAAGCAATACCCGTAAATAAAAACTCTGTAAATTAGAAGAAAAAAGCGGCGCAGAGCACACAGGGGTATTGATGGAACTTTAACAAAATATCTGGACCAAAGGAAAGGAGGGGGAGGATGCGATCACACTGGCTGCGCTCTCGGAGCAGGAAATACGCGACCAGCAGTTAAGGGGTCTCGCGATAATCGGGGGGAAGGAGGAGAGGGGAGGATCTCGAGTTCGTGAGTCACGGAGAGGTCACTTTAAGCGCGGCGCAGCAATTCGGCGTTAAGGATAAAACATCTTGTTTAAAAAGAGAACACAACCGACGCTGCGACGGAAAGTAATAGAAAACAACTCTCTCTTCGAAGCAGGCTGAGGAAGGACGTCGAGGGTTCCGAAGAGGCAAAATTGGAAGAAGGAGAGGATCTAACCGCCTTTCCAAGAACTTCAGACCGATGTCGTCTTCCTTGCGCGGTGCGAGAGAGGATGCGTCGGTAGATAAAACGGGTCCTCAAAACGGCGTGGAAAGAGCTCGGGTTGAGGGAGCGAGGCAGTTAGAAAGAAAGTGGATCTTCGCTTAGATCGGATAGGAATTACATAGGCAAAAAATAGAGCGCGAAAAAAAACTAAGATATTTTGGGGGGGCAGAACGTATCCGAGGGCTGATTCGGTGAGGCCTGGGCTGAGACAAACGTGGCTCCGAACCGCGGAACGTGGGGGGGGGGGGGGGGGGGGATCTAGGGGGGGGGGGGGGGGCGAAAAGAATCATCCAAAACATCTAAGGTCCAAAGGGGAGAAAAAGAGGCGGGGGAGAA
>Ga0179593_1638667_pt1 | contig 16264 bp, 24 predicted proteins | sample CZODoug2_1_08_16_FD_185931 | JGI IMG/M metagenome (GOLD analysis project Ga0179593, IMG submission 185931) | Vadose zone soil fungal communities from Angelo Coast Range Reserve, California, USA - CZODoug2_1_08_16fungal (PacBio error correction) | ecosystem: Environmental > Terrestrial > Soil >...
AAAGCGTATCAAATTGGGAGCCTTCCGGAATAAAAAATGGTGGGGATGGATCCGACAACGGGCGTCATTTCACGAGATAAGTTCTGAAAGCAGTTATGCGGGACGAGACCAGAGAATCGAACACAATGGAAAAAATGCGCCGACTTGTTAAAGGGATATCTCTCGAAGGCCGGGAGGTAGGAAGGGAGAGGGGAAGAAAAACGGGACCTCATCAGCTCCTATAACGGTGGTTTGACAAAGATTGGGCGCCGGTGTGGACCGGGAGGGGGGTGGGGGGACGAGAGTTAGGAAAACAACGCTTCTATTTTGATACTGAAAAGGTTTGGAGTATGTGAGAGGCGGGAATTTGGGAAAAGGGTTTAGTAATTTGGGTGGGATTTGGTTATAGAAGGAACAATAAAGTAAATTAAAGTCATCAAAGAAGAGTGTCAGAATCTTAATGACGAACAACGAAATTTATATCGGAAAAGAACAGGCGCTTAAAGGAAAAGAAATGTAATGATAAAAAGAAAGGGGGGGGGACAAAACGGGCAAGGGGGGGGACCCTGGCAGTCGCAGTTGAAGAGGGGAAAAAGAGGGGGGAATAATGCGAATTTCAAAAGTTGTAAATGTTTAAACGTATCGCGGTGGGGAAAATTTTTCGTTTAGGGCATTCAGACTTTAAAGAAAAAAGAGCAAGGCAAAGGAGGAGTTGGGGGACACCGGGAAAAAATGGGGAGGGATCAGGAAATAATCTAAAGGGAAGATGGGGGGAAAAGCAAGGCTTATCCAATAAAAAAAAAACTAAAGAGAAATAAAGCCTGTTGTGAAAAAGGGAAAAGCATCTCCGCAGGAAACGCTCGAACAAGATTTGCAGGGTAAAGTTGGGGACATCAACGTAGTATCAAACCTACATATTCTGCAAACTGTTACGAGGGATAAGAGAAATGGAGTGGGAGTTTCGTTCCAGGGGGCTGAAGAAAGATAACGCCGAAGAAAAAGGAATAAGCATAAGGAAAACTTGCAGTATGGGGTCCACGCAATATGGCGACTATTTTGAAAAAAGGGGGGCAGAGATTGTCTACTTTTAATAGTATCAACGTGGTTTACTCGGGGGACAAGGCGCTGTAACTGGCAAATGTGACTTGATTGCCTGTTAGTTAGGCAGTAAAAGGAAAAGTGGGATTTTTACCAAGAGCTCCATGGGAGTGTGTGCAGAAATTTTGCCGTGGGTTTGGGTGAAGCGGCAACAAAGGTATTCGCAATGGTGGTGAACAGTATGGTATGGATACTGAATTTTATAAAACAAAGCAAAAAAAATCTTAACTAAAGAGCCTCTGTACTCATGTTGGGATTCCTGGGGAAATACATACAAATGGGGCTTTAGCGGGGGGGAAAAACGGGCACCACAGGCAGGTATACGAAACCCGAAACTCCCGGGGAAGCCAAGGTTGTACGACGGTATGGTTTGACGAGTAAAAAATCTCAGAGCGAGGATAGCTTTTACTTGATCGTAAGGGAATTGGCAACATAGTGACAAAAAGAGGGTAAGGCCATCATTGGCAAGTTCTGTTTGGTGATGAGCAAGGGGCCAGGAGGGAGGGTATCTCATTATGGGAAAGAAAGTGAAGGGAAGGTGGCTTGGGAAAAAAAAATTTGGCCAAGGCCAAAGGGACGCATTTTATAGTAATAGGCTGGGGGGGGCTTTCCATGGTTATTCCCAAAACATCAAAGCACGACAATATTAGTTCTGGAAATATAGAACGGGGGGAAAGAAAAAAAAAGAATAAATATCATATCAACCGTTTTCGAAGAAGAAAACAAAACGAACAAAAACTAAAGAAGAGAGACAACAAAAAAACACAACACGGAGGAGGAGAACAGGAGGGTGTGGTTCATGGGTGTTAGAGGAAGAAAAAGGGCGTGGGGAGAGGATTTCAGCGCGGGGTGTTTATTTAAAGAGGGAAATACGAAAAGAGAAGAGAAAGAATAGGGGTGAGAATTTTTCCACGGCAGGGGTTTGGAGTCTCAAACAAAAACCAGCTCACGTTATTACTTAATAAAGGGGTTGCAACCCGATAGGCAAATGTTAAAGACAGCGGGTTGGGTCAAGCAAAATACCCCAAAGACCGAAGAAAGCCGCGAAGGGGCAAAGTAGATGATTCATCAAAAAACCCCAGAGGCCGGAGAGGGGGAAAAAAAAAAAGGGAGGGGGGAGGTAACGATTTTACAAAAGGGGAGAAGACAAAAGTCACAAAAATCACCCGAAAAGTCGACTGCCGCGTCACTAAAAAGAAAGTCACCCCAAGCGGGGGGGGGGGTGGAAACGTACAATGGGCCCGGTCATAAAAACCCAATGGTGTGGAAAAATTTTCCACCGCTAAACCCATGGAAGGTAGCAAGGTCGTGATAACTGAGGCGATCTAGGTGTGGGGTTTCCTGTGAGGTTAGGTGCTTGATAGGAAAGAGAAGAAAAGAGAAAGACTCACAGGGAGCATGCTGAATACCTTTTTGAAAGAAGAGAAGTCGAAAAAGGGACCCAACAAAAAAATCCAACACAAAACCAGTAAGCGTATGTTGAAAGGGGAAAGATGTAAAAAGCAGGGGGTGTACTAAATAAATAACAGTGCAGCGTCAGGGGGGAAAGAAGAGAAGGGAGAAGTCTCCTCCAACCCAAAGGGTATTAAAACTATTACAATGGAAACGTTCGGGAAAGAACCAGGAGAACATCCGAAACGCCCATAAACTCCGTCTAATGGAGGGAATTTCCAGCGTGGTTAAGACGGTGTGAGTTCTTCCAGCCAAAGACCTAGGGGAGATACCAAGGATTGGGGGGCACTATCCGCAGTAAAAGGGGGTGCCCGTCTAAGTGGGGTAAGTTAAGGGGGGATGTAAAAAGGAAAAAGAACAGGGGTAGGACAACATGCTGAAGAATTTAAAGAACAAAAAAAAAAGGTAATTTCTGATATGTAGTTTGTTGAAAGTTAGGAAAACACGCAAATCCTCAAAACGGGAATAGTGAAAATCTCACTAAGAAAAAGTTTTTTACGGTGGAAAAATCCTGAGGGGAGTTTCAAAAGGGGGGGGGAGAAAAAGACTTTGGGTGAACGATGGGCGTTGAATCCCTAAAAGGTACGGAAACTCACATAAAAATATGTTTTGAACTTAACCTCGGAGGGGAAGCAAATTGGATTCAAGGGGGGGTTAAATTTGGTGGGGATGCAATCGTCCACTTGTGGGGGGTTCAGAGGAGGGTGGGGGATAAAGGAAGAAGGGGGGTTGAGGACCTCTGAATAAGATCAGACTCCGTGCAGAAGGGGTACCAAGAAGAAAGGAAACGCTAACAAGAATCGATAAACCCATACAAGTGACACACTTAACTTAGACAGCAGGGAAAACTGAAAGAAGCGACATATACAAACAATCAAAAGAAGCCGTTGTGTCATAAAAAATTTAGGGGGGAAACCAGCTTACCGAACCCCAAGAAAGGAAAGCACCAAAAAAAAAAAAAGAACTTAAAAAAACAAAAAAGAGAGACTGTGGGATGAGGTCCTCAGGGGGGAAGTCAGGAAGAAACCGCCGTTAGGCCTCCTTCGATAAAGTAGAAAGGAAGGAAAAAAATTTTAACGTCCCCTATGGTGTTTGGAGATGTTGTGGAAGGGCAGCAAAAAAAAAATTTCAGCTGGTATAGGAGAGAATGCGACCAGTGAGCCAAATCACAAGGGTTTTTTGTTTGTAGTGGCAAAAAAGGGGCCAGGAGTGATACTGCACGCCTCGCCAGGGGATAAAGTCGGACGCTGAAACAGAAAAATGGTACTGAAATCTGATAGAAAAATGAGGAAAAGAGAGAGCGCCCAAAAAAAAAATGGGGGGGGAAATGTAGCAGGGGGACAGTAGCTAAGTACTTCAAGGGGGAGAAGGCGGAATCATCAAATGTCCTAACAGGGAAGGAAAGCCACAAACCAGGCAGTGGTGGGGGAGGGGAAAAAAAACAAGGGGAGGAGACATATAAACGGGCTAAATCATTTGATTCCCTTAGGGGATTGCAGTTGAACACAATTGGGGAGGATAAACATCTCCAAAGGAGAGGGGAGATAACGGGTGTATATGTGCAGACCCTAGTACCGAGAAACATTAGCTAAAAAGGGAGAACAGGTGATTTTTAAAAACGCCGGGAGGGAAGAGGAGTTGTGTTGAGGGGAGAGTTTGGAAGAAAAAAAAAAAAAAAAAAAAAAAAAAAAAAAAAAAAAAAAAAAAGAAAAAAAAAAAGAAAAAAAAAAAAAAAAAAAAAAAACAACGCTTCGGGTTGTAACTCTTTTTGGGCTGACAGCGATTTTGAGAGAAAAAAGAACTTAAAGAAGTTAAGTTGGGGAAAAATTGTAATGGTTTATTCGATTGAGAGTAAGAGGAAGGGTAAAACTTGAAGAGTCTAATGACGCACAAAGGTATATGAGGAAAAAACGAGCGGAAATATAGGAATGGGGTGGGAACAACAAAGATGGCATCCCAAAAGAGTCGCAACAGAATAAAGGGATAAGGGGAAAAAACATAGGGGAATGGGTACCGTTTCGCGGGAATTCCGTAGGGAGGGAGGAAAGTACGGACATGAAAGAAAGATGGGGGAAGTTTCCCCGTAAAACATTAGGGAGATCAGGAAAAAGGGGTTAAAATGGATGTTGTCAGTAACACTGTCAGAAACCAAAAGCTCAGATTGAAAAAAAAAAATCCAAAAGGCCGCCTTTGCAAAGGGAAAGCAATCTTCCACGAGGGAACAGGAGTTAAGGATTTAAGGAAAAAGGGGTCGGATAAAATGACAAATTTACTGCGAGAGGATGAAAGAAAGGGGGTAAGGATCAGGGGCATACTTTCGGAATTTGGCCTGGAAAAGAAAATGAAAAAAATGCCGGCGTCAAAAAGTTCAAGGGGGGAGGGGACCCAATAAAAAAAAAAAACAAAACGAAAAAACACTGAACGCAAAAAAAAAAAGAAAAAAAAAGAGAACAAAAAAAACTATGGGGGTGGATTTTGGGGGGGTCGTGTGTGCTGAAGGAGAGGCCGGAATAGTATTAACTTGGGGGGGGGTGACCGAGCAGGAGCCTGGAGGGCAGGGGTCCAGGTAAGTTTGCCTGGGTTCTGTCGTAACGAATTTTCGGGGGGGGGAAAGGAACCTGCCATAACTACGTTCCTTGGGGTGTGGGGGTTGGTCGGGATTGGGGGGGTTTAACATTCTCTGAGGAAAAAGGTATAGAGGGAAGAGGGGGGGGGGAACATTATTTGGTTAAAATCGACTTAATGGGTTCAAGCACGGAACAGAAAAAAAAAAATCGAAGAATAGCCCGGGCAAGAGTGTGGGTCACGCGTGCTACATACCATTTCAGGGGCTTGTTGGGGGGAAAAGTACACCACAAAAAGAAACGATGAAAGGCCAAATCCTTGGGGGTCTCACAGAGTTTTGCGAGTGTGGAACAGACTATGCGGAAAATTTTAATAAAAGGGGGCGTTGGAAGAAAGTGCTTCAAAACCCAAAAAAAAGCCCAAACGGAACCCAACCACATCGTTGAAAAAAAAAGAATTTTAAGCGGCACCAGCAAAGGGGGGGGATGAGGATGAAAAGAATCTACTTGTGAAAATTCTCTGAGGGGGACTTATTGAAAAACAATGGGGAAAGGGTGGGATTTTTAAAAACAGAAAGGGTTGAATGGACAATTGGGCAAAAGGTCAAGATATTACCTCCGTTTGCGTTGGGGCCTTGAAAAGCAACAACATCCAGAAAAGGAAAAGTCCAGTAGGTCGGAAAGGATAACGATATTGTTAAGGAAACAGGGGGGAGGAGAGATCAGATTCCCCACTCAAGGGGGGACAGTGCTCATCTACAACAAAAAGACATAGAACTCTCAACACAACAGAGGATGTGACTTAAAAAGAAAATATGGCTGTGGGTGTGCAGTGTTTGTTCTGGTGGGGGGGTGGGGGGGGGGGGGGGGTGGGGGGGGGGGTGGGGGGAGGGGGGGGGGGGGGGGGGGGGGGGGGGGGGGGGGTGGTTAGATTTCCCGAGAAGGGAGGGGTTGGAATCTGTATTTCAGCTCAGTTTGTTGGGGGGGTGCAGAGGGAAGATAGTGACGACAGGAACGAATATTGTCAATACGTTTGGGTTTTGGAGAAAGCGGGAAAATCAAAACCACTGTCACAGTATCTATAAAGGGATGGTTAAAGGTGTGGGGGGTTTTATTGGTTTCCAAAGCAAAAAGAAAATGGGAAATAGGGGGAAAATAAACCCCGCGCAGTTGAAAAAAAAGGAGAAATTTCCATCAAAATGGGGGCAAGCCGTTAAAGTTTTGGGAGAAAAGAAAAAGGATGCCCATTCACACAAAAGGAACGACGAGGAAAGAGATAACAAAAGTAAAATTCACATATTAAAACGGTTTTGCCCATAAAAGGGGGAAAAGCGCCTGTATCAAAAGCATTCCGGGGGGGGGGCCATTGTCCCGAATAGGGGAGTTCTTAAAAGGAAGGAAAAGCGGCTAGTCTATTTTTGTTTTCATGTGAGTTTAAGGCAGGAGATCAAAGGAAGGGACGGGATCCAACTGCCTGTGAAAGGAAGGTGGCTCTAGGAATACCTTGAGACTTCGAAAACGAAAAACTAGGCCACACCAAGGAACGTTACTGCAGAGGGAAAAGAAAAAGTGTAGGGTCGACAAACAGCCATATAATATCATGTGCCGCCAATACAGTCATTGAAAAAAAGGAACAAGGGGAATACGATTAAAAGGGGAAGAAATAGAGGCGATAACGAAAAGAAGATCAAAAACAGGACAAGCCAAGAACGGGACGCGGCAGGAAAGGGGAGGGATCGCGGAGCCGGAGATGAATTTCTAAGTCCCAGACAAAAAGTAGAGAAAAGGGACAATATTAGACAGGAACAGCTATCATTAAAGTTTTGAAGGGCATAAGGGGGGGGGGGGATAACTAGGTAGATGGGGAAAGTAGCCAATAGGGCGGGAAGGGAGGAAGATGCGGTTACTTCCAGGGAGGAAGTTTAATTCTGAGATGTTATGGGGAGGGGTTGGATTGCTCAAAGAATCCACTGATAGCTTAATTTTTTCAAGGGTTGGACTGTAAGAAGGAAAAACGGGGGGGAGGGTCGGTGGCAGTGCCTAAAATCTTTGGGAGTTGCCCAAGGGGGGGGAAAATTATCCCAAAAAAGAAGGGGATTTACAAGGTTACAGAAAAGAGTATTAAATATCAAGGGATTCAATGTTTGCGACGGCATTGGGGCCACACAAAGGAATCTAATAGGGGGGGGCGAGCAGGAAGGCAGAGATAAATAGGGGGGTACGGGGAAGGTACTCGGAAAAGTTGGAAAAGAGAAATCCCAGGAGTAATGACTTTTCACTTGTTAGGGTAAAGCAAGAAAAAAAGGAAACGTGGAATAGAAATCAAGTGGAATTCGGAAGTCAAATTGCAGAAAAAAAAAAGCTTAAAGAGAGGGGTGTCATACATAAAAGTCTAGGGATTACCAACTGTCAAGACGCAAAAAAGGCGGGAAAAACCGCGAGGGGGACCTCACGGGAGAAGGATTGATGGAATTCAATAACGGTAACCAATCAAAAAGAGACAAAGAAACATTGTCGGCGCATTGTCACGTCCCAGGTCAAGGGATGAGTAGGGAAGGGTGAAAAGAAAGTAAATGAATTTCCGAGCTTGGTAATATAAGGGAAAAAAAAAGTGGGCGGAGCAAAAAGTAAAAAGGGGTTGTTTGAGAATTTAAGGATGCCAAGGGGGGGGAAAGAAAGAAGGGGAAACCCAAAGGAGAGGGGAGAAGCGTGAAAAACAGGCCCATAACCCATGAAACACATCAAAGGGCTCAAAAGGATGGGAAAAGAGGAGTAAAACACGGTTGATGTGGAGGATTTGAGGAGGATAATACGGAAAGGCGAGGCGCAGCTCACATTGGCAGCCTTAAGGGAAAATTAAGGGTAAGGGGGGGGAAGACAAAGGGGATGAATTCACGACGATAAAAGCTGGACTGCAAGAAAAGGATGCACGAAAAAATACCAAGATCGGTCATCAGCAAAAGAGGGACTTGAGACAACGGGGGGAAAGGAGATCACTCGCAGGCGAGACTAACGGCGTAGGGATCTTTTTAAGGAATCAGGAAAGAAATACGAGAACGGGGAGTTTGGAAATAGATGTTGCGGGTGGGGGGGGGGGGGGGGGGGGAAGACTAGGGCAACGATGTGATTGGGAGGTAGTTAGGGGGAAGTTTGAAGAATCCACTTTGGATTTTCGAGAAAAAGGGTAAGTGGGGGAAAGGAGTCCGGGTTAACAGAAAGTGAATGGATCGATGGAGACGTAAAAGAAAAAAAAAGGGGAGTCTGGAAGGTACGAAAGACACAAAGTGGCCCAGGAAACGACAAAGGACTTTCGCTCGCACAGTCTATAGGGATTCGGCCAAAAAAAACAGAGGGAAACACAATTGCATTCGCAACAGAATAAATTGAGAAGGGAAGGGGCAAAGAGTGTACGTATTGCGGGGTCTATGTGAAGTTAGTGCCAAAAGAAGTCACAAATAGGGGGGGAAAGAAAAAGGGGAAAAAAGATAAGTTCATTCTTTTTAAACCGGGAGGGTGAAAAAGGAAGAAGAAGATATCCATATGGATTTTGGGGTTACTGCGGAGAACAAAGAAAAGGAAGAAATTAACTTGCCGCCCTGGTTTGACAAGAAAAGCAAAAACCAAAAGAGGACAAGGAGTTGCATATTTAAATAATAATAAGTAGAACACTGAAAGAGAGGGGAAGCAAAGGAAGGCGGATGAAGGATTGACCATAATTCGGTACTTTTATCGGGCAGGTCAAGTGGTGGAGGACGTCCGGGTAAGCAAGAATACTGACCAAGGGGAAGGGTGAATGGGCGGGAAAAAGCAATAGGGCTATTTTGGGTTATGGGTACATAAGGGATATAAAAAAAAGAATAGTAACATACTGGTTTCGGGCGAGGGGGAGGCGTGAAAAAAAAAATGGCGGGGCTGTTTGCCTGGTTATTTATTGGAGGTAAACAGTCGGGACAAGGCTGCCAATAAAAAAGCGGACTGTCTTGTGGGGGGTCGTGGGAGGGGGGACAGTCAATTCTTAAGTGCCACAAAGCGCCACGGGAACAGTCTTTGGAGGGAAAAAGACTAATAAAAGAAAAAAAAACATCTGACTCAGAATGCCTGTACTCTGCACGCGCGAAAAAGGGGGAGTGGCGTTGGGGAAAAAGACACGCAGGTGTGATACCTGCAGGAACCGGAAAAAAATAAAGTAGGGGGCGGAAACCGTAATATGGGACATGGGGAAAAGGGGGGGGGCGGTGTCCAGAATCTATCTGGTTGGTAGAGAGGGTACTTTGGATCGTGCAGGTGAATGTTCAAGAAAACAAAAGAGCTGGGAAAACCGCGTGCAGTTGGGGGGGAATTCGGGTGTTTTTAACTTAAGAAAAAAGTCGGAAGAGGATGGGGTCCCTCCAATGCAATGGGCTTAGTTGGGGAAACAGAAAATTGAACGAAAGGGAAAGAGTCGTTCCAAAAATTCAATTGGGAGGGGGGAGTGGTGTGAGTTCGGAGTTAGACAAAAGAACAGACCAGATCCCGACAAGCTGGAAACCTATATCTGCATGCTAAATATTGTTAAAGGAAAAACACGCGGTAGAAAAGTCACCTCATCTAAACAAAACAACATGAACAAAAAAAGATCAACAAGGGAAAAGAAGAGAGGGAAGGTTTTGGGAATGGGTTTGGGGTGGGTGGTGAAAGGGAGGCCAAAAAACGAACGGCGTGGATCTGATTTAAGTGGGGGGGGGGAAAAATATTTTGGCAAAGCGGAGAAGGACGACAGTAAGTAATTGCGTGCTCGTGGAGGGGTTAGGATTTTGGAAAAATACTAGGCAGGCAAGCAAAAATCCACTAATGGGAAGTGGGCAAAGAGGTCCATTTGTAAGTTAAATTTAGGTAAAAAAACACAACAAAAAAAAAAATTACGCCCAAGGAGGGCCTGGACATGGCCAACGCAAGGGGAAAAGTTATAGAGAAAAAAACCAGAATGCAAAAAAATAAAAAGGGGAAGGAAATGGGTTGTGCTAAACGATTTGAAGCCAAAATAGGAGAAGGCAAATGTAACCAGCTAAAAGGCAAAGAATAGAAATCGTCACCGAAAAAAAGGATGAAAAACCTAGGGGGGGGGGGAGCCCAAAAGGGGGGGGTCTGGGGGGGAAGACCGGGGCGTGAAAAGCCTGGTGGGGTCTCCGTTTCCAAAATCGAAATTGGGTCTGATAAACATGAGTACAAGAGGAAGTGAGTAATGGGGGAATTTTAGTTAAGGCTTTGATAATAAAGTAGATTTAAGATCCCAATACTGGGTCAAAAGGGAAAAAAACGTGGAGACTTGCGGAATACCTAAGAAAAGACTGTCAGAAAACCAACCCCGGGAGAAACGTAACTTAGTGTTGCAAGAAAGGGGAAAAGTCGTCTGCCATAAATAACAGCAAACGCCCAGAGTTAAGACAAGCCAGGCGCGCTGGCAAAAGACAAAGTCCTGCCTCTCTCTGAAAAATCCTCGTAAAAAAAAAAAAGTAAAGGAAAAAAAGAAAAGTCCCAGAGGGTCGGGAAACCCCAAACGGAACCGAAAAAAGGGGAAGAAAATCATATGGAAATTGAAATCGGGGCTGAGAATCGGTAATCTTTCTTAACACAAACTTTGACTACATTAGAAAGATCCAGGGGTAAAGTATGGAAGAAGAGATCGCGAAGTTTTGCCGTCAGAAGAGTTTTAGCCCTTTTAAAGAATGAAAAAGCGTGTTCGAAAACCGGTTCAACTGCTGGGGAGTGAAAGGGGGGGGACCCTGGGCCAGGCAAGGAATTTTAATGGCGGGAGAGGGGGGGGGGTTTATAGAAAGTTAAGTCAAAAAATCCAAAATGGGGGGGATATCTTAGGGGGGGAAACTCGGGGAGAGGCACCGAAAAGTTTTTTAGGGGGGCACGGAGTCGTTTTAAGGCCCACGGGGTGAACGATGCAAGGCGTTGCATGAAACTCCCCGGAAATTAAAGAAAGGACCGGTAAACATTTCCAAAGAGGAAAGGCAGGGGAAAGCAACTTATGTGCGACTGCACGGTGGAAGGACAGGCTTGGGGGCCCACCCCCTTTGTCATCTATAAAGAACGGGGAAAAAACAGTAAAAATTCTTTGTGCCGTCATTCAAAAAGGAAGAAAATGGGGAGGACACTCGTAATTCAAAGGTAATTTCTAATAAACAGAAAGTTTTCCCAACTTAAAGGTTCGAAAAGGGGGATGGAGGAAAATTCAATCGAAACATACAGAAAAAAAGTATCAAAAGGGAGTGTTGGCAAAAATAAATAGTTTTCCCAACAATGACAGATTCCTAGTCAAACAAAGCGAAAAAGGGAGTTAAAACTCAGGTATATGGGATGAAAGAAGGGGGGGCTTAGGTAAAAGGGGACAGGCTTAGCAAAGGGAACCCTTTATCGCCTCCGGGCGAAGGGGGAAGGCAAAGTCGGGCATTTGAGTCACGTTCCTAGGGTGGGGGGAAAGGACTGGAGGGGGGTTGGCCGTAAAAATCAAATTGAGGCAGACTCTTTGTGGAAGAAAGATGCAAAGGGGCGTAATCCAAAATGAAAAGGGTTTGGGTGAGGGGAAATTGGAGAAAAAGGATAAAAAAATTGGATGCCATGCGAAAGCGAAAAATGATAAAGTATTAGACAACTGTCCCCAAAAAAAAAACCAGGGCCAAACAATTGTTTGCTCTCTCACAACGGGAAGGGAGGCTTATAAAAGGGGAAAGGTGTGACCCTGGGTGGGTAGGGGGGGGCAGGTCAACCCTTACTTTAGGGGGGGAAGCTAAAAGTCGTATCAAATTGGCAGCCTTCCTGGGGGGGGGGGCAAACAGAAAAAAGGGGTGAAGCCGACAACTGGTCTAATTTCGAAGAGTGCGGAGGGGGGGGATGCCAGTCAAGGCATGGCAATACATCATAAGGGAAAGATGGGCTTGATCAAATCAGACTGGGTAGGAGATCCGAAGGGATCCGGAGGAAAGTATATTTGAAGGCTGCCCAAAGGAGCATCAAACAGAAAAAAACCGGTAGGGGTTTTGGAAGACGGTTGTTGCCGGGTGTAAAAGGGCGCATGCCTTCTGGGGGGTGTGGAGGGGATCGGGGAATGTTTACCCAAGAGTGCTATTTTGATACCTGTTTGGGGAGGGAGAGGAAAAGTTGACAGAAAGGGGAATGGGGGGGGGGCAGGGGGGGACGAGAAGACCGTTGGGTAATTTTAATGGGTTCAAGGAATAACGGGTCTCCTCTTAAGGTTAAAATTTGAAAAAGCCTGAGAAGAAAAAGACTTTCCGGAAGCACATGCGCTAGAAACAAAATGGATAGTGAAAATTTTTTGGTGCCAAAAAAACGGAACCGCAACCATGATCAAGTTGATAGTTTTCATAAGGATTGATTTTCCATGGTCACTGTTGGCAATATGAGGGGATCCGTCGGGAGGGGCATTCAAACGTGAAATACTGTTCACCCAAAGATGTGGGAAGAAATAAGTTTGGGACACCGTAAGTGGTAGGGGAGAAAGGGAAGATATCCTCGCTCCGGGAGGGAGAAAGATGGACTGACAGCAACCAACTAATCTCAAAGAAAACAGACGCACGGTGTGGCAAAGGAGCAGTACAGAAGTTGACCCAGCTCGAACAAGGGAATATGGAAAAAAAGCAAACTGAACTCTTATGACGGCCGGTGAAGGGAGCGGGCTGGAAAATAAGGTATTTTCGGGCAGAAAGAGGGCTGGAATATACCTATAGGAAGCCACAATAAGGGAAAGGGGGGGGGGGCTGCGGGGTTCCGTTTGGGCGTCAACAAAAAACGGCAATATGGAAGAGTTGTTGTTGGGGATGAAAAGAAGAAGGTCGGGCCACGTTTAATAGGGGAATACGGGGGGTGGAGGCGAGGCGCCTGGCGCTTATGAACAAAGTAGTATTGCGAGGGGGGCAGGGAGTATGGCCGGAACGAAGGCGTAATTCTGGTTCAAAAACAAACCAAGAGAAGTGGTGAAGCTTTTTGTTGTGTTCCTGTGGTGGTTAGAGGCTCCTTCAAGGGAAAAGTCTCCGCAGCGGTACCAGTATGTGGGTAAACCCTAAGAGAAAAGATTGGTAAGTCAAAAAAGGGGGGAAAAAGAACAAAGAGAGAAGCTGTACTCCATGTGGATTCACGACGTGGAAAAAAAGGGGACTTTTAGCGGGGAAAGGCAAACGCCGGCTGGGCAGGCGGAAGAACGTCCCTAAACTCACAAAGTTAGCAAAGGAGGTGAAGGGGTACGACGGTGTTCTGTGGGAAGAAGTCCATCTAGGGTGCTTGGTAAGCTGAAAAGTTGGATCAGGAAAAGGTTAAGTTGCTTAAAAAAAAAAAATCGTAAAATGCGGGGAAGGTGCCATCATTTTGGTTCTGGGTGACTAAGTTTTCCGGCTCGGGGAAATTATTTGTCCAAAAATGCACGTTTTTGGGGTATTTTGGGTACAAGAATAAAATGGCCTATACGGAAAAACCCGGGACCATGTAGTAATAAAGTGGACTGGTTGGGGGCTTTCGAACTTAAATATGGAAAAACAAAGAAAAAAAGACAAGATTATTTACTGTGGAGTAACGATATCTGAAAAAGAGGAGATTGTTGGGAAAAAGGGCGAGGTAATCAGATGCCAAGAAAAGGGCTCAGTCCTAAACAAAACAATACATTCCAACCACCGAGGAGATCAAAAAAAAAAGGGTAGAGGGGTATGAGGTTTTTGTTCATGGTGGGGGGGGGGGTTGAGGAGCGGAAACGGGCGTGGGATAGGAAAAGCGAGGGTGTTTTTAGGGGGACCTATTGAAAAAAAAAGAACAGCAGAGAAAATAAAAGAAGGGAGGTATGGTGGGGAGGGGGGAAAGCTTTTTTGAAATAAAGGGGGGAGGAGGACGCACCTCCCCATATATAACGGGACCCGTGGTCAAAGAAAAAGGGGGTTAGGTCAATTTTCTGGGGGTTTGAAAAAGTCAAAGGAGAAAAAAAAGGCATCTTCTTTGAATATGAGCCCAGGGGAAGGTAGATGATTTTACACAAAGGGAACAAGGAGGGCAAGGGGAAAGGATCTGGGGATAAGTGGGCCAATTCACCTGAGAAGGAAAGGGGGGGCTAAAGAGGGGGGAAGTCGAGGAGCGACAAAAAAAGGTAACGTAAAATTCAACCATCTGAGGGCGCCCATAAAAGGGGTTTCGAAGGGAAGAGAAGAAAGGACTGTGGGGGGCGGAAGTGGGGAAAAAGCAAACAAGCCCCGGTGTATCCCGTGAAGAAATGCGCTATTCTGAATAGATTGGGGTGTGGAAAAAGGGGGGAGGCTGGGAATAAACTGAAGAGGGGGGAAGTCAATTGTCAACCCGTGTCGAGGGGGGGGATGTAGGGGGGAGGGGGGGGAGGAAGACTAAAAAAACTACCACGACCAGCCAGCAAGTAACAGGGATGGCAGTCTGCGTAAAAGGGAGGTAGTGGGGAAAAGGACATTAAAACGCCAGCAACATAATGGGGAATAAGCTCGTCCATTGAGAATCCTGGGGAGGCCAAAAAGGGAAAGAGTAAAAGCATAGCATTAGCTTCATAAACACCCATGTGAAAAAAAAAGTTCTGGAAACCCATAAAAAAAAGGAGCCAGAGGGTTCGTTATGGAATCGGGGGAGAAAGGTCAGAGGCAAGAAAAAATTGACCGAAAGGTAGGCCCGATAAAAAAGAAAAGGAAAGATAGCCCGAGGGGGTGAAGCGAAAGTTAAGGGGGTTATACTAAATTAAAAGGGGATTAAGGTGGAAGAATTGTTTCGACCCGGTTCAGGATTAGAGGGGGGGGAAAAAATGCACAAGGCCCAGGAGATGAGATTGGTTGGTGGGGTTTTCGGGAGATGAAAAGAAATGAAGCTCAGACACCTGGATACTTAGATAGTGGAAAGTGATCTCACGGGGGACGTGTCAAAAAAAAGGGAAAGGTGGTAGAGCTTTTTCACATTGAATACATCGAGGGGGGGGGGGGGAACGCACGATGGGCCCATAAACGACATGTGACGGTAATTGAGAAAAACACGCGACAGGGTTAAACATTTGAGGGGTGGAAGGTAAACTTACAAGGCTGGAAAATAGAAGGGTCATGGAGGCCAATTGAAAGACTTCACAGGCTGTGGCCACAAACCAAGGGGGAAGACTATAGGGGGAGCGGGAAGCCCGAGGGGCGTTACAGATTAAAAAAGGGGGGCGGATAAAGAGGGGCAGACATTTTGAACCTTAAGAGGGGGAAAAGGATAAGGAAAAGCAACAGTACATTTGACACAACTTAACTAGGAACTTCTCGAAAGGGGGGCGACGTCAATCAAATTGAAAGAAGCAAGAAACGAACCTCCAAACAAAACAGAAAGGAGGAAGAGGTGGGGGGAAAGAAAGGATAGTTATGACCGAAAAACAAAAAAAGGCACGAGATGCCCACCCACAGCGAAAGGTTTAAACTCAAACTCACCGTGGAAGGGGATGCGCAGGGGAGAAAATCGGGAGAAGCTCACTGGATGACCGGGTTAAGAAAAAAAAACCGAAATCCGATAAAATCAATTAAAAAGAACAGGGAGCACGTACATATTGTGTTCGAACGATGAAAGGGCCAAGTAAGGGGGCAAAAAGGATGGCGCAGCCGGGGTTAAGAGAAAAAAGGCAACAGGTCTAAAATGAAAAAGGGGGAGGTTTCCTTGTTACAGAGGATAAAAGGATAAGAATCGCACCTGAAACGGCACTGAAAAGAACCCATGAGTTTAGATCGCTCAACAACAACAAAGGAGAGGGGGGGGGAAATTAAAAATGTGGGGGGGGGCCATGGGTTTGTTCATGGGAAAGGTCAAGAAGGTATAAAGTGTGGGCGGCGCAGCGTATCAGGATCCTTCCTGGTAAAAAGGGGACCTAACTAAAAAAACGGTTTCAGGTGATGAGCACATGGTCTGCATGTCTGACGAGGAAAAAACGGCTTCTAAGAAAAAAAAAGCAATCCTTAATCGGGAAAAGGAAGGATCAAAAACGCAGGTGGTAATTTCTCTCTGGCTCAGGGGAGATGTAAGGAAAAAGGCGTACCCGAGTACAGCAATCAACAAGACTATAAAAGGTTTTAAAAAAGCGGTTTGAAAAGGGGGGGACAGAGGGAGAGGCCTTTGGGGGGTAGGGGGAAGAAGAAGCTTGGAGAGAAAAC
>Ga0179593_1364089_pt1 | contig 16263 bp, 16 predicted proteins | sample CZODoug2_1_08_16_FD_185931 | JGI IMG/M metagenome (GOLD analysis project Ga0179593, IMG submission 185931) | Vadose zone soil fungal communities from Angelo Coast Range Reserve, California, USA - CZODoug2_1_08_16fungal (PacBio error correction) | ecosystem: Environmental > Terrestrial > Soil >...
ACATGAAAGTGAGAAAAGAGATAGAGAGGTATGATTCGGGAGGACGTGGAACTGGCACCGAGACTTCTCAGCTACGCAAAAAACGGCATCAAAAAGCAAGGGTCTTACTCACAGTGATCGAGACACAAGATGCAAAAGAGAAGACGAGCAAAGAATATAGTGGGAATTGAGCAATTTCCGACAGGGGAAAATGGAATTATTTGTGGGGTACCGACGAGGGTCCCCGCCGAAGGAGAGAGCCGGGTGAGTGTTGATAAAGAGATATAAAGACGGGAGGGCGAATGAAAAACGTGTCCGAGCATGAGGTCCGATTCAGACTCTCAAAGCTGACAACGGGAAATTGTGTTAAAGTTAAAAGACAGAGCAATTAAAAAGAGCTCGAGAAACTTAATCAAAAAGCAGCGTCCACTCGTGGAGGCAGACGGGGCGAAAAAAGACAGGGAGTAAAATTGTAGGAGGATCTTGGTAAGCAGCGATACGAAGAGAAGGTAGGAAGGGATGGCGGGCGGGGGGGACACCGCTGGGGAGTTTCCAAAATTGAGTCCATCGAACTCAAAGTAAAACCAAAGTGCGGGGGGGCAGTACAATACCAAACGCGGCGTGAAAGACAAGCCCTTCCGAGCAGGTGGCCGGGAATGGGAGATAGGGCTTCGGCATGAGCGATTTTGTGACGGATCCGAAGAGGGGAGTTCACAAAAGAGGAGAAAGCATAGGACGCGCCGCTAAATTGGGGAAGTAAAGAGGGAAAGCAACAAATCTCTTTCACGTACGAAATCGACAGGGAATCGAGGTCCGGCAAGGAAGGGAAAACCACGGAAGAAAGGGTGCTTTCAACTGAGGGCATCCAAAAAAAAGGAAAATCGAAGGAAGGGTGCCTGGGGAATTGGCCTGTGGGAGGGATTTGGCCAGCCGTGCTCTGCCAGCAAAGGGACTGGACAACCATGGGGGGGTTTGAAGTAACGTGAGTTGGGGGGGGAGGGGACGTAGCATGGACACCCTTTTATTAGCAATACGACTGCCTCTAAAGATAAATCTTCGATTGGTGTAATTTCTGAAAAGGGCGTTTCGGTTGGCGGAAAGGGGGGTTTTCCCCCGCAAATGGTGTCACCAACAAAGAGGGACGATAGGCAGAAACCGAAAGTTCCGTTTCGTTTGGCGCCAGATGCTTGTGGTCATGAAAGGGGTGGAAACAAAGAACCCGCGAAAATCAGACAAAAACTTGAAAGACATGAACAAACAAAGGTGCGGGGCTACAATCTGGTTAGATCGAAATGGGAATCGCTACAAGGATCCGGGTGAATTGAACCAAAAACCAAAACCGCCTTCAAAAAAAGGAAGAGGATAGGCAGATTGCACAGTAAAAAAACAAGAAGGGTGGCTTGCGGCCGGCGACACGAAAAGGATTGCAACAGAGGGATTCATTCCTGCGAATCCTTCCGCGGGGAGGCATCGAACTCAAAAAGCATATCCATCAGTTTGTCATGCCGGGGGGCTAGAATCACGTCTAGGGGGAAAAAGCTCTGAACTACTATGTTGGACACCTAACATTCCGTTTAACAAAAAACTGTAGAAAGAGAAAGAGGTAGAAGAGAGGGGAATCCGTGGCACGGAAAAAAAAGGAAGCGGCACATGTTCAGGACTCAGCTCGATTTCCATTTACAATGCCTAATGTTCAAAAGGAGGGGACATTACGGGAAGGAAAGAGGATCGAGCCGGCGAAAAAGGGGACTGGGGGAACGAATTGTTTTACGGCAAAATACAGAATCAACATGAGGGGAGGTAAAGGAAAAAGGGAAAAAAGTGGTCGAAGGCCAACGGCGAGCATCCTCGAAACGAATCCTGCGCCGTTGCGCCGGAAACATCCGAGCGAGAAACGGTAAACGGAAAAAAGGGGGGGACAGCCACTCTGTCTGAAAAGGCGCGGACGATCTCAGAACGGCTAGAGCACAACGCAGATATCGCCTAAACGCGGGAATGCGGAAAAACGCCAGAGGGGAGGGAGCAACAGATCGCCCTTAAGCCGAAGAAGAGCAGAGGGGGGTGAAAGGAAAAAAAAGTGCTTAACTGATCATCTAAGCAGAGATTGGGTGTGGCTCGTTGTTCTTTATGATAAGCTTACTACGCGTCACTCCAGGAAAAGATATCAATTAAAAAGACGACAGGAAAAAAACCACAGTAAACCGCGCGAGGGAACACACAAAAGAACGCTTTAAAGGCGACTGATAGTCTGCAATACCATCGAAAAGGGGGTGGGGGCAAAGGAGGCACGACAAAGAGGGGGGGGCGTCAGGGTCCTCTCCGAGGTCAGGAAAAGTGGGGAATAAGGGGTCGATCCAAAGCCGATCCACTGCCGAGGGAAGTGGGGGAGCGGCTTTTCACGCAAAGTGGCTTTCAAATGGGAAAAAAGAACAACCGCTGGGTCTACGAGGGGGGGATTTGGAATCAAACTATTTGTAAATGGCAGCGAATCCAAGAAACCGACGCCGACGGGAATGTGTGGTAAGAAAAAAAAAAAAGGAAAAGGAAAAAAAATGGAAAAAAAAAAAAAAAAAAAAAAAAAAAAAAAAAAAAAGAAAAAAAAAAAGAACAAAAAAAAAAACAAAAAAAAAAAAAGGGAAAAAAAAAAAAAAAAAAAAAGCTGCCTGACTCTATCAGTGAATGTCTGCGAGTTTGGGGGTTCAGAGGGGGGAAGGGGTCCGCTGAAAAGGAAGAAAAGGGGGTCAAAGAAGCCAAGAGAAGAAGCAACCCCAGAAAAGAAATTGATAAAATCGTGCGTCAGAACCAGCAATTGAGGAATATGAACAAGCTCTGATAGAAATGAATCAAGGGCCAGGTCGGAGAAACAATATTGGGAAAGGTCGGACCGATCCTCTCTCAACAACGGATAGAGATCCGCTACATCGAACAATAGAGTTAGGCTCTCTAAGTTGCCGCGTGCTCCGGGAACTTCTTGGAGGGGGCGGACAAATGTCATGACGGGGGACAAATTGGGGTGAAGGAATTCCGAAAAAACGTCCAAGGAGGTTCCGTCGATTTCCGTTCCGCTGTGGAAATCCGTACCTGGATCTGCGATGGGATGGAGGGAGGGCGTTAGAAAGAAGGCTAAAGGGGGGGACAAAAAACCGGAAGGCAGAAGGAGACCGGGGGCTACAACCCTCCTCGCGCGTGCTCTTGCTTGAAAGGGCGAGGAAGAAAAATACAACAGCCGGCAACTAAAGCAGGGATAAGAAGGTAACTTTTGCCGCGTAGATTGAACAAAGCCAACGTGGTGGTGATGGAAAAGAGCCGCGGTTCGAAGAGACCAAATAAGCCCGAGGGAAAGCATACGCTGATAATTCCGGTGTATCGACCTGAGAGAAAACGGCAACGTGGAGGGACTTTTTGACATGTCTTGTCGGGAAACGGTGATGGGAAATCTTAGAAGCGCGGGTTTTTTGGGTCCCCTCTGGCGTTTTTGTGCGGCGGGTTGCCGCTTGTCGATTTGTTAACTTTGGAAGAGGATGAATGTCCTACCTGGGGAAGATGTTAATCAGAAAAAAACAAGAAACCTAGTTAATGATTCTAGCTTCCAGTTCCCTGGGGTCAGTATCTGACTGCCTCCGGTAGAGTAAGCAAGAAGGGGGGGGGACTTGGGGCATACGCCTTTCTGGGGTGAAAAAAGGGTAAGGGGGCGGCCTGGAGTAGGGCGTGTGCGACCGTTTTTCGGGATCTGAGGTGAAACAGAGGAGGACGTGCGGTAATGATTGAAAGTTGCCAGAGATTGGACGGGGCACTTGCGCAAAACCGGGTTTGTTTGCCACCATTGCGCGGACTGAAATGCCGAAATAACCTTGAGTGTCGCAGGAACGCTGAAAAATAAGATTGACCTGGGCGAAAGGTGGTATGTGGTTGGCCTAAAAAAATTGCGAAAGGAAAAGACATCATTAAAAACTGGAGAAAAGGTCCGGATTCTAATCCGAGCGTCTAAACACCGAGGGGGGTAGGAGCGAGGTAGGAGGCTGAAGTCACATCAGATAGAAAAAAAAGCACATCGGACGAAAGTGTTCCTTCATTCAGGTATAAATTCGGCGAAAAGCTGGGGGTCTTAGAAACTGTTACTTAATGGGCATAAGCCTTTAAAAAAAAAAACAGGAACTTCGATAGGGAAAGGAGATCTGCGGGGCGGGATCGCGAGGAATGCGCGTCTATTGAATTGACCACGGGGGGAAATTAGGAGTATGTCCAGAGGGCTAAAATTGCAGTCGCGCCCATCTAGAAAGAAAATCGGGTGAGGGAACTGGGTATGTTCGGGAAACGAATTCGATGGGCGTCGTGTGGAAGGGGAGGTCCAATTCACCTGATCTCTTTGAGCAGGTTCGCGAAAACAGCTCGAGTCAAAAAGTGGTCGATGGAAGCCCTAGGTCAGTGGAAAAAGGAAGGCCGCGGACGTGGTTTTGGGGAGGTTGATTTGATCGTGGGGAACAAATAGAGCAGCAAAAAAGGGAAAAGTCGCCTATAACCAAGAATGGGCGGGGGGGAAAAATGGGCGAGGAGGAGGAGCGCGCATGAAAACAGAGGTTCATTTACAAGACGCGATGTCGACTTGATAGGGGCTCGCACGTAGCACAACCAACCTTATTAACTAAGGGGACATCTTCAGGACAGTCATGCCGACAGAAGGATGGCAATATCAAAACATCGCAAGATGGTACCATTTCAAGAGGGACTATCCAATAACTGTCGGAAAAAGGAGTCGTGGCAAGGCCCACCCGGTGTTACTCAAGGAATGTATTAATGTTCGACGTCTGCTTCAACAAAATATTATTGAAGTGTGATGGGGGGCGTATTACGCCGTGCCGGTACGCTTGCGTAAATTTTGGAAAAAAAATTTTTCTGTGTGGACAGCGTCGAGCAGGTAATCACCTGAAATCGGAGTGACCGACACACTTGGAATCAGGGGGCGTATTCCGATTCAGCTTCACATACTAGCCGGACGGTGTACGGTCTGCGACGCGCCTGGAGTACTGAAAACAGCGCCAAGCCGTAAACGACCGCTGGGATCTCAAATTTTGGAAAAAGATGGAGCAATGATGACGGGCGGCTTATCCGATTCCGCAAAGGTGCGTACGAGGCGTAATTTGAAAGAGAACATTGAGGTTGCTGTCGGTTGGTGCGAAGCTTCGCGCCATCGAAGACCGGGTGTTTGTGTACGAGGGAAGGACGTCCTTGTAGGGGGCTATAAACCTTTAACGAAAGGTAACATCGTCAAAGATGAGATGGCAAGAATCCGTCTCGGACACCGTGGGGGCGAAAAAAAACCTCGCCGATCCTGCAAAACGGGTGCAGGGTGCTAGGAAAAGAATGGGGGGAAGCAGCGCGCTTCGAGGCTTTCCTCGGAACAGCGGGGCAGCATAATAGACGCCATTAGGCGGAGGAATTCAGAAAAACTCTCGGGGCACGTAGTTTTTCTCATAGGTTTGAGGGGCCTCGAGAATAGGTGGACTGTGCGGGACAACGTTGGTCTGCAGATCGGCCCGAAGAAAGTATCAGGGGCAGAAAAACGGAAAAGGAAAACATACCAATAACATTTGGATGGGGGGTCGGTGCTAGGCTGCCACGATCTCACACAAAAACGGATAGGAAGATGAAGGGAGTAAAAGTAGATACTATGAAAGGCAAGGGTATTGTCGGTGGAATAACGGCGCAAAACATTTTCAATATTTGGACTGCGGAAAGAGTGCATAAGCAAAACGGGCAGCACAGAATAAATCTCATAGAAGGACTCGAAAAAAAAAAAAGAAACACAGAGTCGCTTGACCGTGGGGTAAAAAGAATTTACGAATTAGGGGAGGAAAAGTGGGGTTGCTGCCTCCTTAATAGAGAAGCACCCGCTCGAGCAAAGAAGGCGCGGAATTAATTGTACTGCACAAACCGCTGCGGAGATCAGTACGAAGTTGCGGAAAAAACGTGTCAGAAAAAGTGCCAGAGAAAGCTGACTTGTCGTGTTAGTGGACAGAGGAAAATGCGCTGAAGAGTCGGGGAAGCATCAAACGTGACCAACAGAAGGGAGTCAGATGAACGACCGCAATCTGTCGGGAGAATTCACAATCGAGATACCTAAGGAAGAGTGTGACGAAAAAGCAATGTAGCTAGGGAGCCCAAAATGGAAGCGTCCACATAGGCCAAAAGGAAAAGGCCGAGTATCCAGGAAAGGGGTCGCGACTGTCAAAAGAAAGACGACGCCGGCTAAGTTGACACGTTGAAAAGAAGGAACTGTCCGGGGCTTGGAGAGACTCAATGATTGCTCCCTCTGTGAACAAATGGCATCTAAATGCCGTCAAATACCACAATTGGGTGTAATCTCTTGCCAACTAAAAGGGCAAGCCAATTGACAAAGCGGTTAGGGAAATGGGGGACAGACGGTCAGCAATTGCTTCATAAGAAAGAGTAGGGAGCACAGTTTGGATTTGAAAGCTGAGCCGCGGAACGATAAAGAGAGGGAGCTCGCAAAACTTGTGCAAAATAAGACGTGTCGAGGAATGGATCTTGAAAGCCGGCTGCAACGGAAGGCCTAAGGTGAAGCTTGATCACCTGAGGGGAGTGGTGAGGGGGGAAGGAGGAAGGAAACCGTCAAGACTTTTAAACGTTCTCTCGACTTCCTCAAAAATCAGAATCTGAGAGGGTGGGGGAATGAACAGGTGTTGATGCAATTTCCGCTAATTTCGGTCCATTTCACCAAGACCAAGCAGGGACCGGTAAGAGGGAGTTGAGTTGGGGGGGGCGACCATGGGGAACCGGGATTCACACGAAAAGTCCGTGCACACTGGAAGAGCAGGATCCAAACCAGAAGCGGGTTCGGGACCAACGGGCTCGGTTTCTAGGGGGGAAAAAGAGTCAAGGGGATTTGGGCACCAAAAATCCGACGATCACGGAATGGGAGCAAAAACGTAACGAATTACGAAAATCTATTTTGAAGTTTGGGCGACGGCAAAAGTGGACCAGGGATTCAAGAAGAGGATTCGAATGGCGGCAAGAAAACGCAAGCGCGTCGCCACGCAGACAAGGTCAGGAGAATTTAGGAAAAGTGGAAAATAACTACTTTAATACCCAAAGATAACAGCGGAGGAGAATGCGAGCAAAAAATGGAAGGAAAATAAAGTTGAAGTCCCCGCTGCGAGGCGACACCCGATCATGATAGCAGAATCCAAATTGTCCTCTCGGGGGGAAGGGGTAGAAGAAATTAGAGGAAAAGGAGCGAATCGCATAACCCCCACTTGTCAACTGTGGCGTTGACTTAAGTTGTGTTGAAGTAGGAAAGAAAAGCTCAGGGGCAGAGAGGCAGTCGACACCTGTTGTAAAGCGGATAAATCTTCTGGCCGCCCATGTGGAACAACCGCACGTGGGAAGATGCGCCGAAGCGCGAACAGTGAATCCGAAAAGGTTGCCAAACGTCGACGAGGTCGCCGGGGAGGTACCTCATGATCGGCGAAAACGGCGCTGCGCCACAACACAGAATGAGGAAAAAACGCCCGCAAAGAGGGAAAAACCGAGAAAGTTATTTCCAGGAAAAAGACCAATATGCGCACAAGGAAAAAGGCTAAAGAGGCAGGAACGAGGCGTGTGGCTGTCGGGTAATCATGGCTAAAAGACAAAAGACCCTTAAGAAAGGGAAAACGTGAGGGGAACCGACCGAAAAAAAGAAAGACGGAGAAATGCAGAGGACATTCTTTATTAGTTCTTCATCAAAAGGATTCGAATTCTACAAGGTTTGAAAAGCAAAAAGAAAAGCGGCAGCGCCGCGAGGGGGAACTCCATGTAGGAAAAGATGTTTTGTCAGCATCCGAGAGCATCTCTCCACGATTCAACCGGATGAACAAGGTGGGGGATGTCAATCTACAGACGACCGACAACGGGGGGCTTTCAGCAAGATGGGGGAGGGAAAATCGGGGGGCCTAGGAGTTGTCCGCCGCTGATGGAAGCGCCTCACCCGAAAAAGTCGAACGAAATTCGCCACCATTGCCTTCCCAGGCCTGGGTGAAAAATAATCTGGTTGGGGGGTGGTTCTTAAAGTGAGCCGACAACGTTCAAAGAAAAGGAAAGGAGATAGTAAGTCATCAAAGCGAACGCAAGTGGCGGAATGGATACGCTCGTGGCGAAAATCATGAGGGGAGTTCACAGGAAAAAAGATAGCAATACCTAGTTAAAACGCTCCACGCGGGGGACTCTATTTCGCTTGGGACATTGAATAAGCACCAACTGAAGGGAGGAAAGAGGAAGAGCGGTGCGCATCTAAAAGAAGGATTTGTAAAATGGGAAGAAAAGGTCAAGCGGTGTCAGGGACTCTGTAAAAGAAGCGGGGGTGGGAACTCAAAAAGGGACTGATTGTAGGGGACCGCTGCTAAGGAAAGCACGCTTTCGCACTTGGCGCGGCTGGGCCTGTAACGAGGGAATTGCTGCCGAATGCGTTCACGAAAAAAAAAAAGAGCGAGAACAAGGCCATGTCAGCAGCTTTGCACCCCATTTCCGCCAGCGTGGGGCGGCTTGTAGGAGCCGACAAGCGGCTAAAAGCGAAATTAACTTTGAAATCACTGAAACTTTGTCGGCAGGTTTTAGCGTGATTAAAGCAACTTTTTTTAAAAAAAAAACCGCGGCTCGACCGCGCGGCCGTGCGTGCGCTCAACATCTGGTGGTTAAAAAGGGCGAGATGGGCAAGCTATGATCCCAGAATAACAGTGGCGTTGGGAACAAACTTGTCGCGTTCGAATCCTTAACTATAAAGAAAGCATCGGGGGGAGGGGGGGTTTTGTTTTGTGGCGCCTTTCGTTTTTGTGGGGTTTGCAAGAAGAGGTTAACTGGAAACTGGTTTTTCATCCGCCTGTCTGGTACATGAATCGAAACAAGAGCAACTTCAAGGGGGGAAAGCAGAAAGTGCCCCGGTTTAAAGGGTCAATGATGTCGGCTATGCATGTCGTTAAAGAGTCGCTGGGGGGACGGGTTGCCGGAGGGAAAGTTAGGTACCCCAGCGGGTTGCCAAGAAGGTAAGTCGAGACAGAAGGCCGAGGGGCCTTGCCAAAGGATTTAAGTGTGAGGAAAAAAAGGGTGTTGTGCCGGAACGGGGGTCGGGGGGGTTTACAGAGGGCGGGCGTCGAACGGACTAAACTCCGCTGAGAAGGGGAAAAAAGGAGGGCGTTCCCAGTGGGCAAAAGGGGGAGTCAGCACGAAAACTGTACAAGGGGTTGGCGTTATTGCCGAAAGGGCGCGATCACCGAGGCAGAAAGTATCAAAGGGAAAACTTGGTAAGCGAAAGTCGGCTGGGGAAGACCAGAGAAGGGGATTCTGCGCTCGGCAGCATGGGGACCAACGATTTTTCTGAATGCGAGACCATTCTGGGGAAGTGACTCCAATAGGCGAGTCATTGAAAGAAAGGGGTAGGAGTTTCAAAAAAAGGGAAAATAGTGAACGCATACTCGAAATCCGCGAGGCGAAGGAAACCGATCAGTGGGGGCTCGCAAAGGGATTTCCGATGTTCGAGGGGAAAGGGAGAGGAAATAAGGAGGGACAATCACGTGGCAAGTCAGTCTGCGACGGAAAATCGAGCGGAAACAATTGTGGAATATACTTGGGGGGGGGCAAACTGTCGGATCCTTTGTTTCGTGGAATGCGGGGGGGGTGGCTGGCTGGAAACCCCGGCTCTGTTATCTGGGGGCAGAAAAAAGGGAAAATGGAGGGAATTTATGGCTCGAGGGTGGGGAATCATGGGTCCTGGAGGGGGAAAAAAAAATAACACTCCGGCTGGTTTGCGCGGTGTGTTTGCATGTACACTTACTTAGAAAAAACTAAAACAGCGCAGTAACGCGGAAGGGGAAAAATGAAACAAATTTAAACCCGAAAGCCCAGTGTGAAAAAGACACAATCTTAACGTCAAAATAAAGTGCCTAAGTGTACTCGTTTGAAGAAAAAACGAAGAAAAAACACCCTCACAGGTTACTGCAAAAACCTTGAAAAAAAATGGGACCCGGCAGCCGAGGGAACAAAAGTCCTACCAATTCGAGGGTATGAACCAGACATCCAAGACGGTCATCTCAATGAAGGCGGTGACGGGCTTTGCCACAGTGATTAAAAACTCATGAGTCTAGTCAGGTAGGGGGAAAAAGTCAGCTATGTGTAGGGTTTACTATGTGCAAGGATTACATTGCTGTGCATTATGAGATTAAAAAAATTTCGTCTGGATGAGGCGATTGGCATTTCGGCTATGACGAGGGGGATCATCCAAAACATTTGATGGACTCTCAAGAAACGAAGAACGAAAAGGAAGAGGAACATTTCCAAGGGAAGCAACTGCGATTGAGGAAAGGCGCGGTGGGCAAAAATCCATTTGGGAGGGGAGGGGGGGGCCTCGGCCACTGGCCTTTCAAAGCCACGAGAGTGACGTTGGAACGACAGCGCGTTTACAGCGGGCGGCCAGAAACGAAACCCGCACTGGAATTTGGGGGGTCAGACAAGTTTTGGGGGAAATCGGTCGGGAGAGCGTCCGCCTATTTGGGTTGCCGGGATTAAGCAAGACTCGGCGAGCGAACTGTGAAATTAAGGGAAACGAAAATTTTGTAAAACAGTCAGATTAAGATGATCTGAAATGACAACCGTGGTGCGCAACCTCGGGATCCCCTGCCGATCGGTATATAAAAGGAAGGACGAGCGTCAGTTGGCTCATGCGTAGGGGGCTATCCTAGCGAGGAAAGCATTAAAGATTCGTCGGAATGTCAAAGTGCCATCTGGAGTGAGGATAATTCAAGTAGTTCCAGAGGAAAGTTGGGGAGGAAATCTTTGTCCCGAGAATGAAAACTTGGGGCTGAATTTTTGCTTCGCAGAGGCGGAAGAAATGAATTGATCAGGTAAGACCGTTCCACGTCGCTTACAGCACGTACAATTAACAAAAAAAAATAAAATGCATGGGAGTATTGAATGGTGCGCAGGGGAGCACGGTCCGCGCGTCCAACAACAACAGTAAAGAAGATGAAAAAAGAGTGCGCGTAAATTTAGCGCCAGAGGACCTGGAGACATCCTCATTAAAGATCAAGGGTGCGATGTTGGGGCGGCACCGATATAGGTCTCGGGCGCGATCTGAAGAAGAAAAATCCACGTATCCTCCACGGAGAAAAAAAAAGGGGACAAAAAACAAAATCGCGTTGACGAGAGTTGGAGCTTCGCGATTAGGGCATATTGTTGCTCTCGCGGACTTAAGAATGATACGCCACAAGAAAAGGAAGAAAGGGGGGTACCTACGAAGAAGCAACAAGGGGGAAGGAATAGACTTGAAGCTAAAACTTTGCCACGAGAAAGAGGACATCTGCCATAATCTGACCCTGTTTTGGAGAAGCACAAAAAGGCGACCATCCTGAGACAAGGCGGCGTCCCTGCGCGAGTAAGGAGACACCACGCAAAAATCGGGAATCAGAAGCAAACAAGGGGAATTGCGGCGAACCCGCCTTCATAGCAATGAGAATGAAAATTTCCGGGTGGATCGTCCAAAGAGGCAAAGAACGGTGGGGGGCGGTAATTAAAATAAATGAACGACCCAGCTACTCCCACCGTTTCTGGGCAGGGAATACGGCGCGAGATTCCCTGAACGAAGACACGCAGATCGGGTCAAAAAATGAAATCTGAAAACTAGTTTTCTTAAGAGATGAAAGACTTACATCGAACGGTTAAAGGAAAAATGCAATTCCAAAACCTTAGTTGCCTCCTAAAGCTAAAAGGAATAAAGGAGTGTCCAATGCAGTGTGGGGGGACCGAAATACCCGTAACAAAAATCGACGTCTTAGAGGGTCGCCTGGTACATTCGAATTGTCGTGTGAAAGGTGGGAAGGAAGACTGGCAGGTCAATGACAGTGAAGCGTTGTTTAAATATGAGATTGGTTGTGCTGGTTCCTTAGCAATGGGCAGAACAAACTCTTTTCACGAAGACACTCGACTGGAAAAGCAGAGGAAGATTTACGATTTTGAAAGGGGTAAGCAAAGTGGACTGGCGGGCGGCAGAGTTCCGGGTCCGGCTCCTGGGGTAAAAATCACCAGACGTTCAAAGATCGAATTGTCCTGATGTGCAAAACGAGCCTCGCTGAACACCGCGGACCGGGACTTTTAGCGCGCATGATTCCAAAGAGGTCTCCGCGAAAAATCCCTGGTAGATTCGTCGGGGAGAAAAGGGACAAGAGGCCGGGGGATGGGACAATCAAAAAAAAAATACAGGGGGAGTTCAGTTAAACAGTCAATTCACCCAAATCGATTTGACTGCTCGGTGGGGACGGCAACACAGGGGACAGCCATACGGGTTCAATCACTCATCGCCGCGAAGCGACGAGATGAGAGTCTCCAAAGACGCCCCCAGAAGTCAACCGGAAACGCGAATGGGAGAGGGGGAACAATACTAGGACGACAAGGGGGCACTGCAGTAATTAAAGAAAGACTCGAAAAAAAGGGAAAAAATTAAGGACAAGGGCCAATTAAACTTGGGAAGTCCCACCTGGCAGGAGGTCAGTGCGGCCAAAACATTTCCCTCGCGATTATGCCGGCAATGTTTCGGTAACGCAAGGCAGTAGAGGGGGGGGACCATGACGAGCGAAACGCATAACCTTTAATTATCGTTGGGGTCCGCGTCATGACATGTCGGGCATTCGCAAGAAAGGGGCCCTAACGTGGGCGTCAAAGGCAGAATTAGGCGCAAAGGGGGGCGGAAAAAACAGATTGCCCAGGGCAAACACGCTATAAAACTGACCGTTACGAAACCAAACGAGCGCCTTCCGCGTACGACCGAAAAATGAAGAGAGGCCAAAGATAAAACGAACCAAAGGCGTCAAAGCACGAGTCGTATGCACGGGAAGACATCCTCCAGCAACTGCACAAAAGGAAATGAGGCAAGATAAAAGCGTGTGTTCTTCGTTATATGTAAAAAAAAAAACAAAAAAAAAAAAAAAAAAAAAAAAAAAAAAACAAAGAAAACATTTTCGCCAGAAGAGCAAGTTAACAACTCTTAAAAAAAAAGGAAAACTCCGGGGGCATCTGGGGCTAAAGTCACAAAAAATAACGGAAAGGCAATATTCTTTTCTAGTCAGGAACAATCAATTCCGGTCAGATCGCTAATTGTGCAAACGCAAGAGTCGGCGCATTCTCCGCGGGGTCGATCAGTTTTGCAAAACTTACATTTGAACCACGCATCCCTAGATTTCCCGCACTGCCTCTTGTGATCGAGAAAAAGCTTGAAGAAAGCACCACGTCTTTCGATCTTTTCAATAGAAAAAAAGACCGGACCGCGCAGAGGGCAACTCGTACTAGCCGCTGTGAACGTAGGAAAAACTAGCAAGACACAAAACATCACGGAATGGGGGGGGGGGGGAGACAAGAACGCTTCTGATCAAATTAAAGCTGTCTCGCTGCGGTTGTTGCGGTGTCCAGCTGAGGCGAGGTAACCGTAATCAACGGCCAATCAGCCTGGGCAGTACTGTGTCCAACCAAGCTCAGTGAGAGAAAAGGAAGCAGAACTACAACTGGGAAACGACGATGAAATCACGCTCTGAGGTGCAACAACAACGTTTATAAGGAATAGAAACTAGGTTGCAAACGATGGATCTAAAAACACAACGGGAGAGAAAATCGGGGGGGAGAAGAAGAACGCGAGAATATTTCAATGGCTAGTCACGGCAATCGGGAAGGGGCTTCTGCCGTCAGAGCGTTAATACCATCAACCCACCCACCCCGGGGGTTTTCTCAGTCTGATGTGTTTTGAATAAAAACGAGGCGTAAGGGCTTTGTTTCAAGAGGGGTTGCTGCCTTGGTCGGGAACACTGAGAAACGTGATGGCGGTCACAAGAAAGCTGCACCAAAAAAAAGATAAAGGCCTCAAGTAAGAGCAGGCCTCCTTGAAAAAAAAATGGACCGAGCAGTGGGTTGCGGTCTGGATGATGGGAGGCATCTAGCGACACCTAGCGAGGAAGTTTGAAAGCAATTGGTCGCAGCAGACTTTCGGGGAGAAGAGGGAAAGAGAGTTGATCAACTGATACCGGCCGTGAGAGGATCATGTCGGGATCTAGGGAAAACCGTATGGCAATACCTGGGACGCGTCGAGAGCGACGGGAGAACAAATTGGGGATAGAATCCTTTGGAGGGAGGAAAGAGGGACGAGGGGAGGATTTTTGAATGGAGCCGCTGGAGGGTTGAGGATGTTTGCCAGCTTTTCCACGTTCTTGTTAACTCTAAGGGGAGTAGACGAGCTGTATTAGAAGGAAAACTCCAAAGAGAAAAGAGGGGACAGCAAGGAGGGAAATTCAGGATCAACTGCCTGCACCATTATGGAAGGCCTTCAGGGGGTATGTGCGCATAAAGCGGACTGAGTGCAGGTTGAAAAATTCGGGCCGGCAGGGGACTCTGGGGAGGCGCCTAGTTTTCACGCGATCAGGGTCGTACGCCGTGCGAAGGCGGCTCGTGCTTGGGGGGGAAATGTGGCTACTGGAGATGGAGTCGGGCAAGTTTGTTTTGGGGGAAAAAAGGGCGCGGGGCGGCTCGCGAAATCGAAGATACATCCTTTATACCATCCCACTATTAACAAGTTGCCCAGAGGAGGGGATGTTGGGGGAGACCGTCGCTCAAACACAAGGGGGGTGGCGTGGGCGAGCGACGCGCGAAAAGTCCGGAGTCGAATCCGGTCGAAAAGGTCCCGGGTTCGAGGATTTATATCAAACAGCCTGCGCCTCGGCAGGAAGGCCAAAGAGGTTTTTCAAAGGAGAGCCAAAAAACTAGAGCGGCGACTGTTACTACAGGAACTGGTACGGCGTGAAACGGGCTGGTGATTGGAAAAACTGTTACGTACGATGGATCAAGGGGAAAAAAGAAACGCATCTTGGGGGCGACTGGGAGGCAGAATCGCGGAGGATTCGGAAAGATGAATCCGGCAAAAAGGTTGCCTAAAGGAGAAGCCGGTCCAAAGTTGGGGGAGAATTGTTTGCTCCTTAAGGATACCGTGTCGGGGAAGGCCGTGTGTGCGGGGGTACATCACAAGTCGACTTGTCAGAATGCATCGATCCAGGGGAGAGGGGGTCGGAAGAGGCGGCTGTTGTGGGTCCTGCTCAAACTCTTGCAAAGGAACGGAAGGGGTTGCGGTCGTTTCATCAAGCGAAGCAGATTCGAACAAACGATTTCGACTACGGGCAATAGTCGTGATGTGAAAAAGGGTAAGAAAAAATATCTGCCAAAGGTTCAAAGTCAATGACGAGTTTAAGCGAGTGCGATTCCTTAAAAGAGCATCCTAAAATGCTAAGGAAACAACAACAACCCAAGGTGACGGGGCAAAAGAGGAAAATGGCCGGATTGCCGACTGCAACCAGTCGGCCCAATATAACATTCCGACCTGACGTCTTAAATGGTGACAGGATAATCCATCCCAGAGGGAAAGGTAGTCGAGAGTGAAAAGGACACTTGAAGGATTGAAATGCAATCGCTGAGCAAAGGGTGGCAACCACCTCCTGATGGAATTGTCGATTACGGGGGGCGGGTCATTCACTACGTGCGTGGAATTTTTGGCGACTGGAAAATAATGTAACTGGAGAACCACACTTGAGATCACCGATTCGAACCGGCGTAACGGTTTCGAAACGGCAACCATCAAGGCCGAAAAGCAAAATGCGGGCCAAGATTGAAAACTGGAGATCGAAAAGCCCCCTTACTGGGCCGGGGGACAGAGAATTGGGACAAACCTCGCGTGTGTCATGCGAGCACTTCGAAAGTGAATCGAGGTAAAGGTGGGCATCAGGTGATTTGCTCGGGGGTGAAATTCGCGAAAGAAAGGGGCGGGCATTGTTTTTAACAGATGTCGCAGAATTGGTTGCAATGGGCCTGGAAACAAGCAATTTGTAAAAGGTTCGTCAGAGTTGGGAAATCAGTAAAAAAGGTTGTCGCTAAATGCCTGATGTTATCGAAGAGGGGGGGGTGATCGGTTTAATAAGGCCCAGAGAGCTCCATCTTGGTAGAGGGGGATTGAACTCTTCGAGCGCCTAGCAAGAAGACGCCATTAGGTCGCATAGGATTCACATTGTGAAAGGAGCATCGCGAAGAGGTGCCCGGAGTCATCTTTTTTGGGGTTCCAAGGGTCCCTCGAGAATAGTGTGAGTGAGAAAAAACATCTGCTTTCTTAGTCTGAAAGAAACGAAGGGTAATTAGAAGCCCAGTCAACACGATCATAAAAGGAAGGAAGAGTGTATTAGGCTCATGAAGGGTTCGACTTGGTTCATCCGCGCG
>Ga0179593_1651592_pt1 | contig 16263 bp, 16 predicted proteins | sample CZODoug2_1_08_16_FD_185931 | JGI IMG/M metagenome (GOLD analysis project Ga0179593, IMG submission 185931) | Vadose zone soil fungal communities from Angelo Coast Range Reserve, California, USA - CZODoug2_1_08_16fungal (PacBio error correction) | ecosystem: Environmental > Terrestrial > Soil >...
CGGGCAGAGGTGGCGGCTTCAATAAAAAAAGGTGGTAACTCTCCTCCAAAAAGAGTTGCTCCTCAGAAGGTAATGTACCAAAGCGATGAAGGAAATCAAAATCTATTTAATCCTTTGAGGGTCAACGCCTTTGCCCAGCCAGAAAAGACGTCGGGGACTCAGTGGTACTAAGGTCAGAATAAAAGACACAAAACGGCAACTGCACTAACTGGCTGAATTCAGCATGATCGGTAAATAGTGCCATGGACTGGGAAACTCGCGCAAGGAAATTTACTGGCCGAGTTAATCTGGACGTCAGGAAACGAAAGTGCAAAGTGTGCTGCGGCTTCATTAATCTCGTTGACTAAGGGGTACGTGAGCCGCAAAGGCAAGTAGACGCAAAATTGAAAAGAAATGCACGGTACGAGGTTCTGCTTTAGCAGAACTAAGGTATACTCGCGGAAGCATCAATTCCTTGCTGTACACTTGCCAAAAAAGGCCGGTAGGGAAAGACTACGAAGGGAATCCCTTCGCAAGCGGGACAAGAAATTCTAGAGGCCAACGAAGAAACGACGGACACCTGTGCAAACGAAGTAAGGGTAAAAAGAAACAACCTCGCCCAAGAAGAGGAAGGATAGGGAACTGAGCTTTAAATTCATCGGTGGAAAGGGTCCTCAGACGGAAGACGACGACTCGGAGGCGGAAAAGTATTTTTCCGTAAGGAGGGGAAGGAGATGAGAAAGGATGAATATCAGGAGTGATCGGTGATTTGGGGGGCTCTCCCTGGTCCTTACGGGGGAACCGATTATAGTGAAGGAAAATGCCGCAAACAGGGGGAGGGAGGTTCCTTCCGAGTCCGCGGGAAGGCGGTGGTCGGAGTTTATTCCTAGAAGTTATCCGTATTTGGGTAAAAAAAGGGTTCCTCGCGGTTTTTAAAAAAGGATACGCTGCCGGAGCGGCGCTCAAAGGTGGCCCACTAGCACTAAAGCTCGCGCAAGACATGTCCACAATGTTGAAAAGGAGATTGGCTTGAGGGGGGAGTAAGACGAGGGGTGTGCGAAAGCCAAAACGCCAAGCCAATACCAAGGGTGAAAACCGAGTTACTCGATCGTGCAACCCCCGGAGGGGCCGAGCTTTCCAAAGAGATAGTTGACAAGGGCGCCAGGAAGAAACTTGACCGCAGGGGAGTAAGCCGGAGTACACTGAGGCCTTCTTAGAAAGAATGTCAGCAGGATCACCAGCGCGGTGTACGGCGGACATGGTCGAGCGCCAGAAAATCAATCTCAAGAAAGGACACAGAGGCACAGGGATAAAATCAGGAGTGGTGAAATAGCCGGGACCCTCAGCGGAGAGGTGTAGTGCTGTGTAATGGGAGTCTAAAAAGGAGGAAGGGGATGTCCAAGGAGACGAAGATGAGGGAGGGGAAGCGATTAAAAAGAAACAGTTATCAGGTGTCAACAGAAAGGGAAAAAGCTTTTTTCATGGTAGGGGGAAGTGTATCTTGGTTAAAAGTGGAGTGTGGGGATATTGAGAAAGGTGGTTCGAACGCGCTCGGAACCGCACAGTCGGGAGGTCATCCGGAGGGATGGGGCGGGATGAAAAGCCCAGGGGGTTCCGCTGCGTACGCGAACAAGGTGAAAGGGAGTATTTGTTTGGCGGGGCAACTCGGGGGAATGGACGGTGGCTCGGTTGGAGCACAAAGCTGTTGACGACGACAGGGGGGGGAAGAGAACCACAACAAATTCGAGGCGGGGCAACACGGGAAAGCCCCGTGGGGGAGGATTAGGATCAATACCTCGATCGAAAGGTCCGGGAAGGGACTCGAAAAGAAAAAGAGTCGGGGAAGTGAGGGGGGGCAGGGAGAGGGAAGTTGTAGTACCGCGAGAAAACAGAAAGGACGCTGGCAAGCTCGGGGACTCAACTACGCACCTATAGAAAAAAATGCAGACGTAAGGGTACCAAAATATCCCAGTTTAGATGTTGACTGGGGGGAAGACCGCCAGAGAGAGAGAAGGGCACCGGGTGTCGAAATCCTCCCCCCCATGTGGAGAAAGCGTAGAGCCATCCCCGGGGGGCCGGGAGCGGAGTGGGATGGGGCCGTCATCGGAGAGCGCGTGAAGGCAAATTCTCTCAAAGAGAATCGTTAAGGAGTAAAAAAAGACAGTTTAGGTCCTGATAAGGAGGCCCAAATGGCAATTATGGGGGGTAAATATTAGCCATCAGGGGGGAAAGGTCCCATCCTCGGGGCCGGCGCACTGAAACCGAAGAACGAAAGAACGACTGAGGAGGAATTTTTCAGAAGAAATCGGGGGGGTCCTATGGTCTCGTGGTAAAAGCGTCAAGATGCTTCAGAAAGCGAGCATCTGTCTGGAAAACAGTTCTAGCGTGCCGCAGCAGGTCACAGCAAGGGTCGGGACCATAAGGTTGTGAAGAAAGGGCCCAGAAGCTGTTTCAGGGCTCAAGGGGGGGGGGGGGGTTGGGTGGGGGGGGGGACAGTGCTAGGATTTTGGGGAAATCAATAAGGGCATCAAAGAAAAAACTTTGAAACGGGCCGGGGTGGGAGCACAAAATCAAAAAATCTGGGTACTGTGCACCTTAGACTATCAGGGGAGGATGGGGAACCCAATGGCAGCGGCAAGGAACAGGGGCGTGGAATCGGGAGAGTACGTAATAGATATCTACGTGAGTGCGTTGGCGTCCGGCTGCATCCCAAGGAGGAACAAGTCTTCGGCGTGGTCAGCCTGGGCAAGGAAGAAAACGGAAAACCAACGCGTTAAAAAAAAGGGGTGACAGTGAGATCTGTCAAAAGAAGGATCTAAAAGTCCCCATTAGTCTAGAAAGTCCAGATGAGGGACTAGGGTCCTTCTCCTTGCTACTTCAATAAGAACATCAAACTAAAAGAAGGAAAATTTGGTGGAGAGGACGAAAAAAGAAAGAAAAAATCGAACAAATTTTCTCACTTGCAAGCTAGTCATGAAGGGCCAGAGAACAGTAAAAAATAAAACCAAGGAGAAGCTCAGCGAGCCATTGACGGCCGTATAACACAGAGGCGCGTTTGAAGAAGGGACAGATCCAGATTAGCGGTGGTGTTCGTCAAAACGTTGAACAACCGAACGACCTCAGGGGTCATCTACGTCGATCGAGATTGGGTGTATAAGCTTCTCTGGATATGTCGGAGGGTATCTTAGGCCTAGGGGGCAGTACAAACACCCGACCACCAGAAGAACTTGCTCAAATCTCTTGATGGGGAGCAATTCTCCGCGAAGGAAAGGGATGTGCATTAAGATAGGAGAGGCTCCAGGGCCCGGCCAGCACCAGGTGTTACATACCTGAAGGTCCTACTAAAAAAGTATGGGCCAAAAAAAAAAAAAAAAACAAAGAAACCCAATCAACCGAAAAGTCGTTCTGGAAAGCTGAACTTCACGAGGGGTGGTTAAAGGAGATGGAATGAGAGAAGCAATCGAAAAAATCACACACCCGGGAGGGGAGGAGGGATATTTTCTCAGTTCAAGAAACGCGGCAAAAAGAAAAGAAGTACTCGGGAAGAGTAGGCCGACGTTTTGGGAGGCAGTTGGTTGATGAAAACAAAAAAAAAATATTTGGAAGTCGAAAGGGTGATTCCACAGGCGAGCGGGGAAAAAGCGCCTGACCGGAGGACCAAAGGACCTTCGGAGGATAAGAGGGTCCAGCAGGCATACGAAAAATGGGGGGGGAAGGGACACGTCAGGAAAGGGCGAAAACCGGAAAGGGAAGGTCGAGCTCTTAAGGAACCATCATCGACTATAACAGTATCCAGAAACAGACAACACTCTTCGGGGGTCAAAAAAAAGCTTCAAGAGAAGAAAACCACGCTCGCAGTGGTCAACTCCTAGAACTAACGTTTTAGCGGAAAGGAGGAAGAGCGAAATGTAGGTGCGGTCTCGTAAAACAAAACCTGGGGGAGAAAGAGTTATCGATAAAAGAGAATTCGGGGGTGGCGCCGTGGCAACTTACCTGTGGAAAAGCGTCTCCTGGCGGATTCGGCGACCGCTGGGGGGAATACAGGTGCATCACTCAGAGTCTCCAAAAACAAGAGAAAAACCAACAAAAAAAAAAACCCACCCGGAGAGGGGTATATTTGATTCTCAAAAGTCGCGCGGTCCTGGAAAGGGTGGTGGCTGCGTCAAGCACGCTATCAAACAAAAGAGGGTGAGAAAATAAACAAGGGCCTTGGGAAATCTCTGAAACAGAGTACCGCTGGGGCGACGCCTCTACGGGAGAACCTCGCCCCAAAAAGGCCTTTGGGGCGCATAATAGGAAGAAATTACAGAAATGGGATGGGGGGGAGGACCAATCCGGTGCGGTGTGCTTGGAAAAGCTCGGAAAAAGAAGGGAATGCCAGCCGCGCTGAGGCGGAAATGTGGGAGAATACTTTTAGAAAAAACAGGGCGTAGAGAAAGGGAGGGCCTTAAGGAGGGGGCCTGCGACACCAGAAGAGAACCTCCTTGGCAAATCAAAAGCGCTCAACGGTTCGGGTTTAGAGTGAGGTGGGCAAGACGCCGGCTTCGAGGATGGAACTGAAAGGGCTAAAAAGTTATCCAATAAATCAGGAGTGTTAATGACAGTGAAGCGCAAAACAGATCGCGGGTGTAAAGAATTAAAAGAATGAAAGAAATTGGAGATAATTGGGAAAAATAAAACGATGTGTAGGAAATTCGGCCCATAGCCCCCTGAGCGCCGAAGAACGCGGCGTACTCTCAGAGGCAAACATGGTGTTGAATGGAGTTCACAAACGGGGTTATCAAGCGGAAATGCGGAGATATGAAAATACAAGGAGAGGGCAAACCTTGAGATTTGCTGTCACGGTTAATGGGGAAGCCTCCGAAGGCGTGTAAGTGGAAAACAAGAAGCAGAGGACCGCTTGTAAATCGCGAACGGCCAGGGTAACAGGTGCTCAACGCCAGGGACACGACGCGGTGGGGCCTAGGGCTTTGCCAATGCAGACAGACGCGTGGCGGTGCGAAGCGGAGTTAGGTGCCCTGAAAGGGGGCAGCTAGTTGGGATAACTGGGAACGGGGGTGCATCCCCAAATAAGCAGAGTGGTCCAATGAAACAAAAGTCAAAATCAAAAGACAAGGAGTCACGGGGAGACAGCCATCGAACTGGGCTCTTAGAAGAGCGACAAAACGAGAGAGGGGGAACGAAGGCGCGGGAAAGGCGTCCAAAACATGAACCACCTCGGGAAGGCAATAAAAACTCACTGGTACAGTACAGATAAAAAAAAAACAATTAAAAGTATTGGAAAATAGAAGGGAACGACTAAATAAAGGAAAAGGAGTCTCCCACAGGGGGGACACTAACAGGTCTCTAGGAACTTAAAAGTCGCTTTTTCCAAAACGAGAGAAGATGAAAAAAAAGGGAACGCTGGGAAAGATATTCCGGATGGGAGGAGAAAGTGTGGATCTCTGAAACAACTCTTTGGGATTTCGAAAAGACATGGGGAAGGTGCGAATAACATGGGAACAGAGAACACAGCCGAGTGATGACCGCGGACGACCTGAACGACTCACGGGTAACGTCAAGTAGCATTACAAGGTTAGGGGAACCGCAAGTTGGACTATGGATCACGGAGAGAAAGGATCCGCTGCGACTGGAAATACTTTTTGCAACCTCGGAGGGAGGAAAACCTCTTGACACTTTTTCTTGAACTTTTCTATCATTCGTTCAAAGCAACTTATTCTTTAAAATCAAAAAGTAAGGAGGAAATAAGTGGGACCAAGAGTCGGAGGGGCAGGCATTATCGGGTGGGAAAACAAAGAGGGAAAAACTACCATCTATTAGGTGAAAAACTCGTAGGGAAAGAAAATTCGTTTTACCCAAGTCAAGAGAATGCGGAGACAAGTCACACAAAAGAAAAAAAGAAAGGGGGAAGAAAAAAAATAAGGCGTTTGATCATGGGCACGCGACGAGCAGCGACGAATAGCCGGGAAAAAAACCGATGTAATTATCGGCGAGGTATAGGTGAAGGGCATTCGCAGACGGAAAATCGCAGTCTGAGAGTGATCTGAATAAGGGGGCAAAATCTTAAAAAAAAGTCAGGGGGAATCCACGAAGACCGTACAAAGGGGAAATTCATGTAAGAAATTAAACAAGCGTTTGACAGTTACGCGGCGGTCGGGGGCGCGCGGGGCGCAAAAAAACGAGGACCGAAGGGAAAGGGGAGATGCGTCGCGTTCGGGGAACCAAGCACTACTTGAGAAATTTAACAGCAAACTAAAGAAGGGATGCGCGAGCGCGGACTATACTGATTCGTAAGTGAGAAAAAATCCGAAAAACAGATCAACGTGAGCGTAAGAAAAAGGGGGGAAGACTTTGCGGAATTGGGAGTTGGACAAGAAATACTGTATTAACAAAGATGCACACCATGCCCAGCTGTCCTGGCCAAGGGGCGAATTGACATCAAGGTCAGGGAAGAGTTCAAGGAGAGGCATAATCACAGGTGGCTGCAGGGGCCTGCGCAGCATGTGGGCAGCCACGAATGAGAACAGGCCGCAGGCCGGTGCTAGGCGCGGGAGGAGCGGACTGTAAAGAAAAGAAGGTCAAGAGGAACCGCTTCTTCGGTCCAGATGTACGTAAAAGGTTATCAGAGAGGGGGATTGGGTCACCAGAGAAGTGGAAGAAGAGGGGAAAAAAACTCTGCGCGGCGGAGCGCAAACGTTGGGGCCCAAAAACTTGAGGGAAAAAATGAGACGAAACCAAGGAAAGAATCAGCGGGTGCTGAAGTGGAAAAGATAAAACAGGGAATGACGCAATTGGGGTAAAAATACGCGTATTGGGAGGTGGGTAAAAAGAGGGGATTCTTCCTTCAGCAAAACACAAGGCACGGGTTAAAAAACAAGCTGGTGAAGCAACTTCAAAAGGAAATGCCTGTTCAATGAAACACGACCACGCAGGGGGGGGAAAGAACGTCCCTGAGGACTACAGGATGTTGAGTATATAGGTGCTATTTGACAGGTTATCGGCATAAAAAAGCGAGGGGCGTATCGAAAGGGAGGCTTCGAATGGGAAAGATTGCGGAAGTCAGTGCGTGCAAAGTAGTACAAGGCTCAACGGGGTGCGAAAATCGCGTAAAAAAAAAAAACGTCACATCCTGTACTGGGGGAGGCAAAGGGACGGAGAATCGCCGACAGGGGAAAAGGGGGAAATTGGGGGGCCTTGTTGGGTCAGTGGTTAATCCGGAAGCGGTGTGGTTGGGAAGAAGCTTGTGAAGAAGAAGAGGGAGGACCAAAATGAGGTAGCACGGCTGACCGCACCATGTTATAAAATGTGATGCAGAGAAAAAAAGGAAAAGGTGAATCCGACTTCCTGGGACTTGTGGGGATGGTAGAAAGCAGCAAGCAGGGGACAATCTAAGACGAAGCAAATCATCTTGCTGTTCAAGGCGGAAAGTTTGGAGGATTTAAAAACCGCGACCAATGAGTTGAGAAATCGACCGCGTAGCCGTGGCAATTAAAGGCCGTAGCAAGAAAGAGCGGCCGGAACGATCGTGGTGGCCACGCCAAGCCGACCTGTTTGAACCCACAACAGTGGACTCGCCAGAGGAAAGAAGCGCAGGGAGGGGACACAAAAGACCAAATAGGAACGAGAAAAAAAAGAGCGAAGGTATACGGCATCCACCCCAGTGTTCTCACCCCACCAGCAAAGCCTGATCGAAATCTGAAACAAGAAAATAGAAGAAAAGAAAGAGACTCGGATGGGGGTTTCAACGAAAACCTGGGGGATCATAGGAAAGAGGAAAAAGGATGCTGCTCCGGAGCATCCGCTGCAGTTCTAATCCGCGGGCAAAACTGGGACCGGCCAAAGGAAGGTGTCGGTGAGCCCAAACTATCTTTTAAGGGTCGAGGAAAGGGGAGAAGGGGGCATCATTACAGGAACTCTTCTCCACGGATGTAGGAATTGTCGAGAAAATACTCAAAAGACTTTGCCGCTGAAAAAAGCCTCAGGTAATTGGAGGAAGAAACGCAGGTAAACAGAGCATGGCGCTATAGAAAAGCCTGGAGGGCAATGCAGCTGCGTGGGAAAGTACGCACTTGAGAAAAGTGGGAATAGAACAAGGCCCAGAAAAACCCGACGAACTTCGAACCACACCCTAGGACGAAGAAGAAAAAAAACCTGGGGTTCAGTGTAACGTGGGAGCAAAACGAGGTAGGGGAGTGCCAAGAGTGGGAGACCCTCCATCAAGGGAGACAAATCTCGTCGTCCAGAAAGCAGGATTAATTCATCATCCCATGAATTTGGGGAATGGAGAGGAGACTGCGATCTGAAGCCACTCACGGTTGCAAGCGCTTGAATCCCATACAAAGCAGACCGCTCCCGAAAAACAATCGGGACACGAGAGGGGAAGGCCCTCCCTGCAAAGCGAGGTTCAAATGTTGAGATACAAATCTGAATGAATCACATGCACGGGAGCTAAAGATGGAAAGAAACAAACGGGAGAGGTTTGGGGGAGGGCACCCTCCTAGGAACGTTCTGGAGAATTGGCTTCACAGCAGGTCTAAAATGATTGGTTTGGTCATTCTATCGAAGACGAAGAAAAAGCACGAGGTAAAACACAACTAATGGGGGGTCTGCTTCAAAATCGAAGTCGCAAGAAAAATGGGTTAAGTTGTTTCTTTTGTGCCGCGAAACGTCAGGAGTGAAAGGGCGCTGCATTCGATAGTGAAAGCCTGAGGCGCGGATCAAGAAAAGAAATAGGTTGGCGCCTAAAAGAAGAGCTCGTAGGTTACCACGAGTCTAGACAAAGCCTAGATGGTGCCCATCAAATCGGGCTGTGGTTCAAACAAGCTTGCCATAACGAAGGGGAAAGTTGATGGCTCGAATTCTCAGACGAAACGTCCACCGGGACTGTGAACGGCAGTAGGTCAGGACTTCTCAGGGATGGAGAATGGAACAGGAAGGGCCCTGGCAATGTTATCTGGTCCCGGAAAGAAAAACCAACAGGAGGCAACAGCAACACTGCAAATCGGAAGGAGTCTGAGGAGCGTGGAAGAAAGTAGGCAAGCAAGACAAGATCAAATGACAAGTATGGAATGCTTCAAAGTTGAGAGGGTCTCGTCGGTGAAAACTGACGAATCCGTATAGAGCCGTCTCTCGGCGAAAATCTTCGAGGAAAAGGGGGGCTCAGTAGCCAACAGGAAGGAGCCGAACGCGACGGACGGAAAGATCATTCGCAGCTTTTGCCACATGGCTCTGCGACCGAAGGAGCAAAGCAAAATGGAGGAAATAACGCCTTCCTGGGTACATCGGGAAGAGCACGGCTTCCGATAGTTCAGGAACGTCGTCGAGGAGACGTGAAATCGTCATTGAAAAGACAAATGAAGGGGAAAAGTACTTCGACTGGACCGATTTCGATTCGGGGCGAACCGTCGGGCGACCAGTTTACACGGGGAGTTGTCTTCAGGTCAGGGAACATGTCTGCAGTCCGCCTGGCCAGGAGCAAACGAAGTGCGTAATTTGGGAGAGTCCTCCCAATTCGGACATGTTGTGTTGGGAGGCAGGGACAAGCAGGAGAAGAGGGGGGATGGGGAAACTAATTCGGGGTACTTTCAAGGGAGTGGGGGTCAAAAGATAATAGCAGCCGTAGGGGCCGGCAGAAGAGAAGTGTGGAAGACCCAACACTTCCTCCAGAGAGAATGGACAGAGGTCCACTTTTGGTTCCGGAGTGGAAATGACGCTCCGGCACCGCGCCCGCACACCCACCATGTTTGCCGTCGATCGTGAAAAAGGTGACGGGGCGTGGGCTTTGATTAAAAATCGAAATGCGGGTCCGGCACCAAAACGAGTCATGGGTCAAACGCAAATGAGGACTTCGAAGGTCGAAACGTCTTGAACAGCGGGGGACACGCGGCATAGGTGGGAGGAGGTCGAAAGTATCCGCAGAGGGCCAGAAGGCGCGGACCTTGAACAGAGGGAAAGAGGAAAGGAAGATCAGGGAATTTTCTCGTGATGGGGGAAGCGGCGGATGGTAAATCTTCGGTCCTGTGGTCGTATCAAAGAAAGCGTTGTGCTAGAGCCATGTAGAGAAGCGTCTTGCAAAAATGCAGAGGAAAACGCATTTATTAGTCAAAATGGAAGGGAATGGGAGCGTTTGTTAGTAAATCGGAGAGTTCAGTGAGTTTTTTAGTGGGGACAATCGGGGGGGGGTGAACTTGTTGAGAGGGAAACGGGCCCTATCGGAGGGGGGGGGACTTGGAAAGGGAAATTAACCTGCTGGGGGGACGGGGTGACGCAAAGATGGAAGATTCAGTTTGCGGAGATAAGAGGTGTCAACGGAAGCTCTTTTGGTCAACATGAACGCCAGTTGGGGAAAAAAAGCGTCCACAAGAAATGAATAAGGGGGAGGACCTTCCCCTCCGAGGTTTGAAGCAAACCAACTCGATCACAGGGTTCGGCTAGAATTCAAAATCCCGAACAGATAAACACCCAGCGTCGGTGAGGGAGCGGTGGAGCCGATTGGTCCGTCTAGTAGAATAGTAACAGAGAAGAGAGCTGCTCCTCATAAAGACAGGACCGAGGGCATGACACGCATCCCAAGAAATATCATTGGGGGGGGGACTATGTTGAAAAAGAACACAGGCCAACCGCTTGCAGCCCGTTGGGACGAAAATCCAGCCTGGGCCAGCAGAGGGAGGTATACAGTCCGCCGGTCCCTGATGCCTAGGGGGTTCGAGGGGGACTCAGAGGGAGACGGACCATTCCTCGTACGCAGTAAAAGAGAAAAGACTAGTCAGGGACAGAACAGCTCCGCTGTAATTTTTATTCCAAAGACTGATAGGAATACTTGCATACCAACTACGATGATATAGTGGAGAGGAGAAATGTCCAATGCAGAATAGGAAAGGAACGTCGACTGAAAAAGGAACAACATTGTGCGCGGATGTTGGGGAAAGATTACACCATGGGGTGTTCTATGAGGGGAAAAGGCATGACCCGAAGGAAAGGAACCGCACGGTCAAAGTGCTATGGCGTCGTACCGCCACAAGCCGGACAGGACCTTTTAATACCAGCACAGAGAGGCGGGGTCGGTTCGTTTATCAGCAGATCACACAGCGCAAACCGGGGGGGGGGGAAAAGAAAACGATTGGTTCCCTGTGATCCGCGGGGGGGGCGAGGGCCAATCGGAGAACGATTGGTGGCGAGGGAAAACGTATAGGAGGAACCTATATAGGAGTTAAGGAGGCCCGCGCGGAAAGCGAACAAGAAGGGGCGCTAGCGCGGCGGCAAGGACCGCGGCGTCTGGACCAAGTGAAATCGTTCCATAAGCTGCGACAAAAAGAGAGGAGACTAAAGAAAAAAAAAAAAAACCGATTAGGCACTGGGCACAGCTACGGTGTTGAAGGCCATAGCAAGCTTCAATCAACCAAGAGAAATTGTGGAAACGCGAAGCACAAAAAACATCGCAAATATTTAGCGCGTAGTTACAGCGCGCATGAAGTGAAAGAAAGGCATGAGGACGAAGAAAAAACACAACGCTATCGGAGCCGAATAAGGACTCGATCACAACCGAGGGTCGGCTCGGCTTGATGCGTGGCAAGACACAAGGCTAGGAATTAAGGATGAAGCCGGAATCGTGCTAAGAAAGTGGGAGAGAAGGGAACTTTCGGAGCGGCGGAAGTCCAGTAGTTGACTGGGGGAAGCGTAGACGTGGGGCCGTAAAAAACCAAGTAAGAGAGACTGCAGAGAGAAAGCCTCTTCGAGTAGGAACTGGTCTACGAGAATGGAAGGGGTATGGCCGAGAAGGGTCTCGACCGTGGAAAAAATCAAGTGTTGGGGAAAGCACGCAACGGGAAAAAAGTATTTTTGGACCAAGGCAACGAACAAAAGGAGTTCGACACGGAGCCGAGATCCATAGGGTATGAAAGAAGGAAGAAAAAAAAGAGATCAACCACAGCAACAGGGAGAAAGGAGAAAAGAGAAGATTTCTCAGTTCAATCTCGGGTAAGAACAATGATGAAGGCTAAGTCGAAGAACGAACGGACGTTTCAGGGGGGGTGACAACAAATACTTGGGGGTGGCTGTGGAATGTTAAGCTTGGAGCGGGAACATCCTCATAACTGCCGAAATGGACACACTTAAAACATACGCGTTGAAGGGGGATGAACGATGAGAAAAGGCTAAGGCAATGTTTGGTGCCAATTCTTCGTAAAGAACCAGTTAGCCAGTAACGACAACTTCGACAAAAGCACTCCGGAATTCGGCCAAAAGAAACCAACGAAAGGAGAAAGTAGTCAACCCTTAATACCAAAGGAAGAAAGCCTCGGGGGGAGACAGAATCAACGCCGATAGAAAGCGTGGTGCAGATCAATTACGCGAGAAGAGGGGGGATCTCGGAGCAAGGGAGGAGGTTCCAGGTCATGCGGAACGAAAATGGGAGAAAAATAGTAGTGTGTTGGGTGTCGGAATAAAAAGTCTCGGCGGGATGACGCTTCAAGAAGGGGAGACAGGGACGTACTCAATTGCCGGCATAAGGGGCTCTATGTGGGAAAAGGACGGCGAGGTCTGTGACGTATGTAACTCCACAAGGGAATTGAAATTGAGGGGAAAAGAACCGGGCGCTCTACCAGCCGCCTGTTCGGGGTGCCGCAAAGGGCCAGTGGAACGCGTGGCCGGGAGAAAGCATCAAGACAGTATATTTCTACCTAATTAGAAGGGACAGCCAAGAGGTAAACACGAACGTCTCTGCAATAGAAGTCACCGGCGGATACGTGCGAAAAAGACCAAGACAGGATTGAGGGAAACCCAAGTCCCGGGAGGCAATGGAAAGGGGAGGGTGTTACACATCAGGGGTAGGATTGAAGCCGGACATAGCTCAAATGCTGGAGGGCAAAGGAACTACCGAAAAGTGAAGTTGGGGGGCCCGGGCATAGCCTTGTGATGAACCGGTAGCTTTGTGGGCTGGGGGAAAGGAGGTGGGGGTCTGTCGACAACTCTCAATGTAACAAAGAGCCAGAGAACATCCGCGCCAAGATGGAGGGGTTCGATTTGCAGTGCGCCGGCTGTCGTAGGAAGGGGGAAAAAGAAAACTGAGCCGATGATAAGGGGATTGGGGGATGGATAAAAGCGGAAAATAAAGGAGGGGGGATCAGATCCGGAAAAAGGGATCATATCTTGTGGGGAATGCAAAAGGAACGTATTGCTCCTCGGATGGGCCGACACAGAGCCGCAGAAGGGAAGCACTCGAGAGAGGCAAAGCATGTTGGGACTGGAGGTCGAGGGCAATGAGAGGCAAAGTGTCCTTCTGGATGCGAGAAGAAACGTAACGCATATCAGAAAAATGGAATTGGAAGGGCAGCGATTCCGTGCATGATGCCTCTCTGTCGGGAAGTTATATAAGTGGCCTCCGAGGGTTCCTATAAGCGGCGAAAAACGATCCTAAAGGCATAAAAACAATCTCACGTCCCTGGGGGGGTTTAGCTAGAAAGGGCTTTGTCCAGGGTCATAGTGGTTGAGTGGGAAATCAAAGGATGTGCGAAAGGGGGCAGTTACATATTCAGCACTGTGGGACCGATCAACTGGCGTGTTCAACAGAGGGGCTATAAAAGATGCTAACAAGTCAATGGCAAAGATCGAATAATAGACGCGAAGCTGAAGGGAGACGAGGGCGGGTCTCGGCAGCTAATGGGCTGAGGGAAATTGACAAAACGAGGATGCCGAAAGTAGGGAATTCGAAAAAAAACCCTCAATGCCACTAAAACTGAAACGGTTCAAAGGAGATTACGAACAAAAAACAAAGATCTGAAATGATTTCCATTGTGGCCAATATTCAGGGATGATCCCTCCCTCCTTTTGGGGGAGAAGAGACTCGACGCAGGACATTGAGAAAAAAAGGGAGGCGGGATACTAACAGGACCGAAGATTCACAAGGAAACTGAGGGAAAGGTCACATAAAACCTTGATGTTTCTCGGGGACTCTGTGCACGAAGGGGTTTTCGGAAGACTCAGGGGGAGCTTCTGAAGAGAAGGGAAATATACACACTCAGGATGTGGCCTAGGCGGACCGATTGGAAGAAGTCTGACATAAACGGGCGGGCCAGAAAAGGTGGGACAGGGGGCTAGCGGATCCAAGAAGAAGGAGAAAGCAAGCTTGCTCAAGCCGGGGTGGGATGAGGGAATCTGCACACGTTGGAAAAGTGGCTTGGGCGCAGTGGGGGGCGGTTCTAGGACGTCTGGAATCACGGAAGAAAAAAAAATTGTACCTTAATGAAGGCCTAGGATCGGAGGAGGGTGCCCCAAAAGGTCACCTGAGATCCGCGCAGAGCGGGCGAAAAGAAAAAGGCGAAAGTCGGGTGTTATCCAGATCAGTAAGAAGTAGAAATCCCGAGCAGAACAAGGGGACAGAAAAGCTGGAGGAGAGAATCAGACAACTTCGTTGGGAAAAGGGGCTAAGACAGAGAGCTCTACAAAGTAAAAAAATCCCTGAGTAAGGAGAGAAATATCTGGTGTATACTGAAATTAGATAATACGTAAGAAGAGAAGGGAGAGCTTAATCGTCTAAGGCAGCGAGAGACCTAGAGGAAAGACTGCGGTCATTCATGTGAAACGAGGCAGGAATGGAGAGGAAGGAGTCTGCTGGGAAAATAAGGCGGTTAAATGAGGGCGGATAGTTCGGCGCTGAGAGGAAAAAAAAGGAGGGAATGGGTAGGGTTGCGCGTCGCTGGGCGGGGGAAGACGCTGCTTGGATCATTTACCAGGAAAAAATTGATGCTCTCGCGGAGAAGGGATCGAAGGGTCGGCTCACCCCGAAAAAAAGGGCCAACTTGACTGAAAGGATAGAGAGTTCGCGGGGATGGAGGTACGGCGCCCGCCATATGTAATTCCATAATGAAAAATTTCACAATAGGTCGTTGACAAAAGAGAACAATCTCCTTGTAAGGGCAGGAAAGGGACTAGGGGGCCGACCGAAAGTGGGAGCTGATATGACCTGGTCAAAACGAAAGAAAGGGGAACAATAGAAGGTCCCGGGCAGGCAAGGAGAGAAGCAATGTGCTTAGCCAAATGATAGAGCCTCTGCGCCATGGGCCTGCCGGGTAATCATCACAGGACGATTGGGGCAAGCGTACCTGAGGGGAGCAGAACGGTAAACGGATGAGGCGCAAATATAGGGAGGACTCAGGGAACTGGAATGTCGGAGATAGCCCCAAGCCTACGTATTAGGTAACTCGGAAAAAAAAGCAGAAATGTCCCATGGTTGGGAATGAGCTTCCCTAGTGGAGGAACTCTTAGGGTTTTTTAAATCGGGGGAGGACTTCCGATGACAACCAATGCACTGTCAGAAGATTTAAAATCCGACTCGCGGAGAATAGTCTTAAAAAAAGAAAGACTGGTTCTACAGTCCGGGGTCGTAACGTACTCTCACAGGATTGGATCGTCATGATTTTGCGTATTGTAAAATGACTGGCTCCGAAAGCGGGGAGGAGAGGGCAATAGAGGAAGGGATGCTGTCATCTCGCGGGGGGGGAAGGAGAGTATCGACGGAGGGGCCTCCCAGCCGCGACCTGTGGGGGGGAGACGCAAAACGATAAGCTTCAACGAAAAAACAAATGTGAACCCAAATGACTTTGGGCAGAAGTCTTTCCTAAAGTTGTGGCAGGGGGGGAGGAGCAATGTTAGAAAATACGAGAGGTGATGGGTGTTGGTGCCTCCAAATTCTGGGAACCGTGTGATGGAAAGGTGACGGGGGGGTAAGGAGGTGGGAGGGAGGGGGAGAGGGTGTTGATGTTCATGTGTGAAGGTCGAAGGTAAGAGGTGGGAGGACTTTAGAGGGAGGAGTAAAGAAGGGTGAAGGGAATAGAGAAAAATACAAGAAGGCACTTAGAAAGAGAGCCGATTTTCTAGGAGAATCAGTTCCATTTAAAAGTGTTGGTCGGGAAAGGTCAACAAGAAGGAAATCAAATTGAAGGGGGATGGTTCTGAGTATAAGCCATCCCGGGGCGGGGATGGGGGTAAAATTCGAAGACGCGACACTCAAGATTAGGCTTTTTCACGGAAAGTGTGGGAGCTTTTCAAAAAGCACAATCTGGTTTCTATCAGGAGGACCGAAAAAAGTGACCTTTTAAGAAGGAGAGAGTGGGGAACGGCGTGGGGGCTCAATCTTCCACCAGCCGAACAACGAAGGCGCAAGTGACGCGCGCCGGCCACTGAAAAGACCTCCAGACAAAAGCAAAACGAACAGAACACTTCAGAGTGATAAGCAGACCCCAGGGTTCGGGGGGGCAAATCACCCAAACCCCAAACGAGGGAGCGAGA
>Ga0179593_1361660_pt1 | contig 16262 bp, 15 predicted proteins | sample CZODoug2_1_08_16_FD_185931 | JGI IMG/M metagenome (GOLD analysis project Ga0179593, IMG submission 185931) | Vadose zone soil fungal communities from Angelo Coast Range Reserve, California, USA - CZODoug2_1_08_16fungal (PacBio error correction) | ecosystem: Environmental > Terrestrial > Soil >...
GTGGTGAATGCTAAGATAGAAATGGCACCTATGCGAAGAACCTTGACAATCTGTCATCACGCCCAAGATAGAACCTAAGTTAGTAATAGGGCATCAGGGGGCTTTTTCAAGCCAATCGAGAAAGCACACATTAGCAAGGGAAACCAGCGAACGTGGCGAAAAGGGGTCATTGTGGCCTCGCTAATGCACTGTTGCAGAGGGGATGGATAAGTAGATAACATTGGAGCAAAAAAGTAAAAAAACAATGTGGGGATTAACATGGCATTTCAATAATAAGAAGAAGCTCACAGTCTGGTCAGGAACAAGTGGTGAGTGAAAAAGCCTAGGTACGTTTAACATCGCTGTAACAGAATTGTAGCGCCATCCAAACAAGTTCAAAATTCAGGCCCAAAAGAACTGCTAACTGAAGAATGGAGAAGCCAGGTTGCGTAAAGCCTTAATACAGTGGCGGGAAAGAGTTACACATGTAAATAAGAAGCTGAAAAAAATTAAGCATTGTTGCGAAAGAAAGCCCAACCGTGAACGAGTGGTAAGCGGCGCAACTGGAAGGCAAAGGCTTGGGGAAAGTCAGGGCCCCCAAATCCAAAGAACTACCATGACTTTGTCAAGAGACACTGAAAAAAGTTCACTGGAACCAAATTGAAAACAACAGTTCCGCCCGAAAATTTGCCACGGGGGCCACCCAGGGGAAGGGAGAGCAACCTTGCTGTGGAAGGAAAGAAAAAGACTAGAGCCACCTGAGGGGAAATTGAAAGAGGCTTCAGTGAGGGAACTACCAATGGTTTGCGGATGCAGCAGTGCGCAACAAAACCGTCTGCACGGTAGTTACTGAAGGCGGTGGGGGCAGGAATGGGAAGAGTACGAAATCCCCTGGAATTCCAAACGGAACGGGACTATGGTGTTAAATCAAAGTTAAGAAGGGGGAGGGATGGGCAGTAAAGGGGAAAAGACAGGTAATTCTGAAAACTAAAAGGACGAATAGGGAAGTGGCGGAAACTACCTCCCACCCTCAAAAAAAAAAAAGAGGGGAGGTAAACTGCGAGAAAATAATACTCAAAGGCAAGTGAAGTAATTAATGAATGAAAGTGACCATGGAAGAGAACAAATATTTTTCCAAATAGGGGGGGCGTTGCCATAGGGAGAGCAGCAGGGATGGGAGTGACATCCTGGGTGGTTGGTGTGTCGAATGCACGTCAAAAAAAAAAACTGAATTCAGTGTTAGAGGAATTTCAAACCCTCAAAAACAGCAGGCAGAGCCACAAGGAAGGAGGGTAACATAAAAAGCTAACACAAAAGGAATTGGGTGCATTGTGCCCAAAACGAACACGTAATGTGTTTGCAATACCGTGACAGGTTAAATTGTTGGGGGAAAGGGGAAAGGGCAGGGGGCAGGGAGCAGGGGGTGGTGAGTGAAAAACTTGTGGGCTGGTGCGTGGAACCCATTGGGAGGAAAAATCGCAGTGAATAACCAAGGAGGGGTTCATAAAAATAGGACAACTGGTGGGCCATGCAGCCAGTGATCGTGTGTATAATTTAGATTTGTTCCAGAGGGCTGAAAAATCTCACCGTTGAGGGACGCACACGAGAAACGGGAAATCAATGGTCAAAGTTAAAATGGCACAGAAATGTGGGGTGAATTGGTTTGTAGGGGGGTGAGCTGACAGGGAAGCGCGTGAAGAAAAGACACTGCAGGATGCCTAAAATGTTAACAGGAATTTAACCAAAACAGGAACGAGCAACACAGTGTTGTTGGTGGAAGAGGGTCCCAAAAGCTCACCAACAGGAGTATGAACCGAGAAGAAGGGGGTCGGGACAGATCACAAACAACAACTTTTGTTGATAGTTACTGGGGGGGGACAGGAATGAAAACGGCGCCCCGACGGGCAAGATGCAAGTGCCATAAAAGACGGGACAAACGAGGGCTCAACACAAGGAAAACCAAAGCACAAATTGTGAAGGTAACTTCTTTAAAAAGGGACTTGTCAGAGGGTAGAAGTCAAAAGAGCAAAAGGGAAGTGTTGACCATCGATGGAACAATCTAGCATGAGAAGAAACATCTTCAACTGGACTGCATGGAAAGATGACAAAATCACCCGTTTTACGAAGAGGCATCATAGCTGGGTTAGCACCTGGGGTGCGCGCAAAGGCCCAAGCGCAAAACCCAAGGCTGCCCCCAACCCCCATAAAAAGGAAAAAAAGAGCCGCCCATGAAGAAAGCCCCAAAAAGTGGACACGGACTTGCAAAACCACAGCAGGTTCGGATTATCCAAATGAGGGGGGGGAGGTAAGAGAGAGTGGATGTTACCTCTTACATTTGCATATGCAGCCATTGGGTGAGGGAAAGGGGCCTATAAACAATTCAATTCGAGTGAACGGGGGAGTAAAAACCCCTACACACAACCATACCCAAAGCCACTGGGAAAAAGAGCATTAAGGCAAGCACAATGGGAAAAAGAGTTGACTGTAAAAGGGAAGGCTAATTGGCAACAGGTACATTTTCAGAATAGGGTCGCCTTGGAAGTTTACACGAGGGTGCCTTTTGGGGTCGGGGGTGTAAGGTACAGCCACTGGGGCCCCCACGGATGTTGGGGACCGGGGGACTATTTTACGGAATGGAGTTTGGACAACCTTTTCCGGCAGCATACCTGGATGGCATTACGATTTAAACTGAGCAATTTATTGTGAAGTTTGGCCATGAAAGGGATGGGCCTCCAGATCACAGCACATATGAATCGGCAAACGGTCAAAGAGTGTTTTGGCTGCTCGTCATCCTCGCACATATGTGGGAAGTCCTCCAAACACACCATGAATACTCGGCAGAACCTGGGTGGACTAGAAAAAAAGAAAAATGTTGCCAAGGCCTGTTTGCAGATCAAGGGACAGGGAGGGCCCAAGGGGCATTACCGTGGAACCAATCAAGTTCCATGGGTGACTGTGAGTATAGACACAGTAGTAGTATGCATGTCATGGTGGTAAATGGCACTTAACATTTAACGCTTGCAATTCAAGTGGGGGAAGAGTGAGGGAACATCGGGTTCCATCTTTTGAACGTTGCTTCTCTCCTAAAACAACAAAAGAACGACAACGGGAAGTGCGGATGTACAGGGGAAAGAATTAACAGCACCTTGTAGAAGGGCGAAGCTAAGGCCATAGGTGGGCTGCGGACACGGAAGGGGAAAGTAGTTGGGTGGGCTAGGTTGAACTGTTTGGCAGACCGCTACCAATATACGGGACAGCATGGGGGCTAAACGGACTTGCTTGACCAAACACTACAAAACCGCCAGCTGTTGATGCTAAGGAACTGAACGGCGACAGTACGTAACAACCAATGGGTGGTTGTAAGGTGCCTAAAATGTTAGAAATCCCAGGTCGGGTCGGAAAGGACACTAGCACAACACCTGGCATGGCAAGAGCCCACAAGGAACAATTTTAACCGGAAAGGAGGGGGGACGGGACTCGGGGGCAGTGAGAGATGGGAAAAAGAGAACTGCTCCTAGTAATAAATTACGGTTAAAATCAGGACCAGAGGAAGACAAGTTTCAAGGGAATTAGCATAGGGCTAGCTAGCCTTACTCGACGCCGAGCAAACACAACAAAGGAAGAGAGAAAAGGAAAAAAAGGTGAGAGAATATAGCACCGGAGTAAATTACCTTGACACGCTGGTCATGAGGCCAGGGAGATAACTCGAATTCACTGTTATCCGGCGTGATCAGAGAGGGGCAGGCACTCGAGGAAAGGCACAAACAATAGCAAGATCACACACCTTCAATGCCTAGTGGGTCAGTGGGGGGGGCTGCTAATGCACTGTTGGAAGAGGAGCTGCAAAGAAAGGATTAATCAAGTAGCAACCAAATTTTTTTATAGTAGCACTGGTAGTAACTAAGGTGAAGCAGCAGACACAGAGATGGGTTAAGGGGGGGTTTAGTGCTAAAAGGACAAGGGGGACGTTTAGCATAGGACTGGAAAAAATGTGTTCACGGCCGTACCACAACAAGGGAAAAAATGAGGCACAAAAAGAATGCAGCAACCTGAAGAAGGAAAAAAGTGGAAATTAGTCATAAGGTCCAGTGCGGGAAAGGAAGGGGGGTACACATGGTACATAAAGAGGAAAATTTGAAAAAAGCATTGTGCAGGGAATCAAAAGGGCAACGCAAAAAGGACTGGAAGTAATCGGCCAACTGGGAAGGAAGCGTTGAACAGATTCAAAAAAACAACCGACTGGAAAAATTTTGGGGAAATACGACAATGACAGACAACATTGCAAGGGAAAAAAGGTCACGTGCGGGGAAAAGATCTGCAACTTTGGGGAACTCCATGGGAGAGAAAAAAATGGCTTGGCACGGCATGGAAAGAGAGCCCCACTGAAAGAAGGCATTTTGCTTTGTGAGAACTCCATATGGTTTGGGAGAAGGGAAGGAATAGGGACATCAAACCACGGGGGCACACGTTGTGCCGAAGGAACTAGGCGGGGGCATCCAGAATGAAAAGAACCTTGGACAGGCCAACGGAACAAATGCTGTAATATGGTGGTATAGAAAGGGAATCCAGGTTAGAGGGCAGTAAAAGTGAAAGATTATGATAGTAAATGTACTGACGGGGACGGACAACAATCCCGCAACACCGAAGAAACGAAAACCAAAGGGTCAGGGAATGCAAGAAAAGAAAATACTGAAGGAATGGGGAAAAGGATTAAGTAAACAGTGACCAGGAAAAAATGGAGGTTCCCAATTTCTAAAAAACGCAGGACGTACAGCCGGGGGGGGAGGGTAAAAAACTGTTGGGGGGTGAGGGGGGGTTCAATAACCGGGCCCCGAACCAATTGGCATGGGTTTGTCACACCCCCTCACAGAGGAAGCACAACCAAGGGGAATGAGGAAGAAGAAGCGAAATATACAAAAGGCATAGTGTTTGTTCCCAAACAAAACTCCCCAAGCGGTTTTGAAAGGAAAGAAGGGCCTTTGGTGGGAGGGTGGGCCGAAGATCGGGGATTGGGGGGTTGGGGCACGCGGGGGGGGGCGGTCTGACCCATGGGGGAAACCCAGGAATTCTTATAACCGCGTGGAGTTGACAGTGATAAAAAGGTTGGGGGAGTGGAGCACCGGGGGCCAAGAACACTTTCGATGTGATCAGAACAGGAGAAGATCTTTGCAGATGGAACATTCTCCGGGGGATGGGGGAAAGGTCAACAAGAAGGCAGTCTACAGCAAAATTTTTTTTTTGGTTGGTTTTTTGGTTTTGGGGGGGGGAAAGTCAGTCACAATGTGTGATGTGGGGGGGGGTGTTGTCTGTGTTGTAGATGCCATGTGAGAAACGATTGATCCCCACCGAGGGGTGGCATGCATAAAAGGGGGGGGAACAGAAAAAGAGGGACCCAAATAACTCTCAAACAGTGGTGGGTTGGAAGGGGGATGGGCCCCAAATCTAAAAAAAAACGAGGGACGTATAGATTGAAAGCAGAGAACAAAAAAAAAACTTGGTTGCGAGGGTAAGGAAATCAGTGGTGACCCCTTGATGTGAATGACACAAGTCGTCAAAGGCGGAGAAGAAAGGACATGTCTAAAACCAAAAAAAAAACAACCACCACAAAAGGGGGAAGGGAGAAAAAAAGGGGGATTTAAAAGGGAAGATTTCGGGTAAAAGTTTTCCAAGCCTAAAAAGAATATTGGGATCCCTCTGAACCAATCGAGAGGAAAATCAACAAGAAAAAAAAACTAATTTCCATTGTCAAAATCCCACAAGGGGGAAAAGGGATGGGCAGACGTGGAGGGGGAAGCAATGGTACTAGTGAAATAAAATGGGGACAAAGGAGAACCCAAAGAGAAAAAAAAAACCACGCACACCCGGATCCCGACCTCCCTAAAAACCCAGACCACAAAAATGAAAAGGGCAATGAAGTTGGCAAAACTTAAAATTTTCGGGTTGCACAATTCCATAGGATGGTGAACGTAGAAAAGTTTATGGGAAAAAAGGAAAGGGGTGGGCAGTGCAGAAGGTTTTTGGGGGGAGGGGGTGGGCAGGTCCGAGCCCATATGGAATTTGGGAAGGGGAGGTGAAAAAAACCGACACACCAACCAGGAGGAACCCAGACACATACAGGATCTATAAAGTGAAGGGAAAAAAATGGGAGAAATAATTTTGAGGGGGCAAGCATGGTCATTTTTTCAAGAATGGAAAGGGGTAAGTATGTAGGGTGGGGGAATTTTTACTAAAAAGGGGGGTTCTTGGGGGGAGGGGAAAGGGGGGTTCCAGCCCCTTCCGTTACTGGAGTTACTGAGTGTTACTATTGTGCACAGGGTTAAAAAGAGGCCATAAAAGGGAGGAAGTAGGGAACAGAGAACAAGGGGGCAGTGTTTCAGGAAATTGATTGGTACGAGGAATAACTGGCCACGGCAACTCAGAATTCACCAATAATTTTGGACCAGAGGTGTGTGTGCGGAGGAGAGTCAGCATAGCAAAAAAGATGGAGTCATCCCCCCACACCATTACAGAGTTCAAGACCGGTGGCTCTATTTCCATTGCATGTACCAAACGGGGGGACACTCAATGAAAGGGGAGTGAACCACAGGGAACACGGACACAGTTGCGCAAACTGCACTGGGGGGGAGTCAACTGTTTGTCTTGGGGTCCAGTCTTCAAATAATACATTTTCCAAAAGGGTGGGGAAGTGGGGGGAAAGGGGACAGGGGGGAAAAGCTTAAGTAGTTGGGGATTTAGAGGCAGTCCATCGTGGGAAAGTTCGGGTTTTTCTTGCTCAAACAAAAAAAAGAATAACCCAACTGGTTCAGAAAGTGTCTTTAAGGGAATATCAACAAGCACCTTGGGATGACTGGCTTACTTGCGAGGGGTAGACAGAAAAGGAAAAAATTAAGAAAGTTTGGACCGAAAGGTGGAACAGGTGGTTGCGAGACGAAAGAGGGACAATACCCTTTGTTGGAGAAAGAATGTCTACAACTTTACCACTTGAAAGCAACTAAAGTGGAAAAGAACCATCCGGTGATGCGAGAAAAAGAAACCCAGAACTACAAGGCTAGCAACAAAGTGGGGGTACTTTGTGCCTCAAGGTTAATAGAATGGAGGGAAGATTAAGAACAACAGACATTAAGCATACCACGCCTTAGGCCACTTCAGTGTGGGAGGGAGAAGGGTGGGAGGAGCGAATGGCAAGGAAAAGGAGCTCATATAATAAGTTAGACGGGTCTATGGGAGAGGGAATTTGGTCAAGTTGAAAAGAGGTGCAAAAGAGAAGTAGAAGATTTAAACAGAGAAGAGAAAACAACACAAGGTGAGGAGAATAGAGCTGTTGAGTGCTGTAAGTAGAAAATAACTATAAAAGGAAAAAGGTCAAAAAGAGGATCAATCGGCCATGATACGAGAGGGGAAAAAAGCAAAGACTGAGGGGAACAAGCCAGATCTACTACACCACATGAGAAAGTCAAAAACAGCAAAAAAGCTAATGGGGCAGTGGGCTCTAGAATACGGTGAGTGCTAAATCGGGGTCAGAGGAAGTGGGGGGAACAAGTACAACAAGTTGGGGTGAGTGAGAAAAGTGGAGGAGAGAGTCCTTATCGCATCAAAGAAAAAAGAGGGAAGGTGCAAGTGGTTCGACTCAAAAAAAAAGGGAAATGTCGCCTATCTGGCCCCTTTGGGGGGGGTAGTCGAACCGGTCGCAGAAGTGTACAAAAGAAGGACCCAAAAGAGAAAAAGAAAAGACAATGAAAATTCAAGGCAGCACATCTTGGAGAACAAAGAGCAAGTGCGGGAGTGAGTAAAACTAAAGTTGGAGCATTGCATGAGAAAAAAAAAAAAAAAAACGATGAAAGGGGGTAAGATCTGCCAAGGGGGAAGGGGAGTCCGGGAAAAAAGAAAAATGGAAAATGTAGCTACTGGGGTTGGGGACAGAGCACATTAAAGGTAAACCAATTAGGCAGGGCACGGCAAACCTGGATAGAAAAAGTGGAACAGGAGAAGGGAGAGCAAATGGCTGGAGAGGCACGGGAAAAAAACAGGTCTTAAGGATGGGGGGACAGGGTGGTGGGTCGGGAGGACTAAGATGGATAGGATGCAAAAACTGAAAAAAAAAAAAAACACCAACTGAAAAAATAATTTACGAAGTGCTGTGGTCATCAAGTCAAAATCCCTTTAAACCACGGAACAGAAAAGGAGGGGGTTGGAAAAAGAAAAAGGGCATCCAGAGGAGTGGAAAAGGAGTTAGTAAGGAAAAAGGTAGAATAGGGAAGTGAACACACCTACCCCACACCAAAAACACAAGGGAACTGGCAAGATAAAAAATAACTGGGAAATGGGCAGTGGAAAAGTAATATGGCACATGTGAACTCATGAGAAAAAAAAAAATATTGTCCACGGAAATGAACCAAAAGAAGGGGGAAGGTTAGGTCCAAGAAGGGGGGGTGTAGGTGGGGGGGGACACCACTTTCCAACTCCTAAGGAAAAGGCTGGTGGCCGACAAAGAAAAAAAAGGGTCAGATCAGAGAAACCCAATGTAAATGGAACATAAAAGCAGTATGATACAATGTCAAAAGGATATTTTGCAGGTCCCAAACACAATTTTTGGTTGAAACACGTGACCGGTACAGTTGGGGATGGCAGGGAGGTGGGAGGGATCAAGGGAAAAGGGGGGGGCAGCTTGGGGATGTCTGTTACAAGGACAGCAAACATAAACGAAGTGGGAGAACCAATCAAGGTGTAATGCCTTTACAAAGGGGGGAGGTGACCAGGGGGAAATGCAGCAATACGGGTGATATATACTAGTGAAGTGAGTAAAATGACGAAGGTGGAGGTACGGGACACCCAACTAGACGAAGGTCAGAGGGGAAGTATTCACCACATTTGGATTTGGGTTTGGGATATCAATGTAATCGCTGAGCAAGAAGATTTAACAGTGATGCATCGTGGTTAGTAGTGAACCAACAGAACGGAGGAAAAAGTGGTTGGTGTGGGTGGATAAAAGAAAATGCGCTCTCAAACAGCAAAGTAGAGGAACTAGACGAGTTGAGGGGCAGAAAAAAACCCAAAAGGAGGGGGGGGAGGAGGGACTTGTGGAAAAAGACAATTGATGACATTCCAATTCGGTCAAGGCGAAAGTAAGTAAAAAAAGGCGCAATCAACAAAAGAAAACAAACCAAGGAAAAAATTGGAGGGGTAGGGGGGGTTGGGATTTCGTCTCGTTTTCGAAGCCAAACAGCCCAAGTCTCCCACATAAAAACCACACCCAAAAGACACAACAAAAAAAAAAAAAAAAAAAAAAAGATCGAAAGAGATCAAACAAGATAAAGGCTGAAGGGAAAACCAGTTGTCAAATAAACAAGGGTACGTATGGTCCAAAAGAAAGGTTCGAAAGGATAGAAAGGGTGGTGACCCTGGGAAAGGACAGAAACAGCAAAATAGAAAAAAAGAAGATCAAAAACACTGAAAAAAAAAAAAATGCAACATCCAAGCCAGAAGGGAACTGAAATGGAAAAAAAACCAACTGGGGTTAGGGGCACAATGGACAAAAAGATATGTTTTTGAATGGGGGGAAGCGTTTACTTTTAAACCACTTGTTGGACATTGGGAATGCAATGTGGGTTGGGTTGTGGGGGAAGGGGGGAAAAAAATACCCCGAATTCACTTTCGAGGTGAAGGGACCACACAAAAAAGAACCACAAAAAAAGGGAAAGTGACAAACAGCGATCTGAGGGACGATTAGTCCAACACCCCAGAAGGGGGAAATATGGGGGGGAGGGGCCCAGGGCACTTTTCAGGCGCTTATTGTTCAATGACAGTTCAAGGGGGAGGATCTTGGCATGTGTAAAAAATGGGTGGGGGTTTCGGAGGGTGGTAGGTACCAGCATTCAGGGAAGAAGTATGGACGATTATGACGAAAAGTTCTTTGCAAAATGTGGAACTGAAAGAATACCTGGATACCATCTCTTAAAACCCAGGAGGGTGGGGGACTGGGGGGGGGAAGTGAAGGGAGGGGGAAGCTGCAGAGGAAAAGCAATAACATAAAAATTGCTTCACACTTTGGTGTCCATAGGGGGTGTGCGATTGCGCATCTCACTAGCATAGTATGGCGCCCCACAAAAAAAAAAAAGGGCCTACCGTGAAGGACCTTTTGATATATTTCAAGGGGACATTAGCCAAGAAACTGGGTGTCGCCCTGCCAGGGCCCAAGGGGAAGAAAGGGGGTTGCGAAGAAAAGGCATTTGGAAAGGAACTGGAACTGGGAGAATGGACAAAAGTAAGTTGAGGCATTGGTCGGTGGTTACTGGGGGGAAAAGGGACAGGGAAAATGAGGAAAAGTGGGGAATATTTATTACAGATTTGGCCCATACGTGGGCGTGCACGGGAAGCAAACTACTCCTGCACAGGCAAAAACGTGAAGGAGGCGTGAATTTACTGGTGGGAAGAACATTTAAAAGAAGGGTGGGGAGACTGAGTAATGCAAATGTGAAAACCTGAAAAGGGAACAGGTGAGCAATATTGGAATGAAAAGGTGAAATCTCAGGGGGAAAAAACTACAATCTAAGGGGGGACGAGAGGAGATTAAAGAAGGAGGGAATACAACTTGTGAACCTGCCAATCTCGGATGCAAAACATGACAGCGTTACTAGACAAGGAAAAACCCAAATTTGGTTACGGGGCAGACAATTAAAAGAAAAGAAGGACAGATCGATTGCGGGGGGGGGCAAGGGGGGGAGTCTCTGGGTATTTAGCCTAGTCGACACAAGTAACCGCATCCAGGTGCAGGGGGGGCGGTGGGACTTGCGGAGGGGGGGTGTTCTGTCGATCAGTGGGAAGACAGATTCTACTCCGACGAAGGAAGGCAAGTGGAAATGAAAAAGAGAGAACCAGGCAAAAGAAACATGGTTCCAAAAAATTAGCGCCTAACAAAACAGGAGAAAGGGAAGCAGTGAATGATGATATTAGAAGGGGAAAGACTAGAGAAGTGACAATAAGGGGCATCAGCAGGAATAGAACCAAAAAATTAAGCATTGTCAAAAAAACATATAGAAAAAGAAAACATGAGAAAAGCTAAAAAAAAAAAAAATCAAGGCAGAGTGGGAGGTGGGAAAATCTAAGGCAAGGGTGCAGAGGGCTAAGCAAGGCAGGACAGAAAATAACCAAATTTGTGAGTAGTAATGGTAGAAACCTGTCGATATCACCGAGATGAAAGGGAGGAAAAACAAGGTTAGTGAGAAAAGTTGAAAAGGGGAGAAAAGACTATGCCTGTCCCCAAAGGTAACAGAAGGTGGGGAGGGAAAGCTAAACTTCAGACCAAAGGAAAATAAGTCAAAAAGGCTAAAAAAGAAAAGCAGCATCAAACAAGAGGGAAGAAAAGCAGAGAACTGAGCCGGTGCGGGATAATTACAAATAAAGAAGACGCTGACAGTCAGTACAAAGAGAGAAAGGGGAACAAGACAAACGAGGGAAGGGGAAAGATTCAAAGGGGGACAAGGCGGGGGGGAAAAGGCATTTGTCCAACAAAAGAAAAAAAATTGGAATGTACAAGGAATTTGGAAAAAAATAAATGAATAGAAAAAGACAGGACAGGAAATGACTGATGCATAATGGGGGTGAAGACATGAAATGGAATATCAACATAGGGAAAACTGAAGAAGAATAGCCACCAAGTCTGTAAAAGCTAAGGGCTGGATGAGAGACCATTTTTTGGCTGGAATGAAGGACATCACACAAAGCGACTGAACAAAGGAACGAGTCACTTAGCGTTTGCATATTGACAGGAACTTTAACAAAAAAGCCAAATGACAGCAGGACTAAGATTGTTGTAAATAGCCGGGACCAGAAAGTGATACCACGGGTAAAAGAACATAGTGAAATAAAGGGGAAAAAGAAAGGACAAAAAAGAAAAGGAGTGGCTGGGACACTGACACAAAACATAAGAAGAAACCAGAACCCAAAGGAGTAAAGTCCGAGAATAATGGAAAAAAATTCCATGTGGGGAGGAGGGGATTATGAGTGACCAGGGGAAAAAAAAATATTTCACAAACATCTGGGTGCGGTTCCTTATGGACAAACAGTGAATCCAGGAGGGGGACAAGACTGGGGGGGGGGGTGGGGGGGGGGGGAAATCCCACTTTCAAAACCCTAAAAAGATTCAGGGTTATAAGCAAGGGGAAAAAAAAACAAAAAAAACATTGCAAAAACCACCAAGGGAAAGTAAAGAAAATATACAAAAAGGTATGTGCCGGGGGCAAAAAAAAAACGAAGGTGGGGAAGGAACGGGAATGGTTACTTGGGGTGGATGGCAAAGTTGCAGGGGGGAAGGATGTTGGTGGTTTGGGGGCAACCGTGGGTGGGGTTGGTACCAACATTGGTGAGGCAAAAGAATCCGGAAACAGGCGAGGAGTGTAAAACAAGCGGCAAATTGGGGAATTTAAATGGGGAAAGGAAAACAGCCATGTAGCAGGTGAATCAGGAAAAAAGGGATGTTCAGAGGGGGAGAAAAGGAATCTCGATCTCATTGAGAGGACCTTGCACACGAACGAAAAAAAAATGGTCCACGGGGCCGCGGAACAGTTGTTCCGGGTTTGGTTTTTTGGTTGGGGAAAAGAGAGCATGAAGAGGGAGAAACGACATCTGGAACGAGGGTAATTCACAGGGGAGGGAAATATTGATAAACATACTCAAAAGTGGGGGTTGGTGAAAAGAAATCAGATCTAACACCCAACGGAGGGGAGAGGAGAATGTCTGGTATCTCAAAACCAAGTTTTTCTAAAAACGGGGGGGGAAAAGAAAATAAGTTAACAATTGGGAGAACATTCAACTCGGGGGCAAAAATGGAACGCAAGGCGGTAAAGGCACTCAAACAAACAACCGCAAAATGTGAAGGGTGAAATTTAAATTACGTCAACGACAGCAATATAAAAATGGGGGGGGGGGGGGAGGATCATGGTTCCAACCAAAAACTCGGTCAAGCTATCAGTAAAAGGAAGAAAACTCAAAGGGGGCTGAACACCAGGTAAAAAAGAAAGAAGGTGGGGGAAGAAGGAGACAATCCGATGGGTGTTAACATAGAGCCACTGGGTGGGGGTCCTCAATAAATGTGGACAAAAAAAAAAAAACAAAACAAAGAGGGACAACCCCCCCAATCCACACACCCTGAAAAAAAACGCCCACAAATAACCCACAAACAACTCACGGACTTGGAACAAAAAAAGGAGGGGGGTATTGGTGCGGGGGAACAGGCAAAATAGGATTTTGGGCACATTGGCTTGGGGTTCAAGAAAAAATGGCACAAGGGGGGGAAGCGCAAAGGTTTTTTGTGGTGGAGGGGGGAAAAAACCCAAATTCAGGAGGGGCAGGGGATGGAAAAAAAATCAGACCCAACAAGACCTCAAAAGAAAGGGACTGCGCATTAGGAGAAGCCCCAAGGGTAAAAGAGAGTGTTTTCGTTGGGGGGAAGCCCCAGTTCATTATTAATGACTGTGGCGAACAAGAACTTTTCAAAAATTTAGGGTTATGGGCTTGAGCAAACCCGGGGGGGGGAGGGGGGGGGGTGGTTACGATGGGGATAAGGGTCCAAAAAAAAGGCAAAGATTGTATGAAAACCATTTAACATGAGGGAAGAAAAAGGGAGGGGGCACAAGGGGGTAACTGCCATCAGACCGGGGAACTGAAAAGGTTAAAAAATAGACAGGGTAGGTCGAAAGGGGGGAGTGTAAATCGTACAGGAGAGGCACTGATAGCACACTTGTGGAAAAAAAAGGGGGGGGGATGCTTGAAAAGAGGCATCCTCGCAAACAGATATCATACCAACGCCACACCATGAGAGTCTGTAAGACTTGGTGTCTGGGCAAGGGGAAGGAGGCCCTGTTGCAAAAAAAGACTCGCAATGAACATGAGGGACCACGTTGAAGGCAGGTTTGTAATGAATTCATGAGGTTCCAGTGAAAGGGGGGGGATGTGCCGTAGATTGGAATGAAGGGAGTCTGACGTGACCATTTGGTAATGGGGGGGAAAGCCATCAAAGCTTCTTAAGAGGTATGATGGTTGAAAGCGTGGGTCGGGACTGTCACGGGGCTCTCCGACACAAGGGAAGTACGGTGAAAAGTCTTAGGTACATTAAGCAAGGTAAACAGAGAATGTGTAGGAAATGGGATAAAAAAAAAGGATTTATGAGTGCTGGCAGAAACCGTCAATGAGCAAGAGGTTTTTTTGGTGAGGGGAATTGTGGAAAAAGACACCGGAGGGGAAATGGGGGGAAGAAGCTACATGACTATGCGTTGGCTCACTGTGAAAAAAAAAATGTGGATGGTCTGACATGACGCTTACAAACGAAAATGTGGGTGGTACTGTGTCCCGGGTGCCTTTCGGCACATTCACGACTGAAAACATTAAAAGAAGGAAAAAAGACCAATGTAGCAACTTTAAGTAGGTGTGATAAAGTGCATTCTAGATCTGGCTTGAACGAGCTCGTAATTTAAGAAGGACGAACAAAACTCTTGGACTAGATGTCAAAAAAAAGGTGGAGCAGAAGGGGCCAGATATATAGAAGCATTGCCACCTAAAAAAAAGAAAAACAACAACTGAGGAAAAGAGGTGGAAAAGGGGAGAGATATAGAGCATAAGACACATGTGACGAGAAAAAAGAGACAATGGAGAGTAACAGATTAATTTATTGAAATGAAAAGGGGGGTCAAGCCCATTCGATAATGCAAAACAGGCATCAAGTCAAACAACCGATGGCTAGTCAATTGAAGAAAGAAATGAAGTGAAATGGAGAAAGGATATTAACAGGGGTTAGGGCAAAAAGTAACAACGGGGGAGGACGTGGAGTAAAATAAAGGGAAAAACGCTAACCGCAGTGACAAAGGGTGAGGGCCAGCAAACTTGGGAAAAGTCAAATGAACAAGGGGAAAGAAAAGGGGGGTAGGGCTCTTCCTTCGTAAATTAAAAGAACCAAAAACTAAAAATGATCAATAAACAAAATCTTAAAACAAGCAGGAAACATAAGGGGGAGACTGAAGGGGAAAGGAAGAGACGCTGAAAAGGTGTAATTGGAAGTTGTGCGCAAAAAGCAAAAAAAACGATGGGGAATAAACGGGACCAAAGGAGTGCACCAGCAGTGGAAATGTAATACTAACTGAGGGGGAAAGACGGGGAAAAAGAAAAATGGACTGGAAAGGAAGGGGGGCAGTTTCGCAACCCGAACGGGGTGGAAAAGGAAATTGGGACCAAATGGGATCTTGAACGAATGGAAAATAAAGGGAAAAAAAGGGGGATGGAAAAGGCTTCATGGGGTGGTTCTGGAATTTTTGAGTTAGCAATGGAAAAAAAAAACCATTTCAAAATGTGACGAATTAAGGGAAAGAAGGAGGGGACAGAGGAGGAGTCAAAGGGCCCTGGAAAAGCCAGACAAACCATCGGGCATTGTTAAAGTACAAGGACATGAACAGGAAAGGAAAAGGGAAAAACTTAGGACCAAGAATAGTACATAAAGTAAATAGAAGTGGGCGGTCCCGGCAAACTAAAAAAAAAAGCGCCAAAAAGAAAAAAGGGGGGAGAAAAAAAAGGAAGAGAAAATAAAGTGGGGGGGTGAAAGGTTAATTTAATTAAATTAAAACCAGGGAAAGGGGAAACATAGCCCATCGGGCGGGACCTACAGGGAAGAAAAGGGAAAAAGAGGGTGGAGTGGGTGTTTCATACCCGGACCCAGCCGAATGAAGGTCGGGTTGGGCCAGGAAAAAAAAAAAAAACAAGGGCAATATAGGAAAAGAAGGATAGTGTAAATAAAAAGATAACACACGTACTATTTTCCGGGGAAAAAACAATGAAACAAAACAAAGGGGGAATTAAGCCGTTGACTTGGGTGGGATGAAAAAAAGAGGGGGGCAGTGATCAAAGGGGTAGTGTTCAAACTTGGGGTATTTGAACCAGTGGGGGGAGGGAAACACAGGACACAAAAGATTGAGAACCAGATTCCTGATTAAGCCTTAGTACAAGGGGGGAAAGTTGACGACTGGTGATAAAACCAATTGGGAGGATAAGAAGGGAGGAGCGGGGTGGAAGAGGGATGAAAAATATCGTCAAGTGTGAATGGGCTTTCGACCAAAGGACATGGCAAGAAAAATGAAGGGGAAATGAACCATTGGGGGAATGGGGGGGGGTTTTTTCGTGGGTGGGGGGGAGAAAGAGCATGTAAAGACTTGAAAAAAACATAGGAAAAGAGGGGGGGCACAATTGTAAAATGAGAGAAAAAACCCACAGGACATCATCAAAATTGTTGTGAGTGGGGCACC
>Ga0179593_1400353_pt1 | contig 16262 bp, 21 predicted proteins | sample CZODoug2_1_08_16_FD_185931 | JGI IMG/M metagenome (GOLD analysis project Ga0179593, IMG submission 185931) | Vadose zone soil fungal communities from Angelo Coast Range Reserve, California, USA - CZODoug2_1_08_16fungal (PacBio error correction) | ecosystem: Environmental > Terrestrial > Soil >...
GGGACAGTGTGAAAAACCGCAAGGGGTCAGTGTCAAACCGGAAAAGATGATGGGAAAAAGCAGTAAAAGACACGGCAAAATGGAAGTCAGGAAGACTAAAGAAGATATACGGGGGAGCTGAAAGCAAATCGAGGAGGCAAGGAGGTTTCATCTTCTGCTAGAAAGAGGAAATACGACCTGGACGACCAAGGCAAGAGGGGCTGTAAACAACCTACAAAACCGTACAATGACCAGAGAAAAAGGAAGGAGGACTCAGATCACAAAGGAAAAATAGAGAAGGTTGGGGAAAGGCAAAAGGGAACATGGCCTGGAAAAGAAATCAAAAGTTTCATGAATACGGGAAAACGGGGCTGGACTATACTCCCTACTGTACGCCGACGACTGCAGGGGAACGACCCACCTATTGGAGGTACAGGAAATGGCCTGTGAGGGACGAAGGCCAAAGAAAGAACTAACTCGTAAAAAGGTTCAGCGATCAGCCAATGCTGTGGAAAGGACAGACACGGAAAGGCCGCGGAACGAAAGTAAGGGGGAAGCTGGCATACCAGATCCCGAAAAGGGTGGGGTTGGAAGAGGAGAGCAGGGTTCCGTAACTCTAACTGAAAGCCAAGGTCGAAATCAAATTATAAAGGGATGAAAAAAAAAATGCCGGCAAGGGGGCTGAGGAAGAATGATTACCAGGCCCTCCACAAAAAAAAGAAAGGGAGGAAGTGAGCAGGGGACACCAAGGGGAAGGGCAGAAGAAGAAACAACCAAGACCTTTACAGAGGGGCAAATAAAACTAAGTGTTCGCGGTCGGACACACAGGATCGATGAAATGGGAACTCGTTCTGCGAAAAAGGAGGAACCCACAATTGGAAACTACGAAATGGGGAAACAAGGTCGAAAAGCCCTGACTGCAGTAATTTCCAGTTCAAACATAAAACGGTCCTGAGTACGCGTGCCCAGGGTAAATACAGAATCATCGCAGAAAACCAAGGCTGGTAAAAGTCAAAACCAAAGGACGACGGAGGTCTGGACGCCGATCCTGGGGGGAAAGGGGAAGAGGCGGGGTGCCAGTCCTGCAAAGAACGCAAGGGGGGGTCTAAGATGGCTCTGAGCACATAGTCAAAGAACCTCTTCGACCAGCTGTTTTCGAACTGTGGGGAAACGAGGGGGAATGGAAGGGGACCATACTTTGCCGCCAGGGGGGGTTTTTCTCAAAAAAAAAAACGGGAATATTCATGTGAAAGGGGGACAAAGTCCGGGTATGGCCGGGCCCTGAGCAGGGATCGATGGGAAGAAGGGGGGTGGGGGGGTAAATAACCTATTTGAGGCTTAGGGCGGAAGAAAGTAAGAGTGGGCTGTATGGTGACCAACGCACAAAACCACACAACAGTTAGTGAACTCGAGTCAACACGAGGGCCAGAAGAGGTTTCGCGTGGGGCACACAAAAAAATAAAAGGCCACGACGGCAAACGCGGGACGTAAACCCAAACGGTCTAGGGGGTCAAATCTGAAAAAGGAGAGGGCGGGGAACGGCCCTTAATGTTCTCCTCCGGCAGCGGGGGGCAACCCTCATGAATAGATCAACGGGCCGCAGCGAACTAGAAGTTGGGGGGGGACAACCACAACCAAAAGTCGGCGGCAAAGGTGTCTGCCCCAGTCATAAGACCTTTGAATGAAAAGGGGGAGGGGGGCTTTCAGACCAGAACCTAGAATGCCAAAAAGACAACTTCAAAGACAGTGCGGCATCAGGGAACCAATGGAATAGAAAACAGGTGGTGGAACCCAGCAATCGTGGATGAGACTAGACTTGAAAAGGTTGGGAAAGATTGTGCAGACACCTTTGTTAAAACTGTCAGAAGGGGGCAGAGACGGCGGTCGACCGGGTACTCAAAGGGCCGCCGAGGTAATAACGACAGGGAAGGGGAACACGATGGAACTGAAATCGGGCTCCCCGACTTCCATGGGGACCTGGCTCGAATAAGGAGAAAAACGGTTGGGAAGGGGAACTACAGCAAAATGGGTGAAACAAAAGGTGAACTAAAGGGCACGCCGAAAAGACGTGGCACAGGCATGTCAAAAGAAAAGAGTGGAGACAGTCGCCCGGCACAGCAGGAGCAGGAAGGAACTTGGTGGAGTCAAACCGTTCAAAAGGGGGCCTCCAAGAATAGGGGGCTGCTCGGAGGAAACAGATACGAATCACCAGTACGAACTACAGTGACATCGGAAGAAAAAAGTTTACATGGGAGAAAATGAAGTGAAAAAAGGCAGTATCGTCAAGGGGGGGAAAAGAACGCAAGGCTTGGGTGCGCAGCAAAGGAAGGGAAGAAGCACTGATCAAAAAGAATCAAACGGTAGCCAGTGGGGGGAGGGGGGGTTCAACGAGGCCATCACCAAACAAAAAAGAAGAGGGTTTTCAAACCGTAACCGCGCGGGGGCGCAACTAGACGATGCAGGCTATGCAGGATCCGAAATGGGGCAAGTATCCGACGGGGGAAAGAAGGGGGGGGGGGAAGCCGTCAGTCGCAACAGCGAATAATGGGGAAAGGCTCTATTTGAAAAGGGAGGGGCTGAAATGCCGAAAAAGACGATATACCGCTCCAAGGAGAGTCCAAACGAGAGAGTACTCGAAGATGCGGTTTATTAACGGGGGAAAAAAAGGCACCAAAAAGGAAAAAGCAAAAATAAAGGGGGGGTGGTGGTCAAGGAGGGGAAAAAGAAGGCCCCGCTCGCAGGGAGAATGGGGGCAAACGCGGCCCAGACCGTTGAAGAAGACCAACGTGGAACATACATCCCTGCAAAGGGGTGTAATGTGACAAGGAAAAAAAAAAAAAAAAATCTTGAATCCGGGGGGGGTTGAAAAAAAACTACTTCAACACAGGCGGTGGGGAGAAATGGCCAAAACAAAGAGTGGAATGCAGGATTTCAAGCAGGTTTAGGGGGGAGCGAGAACGTCCGTGGGCAGAAAGCGGGATCGACAACCGGTCCAACGAACACCGGAACGTCGCCAAAGGAATAACACACGGAGTGAGCCCAAAACCAGGTTACTCGACAATCTCGGTTTTTTGGGTGCAATAACGGAGGTACCCGCTATCAGAAAGTGGCGGAAAACGACGGATACCGATAACCCGTGATACCCGTTCACCAGTAGATAAGAGGGGAAAACAAGAATCGAAAGGAGGAGTTCACAACATCAAAAGTACAACAAACCTGCGCCACACGTGTACATATAATCGAAAACGGCGGCGACGTGTTGGGAAAAATCAAGAAAGAAACCGTCCAGGATAAACGAAAAAACAGAAAAAGAACCGTTCGAGTCGAACCCTTCTCAGGATACCGAGCTGCTGTTACAAACGGAGGAAAGGAGGACCCGCCGCCTAAAAGACATGAGGCCCGAAGCTGCTGGGCATAAGGGTCATCAGATGGCAACAAAAATGAAGAAGATCCAGGTCAAAAGAAAAAAGGGTCGCCATCCAAAAGAAAAAGCCAGGTCGGAAAGCTGGGGGGGGTACATATCAACAAAGGGAAATAAATCGGTCGGAACGGTGAATAGAGGGAGGGGAGTTTCATTGGGGGACAGGATTAAGGTGCCGCCGTGGAAACGGAGAAATGTCTGCCCGACACCCTTTTGTGGGGAAAACAAGTTTTCGCTCAAAGATTAGGGGAGGGGTGTTCAGCCGTGGGGGAAGGACGACATCAAAAAGGGCCGAACTCTGAAAGGGTGGTGAAGAAGGGGGGGGGCGGGGGGGAACGGGACAAGGAAACCGAGAAAAAAACCGGGATCCACAACCCCCGACAAAGCGCGTTCCTTGGTCTTGAAATTCCCCCAAAAAGAGGGGGGGTGCTCACGGATTGTATCAATAAAAAAGGGGCCGGCGCCGGGTTCCAGGGAAAAGAGCACGCCGCCTCAGAAGCCGTTCAGCACACAAGGGAAGAAAACTGCAAAAAAAAGGAATCAAAGCCAATAAAGACGGGCCGGGGGGACACTACCAACACCCAGGGGGGGGGGCTCACGCCCAGGATCACGGAATCACTAAAGGACACAAACTTTTCCGAAACCCCAAATTTGCAAGGCATCAGACCTGGGGGGGCACGGAACCTGGATTTGGGCCATCTTTCCAGTCACGAAGAGGGGGGACCATCCTCCCAAAATCCGGGAGCTATAAAAACCGATCCTGGGGGAACAACACCCAGCATCAAAAAGGGTGGACGGTCAGGGCGGTGAACGGGTGAACACGAGAATCCAATCAAATTGACGAGTACTAACGAGACTTGTAAGGTGCGGAAAAAAAAAAAAACGCGAAAGGTTTTCGTGCAGAGTCTTGTCCAAAAAAAACAAGCTCAAAGACCCGAAGCCGAAAGCGCTGACCAGAAAAAAATTACAGGCCAAGTTCATTGGTGCAAAAAAAAATTCGCCCCCACTCCACCAAAATCCAACCGGACGTTGTGAACACAGAGGGCGCTGATCCAGTGCAAAATAGCAACGGGTGGGGACCGAAAAAAAAAAAAGGGCTGGGACGGTCCGGCACGGAACGGGGGTTGGGCCACCTCACGCCCACGCAAACAGGGGAGGTGACGCGGGGGGGGCTAGGCGAAAAAACATCATCAAAGGGATAAGCCAAAAAAAAGGGGGGATGACTTTGGGGGGGAAACAGGGAAACGATGCCCTAAAGGAACATAAGAAAAGAAGCACCAGGGATATCAGATAAACAAGACAAGGGCACGGAGCACACCATGTTAAGGATATCGTTTGACTGGGTCAATGAAAGGGGTGGGGGAGTTGTCTTGGCACCCTCGTAGAGTTGGAGGAGGAAAAAATATGTAACACCAGTACCGGACAAAGTCGGAGCAGCAACTTGAGACAACCTAAGGGGAAAAAAAGGAGATTAGACGCCACAGAATACGGAAAAACAGGGGGGGGGGGAAAATTTCAGGGAAGCAAACGAGATCAGGACTGCTGTGGTCCAGTGGTTAGTCCCCACACAGCGGAAGGGACCTGGTTCTGAAAGGTTTATTTCAAGAAGTTGTGAGTGGAGTAAAGAACCGCAAAAAGAGGGCAAAAAAAAACCGCCGTAAGAAAAGGTACAGAATAGGAAAAAGACTATTAAACCGAGAACTGGAAACCGGGGATAGAGAAATCGGCGGCCCCTTCCAAAAAAGAAAACGCAGGTACGAGAGAAAAGAATGAAACTTTAAAGGTCATGTAACAGTTGGGAAAGAAAAAAAAAACCCTCTGAAAATCCAGTCTAGAAGTCTAAGTACTACATAAAGGGAAAGCCTTTTTGGGGGGAACAACCACCAGCACAACGAAGAGTTTCTGCCAGAAAGGCCAGTTCCAGGTCTGTGGGGTTGGTGGTAGTCCAACAAGAACGAGGGTGGGGGTCGGGGAAAAAAAACATACAAAGTATTTAAATACATGTAGGTTAAGGTGGGGAGAATGAATGAATCAACAGGGCACAAAAGGGAACACAGGCGAATTAACACTCGAGGCAAACCAGGATCCACCGAAAAAAAAATTGGGGGGGGAAAAATTCGTACATGACAAAGGGAATAGGAACCAGCAGACTGGGAGACTTAAATGACCAGAACCCGAAACGACTATTGTGGGGGGGAAACTTCGTTTGTGGGCCAAAAGGAAGACGGGAGGGGCAGTAGGAGGTGGTTCAACAACGAACAAATGTTCGACATCTTATTGGGAAAATAGCTCCGAGATGGCTTGCGAAGGGTTTAAACAAAGAAAAAAAAAAACAAAAAGGAGGAAAGCTAAAGGACCCGAATCAACCACAGGATGGTCTGGGTAGGCACCTAGGAAAAACAAAAATGAAGGCGAGAGAGAAAAACCAGGCAACAGAGACAGAACTATAATTGTCAGGGGGGACAGAAAAGAAGACGTGGTTGGTTCTAACACTCTTAAGACGAAGGAGGGGCCATCCGGAAAACAAGGAAGTGGACAAAAGAGAAGCCAGGAAAAGGGGACACGAGAATTTAAGGGGGGGGGGAAATTATGTAGACACATCAGAAGGTGAAAACAAAAAGCCAGGTATTGGGGAAAAGACGAGAAAGAAGAGAGAACCAAAAAGGCCAGTAAATACTGCCTCTGTGCCAGAAAGGAGAAAAGACCTGCCATGGTTACTGTTGAAAAAAAGCCAAGCACCGGCGTATGCTGAATGCCAGGAAAAAACGAGAACCCAAAGACACCATCAGACCGGACGTGATGACCGCCTTGGAAGGCAAAAACCGGCGAAAAAGTGAACTTATAATAGACGAAGGGGGAAAGCACCAGGCACGAAAATAAATGATCAAGTGACTTTGAAACAAAGAGCAGGGAAGGCCGTTGCTTGTCGGCTAAAGAGGGGGGGGGGGTTCGAGGCGCACATGCGGGAAGGGCAAAAGGTGAATGGCTACGATACGATTGTTGTAGTGGGGGGGGGGGGGGGATGGAAAGGCAAATTCCTATTGCAAGGAAACTGTAAAGGGGGACAAAAGGATTTTCAAGAAAAAGGTTACACAGGAGGGGTAATGGGGTATTGAACCCTTCCCCTCTGTGGGGTCATTCTGGGGAAAAAAGGAAAAGTCACCATAAGTGAAGAAGGAAGCAGGAAAAATGCACGGTAGGGAGACAAGTCTACGCAAAGGGGGGAGGTAAAAAATTCGCTGGGGGAGGTTGGCCTCTGAACACAGGAAGCACATGGCGGGAGCAGTGTCGCGCTGGCAGGGGCAGCACAGAAGACAACTTTAAAAGCCTCCCAACGGGGAGCAAAAGAGTGATAATAACGTCCAGTGACAAAGGGGGGGGGAGCCCTCGGACAACTGGGCCAAGGGAAAGGGGGGAAAAACGTGGAATAAGTGAAAGTGAAAAGGCGTTCCATTTCAGTGTTGCACACCCACGCCGAGGATAGGGGAAGGGGAAAAAGAAAAAGCTGGACTCGGAGAAAGAGCAGATGTTTCCCCTGGGGTAGGGGTGCCAAGGGCCCAAAGAATGCAAGGGGAGAAGTCAAAGGCGGGACTGAAGTGAACATACGAACCTAATCTCACCAGAAAGGGAATCAAGGAAAATGTGTCGTGAATTAAGACACCAAGTTTGATAGGGTTCGGGTCCAGAGAGCATTTCCTTGAAGAAAGGGAAAAAGGGATAATTGAAAAGCCGTTGAGGGCCTAACGTGAAGGAGACCATGGCAAAAGACAGAGGGACCAGTGGGAAAGGGGGGGGGGTCAATAAAATCTGACAAGGAAGAAGGAAGGGTGAGAAAAGGAGAGGGAAAAAGAAAAACTAACATGGAAAAAAACAAAAAATAAGTGAGAAGAAAAGAGCAGGGGATGTAGAAAGCGGCAAGTGGCGAGAGAAACTCGAAAAAAGGGACCGAAAAAACTGTCTGTACATGGCCACGGGAAAAAATCAAACATAAGGAAAAAGAAGACCCGAAACTGCGAAAGCGATTAGGGGAGCATACTACAGCAACAAAAGGAACTGAGGTGGCCGTGACGTGGGAATTTACACGACTTGTGCTAAAAGGCCAAATTCAGCTTCTGGACCACTGGGGACCAAAAGACCCAAGATAGGGGGGTGGACAAACATTCCCTTGGCAGAGGAAACTGAAAAAGGAAAAGGCGACGTGGGTCAGCAATAAGGCCTGAATGGAAACAATCAGTCCAAATTACAAAGAAAAAGGCTAGGGCCGGCATGGAAAGAGGCTAAAAAGGGGGAAAAAGATGAGGCCGAACAAAAAGGCGTGGCGTACAAAACATACCGGTCGGCTTCGATGCCGGAAACGGAAATTAACAGAAATACAAGGAAGGATTGTGCCGGGGGAAACGGGAAAAAGTAAAACGAGCGGGGGTCAAAACGCATGGGAAAGAAGACTGCAAAAAGAAAAAACAGGGTTTACGGGGGAAAAAAAAGGGTGACTTGAAAGGGTGTGACCGTCAGAAAAATGAAAAACGAAAAAGAAAGGGGAAGGTCAATAAATAAAGGAACAGGGGTAATGGCCGTGAAAATTCATCCTGGACTAACAGGGGGAATGGAGAAATAGAAAAAGGGAAAAAAGAAAACCAGCCCAACAGAAAAAGGGAGATGACGGTGCAAAAGGAAAACGCAAATGTGAGAAGATTGGATCCAAAAATGACCAATGACCGGGTGCACAAATGTCCAAACGGGAAAAGAATCCATGTGTACGCGTGACATGGGAAGAAAAATGTCACTAGGAGCTAAAAAAGAAGTGTCAATTCGGACGGAGAAGTACCTAAAAAGAAGGGGGAACAGACACAAGGGGTCCGGGTCAGGGGTGGAAGGGGGGGGGGTTCGGTGAGTGTGTCATACTACGCCAAAGGGCCCGGGAATTCCCCCCCTGCAGGGGGGGAGGGAAGACGTCGAAAAGAGCCGGGGAGGGGGGCCGGTGGCACGGCTTAAACGGACTGGGACAAATAAACTTCCCGGGTTCACATCCAAATGGAATTCTGTTTGCCGATAAGGAAAAAAAGAATACTCGGGACCAAAGACCTTTTCAGAGCAGCTGGGGGGGGAACACGAATGGAAAAAATTTACCTGGGAAAGAAAGGCGACGAGCAGTTGGGGAAGCAAACCAACAACGGGGAACTCGTAATAAAAAAACAGAATCACTAATAACTTGCAGGCCTGCTAGGATCGAGAGACAGGGGTCAGAAGAGAAGGGATTAAAGAAGGTGGTCAGTGACTTCGACGCGAATTGTCGGCCATTAGAAACCGGGGGGGTGGGCGGGCTTCAAACGGGGGGGTCACAGAAATCGACAAAGTCGGAATAGTTGAAAATAGAAAAGACCCGTTGGGGGAGAAAACGCGTGAAAACTCCTACCACCAAAGAAACGTCAGGGGGCGGGAAAAACCAACAAGGCCGGGAAAAAAAGAAATAGGAGGTCGGGGGGTGAAGGAACAGAAACTCGTCCAACATGAAGGTGCCGAGTGGCCTGGACTTCATTTGGGCTTCAAGAATGTGGGTGGGTTACGAACTGGGGGGGCCAGAAAACTACGGGGAAAAAGGGAAAAAATCACGCCCCTAGGACGGAAAAGGAGGTGTTTCAACTGCAAACATGGTCACGTACTTCCCCAGGGGGGGGGGGGAGAAGGGAATCTCAAGCATCCTTAAGTCCGCAAAGAAGAAATTTGCGGGGGGGGATTACTAAAAAGAAACCTCACGCTGGGGACTTAACAAAACAAAAATCACGAAAAGTGCGTGCATCTGGAAGAAACCGTGGAAAGGGGGCCGTGGGACTGGAGTGGACAAAAAAATGGCTTTTCCAGGTGAAGGGCAATATCAATAAATACGGGGGGGTTGGTAAGGGACTGTCAAGGCCCAACATTGTGAAGGAAGACTACAAATCATCATTGACGACAGAGGAGTCTACAGGTGTTGACTCCAACGGCCGAACGAGGGCGCAAACGAGCAAAAGTTTAAAAAAAAAAAACCCGTCCAGATTCTCTGATCCTGAGGGCGGGCATCAAAAAAACGCCGTTCATGGGGAAGAGGGGGGGAGCCAGAAAGAAAACACGGTTTGCCGGGACCTACACGGGACGAAAAACACACTGGGTGACTCTTCTGGGTGAACCACTTGGGACATCAGGAAGAAGGCGGGGGAGGCAAAACCTTGTGACGAAAGGATTGTCGAGCACACTCACGCCGTCCAAAACTGAAGGAGGGGGGGAAAGATCAGGGGGACCCCGAATGCCAGTCATCACGATCCGGGGGGGCTGCGAGGGAGGAAACTCACTAACGAAGATAAGAAACAAAGGGGGTCGGGGGAAAAAAAAGAAACCTCACTTTGTGCATCCGATGGCTTGGGAGAACACTGTTATCTAGGGATAGCCCCAGTCTGGGGAATCAACATCAAAAAAGCAGGGGAATCACATGGTACATGATCAACGGGGGAAGACACCGTGGGAGTGTCCCAAAAATGATGTTTGGGGTTTTCTCCTAGGGGCCCACGACGAAAAAAGAGGGGAGGCTGGGGGGCAAGGGAAAAAACCAGTGGCCGGGGAGGGGAACCCTAACTCAGAAGAGACGAAAACATAATAGACTGAAAATCAAAAAAAATGAAAATGGACAACACATCACCGGCAAAGCGTGATGTTGCTCCTGGTAGAGTCCGGGGAAAAAGGGCCTGCCCAGAAAGTCAACTGTCATCGGGCTGGAGGAGCGTGGTCACGGTGTTGGGCCAAATAAAGAACCCCTGGGCACTATGACCCTTGCCCTCCGACAACATGAAACGGACCATGATAGGATGAGGGAGATGAGACAGGACAGAAAGGAGCTAATGAAGCATTAGGTTGGTTTGAACCACAGAAAGCATGTTTGCACCCGGACAGGGAACTGATTTACTAATCCGGCGAAGAAGGGCAAGCGGGGAAACCTGGGGGGAGAGAAACAGGCCCAGGTCATCAGAGAAATGCCAAAACATGGTCGCGAAAAAATCGGGTGTCCGTACTTAGAAACAACGTGGGGGGCCCGGAATTTTCCTCACTAGAAAACCACGTGGCGTGTGTTGGATTCGAGGGAGGGGAAGGCACAGCGGTGATGAAGTGAGCAAAAAAAAAAGGGGGGTGTCCTTCTCTCTAAAACTCACCTGGGCGGACAAAGGATAAGGGTGGCTCAGGGCAATATAAAAAAGAACAGCCTCCTCAGAAGACGGCGGGCCCCTTGATCAACCGAGGTGCCCGAAAACAAAAAACGGGAGTTCATAGAGACCAAGCAGGGTGTGGGTTGGCATGGGATGCGTGTGGAAAGAAACTCGGATAAACCAGGGTGGTCAGGGGGGGTGGCCCGGATCCCAGGGCGACACCAAGAAGAGGGAACAAGATAAAAAAAAAGAAAAAGGTCAAAGATCGGGCGGGTGTAGGAAAACCCAAGATAATCACCTCCCGATACGTGCAGCGGGAAAATGGAAAAAAAAAACCTTAAAAGCAAACAACGGGATGAGACAATTTATTTGGGGCAGAAGAGGGGAAACCTCCCCATCGTCACCAGACCGACTTGCAAGAAAAGAGGAAGGCAGGCTGTCAATGGAAGTAGCTTCTGCACCCGGAACGACCTTTCGACCAGCATCGGCCTAACTCGGACCTGATTGAAGAAACTCCCCCTCGGCAACTGGCGACGAGAGAAAACGGAAACAACCAAAAGAATGGGGGAAAGAGAGAAGGAAAAAACACGGTCGCAAGAAGACCATACGGGAATCAGGTCCCAGAGGCAAAAGGGGGGGGTTCCTAAGTCCTGGACCAGGCACGGTGAAACACACGTCTTTTGGGCAAGCGCGGATGACTAGATTGGAGGGATTTGCTTGTGGGGGAAAGGGGAAGAACGTGAATGGGGATAAAAAAATGCCAAGAAAAGGGGCCCGTGCTTCCGCAGAGGTACATGGGGGGGGTGGAAAAAATTCACCCGTTAGGGTGTTGGACTAATGGTGTGACTGGGGGGACAGACAGATAAGGGAAGACCGGATGCCAAACAGGGTCAAAGAACTTTGGTGAACGGCCTGTAAAAAAGGCACTCACGGGCGAAATCCGCATATACCAAAATGCAAGAGCAAAACACTCCAAAAGTGCATGGGTACCGCTTTCACCAGGCGGTGGGGGTGAAGAACCAAGTGTGGCCAAAGAAGTTGCAGGTACCCCTCGAAGATGGTGGACGAAAGGGGGTCCCTAAACAGCAAAGAGCAAGTGGCCAGGACATTCGGCCAACTCCCGGAAACCCTGGCAGGGTACCTCATAAGCAGACAGAGGAAACGTCAGCCTTAATAGGGGGAACAAAAGTGGCCCAAAGGGGGGGGTGGGCGCACCCCCGGTCAGAAACCATTGAAAGGCAAAAGCCCGTTAGGCGACACACTGGCCGAAAAAATTGAGCAGGGGGTTGACGGGGGAAGGGCCCCAGGTCCTCCTAGGGGTTCAAGCGCCTGAAGACACTCAGTCCGTAAAACGGTCAATTTCCTTGACAACGGAAAAGACCAGCCGACTCTGGGGGTGAAAACCCTTGTAACTGGAGAAAAGGTTGCTGGAAACCGGGGAGGAGCCATAACTTCTAGTAATACGAGCCGGGAGGCAGGGAAAGGGAGGGAGGAGTGGGAAAAGTGGCGATCACTCCAAGGTCGACCCAACCACACCCCCCCGCCCCACCGGTTTAGGAAAGGAAACAAAATCACTCAAAGCCAAACAAGAAAAAAAAACCGCATTTCATCAAAGGGCGGTTCCGGGGGGGGGATCCCGCCCCAGGAGCAGATAAGTGCACGTGTGGGGTCAAGAAATAAAAGCATTATTCCTGGCAGAAAGAAGACTATTCGGGTCAGACCTCGAAGAAGGAAAAAGTTTTCCGCCAGAGGGGAACCCGGGGGGGGGGACCGGGGACGCCCAAACAATAAAAGGTGGCTGTTCTTCAATGGCAAAGACGGCGAATCAACACGGAGTTACCAAAACGGGAATCGCCGGGGTGGGCAAAGGAGTTGCAGGTTCAGGTAAATGGACGGAGCAGAACGAATCCGAGGACAATTGGAGATAAAGACATCGAACCAGCCCGCCAATGGGAGGGTGGGAAACACATTTAAAAGGGAAAGTGACTGAAAGGGGGTTCCACGAACGTTGGGGTTACTCTGAGCCAAAAAATTCGGTAGGAGGAAAAAGCTATCGAAAGATCGGGTGGGAAAGAAAAACTAACCCGGGAAGATCGTAGACCCCGAAGCAAATATGATCCGGCTGAAGGGGGAGAGTCGAGCCAACCAGAAAGAGTAAAAAAATCAGAGCCGAAAAGGCTGAATTATCAACGTAAGGTAAACCACTCGTTGTGACAAAAGGTGAAGGTAATCGGTTTAACTGAAGGTGTTGGAGAGTAGGGCGTATACAGCCAGAAATCCGCCGCGCAGGGATCACAGGCAGACTATTATAACCAACGGGGGGGGCAAAACCGTTTGCAGACCGCCTTTACTCGGAAGACCTGTCGGGGGGAGGACACAAGATATAACTCTTCTAAGAAAAGGGGTACCGAGTTGTGACAACCAGGTGCGAACCGACGAAGAACCACCAATTCAATGGATGGAGAAAGAAAACGCCCCATACCTCTGTGTTGTAAACAGGACATCTACACGAAGGGGAAAGGGGTGAACCCCGTGAATAATTGAGGGGTGAGGGGGAGTAAATCTATTGTGAAAGGTGTTTCCACTGGTGTAGAGACCACCACGCCGAGGACCCCCTGCAAAAAGGGGAAAACGAAATGACGTGGACCGAGGAACCGTGAATGAAAAACCTTAAAAACAGGCCGGGGAAAAAAAAACGCAGGACAGGGGAAAGCCTCGGAAAGATGATCTCCCCGTAGAGGAAAACCCGCGGAAAACAAGGAGATGGGTACATAAAAAATAAACAGCATAAGAACACCACACGTGGATCCCCAACCCAAAACCCTGGGACTAAAAAAAGGCGAAAAGGGGGTTGGTGGAAAAAAACAACCATGTGGGGGAAATCCGACCTGCGTGTGTAGGGCGTGTGTGCAACTCCTAAGCGAAAGGGCCCGAGGGGTTTAACGAGACAAGACTCTCAAAGAAAGAGGGTTCTTACCACACAAAAGAAAAAAAATAGCCCAAATCAACTACAAAAAAAAACGCCAAAAAAAATAAACATCCTCACCCAAATGATGTATCCGCCCAAAAAAAAGTAAGGCACGCCGCAAGGAAGAAAGGCCACTTAAAAATTATCAGTGGGACGAAGAAAGGCAACCTCAGAATGAACCACGCGGAGCCAAAAGAATCGGGGCCCAAATTTCGTCAAACAGAAAGGTCAAAAAAAATAAAGCTCGAAAAAAAAAAACTGGGATGTGTTCTTCCGGGGCTAAAAAACCAACCAGAGAGGAAACCACCATCGGTGAGGGGACCAGGACGAATCAGATGCCACTTTTGAAAAGGCCTTATTCACAGAACGGGGACCAATGTCCCCTGGTGAGCGTGACGACCAACACCTTCTGGTATAGAACACCAGAACCAGAAAAACCTATATGAAAAGGAAGCTCTGTGGATGAACTGGGAAAAAAAAAAAATATCGGAGAAGGGGGGGTAACTACTGTTAAAGGAAAAAAAAAAAGAGGAGAAAAGGTGGGGGCGCAAGGCCCGCACTCAAAACGGTAGTAGGTCTGTCCAGACAGCGGCCCCACAAGGCCAGTTTTGAAATGGGGGGGGGCACATGAAGGGTGGGGTGGTCGTTCATTTCAGGACCAATCATTGACCCAGGGATCCCAACTCAATTGTGGGGGGCTGTTTGGGAGGAAACCCGAAGGCAATTAACTATGGTGCTCAAACAAGGCAACAGGGCAGGCAAAAAAGGATTTAACAAACAGGTTTACAAACCAGGGGATTTAAGTGGACCTCCAAAATCCTTACGGGACAGTGGGGGTAGGGCCAAACCCACTAGGACGCCGGTGCACGTAAAAGACCAAAAATTTGATTGGGATGGCCATCTGAGAAGGCCCATCAGTAACACTCGGTCGGGATACCCAGGGCAAAAAAAACTTTGTGGGGGTGATAGCGGTAGGGCGTCGAGGGGACAGTCAACGGCAAAGACATGGCCCGCCCCGCCAGGGGTCGGCCTCCAAGGAGCGTCCCGGGGTAGGGACTCCCCAAGAACCGTCGAGCCGTGTTTTGGTGGAGGGGGGGACGGGGGGGCGTTAAATTTAGGGAGGGGGCACCGGACAACATGCATGGACCTGAAAAAACCAAGGGGGAAAGGGGCCTGAAAATGTCTAGCGGGGGGGGAATGTTTCAAAAGGTAGGGTGGGAAAAGGCACCAGAAAAACACGGGGACAATCCAGGCAGCAGACTGTTCCACCTCGCCGAAATCAGCCAAAAGTGACGAAGATATGGAAGGAGAGACCAGATAAATGAGGGAGGCAACTGAAAGGGAGCCAAACTGGAAATCTTCCTCAACGGGGGTTTCACCCATGGAGGCCAAACACAAAACTGGAATTGGAAGACTGAAGGGGAAACTGGGACCTTTGGAAACCGCAACTCCCAAGGAGATATCAAACATACAGGGAATTAAGGGGAAAGGTAAAAGATAAGATGGGGAAGCGGGTACCGGCATTCATCTATGACCCAACTCCCTGTGAACGCAAGGCTGGAATAAAACGACGGTAAAAATAACAAAGTGCTATAATACAGGGGAAAGTTCACTTAAACGGGGACGAGGAGGAAGGACCGAACTCACCTATGAGTGACAAAAACGTGGCGTGGGGCGTGTGGCGAGGAAATGCGCTGGCGACCTGGGGGACTTCCCACAAACAATGGGTTGATGGATGGGGACCAAACCCTAACCACCTTCTTCACAAAAGGAAGGCCTTCCGAAAAAGGGGAAGATCGACGCTGTGGTCCAAATTCCTGAATTGAACGGTCTTCAGGGGGCAACAAGGCCAGACCCGGGGATGGGTAGAGGCCTCATAATGACGAGCGGGGGATGGGGCGGCACCGACAACGGCCAATTGGGTCCTTAGACCGTTCAGACTCAGGAAAACTGCCGTCGCGGGAAAAAAAAAGTATCATCACCGGCGGGTCGGGGGGTGCAACGGGGCAAAAGACCAAAGACTGGAAAATGGGCCAGAATGAAAAAAAAGGCAGGGGGCTGGGGGGCTTGAGAGGAAAACGGTGACCCGTGAAGGGTTGGAGGTAACTCTACTTAACCCAAGGGAGGGGGAAGAAAAAAACTTGAGGGGAAATTTTGGAAAATCAGACAACCCGGCCCCATGGCACTGAGACAAGTACTAGCTGCAAACAACAAAAGCCCCAAGGATGAAAAAGGAGGGGGACAAGAACTCAATGCGGGAGGGGGAAAGAAGAAAACACTCCCTGCGCAAAAAATGTGCGCGGCTGGTAAAATAAACGGAGAAACGGGGGCATAAAGACCGTAAGGGGGGGCGAACCAACGGGTCGTGAACCGCCTGGGAGCTAAGAAATTCAACCTTCTAACGGGAATGCCTTCACCAAGGGAAAACAGGCCAACGTCCTGAACTGACGGGTATGGGGGCGGATGTCAGAGACTACAGAAGGGGGTCGGACACGATACAGGGACAACGTAACCATGGATCCAATGAAAGTGGCATCGGCTGACGGGCACTGGCACCCGGCTGGTGGACACACATGCAACCAAAAAAACGGTGCAACACCACTAAGGGGGCAAAAGAACGCAGGGGGACATGTGGGTGGAGAGCCCGCTTTTGGACAAAGAATGGAACAAGGGCGCAACAGGCAGGAAAAACGACGGTGTGTCGCAACAAACAAAAAAGGGG
>Ga0179593_1555307_pt1 | contig 16262 bp, 11 predicted proteins | sample CZODoug2_1_08_16_FD_185931 | JGI IMG/M metagenome (GOLD analysis project Ga0179593, IMG submission 185931) | Vadose zone soil fungal communities from Angelo Coast Range Reserve, California, USA - CZODoug2_1_08_16fungal (PacBio error correction) | ecosystem: Environmental > Terrestrial > Soil >...
AAGAAGAAGAGAGGTCGGAGCTGACAGGCTAAGGGGAAAATGCGGACGCCATCCAGGCTAAGAGGAAACGTCGTGGAGGCTCACAGGGAGGAGAATGGTGATTGAGCATGCTGTGAAAGGCACGACGACGCCTCATCTCCAACGAAGAAAGAGTCTCCGGTACCCCACAGGCTTAGCGAAAAGCCCGAGCGCTAAGGCGCCAGGTCGAAAAAGGGCTGGCTCCTCGAACACCTATCGCACCATGCCACCGCTTTCGAACCTTTAAAGTCGAGACAGTGTGGGTCCAGAGCCAGGAGCATCTTTCCTCGCCAGTAAGCCAAAACAGTGAACGAGTTCCGGAGCGAACTACAGAACGCGTAGTAACCGCAAACTCGCTCTCTTCACAAAAAAAATACAACCGAGCCAACGGCAAGTCAAACTGGCTGGAAAAGGCTCCGCCCCCAACCAGAATGCTCAATTCATCCCGGGAAAGAAAGAATGAACGAGCGCACGCTGCTCTCCTAACACTCCGTGTTGCCTACCCTAAGAACTAGTGGGCTCAGCCGAAAGACGGACAAGCTCAAAATATCTCGTGTCAGCACCATTCATAGGTCCACGCGGGCCCCAGTCTCTCCTGCCTTCCCAGAGGACTGGACGTCATAACGTCCGTATTGAAGCGTGGGAGGTGGAAAATCTCAGGGAGAAAAGAACGGGGGGAGTTCGGGAGAAGTAGACTTTCGACGCGGGACGGGGCAAAAAAACTTTCTATCACAAGAGGAAAGAGGAGAAAACTTTTGATGTGAGGAAGGACCATTCAATAGACCGATTTCCCTCGATTGACACGAGATGATGGAGGAGGCTACCCGTTAAAGGGGCACATCTGTTAACTCGTTGGGAAAAAGGAAGAAATCGAATCGTACTCTAGGTTGACGGGGGGCCGTTCCGGTTGGGCAGGGAACGGGAGTCATCAATCAAGGGGGACTTTACTAACTTCAGAAAGAAGAAGCAACGCATGGAAATCAACTGTTTTTCCTTCAAGAGAGAGGAAATTACCATAGAGAAAGCACAATCGATCGGAACAACAGCGACGAGAACACACGATTGCACAAGTTAGTCTAAAGTTTATAATCGACTACAGAGGGGGGCAAAAAGAAATTCTCGTCTCTGGACGAGGAAGACGCCAGTTCTTCAACTCCCCCAAAGCAACACTCGCAATAAGACGGGTAGAACCTGACCCAATGGCCAGACACGAGGAACTATCCAAGAGGAAAAAAAGCCTGAGCGTCTGACTTCCTGGACAAAGGAGGAACAGTCGTGATAAACTTTCAATTTCATCTAGGCACGGTGGATTACGTCCCCGGGATCCTCCGCTAACAAAAGATCGAAAGAAGTCAGAAGATCGGAGAAATCGCGATCAGAAGCAAGTGCTGGACGGCCATGGTTGTTTGGGGGTCAAAACGAAGTCGGGCCGAAAGCCGACCAACTGCCCAACTGTGGCAGGGCTCCTGTTCTTAATGTCCAACAGGCAGGGGGCTTTGGAGAGGAGCAGAGCGCGACCGCAACAGGCTCTTCAGATCGAGGGGAGCGCCAATCTCCGCGATCGACATGTACGCACCAAAATAAATTCGGGCAGCAGAGTGTATGCGTTCTATTCATCACAACACAAAACAAAAGGCCATCACTCAAGTGATAGGTGGCACTTTGACTGGAAGTCCCACGCTCCCACAGCGCGTTTTCTAATAAAATGGAAAGAACTCCGGGGCCTTCGTATCCCATCAGGGAGGACGGTCGTGGTCCCGGCCGAACATTAGCATCCGAGGAAAAGTAGTCGGCGGGGCCGACAGGTCGGGACCCGCAAAAAATCCACGATAGGGGAAGGAAAAGAAACAAACGGTAGCTGCTCCTAGTGTCAAAAAAGGGCATAACTGCTTCAGCCGAACCGAGCGGCTGTGATGGAGTTCCGGCAGTCTGAAAACGTTCAGAAAACGTGTCTCTTTCACGGCAAGCAGGGGAACGGGGTATCAGGGCGCTCGCTCGAGGCCTCCACTCAATCTCATGAGCAAATGGCAGGCGCGAACTAGCCGTCAACAGCGCCAAGCTCTCAACACTAGTGAGGAGAGAGTCGTGGCAACGTCGGATTCGCCGCCTTCCCCACTTCGAGATCAGGGGGAAAGGAAAAAGGGCGTGTATTCTCAAAAGGCGGCTAGCCCAAAGGAGAAAGGGGACGCCGAGTGGGGGGGGGAGGGACCACTTACGACCACGGGACGCCATAGGGGGGGTTCTACAAGTGCTAAAACAGAAATCTGAGACCGTTTAACATCTGAGAAGAGAATAGGAGTCCAGCGGCGCATACTGCACCGTCGAGATAAATGTCCAGTCCCCGCGGCGGGGACGAGCGCTATGTCCCAGGCGTTCAAGACCAAAAAGGCCTGGTCAGGCTGAAAAGAACTGGCCGGCACAAAGAAGAGTCCTGGCAACTAAGGGGCAGGTCAAGATTAAGTGGGAGAGGGAGCTTCACGTGATACCAGTCCACCGAACGGAAAAAATCTATCGTCTCTGAGCTCCAAAAAAGCCATCTCCCTCCGGGTCCGGTTGATGCCGCAGAGCGAAAAAAGCGCAGGGTGCGGGAGATCTATCCGGCGGACTCCGGGGCTGGTCGGTAAGAGAAAGGCAGCCCTTCATTCTACGACCGAACCAACTTTCTTCAAGTCAAAAAAGGCCGTCTTGAGCGTTGGAGGGGCGGGCTCCCTGTCGGGAGGGCTCCGTTGCTGGGGAAACACCAAAAATTCATGCAACGCACCGGGAGGATGCGAAATATAATGGCTCGACTGACCTGGTCACTTCCGATGATCTGAGCGGTGAGGAAAATGGGAGGCAACGGGGTGAGTCAGACAAATCCTGTGCCACCTAAAGACACCGGCCCTTAGAAGACTAACTGGAAGGCCAAGGGAGAATTGGGGAAGTCGAAAACCCTAATCCGAACAGCAAAGGATTGCTGGGCATCGGGACAGGGGAAACGCCTGTAGTTTCTCCGAAACTCAGGAGTAGAGTAAATTCGAAGACTTAAACTGTTTCAGGGGACAGCGGAGGTGAGGACCATGTAGATTTGATCGGGACGGTCACCCAACCGGCTCTGGAGCAACAATGGAAAGTCGACACGAGACTTCCCTCTGGGTGGGAGTTTCTAGGGTTCGGTGCCGGAACGAGGAACTTGAACGGGGCTTCCTCCTTAGCGGGGGTAAAGGAATTCACTCTCCGAAATCTGTGGACCCAGGGGAATCGCGACGCTCGGGGTTGATCCAAAGTCTATGTACTCAATGAACAACCATGGACATAAATGACGGAAAAGTAAAAGGCCAGTCTTTTGGGGCAGAAGCTTCCAATACTTGGCGTATGCCACGGGAACTACTGCTCTGAGTACAGGTCAGTTGGCTAATCGACCTTCCTCGGCTCCCGACGTTGCCACGAGGAGGGGGAGTGATTGTCGGAAAGAGGGGCGCCGGAGTAAATCAAAAGCGCCGAAGCGAAGCTTTTATCTCAGTCCGTGGCCTGATGCGTTAGAGGGGAGACAGGAGTCTTCCCGACCGACTATACTCTGTCTGGGGACCGTCCGGGAGGGACTCTATGGCCATCCTGAATGGGAATTCAGGCCGTCACGATCGCCCCAAACGGGAACCTGCTTGGGATCTGGAAACGGTCATCGACCTTGTTCGCCAGGGTTTCTCCTTGAGAAACTCCTCTGGAGCTAGAACTTCTTGTATAGAGTGTCTACGGTCTTCAAACGAGAGATGCGAAAAAAGAAAGAGTTATTGTCAGGAGTTAGCATTCCCGAGGAAGGGTGACGGTGGCGGTTATAAGGTTCATCTAACTGGAGGTAGACGTGAGTAGCTTCGGGTGGGGATGAGGAGAGGAGTAGGGGGAAAAAGAGCCCTCTTTATGTTGTGGCTTCTCCGCAGGGCGAAACCGCAAAGGTCAAGGTTGGTCGATGTGAGGGGGGGGAATAGTAAACCTAAATGGGGGGGTCGGGGATGGTTGCCACGGGGGGCGCTGCGATCAATTAGAAATTGTCTCTGGGGAAGAGGTAGGCGTGGAAAATCCAGAAGTTCGTTTAGAATTAACTAAAGATTTCTCCTTCATAAACTTGGAAGATAAAAAAGCTTATACATTAGATGTTAAGGGCGAAAGCTAGGTGGTTAGGGAGTTTTCTATTTTTCTTCCTGGAAGCCCCTTGAATCATATAAGAACCCTTGTCGCCGGCAGGCCTGCTTACCTACTGAAACGATCATTAGAAGCAAAGTCTCTTAGGGGGCAATCTTGGATGGTGATATACGGCCGGGGGAGCGTGAAGGGGGATAAAAATCGACCCGAATGTAACACCGACTGGCCGGAATTCCTCGGTAGATAGACCTCAGAGGACCGGGAAAGGACCTTTTAAAAGACACCTCACCAATAGAGAAGATTAGAGAAAGGGTTTTTGGCAACTGCCTCTTAGGGAACTATGCGGCCGGAAGCGGGAATCTCTCTAAAAAAAACAAAAAGGAGAGTAAAATATATATTTATAGAAGGCCCGGCCTCCCTTTCGACAAGGATCTTTGAAGACAGGACTGGGCCTCCGAGCAAAGATTACTGTTGTACCGGGACGAATTGCAGGGTCCTTTACTCTAGTCTCACGGAGCTTTCTAAAACCGGGAAAGCGGAGTGGACTTGCGCGAGTTTGCGTATGACGCTTGGGGGGACTTCTTGGGGTCTTATCTGGGGGAGTGAGAAACCACTCTGAGAGAAAGACAGGTGTCTATAGAGGGGGGGCATCGACGAAAAGTCTTCAGAAAGGGGTGGCTTAACCTGGGAACGGGCTGAACGGTCAACAGAAACGGCCGCAGACGTCAAAGGCCTGCGCTCATGGAAAAGCAAGCCCTACTTAACAAGTCTTGGACAAACGGCCCTCGCCTTCTGGACATAGGGATTCTCCCTCTAGAAAGCGATCGCCGAAGTGGGCCCTCAGAGTCTGCGACGCTTTACTGAGGGGGAGGTGGTGGCACATAGAACGAGCGTTATTTAAGTCAGCAGTGAGACGGCTGCCGGGAATTTCCTCCCACCTAAGCAAATCAAGCCTCAACCGATCACCTGCACTAGACCCAAAAAGGCGAACCAAAGTCTCCTGAAACCAGGAAAGAAAAAAAACAAGTCTCCTGTATGCCAGCAGAAAAAGGCTATGAGGACCGGCTCTCTTGAGTACATCCGGGAGGAAGCCTCCATCTCTCAAGGGCGAGCCGAGAAAAATCAAACTAAAAATCGCAAGGGGAAAGCAGGCGATCAGCTCCGCTCGGCTAATCCCAATTCGGGCGGTGGAGAAAGACGCCCTGGAAAGAAATTCTCTCCTGGACGGGGCCTCTGTCTTAATCACTCACGGGAGAAAAAAAAAAGGGGATAGGTCGGAGTATGATTTCCCAGCGAAGCTAAACCAGTACGTTTACGAAAGCGACCTCTGGGTACGCTTTCCGGGAGGTACGGACCATGCCGAGTCGCCGCTCGAGCAGGTCCAGAATTTACTAGTGCGTTCTAAAAAGGAAAACTTTAACAGAACTTCTGTTACAGTAGAGAGACACATCTGAACAACCGTAGGGGGAGGAAAATGTATTTAACGGGTGGTCAGGGGAGGGGGTGGAAACGGAGACGATCCCACAACAAAAAAAAACCCCCCACAGAGAAAAAAAAATACGACGGGTTAAATATCCAACGAAAAAGGGAAGATGGCACTATCCCACATCAAAGGGTTAACTCCTATATTGGAATCCTGGAAAAAGAAATGGAACAACTGAACTCTGTATGATTATTCCACGACAAAACTAAAAACATCACTATCAAATTAATTCCTGGAGGGGAATCGTCCACACGTTGTTTCCGTTCGCTTTTCAGAACGTGCACGATCAAGAAAGTTAGTTCACAATCCCTCCTCCCCTTCAAGGAAAAAAAACCCAGCAGTTCTAGGGACGAAGTGGAGGACAGACCCGAGGGAAAGGCCATTGCAGAAGGAACGTGGCATGACCGAGGGGTAACAAATAACATCTTCGCATAAAGGAAAGCTTCTATTTCGGGGCAGAGAGGTCCGGCCGTCAGGAAACCTGAGGGGAGGATGGAAACACCGTTTCTCCCCTTGTAAAGCCGAACTCGGGCTAAGTTAAAAAAAGGCTACGATCCAAACTGGGACGTCGGGGGGGGCTGGCGTATTTCACTGACGTGAATTGGGGGGAACAGAAACTACTGAAAACCATGCCTGACAGAACCCGCCCATAAAAAAATCCCGGACCAGGGGATCGATCAGGTGGGGGAGCTCGGCAGAAGTCATGTCGGATCGCCTAAGAGACGCGGAACCCGCGCTTCGCAAGAAAAAACGGGAAGGATCCCAAGCCTCAAAATGTCTTGCGATTCCCAAAAAGAAAACTCATCTTCTTCTTAAGGATGGTGGAGGCGAAGCAGCTCAAGTAGAAGAGTCAGATGGGGGTGGACTTAGACGATGCACGCCCTCATCGCACGCATGGAAGAGGATCAACTTACGGGATACCTCGGAATTCGTCCAAGTAAGAAACCCAATACAGGATACGTTGGGCGTGGGGGAAGGAGAGGCGAACCTAGCGCTACTTCCGAACAGGTCCCGAACGGCAGGAACGCACGATAGGACCGAAAAGCATCTCGTAAAACAGAGACCTAAAAAAAATCCATGATGTCACGTGAAAAGAAAAACTCCTGCTGCGACTCCTGGGCTCTTCTGTCTACTAGATGGGGAGGACCCGTGTGTTTACCATCCCCACCAAAAGTACCTAAAACTTAGGCTCGATGCGGCGCTCGATCTTCCATTATAGGAGAGTCAAAAACACAAAGACAGTCGTAGAATGAGAGGGGAGGGGAGCTTCAAAAAACCTGCTCATCTGGAAATCTATCCAAAACAAGAGAAATAGACTGCTTCGACGTGGGATCGAACGCGGAATAGGACGACGAAAGTTAAGGCTCTCGAAGAGGGGGAAAGCCTCCTTCATCTAAAAGAAAGAAAAAAGAAAGGCAGTAGGGGGAGCGCACGTTCCCACCTGCGGAAAAAGGGAACTGCGGTTCAACAGCCGATCGGGCTCGAGTAAAGGGCGTCTGACGGGACATGAGCTGGCGTGATCGGTTCAGAGATGTTGCGGTCCTAGATGGGGGGACGTAAAAAGAATCGTGGAGAAGGTCGTCCAGCGGGAAGGGAGGCGCGCTCCCTTGACAACAGGTGACAGACCGTGGGAGAGAAATGAGGGGAGGACGGCCGAAAAGGGAAAAAGGCCGGGTCTAGCCACTAAACCGTAGAGGGAGTCGAGGAGTCGTTATGGCAAGGCTCCAGTCAACGCACCGCACCGGTTCGTAGCTCGTCAAAACAAATCCGAACCCGAGGGGGTAGTTCCTTAAATGGTGTCATGGTCCTCCAGAACCAGAGAAATGTCTCGAAAACCGGCTGCGCGCGAAGAGGAGTTCGAGAAGAGGAGAACGAAGCGGACCTGTACAAGCAGAAGCTGCGAGCACCCTTGAACGTCGGACGAGGGGGGTTTCTGGGGAGAACGGTGTCCTTACCGCTTTTCAAGGCCCACTTCATGCAGAAAGGGGCGCAAAAGGATGCGACAGCCGATGGCCGGATGAGGAAGAGAACAGAATGAAGCTGAAAAAGGGGTACACGGTTACATTCAAAAGCCTCCCCTCAGGTTCAAAACCAACGCTCCTGGGACAGGCTACCTCGACGGAAAGGAAAGTAGCCGGAGACCCGAGAAGCCCTAGCTCAACTCGGACTGAGGCCGAAGGGATGAAAAGTATTTCAGGGAGACACTCGAAGAGGACGCGTATCAACGAGGGAAAGGTCGCTTGTGGCTCTGACTGGAGGCGGGTGGTGAAGAAGGCGGGGGCTGATTCACTTGTGCTCACCCAACCCGAAAGAGAAAAAGGAAACAAAGAGGAGAAAGTCATCAGGATCGTCAATCTGTGCAATATTGTCGCGGTGGAAGACCGGAATCGAGGTAACGGCGTCCTCATGAGGACGGACGAGGCAAATATCCGAGGGGACCAAACCGGATCGTGGCGTTTAACATGCGTCAGCAGGAACTCGGTTCGCCCGCAGCTGAAGACGTCACCCCTGCACAACAGACGAAGCCAGGGCATCGGCGGGGGGAAGAGCGTTGACGTAAAAGGGCGTCATCAAAAAGGGCACTACGTTCGGGGCAGGGCAGGTAGCCGCCTCCTAAGCGCCCTTATATTAAATAGGCGTGATCTCGAAGAAGGAGTCACAGAGAATAAGGTCATAAAGCCAAAAAAGAAGTCGGATGTTATCAAACCGGTCTGGCCCGGCTGAGACGGACGGTGACGTCTTCATGCAAAGGGAAAAGGCCCGCTGAAGGGCGTGGCGACCGGCGTGTGCAAGGTGCGGGCAAAGCGGGGCAACGCCTGAAGTGCGCTGAAGCTTGAAACACGGTCAAGTCACAGGCAAAAGACTGGCAGGGGCATCCTCCAGTTTACTAACCTGTGCGCCTGGCGAGGTTAATGTCTCACGAGTGCGGCTAAAGATCGAGAGGAAAAAAAGGAGTCAGACCAATTTGTGCGGCGCAAAGAGAAACATTGTCTACGCCGCATGGCGGTAGAGGGCGAAGGAACGTACTGGTGGTAAGAAGGGTGCAGGAAGGACCTTTGAGAGGAGGAAAGATAAAGTGAAGAAAGGGGTGTGAAGAGGGGGTTAGGAGGGAAGAGAAAAAGGGTGAGCAGGTTGGAGGAGAAGGGGAAGGAAGGCGAATGGGGAGGAGGGGAGGGGGTAATGAATGAAGGAGAAGGAGAGGGTGAGGGAGGGGGAAAGTATGGTGGAGCGAGGATGTCTGGGGGAAAAAGGATGAGGAAGAAGAGGACCTTCTCGGGGGGAAAACCTGAGGCATGTTGATGCCGTGGGCCGAAGCTCGTCGACCGCGTGGTTCGTCTCAATTAAGCTCTTCACAGGGGGGAAGGGGGGGAGGCAGGTCTAATTAACCCTATTGGCTACGAACTCTCTAATGGGAAAAACCTCCTATCGATCCCTTGTCGAGAGTCGGGAGTCTGACTTCTAGCGTAGGCATGAGATTGCCGCACCCTCAAAGAAAAAATATACGTATTCAGAAGGAAGAGGCTGTGAAGACTAATAGCTCGATTATCCTGGGTGTAGATAGGTTTCGATGTCAGGAATTTCATTTCAAGAAATCAACAAAGTCAAGCATACCTCGATCCGTCCGCCCTCACTGGGAGCTAGGGTCTACTCAAAAGTGAAACAAATGTTCACCTTATTACCGGCGCTCAGAAAAAGCCGTCCGGGGAGGTCATGACCGAACATGACATCCTTCTCCCGGGGGCGAAAAGCGCCACTCTTCAGGCCAAAGAATTAAGTTAGAACTTCACCCCTATCATAGAAAGGGATATGTCCCAGTGAGGGTGACGGATAGGCACTGCGAGCGTAAAGGTCTTCTCTTTATCATCTAGCTCACAACGGGAAAGAGAATGATCAAAACGAAGCCACAAGGCCCTTTCGTACATAGGGGATTCGGACTATCCTCTAAAGGGGAAGGGAGATCCTTTCTGTTTTGTGGAGGACCGAAAGGGCTGTACCAGCTTTACTGCAGTGAGAGGAAGGAGGGTCGGCATTAGAAAATTGGAAATTGGCTACCTTACAAGGACGGTCGACCGCTTCGGGGATCATGGAGAACGGCTGAGATAAAAACCTGTTAGCGCAAGACGCCAAGTGACGAAGCGAAGGCTGTTTAGTGATCCTGACCGGGAAGAAAAACTTCCGCATCTCCACAAAAGAGGCTCTTCGAGCAGCCCTAAACAGGAAGCTATCTATCGTCCCGGAAGGATCGAGAGATGCTCGCTACGGCTACTACCATGCCCCGCCTTTACCGAGACACAGCCCGAAAGGGCGAAGGATTTTGAAGTCCGGTCCTAAAAAAACAGCAGGGGAGGATCCGCCCACCGAAAGCAAGAGAGCTAACAGACGAAATAACAAAACAAAAACGTGCTAAAAGGCTCCCCAATCGAAAGGTCTAAATTCCTTAGCCTTCGGCAAATGAGCACCAAAATGCCCGGCTGCGCATCCGAAGGAAACAGGACGCCTGCTGACAGACTGGCAGATCACCGGGGGGAAAAAACGCACTCTCATCCGCCGGAATCCGCATAAGCGGGGAGGAGAAGGAGAAGACCATGGAACACCAGGAAACCACGAAACAAAACAGAAAAAAAAAAAAACACACACACACAAACAACAGAAGGAAAAAATCATACCCGGCACCCTGCAAGAGGAGTAGACAGTAAAGGGTGAGCGGGCGAGGGCCCATCATCCGTGTAGAGAATCAGCAAGCGATAGGTAGGATCGGGATGAACGTTAGACGAGGGGGGGGCACACAAAGAGGAACCAAGGACGCCGTCGGAGGGCGTCCGGGAAGGAAGACCGAGTGCCTAATACGGTGGAAAAGAAGAGAGAATGGGCGGCCCCGGGAAACTTACAAGACAAAAGGGAAGTCTTGCTGAAGACAATGAAAGAGAACAGCCGGGGACGTGGGCCGTGGTTACAAGGGTTGCAGGGGCGAAAGTGAAAAGAAAGCACGCCAAATACGGGCGCATCCCGAAGCCGGGCCGCAATGGAACCCGTGGACAAGGACCGGCGAGTGATCCTTAAAAGCTTTCTTTCACGATCGAGGGAAGGGCAAAGATAAAAACACTATGAACCCCCTCGAAAGGGAAACAGCAGCGTCGAAATTTAAAACCGCGTTTGGAGCACGGGAAGCAAAACATGGTCGTCACCACGCCCCCGCGCCCCGCGACCGTAAGGCAAAGGCGTCCTCTAGTTGTCCGGACGAACCTCCAGGTCGTCAAGAAAAACTCGCAGCGCCCAGTTAGAAGTTGGAGACGGGAAAAGAGGGGCCGACCCGTTTCTTAGGTGAACGGGCAGGTCTGCTTCAGTTGCATGGGGGACGGGCGAATGTAAACAGAAGCCTACGCGTCCTCGGAAAGAGCTTCTACACGCATTTAGAAAGTCCGTCAAGCTGCTCGGTAAAACAGGGATGCGAGGACCATGAAGTGGGTGCACAAATGGAAAAAGGCACGGCCATCCGGGAAAATGCAAACACGCTCTCCGCAGGCAGGGGATCGAAGCCCTGGGGGCAGGGAGAGGAAAAATCAAAGGTGATAGCGCGAAAGAAAGTCCGCGGAGCCCCCGCCGGACCTGCCGCTATCGCAAAAAAAAAAACAGCTCCAGCATAAAGCTGGAAAAGACCCTGTGTTGGGGGCAAAACATCGCAAAAGACAGAGGGGGGAGGTCTGGAGGAGCCAGAGCCATCATAGAAACTGCTGCGTGTCGAAAGGAAGACGCTGCATCGCCGAAGGTGTTAGCCCCTCCATATCGGAAAAAGAGTAAACAAGGAAGTTGCGCCAGGGAAAGAAACACAAGAAGGGCGTACCGACAACAAAAGAGTCCGGCAACGGAGGCCCAAACGCGACCAGAGAGTATCCATAGCAAGGAAAAGAAGGCCGCACGCACCTAAATAGTAAACCTCCCTCTCTGCTTGCTAAGAGGGGAGTGTTCCCCCGTCAGGGCCGGCGGTTGGAACGGGCGCGCCCCCAACGCCTTTCGTCCGCTCAGATGATCGAGAGACTTTATCCGTAAAAACAACGTCTGTTCCGAGATCTCAGAGTGTAAAAAAGAACCAGGCCGAAGGCAGCATCAGCGATTCTCCAGGGTTAAAAAAGGGCGAGCGCTGCTGCCGGCCCGATCATCAACAGAAACACGAGGGTAGGCGGCGTGGATATACGCGCTTGATATCCGCCGAATCGGTAACTTGTCCGAAAGGAAGGCGTGACACGGCCTGTCCGAGAACTAACGGATCTCACCGCGCGGGCGAACTCTTAGCATAAGGAGGGGAAAAAGACGTGGAACCGTGACAGAGGAAGGGGCATCGAGTTCCAAGAAGGTCTTTTGACCCTATCTGGACGGGAAATCGTAGATCGACGCTTCTGACTCTGGAGCGAAAAAGTGGAAAGGACTTCAAGCCGTGGGATCAGTGTGGGAGACTGGACAGACGTATCCTCAGAGGTAACCGACCCCGCATATGTGCTTGCGATGATTTGATAGGAGAGAAGAAGGGAGAAAGCAACCGGCGATATCTGATCGTCGAGGACGATGGAGAGGAGAAAAAAACTACACCGGCCTAGCCGTTGAGCGGTGGGCATCGAGACAGGGAACTGACGGCGCGTGGGTTCTCTCAACTGCTGCTAAGAAGAAGCCTTGAGTTGTCTTTAAAAAGAGCTCTGCGAATAAAAAGACTTGGGGGCATCCGCACGGGCGTAGCCAGGGGCCCGGCTCTGGGGCATGGTGGCGGCGGCAGTCACGGGCAATGGGAGGGAAGTAAGTTCTTACCACAAACTGAAGAAAAAAATCCTCATTTGCGGGACGGATCGCTATCAGGAAAGAAAAGGAGGCACTGCAGCTGACGCTCGCCAAACGGTTGTGAGGAAAATAATTCAAACCCCTTCCCGGAGCCGGTACCTGAACATGAAAATACAAGAAAGACACGGAACTGGACTGACGTCAGCGACCCCACTAAGAAGCCAAAGCTCACCCGGCGGTTAGACAGGGGGCACTGGGGGGGCCTTGGAGGCCTTTATTTATCGAGAGGAAAGAACCCGGCCTCACCTCCTCTTGTAATACGTGGGCGGGAACTGGCGAGGGGGACTTATATCTTGTTTCTCCACTACAAAAGGGGGGAGTAAGAAGCCCAAGAGGGAGCAAGATAAATGGTTCGCGAAAGTTCTGTTCGGGAGTCATAGATCCGGGGGGGAAGCTGTCCTCCTTCGCTGGTACGAGGGCACAAAAAAACTCTTTGAAAAAACCCGGAGTAAGACTAAGGGTCGCCCTAAGGGACTTTCTACCGGGCGCCCCTTCCAAGGGAAAGAAGGAAAAAGTCAGAGGCGGGGCTCATCGGGTAATGGGGCTTCCGCACACTGCCGTAGGGGTCAATGTTCCGGTTCAAAACTCCGTAATCAAAGATCGCGCGTGTCAATCGGGGCGGAGAGGCCGACCTTGAAAACTGGTACATCACAGGAAAGTGGGGAACGTCCGGGATCGAACACTGGTCAGGTTCCGGGCTTCTGTCTCGTCGAACGGAGGAAAAATAAAGGAGCAAGAATATCCCCGCGTAACGTGGGAACCAGGCCGTAGACGCGAAATCCGAGGGGCGCTTACGGGAGGAAGCTCGCTGCCCTCGCCAAAAAGCCAAGGCCCGTGCTCAGGCGGTGGGATCGGAAGGGGGGTCGCACTTGACGCGGAGGACCAACTAAATAAGAAAGGGATAGAAAAAATAAGGAGAGAGGTCTGGGGAACCCTGAGCGGCTCGACAGAGAGGGACTCCTCAGTGAAGTTAATTGTGCTCGTTTGCACTGAAGGGTTCTTAGAAAGGTGCCGGAGTCTAAAGCAAGGTACTAATTTCTCCTAAAAAGGGGGGGGTATTCCTTTCCGCTCTATTTGGGAGGGGGTCCTCTCATATTTTTGGGGCAAAACGCAGTCCTCTCACTGTTTAGACCTGGAGGGAAGTGAAAGGGGGGGAGGGGCCGAAATTGCCACCGAACTATCTCTACGACAGGGGGCGCTCATTGTCAGGTTAATGTCGTCTCAATACTATGGCGCCACCTCGGGAACGCTCGCTTAAAATAGCTTTTAAAAAGGGAGGAGAGAGAGAGCGAAGGTGGGGGCGTGAGAAGAGTGTTCTGAACATGATCACGATCACCATAAACGATCTCCCCTCTTCAGAGTCAATCTTCACCTGGGAATGCTCTTATCCGAGCGAAAAATGTATACGAAAGGCGGGCTCAGACGACCGCAGAGCCCGGGAAAAAGTAGCAAGCGACCGAGATCTCAAAAGCCGTGCGTTCTCGACCGTCTGCGGTGAAAAAAAGAAACGCTTCATTCAATTGGCTCCTGCACCCAGCGAGACGGAGGGGGAGAGGAGAAACGCTAAAGGCTTTCGGGGACCGGGATCAAGACGCTCAACAAAAAACAAAGATTAGAGGTAAAATATAATATAACCTTGAAGCCTCAATGTCTAACCTGTAAGAGGGAGATCGTAGTAACGCTCCCGCTTCCAGATTGTGGTGGGAGACAGCCTGGCCAGGAACGTTAGGGCTCCTCAGGGAAGTCGAAAACACCACGAAAAGGGGGCATTCTGTTTCGTCCTAAGGAAAGGGTCTCCGAGCCTGGAGGCTCAGACGCAAAGCCACCCACCTGGTGACACTTAGATCGGACCCATCGACAGATCTACTATGTCTACGCTCATTTTTAGCTTTATCAGGAAAAGGGGGGCCCCGACAAAACCTCAGGAAAAAAAAGTCGATAACAATCCTGGGAAAGAGGAGAACAACAGAGCTTCGAGTCAGCCATCTATGTGAGAAGTACTGTCCCGTACCGGAAAGCCAAATTAGAAATGAGGAGGATCGGGGCCATAAAAGGGACTCTGGGGGAAACCAGTCCTAAAATCCTTTAAGAGAACATGAAAAATTCGCCAGCCCTGACATCACCGGGAGAGACCTAGAAGCTCGGCCCAATCATAACTCCCCTCGCGGAAAACAAAATTCGCACTAAACCTTCTCCGCAAACCAAAAAAGAGGCCTGCCTGACTCTCAAAGATCCGAAGGAGTCAGAGCGGCCGATCAAGCAGAAGAACTAAAAAAGCCTCGCCGCAGAAACCTAAGAAAGTAGCCGCTCATCGAAATCCAGGGAAAAATCAAAGGTCATTGCACAAAATCCGATCCGGAAAGCGAACACATCAAGGTGAGAGCCTTCGAGGAAGGACGTCATAAGTTCAGGAATGTCCTCGAGGGACCCCACCTGCATCACGAAGAGGAACCAGAATGGGAGTTCTGGAGTAAGGGTCGAAGAGAAACCAACGGCCTACAATGAGTGGACGTCACCTCAGCGTCGGGAATTTGGGAAAGCTTGCCTTGAAGGCATTAATAGTTCAAGATAATCAAAACATAAAAAGAATCGAGGGAAAAAAGATTATATTGGGTCTGCAACTTAACAAAGGAAAATCGAGAGAAATTAAACCGTCGTGTCCTTTATTTGGGCTTCCAGGGGGGCCCGGGACTGGAAACTCAAGACTTTCGTCATTCATAAACCGTAGTCCTCATTTATCACGGAGCCCAAGAGAAACCGAATGAACGTCTATTTACTCCACATGCACCCGATAGAAGACAGCGAAGAAGAAGAAGAGAACACCATCGGGAGCTACGGTATCAACGCGGTTGCAAGTCAAGCGCTTTGGGTCGTGCGCAGAACGATCACATCTCAGGGAAAATGTCACCGCAGAACCGAAGCGACCCGATACCGTCGATAAAAAACTCGGGGTCGACCCTGACCTAGTACCTTACAGCGACAACTCCCACAGGAGTAGCCTGGAGGGAGGCTCCAAAAAAGTCATTATCCGTCCTTATAGGTAAAGACCTTGAAAGGCAGTAACCTGGGCGGAAATGAAACGAAACTCTCGGTAAACCTAGCGTTCCTCGAAAAAGGCCAACTAATCAGTCCCTCTTAAGGAAGGGAGGGCCGGTCCGACAGGGTCTGCAAAGCTCATTAAGTGGGGTGGGTCAGAAAAAAAAGTAACAGGCAAGGCCAACCGTCCCCTGCCGGGCGGAATCCTGTCAGGCGAGAAATTAAGGTAGGGATCGCCGAGAAGCAGGGAGAAGCAAGGACATTCATCGAAGCAGGGAGCGCACGCGCCGCACGCTGTCCGGACCCAGGAATCCGGCGGCAGACGAGCGGGGGTCGGTCTAAGTCAAAAGCCGGATCAACGCGACTCTCACAGATGGGTCAAAGGGGGGAGAGACGATAACCCCGCTAGACATAACTCTGCCACTCGGAGGGGGAGAAAGAAGGACGGATAAACGCTTCGAACAATCGATGTAAAAAAAAACAGCTCTCACAAAAAAAGGGTGGGATCCTTCCAGCCAAAATCTAAGACAAAAGCAGGAAAAACATGGATCTGAAACGGCAGCCTTCCCAAGTAGGAAAAACCCAACGCAACTACTCACTCATCGGGACCGCCGCCGCCAAGGAAGCTAAGCCCTCTAAGCTGGAGGGAACTCTAGCCGTCCTGAAGAATTGGGGGGAGGGGCTAGCACCTCGGGAGGAAAGAAGCTCGGGCCGGAACGCGGGAGCTCGCCGCAAGCACGTCGTCGAAGGGGAAGCGGAGCGAACAAAAAAGAGCTCG
>Ga0179593_1683642_pt1 | contig 16262 bp, 12 predicted proteins | sample CZODoug2_1_08_16_FD_185931 | JGI IMG/M metagenome (GOLD analysis project Ga0179593, IMG submission 185931) | Vadose zone soil fungal communities from Angelo Coast Range Reserve, California, USA - CZODoug2_1_08_16fungal (PacBio error correction) | ecosystem: Environmental > Terrestrial > Soil >...
AGCTCTTCGTACAACGCGCTACCCCCGGCCTCAGGAGTTTTCAAGCTGGATCTCAAACAGCCATAGGTGAGATTGCCATTAGAAGGCCTTTTGGAAAGAAAAACCCCCCTGTGCGGCAGAGGAATCTCTCTTAGAAGGGAGCGGTTGGGGTAATCAATGATCTCCCCCTTGACACCGCGGCCCGCCCATGGGATTTTCCATCAAAGGGATATGTTAAATACTGCCAACCGTTTTTGGGTGTGGTGTATCTGGAGGATTATAACACACTCTAGGTGTAACACCCGTGTCGTCACGAAAGAAGTGCTGAAAGCTGTGGCAAGGGGGGTCGACGAGAGGGAAGCGCCGCAGGGAAAAAGCAGGGCTTCCTTCTTCGAGAAGGTTCCTAAAGGACGTGAGTGTCCACCCGATCCCTAGAAACGCGATGGCAGACGATTCGCTCTCTGCAAACGACTCCTCCCAGGGGTCGCCACCGTTCCCGAAGGGATCTAAAGGTCTGATCTGCCTCGCGCCCGTGATGCTTACTCCTCGATAGAGAACTCAACTCCCGGGACCATACAGCCTGGCTCAGCACAATCCTCTTAAAGTCCTGGGAAGCCATAAAGCATCCGGTGCGACCGCCATCAGCTCTTCTTTCAAGGGAACACGCGACAATCATGGACCGCAGAGGGGTTTCCTTTACGGCGCGATCGAATTCTTGCATATTGGGATCTCGGGTTGAGAACCTTGACTATTGCCGTTCGACCGTGCTCTAACTTACTTAACCCTTCCCACTGACACTTGGCTAAAAGAATAGAAAAAGGGGCCTCGGGTATCGCACTCTTGTCCCACATATGTCAACGATTCCAGCCTTCAATCGCCCCCAGTAGGGAGATTCGAGAGTCGTCTTGTAGGAACAGCTCTAAAAAACAGGAACCCTCGGGGTCAGCACGGCCCACCTAATTCCAAAGATCCTATCCCAAGGCGCCAGGCAAGAGAAGCCTCGCAGGAGTTTCAAACTAGTAGAATACACTAACTCAGATTATGGTCCGTATATCCTTTTGTGAAAAGAAAACCGTGCCGACTTGCAGGGCCGTCTGGAGCTGCCAACGACCTCCGAGAGGTAAAACGCCTTGAGGAGGGGCGGAAACACAGCCTTAGATTCCCCCCGTTGTGGTTATTCTAGAAGGAGCCGACATTTTTAAGAACGAAATATGAGGCTTTTGAATGGTAAGCTCTTTCAGTCACCCGAAAACGCAAAGGCGAGAACTCCTCTTCAGCGGGGAAAAGATGGACCACTTCCCCGGGGAGGGGAGTACCTTCAAGGAGGAAAGTCTTTCCGCTGCGAGCGACAGGCCCATCTTTCATAACTGTAATACACTGGAAGGAGTTACCAATTCGCCTAAGAGGCCTTCAACGACCTCCCGAAACCTCTCCCAACCGAGAATCCTCCTTGGGGAGTAAGGGAAAAAAAAAGCTAAAAAGACGCCAATCTTATCCTGGAAAACAACACCTCAACTCGCACCAAAAGTGAAGGGATGTAAAAACATGGCGAGCGGAGAATCGATGCTTCGGGATGGAGGAGGGGATCGGCCTGAATGCATGGTCACAGCGGGTAGGGGTCCGATACTAAGAAGCCGAGTTGGCAAACAGCATGATACCGAACGAGAAACAAAAGTAGCGGGAGGCGCCACAAAAGGATTCGATAGATCAAATTTCGATGGGGGACAATCGTGAAGGAAGAGGGTTATGAAGGCAGTACACCACTCTCGAAACTCCCACGAATAGAGAAAAAATCCCTCGATTATTAAACGGAAGAGAAAACCGGAAAAAAAGACGTCGGAAAAAGGGTACGCCAATCCGACTCCATTAAAACGGAAAAACATGTATTCACGGAACCTTGTAATTGAGGCAGGAATGAGTGGGCAAGCATTTCTAAAGGGGGGAGGGTGTTTACGGGAAGCCCTATAGATGGAATTCTGGGTCCTCAAAAAACCCAGTTTGCATGATGGGACATCCAACCAAAAAAGCTTTTCGGGAAACAGAAAAGTCAAGAGTTACCGCAGGGGATCCACTCCGGCAAGGTCCGTGCCCAGAACCTCCACGCGCAAGAAGAAAACACCTTCCCAGGAAACAAGGCAGGGCCGCAGAGGCAGACGCCGTGTGAGATTCACTTCCAGAAACTTAATGGGGGAATCAACCGGAAAGCATCATGCCGCAGAAAGCTTTTCTTCAGAATCGGGGAGAGAAGGAAAGGGAATTATCGAGAAAGGGTCCGGAATCATGGTCGCCGTGAAGAAATAAAAGACCCTAATATCGAAAGTTAAATTATCATTCTTGGATTTCCAAATTGGGGGAAATGGTAAAGTTTAGGAAGAAGCAACAACAACCAAAAAAAGATATAGATTATAGTTTGATTGGAAAGGGGAAAGGGAGAGATGGCAAGAACAATTTTTAATAAAGAAAATTGTAAAGAACAAAGAGTAAGGAGTAGTAGTAATATGAAGGGACGAACTTTTAAACGCTATTCTTCACACGGAGAGCGTCGCGCAAAAAGCTTTCTGTAAGCTCTAAGACGCTAACTTATGCAGGAGGATTCATCCAATGGAAAGGTCTCAAAGGGAGGGACTTCCTGTAATGGCATAAATGGCTTTGGTTCCTTTGGAAAATGTGTTCCCGCTGGATTAAAAGTTCTTTTAATTTAATTCGTGGGGGAAGAAAAGTTTCGTTCAGGGGGGGCACCGTCTGGGTTAAAAGAACCCCTCGCCCGCGGATGTCCGAAGACTTTTCTTTTGGGGGAGGGAAACTAAGGAAACGCGTGATGGGAAGGAGTGAGTAAACCTAAGCGGAGAAATGCTAAACGAATAATTAAGGAGAAGGGTTTTTTTTACCATCGGGGAAAAGGACGACGGTTACCTATTTTAAAGAGGACACCGGTTCTGCCGGAGGATAGAAGCCGGGGGTCGCTGTAACGCGGGAGGAAAAGGAAGACGCGCGGATTTTAAAGGGGAAAGGGAGTGTAGTTTTTCGCAGCGTCAACCGGAGAAAATTCAACAGAATTCAACCGATGGCCGACCAATCGAATTGCGGAAGAATAAGGTAGGCAATCTCTGCGCTCTACGGGTGAAAACGACTGAGGAGAAGGAGTCTGCCGTATCGGGACAACCGCAGACGCTGGACAATTCCTCCAGGCAAGAACGAAGATTGTTGAGAATCGCTCGATGCTCATTTCTTAAAAGTACTTCCCTTTTGGGGCGAGACTGTGGGGGGAAAAAAGGGTTCAGAAGCTGAGAGCGAAGGGAGGCGGAGGCATCTCTTCAGTTCGACGGGGTTGTTCGGGAGAGGGTTAAGTCGCCCAGTAGGCCGAGCGTCTCCAAAAAGACGACAGTTAATAGGGGGACTACAGCGTCCAGAAATAGCTTTGGAGAAGCGTTACAGATTGTTGGGGATTGGGACGGAAAGACGATTATACAGTAAATTCAAGGGGAGGGGGAGAAGACCTCTGCTAGTCCGTTGGGGAAGAATGAACTCGTTACTGAACCAAATCTGCGTCAAGTCTTAGACAGAACACTCGCTTTAAGGGGAGAGGGGTGTCAAAAAAAAAAGACACCCCTCGTCGAAGTGTTCTCTAGCTAACAAAAAATCTTCTTTAAACTTGGGATGCGTAAGTGAGAACCAGGAGAGAGGATCAGGCTTTCGTGAAAATCCTGAACAGTTTTAAACCGACGGCGGAGGGCAAATCGCTATTTCCGGGAGCATGGGATCTGAGTACGGAGGGCTAAATCCAGCGGGGTTAGGCTTCTTAACATAATACGCGCGCATAATCTCAGAGGGGGGGGGGGAGAGGTTAATTCTTTAATGGAAGGAATGAGGTCTTAGGCGAGCCATCTCTCGTATCAGATTGTGAGAACTGCTCCTGCGTGGATAGGAAGGGGAAGTAAGGTGAGATCACGGAGAAAGTCGAACTTTCCCTAGGAAGGAGGGCCAGAGATATATCGGAATCGCCGCTTAGGAAGGACAAACGGCGAAACTCCTCTTTCTCAGGGGTGAGGTCGCATAAGGGAAAGAGTGTCAAGTTAAAAAACTTTTGTAGCGTTTCCCTCGGGAAGAGCGTTATTTTGGGGGAGAAAGGACGTTATTGGAAGTAGTGATCGCTGGTCATCATCATCGGGGAGACCGATCGGACGGTTCAGCTCAATTGATGTCGGGCCAATTGGGTTTTCTATCTAATTGGAGAGAGGGGGGGGATCTATAGAAAGTCGGCCCATGGCAGAGATCTTGGGACGCTTCAGACCTTGACGACACACGGCCTTCTTAAAAAGAGAAGGAAGCTTCAGACGCTCATCTCGTCGAAGATGTCGCCACAGAAAAGTCCAGCATTGGAGAAAGAGGGGACGGGGTCTTGTCTATCATGCTCCATAGCCACAACAACACGTGGGAGGGGGCGCCTTAGAGGACAAGGCTATGGGTGAAAGAAAGCTGCTTCCGACATAAGGGGCCATGTTATAGTGTAAATATTGAACGGGAAGGAAGAAGCCAAAAAGATCATCTAATTCCGCGACACAGGACTTTTGTATTCCGAAAGGCAGGTGTAGAGCTAACAGAAATCGATACATACTCGGACGCAGGCCGTACGTCCCTCCGGCTTTGTGTACTAATCTCATTTGATAGAAAAAACAACAAAATATATAGATTAACTTAAAGGGCGTTGCAACAAGAAAGGGACTTCACTTTTCCCTTTTCTCAGGGAAAGAAGGGGCGGGTCCCAATTCACATGAAGGGGGGGGGCTGAAGCCTCCTGTGTGTAGTAACGTTAATCTCGCTGAGTATGGAGGGGTCAGCGGCACTCTCGCCCCTGACAAGGGAGTTGACTCCAAGCTGGATTTTGCCATCTCGGGGGGGAATTCTGGGAAGAGCTAAACTTCTCCGAAAAAGGGGGGGGGTTGAGTTAGAAGTTTACACCCCCGTTATATCACGATCGCCAGTACAAAAAGTCTTTGGGGTGACTCCCTCTTTAGAAGGTGCTCCTCAGGAGCGTCTTCTCTTCAAAGGGGGAGAAACAGTGGGACTTCGCGTTGCATCGGTACCACAAAGCCGTTCCTCCTCATTGGAAGGAAAGGTACGAAAGCCGTCAAAAGGGCTTACAATGGCCCGACCTCAATCGGGGGGAGATGAAAAAGTACCTTAATCTTAAAGAAAGGGGATGAGAAAAAACTCCACCTGATGGCTCAAAAGACTCGCAGAAAGGAACAGAATTGGAATCGCCATCAAGCGGTGCGACATGAAAAGCCGGAAAAAGGCGGAAACCCCTCGAAAGAATATAGAGGAGCTCTTTTGGAACTGGAGAGAGAGGCTGGTTTCCTATTGCTGATCGCTGTGGGTTGCCTCCCCTGGGGACCGGAGAAGGGTTGTCGAGCTTCAACCCCCCTCTCCCAGAGGGGACGTGCTCATCTCGGTACCTGCGAGATGTCCCGTTATTCGATGGCTCTCTTTTTAAGAAAAAAGGAGGGACTAAAGTCTCCCGACGTGGGGTCCTGCGTGTGCTCTTCGTGTGCGGAGACAAATGCATAAACCGCGGCCCGCTGGAGTTAGCAAGACCCCCCGAAGTAGTAATAGGGCAATGGACCATCAGACGAAGAACGGGGGCAAGTTTTTTCAAACTGCAGGTAGAATACACTCAACGGGACGATTACTGCGCCGTGGGGGGGGGGAGGAACTAAAGGATTTTCATCAGATAGAGAGGGAGAGGAAGTGCCGCAGCTTGGGACGAGTTCTTCTCTTGACGGGGGAAAAGTCCTTAGCGCCCTAGCGTTGGAAAAGGGTCGTCAGAAGTAACCCAGGACATTGTGGTTCCGAGCATCGTGGGACACCAACTTCTTTTAGCAAAAGGAAGCGGAAGCAAATCGATAATGAATAAGCTTCATCTTCGCCACTTAAAAATGGGGCGGTCTTACCTGATTACATAGATAAGTCTTTCGCTGCTAGGAGGTCCCGAATCTTTCATAAAAGAGTGGGAGACTAACTCTCCGACGGGCTCTCCTGACAAGGTTCGCCCTACCCGGCCCGAACCCGCACCTCAGGGGGGGGGTTCGTAGTTGAAGCTTATCGCCACTAGAATAAACCACCACGTTCTACTCCTTCAAGGTATGTAACTTTGCCATTGATTCTTCTCGCCGTATAGGAAACTCTTCTTTCTGAAAAGGGAGAGGGAACTGCTTCTGGGTGGAATGCCGAACCTAGCCGGAGTGTGCCCCGAGCCATATCCAGAACGCCGAAATATCTTTCGCCTCAAGAGGACAATTTCAGATGGGGAGGAACAATCTTTGAAGTCAAGCAAGGAGAAACGGGGGAATGAAAAAAACTGCGAGCCGTCGCCTCCGCTTCGAACGACCAAGAGCCAACAGAAAAGTAAAAGGGAAAGCTGAATTGGCAGAAGTAAGCATCCGACTCCATATAGGAATGAAGGATACCGATGTAATGTTCGAAAAAATTCATTTCTGGCGTTTCAGCCTTTCGAAAAGAAGGGGACGCACATCGCATTCAAAAGAAAGAAAATGGAATGAAAGAAGACCACCGAAGTAGGGGAGGAGAAAATAGCGGTTCTTGGGGGTCAAGCAGACGGACAAAATCTCTTCAAAAAGAAAGTGCCTGCCAAAAGACGTTCCGGGAAAAAGAAACTGCTCAGAAAAAACCCAAGCCTTCAACATTAAAACATGCGATTTCGCATACCGGCGGTAGCAGAAAAAGGTTGAAGATCTTCCCGGAGAAAGGCAAGTGGGAATCAAAAGGCCTTATATGCTGTGAAAGAAAGCGTCGGCGCGAAGCGAAGGGGAAAGGTGAAATGGGAGAGGCGGCAGGTTCCCAAACCGTATCCTCCGAGAAGGTCTCCTGTGACATCTGAAAAGTAAAGGCGACTGGGGTGGATTCATAATTGGGAAAAAAGTCCTTTTTATTCAAGAAAGAAAAAGAGAGAGAAAAACAAAAATTGGAAATAGAGATATTAGCTTTTGATATGGGACATAAAAAGGGAGTCGATATCAAAGAGGGAAAGAAGGGAAATTTGGATTGGAGTAGGGCGACAATGATTCTACGGAGAGAAGGGGGGGAAGGACGCAAGCCTTAGTACAACCCGTTCAATTAGCGCAGCACGCGCCTACGACTCAAAGAGAAGACTCCTAAAATAACTTTCAGGGGAAGGTCTTTCCCCGGAGATAAGAAAAGGCGGAACTTGCAGTATCCTCGTATGCGGAAATGCGCGGGGGGGGGCGGGGGGGACTTGTGCATATGTTTAGGGATTGAGTGCAGTGTGCTTGGACGGGATTTGGAAGGTTTCAGGCGGCAGATGGGAACCGTCTGTTGAAAAATAACCGAAACTCGGATGGCCAGCGGAAACTTTTTCTGGGGGGGGGGGAAAAAACGAATATCTCCCATCGGAGGGAGTGAGGTATGGATGAATGCGGGTTTCGTAATACCCTTCTTTCGAAACTGGAAAATGACGAGAAAATACCAGATTTAAGGGGGGGGGAGTCGGATGCTTCCCTGGATGATGGGGCAAAATTTCCGGTTTTAGGCTGAGTAAGGAGTTCTGTTATAAAGGAGAGGTGGATAGTGCGAAGCGGGGTGACGCTCCGCAGCGGCAAGTGAATTTCCCAGATGACGTGCAACCGATGGCCACGCAAACTCGAAAGGAAGAAAGACGTTAAGGGTTTTCGCGGAGAGGGATCTGCAGGGGGGGGGGTGGGGAAAATCATTAGGCAGGCTTCTGCCGGATAGGCAACACATTTACCTAAAGGGAAGAGACGAGGCCCGAAAAAAGGGGAGATCACTGCTCAGGGCAGGGGCTAGAGTTGGTGCCGGGACGTGGTGGAAGAAGATTGGAAGGCGAAGTAGAGCGGAAAAGTCGCTTACGTGAAATCAAGCGGAGGGGGGCGAGGGGTGATCGGTGAAGGAGACAAGTAGGAAGGTAATCTAGCAAACAGACAGTTATCTACAGAAGAAGGGGGAGAGGAGCAGAACGCCTCACTAGGGTGAAAAGCGTAGCCCAATTTTGGGGACGGGAAGCTGAGATGATGGGGGGAGATTCTCATCCGGGCGTGACTGGGTTCGGGAGGGGCTCCATGGGATCACCGGCAGAAGACCTTCACCGAGGGCGGGCAGGAGGAGACTAACAAACAACGCTCTGATCTGCGAGTCATCCGCAAACCTTCGCCAGACTGAAACTCGGAGGACTCCGACGAAAGACATGATTGAAAATTAAGGTCGAATGAGGGAGACTCCGGGTCGGCTCCGGTCTCGTCGAGTTGCCGGAGACCTTCATTGGGGGGAAAAGAAAGGGGGGGCAGTATTCCCCTGTGCGCGGAATGGGGCGGGAATGTGACTGGACTTTTGTGCAGGAGCGTCCAGCTTTTTTCGGTAGAGAGGAAACATTCCGGCTCGAAGCCGAACTCCGGGGGTGCCGGGGGATGTATTATCTTCTCCATCTTTTAACTGACGAAGGGAGATATCTCACTCACAGAAGGGCCGAGGAAGGTTGAGAAGGGACCCCTCCCGTTGGGGGGGAGAGGAAGTTTGAATTCACGGGGAGAGAAAGTCGGGGAGGCGTGAATGGTGCATGCCGGTCACGTGGAAGGAGCCACTAATTTGCGTCGCCGACGGAAAAAAAGCAGCTCTCACCGCTAAATGAGAAAAAGAGAAGGGAAGCCCGGCGTGGAAGCATGTCAGGCATGCAAATCGAGGGAACAATTAGCGCGACCATCTTGGTCCCAACACATAACGTCGGACCAAATGAAAGTCAATATCATAGCGCAAGGAGGCCAGTCGGGTGCTCGACATGTGGGGGAAGACGCTCAAGCAAAGATACAAAAGGAAGAGAGAGAGTTGTGTGGCATAGAAGAAACGGCAACAACGGATGCCGTGAGCGTGTGACCTTAGGGAGCTGGTCGGTCATGACGACAGAGCATTTCTCAGGTGTACAGGAGAAAGGCTTGGTACCGAAAGCGGGGAACTCGATCACTCAAAAAAGAAGATCTATTATGTGAGAGGGGAGTCCGGGCGATTAAGGCTCTGTCAAGGCGTCCATACTAATTGACGAATGCGGTCCCTGACAGTGGTCGCGAATAAAGAGTTTTCAGCTACTAACGGCCGAGGGGGGGGGAACAAGGTGAGAGGAAAGGGTTGAAGGGTGCATACACAATTGCTGTCGAAAGGCACATTGTGTCGGGTGGGGACGACGTAACTCAAAGCCACTGTGAAGCCGTCCTACGTCGTGAATGATAAACCTCAGTATGAAACTTTGGGCCGAACGCACATGGCTGAGGGGGGGGAAAACCACGGCTGGGGATCAACAAACCTTGGGGGGACCGTGACGGGGAAGAAAATCACGAAAGCGGGCTCAATGAACGAACAATTGAGAACGCAGTCTCTACGGGTCAGGAGGAAAAGGGCGCTTCGGAAAGAACTTGTGCCCTGAACTGCCAAAAAAGGGGGAGTTGCCGCCCGGTACATCGGCCCGAAAAACGGGGGGTGAAGCGTATCGTGAAAGAATAAAGGAAATTGTGTACACAAAACGACATGCGAAGAGAGCCAGCAAAGGGAAAAGAAAGGGACCGACCAAGAAAAAGGGGTGTGTGAGAATTAGAAGGGGGCAAAAGGGGCGCACTGCGGTAATATGTACGGGTAGAGTATGGTGCCATATGAGGGAACATCACGATAAGAGAAAACGGATGAGAGTGAAAGCGGAGGGAATTTGGGGCCAAGATGGCACGTCGTGTGTAAGAGTTAATACTAGGCGCAGCGCTTCGTGCCGAAGCAACAATCAGCAGGTGAATAAGACTTGCCTCAGGAGGGGAAAGGGGTTAATGTGTCTGCAGGAAAAAAGAAGGGGTGGTGTCGGGTTGGAAGGCAAGTGACGTCAACGAGCACGGGCGAGTGGAAAATCCGTCCTAGCGGGCGGGCGAGACGCAGCTCCTGTGTAAAAGGCGCTGGAACAACATATGAAGGTACGAGGTGCGTGCGGCAGTCCATAGACAAAGGGGCGCAGGAGCCGGGGAATGTTCTCTACGCAGGGAGGGGAAGGGCCTGCTGGTGGGGGTGGCAAGGGGTTGATAAACTAAGCGAGGTGGGCGGGCACCGCTAAACCGGGGGTCTCTTTCAATTCAGCCATCTCACAAAAGGAGGGGGAAAGAAGGAGACCCACTTGCAGGGCTCACAGCTGGTCTCATGCTGGGAAAGGGAAAAACCATCGGTACAGAAAGAAATTGTGCGGCATACAAAGCAGGGAATTGACGTGGCTGTGACTCACGCCTATCGGCATGTGGAAAGAAGAATTGAGATATACTCGCAATAACAGGGCGGAATAAAAGGGTTTCTACGCGTGGTCTGCACACAAAGTAAGGTTGGCGCGCAGGGAAAGGAAGGGGGGACAGCCCGATCGTACGTGGGAGACTGAGGTCACTGCCCCCGATAAATATGCCTGGGGTGGGAGTCACCACGGAGTGACAACGACGGCTGTAGCAGGAAAGGGGGATGGTGGGGGGAGCAGTGTGCCTTACATGAAAGCATGGTTGCAAGCTCTGCAAACCCCTGGGAAAAGGACGGCGTGTGGGTATGCGTGGGTGGTTCGCCCACGTGAACTCGCGTAGTCAGCGGGCATTGTGGCCTGTATTTGTCCGGTGATATGATGAGCTAAGGAGGGGGGGCACGGCATGGGAAACTTCAACCCGGTTAGAAAGGGATGTGTGCGCCGTGAGGGAGATGTGCTGACGCGCTCGTGCGGGGGCGATCTACCGGCAGACCTTAAGGATAACCAACGATAGGGGGGAGGAAGCCTAAAGGCTGCGCACTGCGGCAGGTTGTGACTCTGCGAGGCGTGGTGGGGGTGCAGCGGCTACCTGATTCCTCACGGTTCAGCCGCAGGAATGATCGTGGCGTGCGTTGGAGGCAGTGAAATGTGCCCGTGCGTAAAGAGTGGGAGACTACTGCATGAGACGGGGGGAGAGGGTGTGTCTGCAAGCGTTCAAGCAGTACCTGCTGTTGCGCGTCGAAATGGGGCATCAAAGAGTCAGGGTAATCGTGGACTCGAGGGGAACTAGGCCGGAAACCACCGGAACCCGGGAATAAGGAGAAAGAAATCCGCGCGTGTGGGGGGCACATCCGTCAGCGTGAAAACCGGCACTCCATCGGCGCCTAGCGACCAGTGGCTGACACGCGAGAACAGAGAAAGGAGGTCTGCGAAAATAGCCGAAGAAAACACACCCGGACGACAGGGAAAAGGAGGGGAATCAATGGCCGTAGAGGAGACTGTCCTTGGCCTACTGATACGGGCGGGGCGATCAAAATAAAATAAGTGAGCGATAAGTCCTTGACTGCTAGACTGGGGTGGCGGAGAGATGTGGCTCCATGCAAGCGGCGTGAGAGTCCCACGGGGAGGGCACGCACATGAGGTGACTAATCCGCGCGCAGGGGGAGAGGGGGTGCTGAGAGGAGGGGGGGGGGGACGCGTGGAGAGGAGGGAAGAGGAATATCGGTCACCATGGCCCGAAAAATGGAAAAAGAGCTCAGGGCTGGTTTCGCATTTGCGATCAGCACGGGCCCGCGGACCTGGTCCGCGAATGGACTACCGTGTAGCCAGCGAGAACACTTACTTAAGTGCGCGGCCAAAGCCTCGGAAAGGATGCGTTCTACAATAACAGGAGGAACAAAGATGCCCTGAATTCTAGGGACATGCAGCGTCCCTCGCGTCACCGATCCAGGCAGAAGATTCAAGACGCCCCTCGCCAAAAGTCTGGAGGACTACCGGGTATAACCAGGAGAGGTGGCTGAAAGAGGGGGTGTCCGTGCATGGTCTAAGAGAGGGGACAGGAGCGATGCGGGCAAGCGCCGAAAAATTTTCGTGATACGAACCCAGATGGGGGGCGTCCTACGTTCGCCCCCGCTAGAAGGAAGGAAGCCTAGGGGATCTCTACAGGGGAAGGGGCACAAAAACACGCCATCTGCCCAGGGGAGAAGTCTGGTAACGACTCTGAGGGGAGGAGACGGTGGCCAGTTCGACACTCTCCAGTTCGTATCAATGCTCAAATGCAGGGAGAGCACGGGAGTGAGAGAGACAGCAGGGAACGGACGGCGCAAGGAAAAAGGGGCGTTACCTGAGAATGCTGTCAGTGTACAGATTGGGGGGGACAATAGGAGCGGGACGCGCCCCAGTTGCCGGCCGCGGGGTAGTATCGTGTAAAGGTCGCTGGCAGAGGTTTGAAAGCTCACTCGGAGTTGATAAACTGTGGCGCAGAGAGGGCCGGAAGGGCGGGAGACTTCCTGGATCGAAAAAAGAAAGAGGAGAAGCGCGGTGCGTGAAGTGAAGAAAAGGGGAAAAAACAGCCCAGGGGGAAGACACCAATGCTCGGGGTGAAGGCTTGTGGAGTTCATGCTCCGTGCCCTCAAATAACACCCCACGATCCCACGTCCGCTGATAGAAGGGGGGTTGTCTTCGGGTCCCAGGACTCAGGGGGGGGAGAAAGACCTGCCAAAATTGGAAGGGATGGACAAAGTCCTTAAGTCGAATAAAGAAATGCGCTGGTGCTCTTTCAGAAAAACTCCTGCGTCTGCGGAGCTATATGTAATCCGAACACTAGGTAAAAACATGCGCGGGCAAGAATTGCATGGCTCCTTGGACAGAAAGAAATGGAAGGAAGTTGAAAAAAGACGCCGGCAGGGCAGGGTGAAGAAGATCATGCGCTGTGCAAACACCGTCATTTTGTGAGTTCGAAGGCGTAGGTGACCAGGACAGCACGGCGCCAGAAAAAAGAACCGAACTCGCTACCATCGCTTTACCTCGGGGCGATGCGTGAAACGAAAAAAGAAAGGGGAAAGCGGCTTCCACTAAAACTGGGACAGCCATCTGATCAAGACAGTCCCCTCCCAAAACGCGGAGACCGACACGGACACTGCGGCACCCAGGCGTGAAAAGGGGCATGCTACATTCCGGGATGCGCGGACGGGAGAATGAGAGATTGAAAATAGAAGGTGTCGATATGTTCTCGGGACGAGCGTGTTACAGACTGGAAGAAAGTCGTCTGGCGCCATGGGTTGACTAGTACCCGAAAGTACGAAGCAGGGTCGTCCGGCCTGGACGCTGATCAAAGGGCAAGAACGAATGCCAGGGGGGGAGAAAAGCCGGAAGCGGAATGGTGTTTGTCCCGCCTTACTGATTCGGCTAAAGTAAAATGTTTCCTGCAGGGTTCTGAGCCTAGTTGAGCAGGTCGCATCTTCTGTGTTGGTGTCGGAGAGTCAGGGAGACACACGACTGGGAGAGCCGATCAGTAAATAAGGACACTCAGAACGACTCCCAAGAGCTGGAAATAGCGAGTAATTCCACGAAGCAGAGAGAAAACCGATTTGTCAACCGGCAGCACCTGGTAAGCATCCAGAGACACCGAACAGTAGTCCGGTAGAGTGGGGGGCAGGAAAGAAAAATTTCGAAAGGGGGGACGACATTGGACATCACCCGATCACGATAAAATATGGATTCGTGTCCGCCACTCCCCACCGGGGGGAACCATTTCTGATTCGTACGAAAGGTCTCAACAGACAGAACTCTTCCGCCGTACCTCCGAGGTCCACTCCTGGGTGAAGAAATTCAACGCACTGCTCAAAAAGAGAACACATCCTTCCCCATTAAAGGGAGGGCGCATAAGAATTTTATATCCTTCCGGCAATGGACATTGGGAATCATCCCTTAAAGAAAGCCTGAAGATGGGGGCAAAAGAGGCTGTCGGCTTCGCTGACGCGATCATTGAAAGGGGGGAGATTAGCGGCTTCATTTCCCAAAAAAAGAGAAGGAGAGATGTGAGGAAGGGACCATAAATATCAGACTGGGCTTTATTCAATAATTGGGGGGGGGGGAGAAAAATTTCTGGGGGATATCACAGATAAAAATCGCAACAACAACAAAGAGGAGGAAGAGATGTTTCTCTTTGAGGGGGGGAAAGGGGAACATTAGGGGTCACCAGTCGGATTAGGAATATTGTCACCGGCGACCGAAAAGATAGAGGGTAGCCGACGCTATCTCACCCGTTTCAGGGTCGCGTCCGACGAGAAAAAGAGATGCCGGGGCTGAAGGCAGGTAACCCGGAGATCTCAAAGAGGCGTAAGGGAAAAACTGTTATGAAGAAATTGCTCATTTTTTTTAACTGGGAAGTGGTTCCGCTGGATTTCCATGGGAGGGGGGCGGAAAGAAGCAGTTGAATCAATGGGATTTAAAAGGCATATCTTTGCCAAGGGGGGACAACGGATGGTACCGCATCGAAACTTTTGCGTGGGTGGAGGGGGAAAAATCACTTCTCGCGTGCGATGTGAAAAATTCGATTTTCGTCCAAAGGGGGACAGGGGGGGATGAACAAGAGGCCATCGGTAACCGGGAACACGGTGTTATAATTTATTCGGGAAAGGGGGAGGAATGGGGGCCATCCGTTTTCGCTGGTTCGTTGAATACTAAGGGGGGAGAGAGGGGGCGCATCGTAGGAGGGACGAGAGTGCATCCCCGTAGATGAAGCTGAATTACCAGGTCCGCCAATCGAAATTTGCGGAGATCGGACTAACGGAGGCGGGCGCAAGCTCAGGGGAAAAGGAGGGAGATGAAGGGACCACTCAGCGGCGAAGTCTTTCGGGGAGGGCACAACCCAAAGAGGGGTTACCTCAGCAGGCCGACCTCTCATGGGGGGGGGGGGAGATCAAGGAAAGCCATGGAGAATACCGGAATGGGTTCCTGAGGAGAAGTGTTTGAAAAAGTTTCTGGCTGTGAAAGAAATTCACTTCTCTTACAGGAGGGCGGTGATGAGCAGGGGTCTGGATTTTTCTTGCGAAGGAAGGTCTGCTCCAGAGGAGAGGAATCTGGAGACGTTATCGAGGAAAAAAAGAACTTTGTCGCGTATCAGGAGGCAAACGGAGAATCAATTCAAGCTTTAAAGAAGAGGGGTTTTTTTGGGAAATGGATGAAGCGGAAGAGGGGGGATTAAAGGGCTTTTACGGGGCGGAAGGAAGCTTCTCCAAGTTTTGGTCACTATCTCGGGACTTCACCATTGAAGGGATCCTTGAGCACAAAAAAAAATAGGTCTGCGAAGGAACTGAGGTTCAAACCGGGGAAAAAGGGGAGTCCAAAGGGCAATGTTGGCGAATACCCTACGAGGAAGGGGGGAAAAGGTCAGGAATGGTCTCCAACCAGATCTGCGCCGGGAGAAAAGTGGGGTATTATAAAATTCAGATTTTGTGAAAAAAAAGGCGCGGCTCTCGTCGGAATGTCCTGGCGCATTCATTGAGGGGAAACTAGGTGTGGGCAGGGGGAAAAAATCAGGGGGGGTGCGGTCTATATCCGCAAAGAGACTCTCTCGAAGAAACTCCAGAATGGGGGGAGGGGTGAATGGCGTGCTCCAGTAATGCGTTAAGCTAAAGTGGGAGAATTCACGGGAAGGAGGGGGGACTTAGAAGAATTGCTGAAAGGCGCAGGGACTTGGGCTCTTTTTAATGGATTACTTTCTAAAAAAAAGACGAGGAAATAAGTCAAGTCCCTCGGAACACTGTTGCGGCCATCCAAACGCAGATAAACTACAGAGTCGGCCGGTCATTCCACAGCTCTGGAGAGAGGACGGGCTGAGTGGGCTCCTCTCCAGAAGAGCAGGATTTTCAGGTAGGAGGGGTCGTAGTATGCGAGGGGTTTTGGTGGCTTATCCATTCGAGGGGCCCGACGGAGGACGAAAAAAACTGGGCAGTTTCAGCATCACGGGGGCCCAGATCCTGGACGGATCACGCTGAAGTCTCGGAAAGTGGCGTCTGCTCTGGGGGACGAACTTTTCGGGGGACGGGCACATGGCGTCATAGATCGGGTGTAAGCTTGCATAACTTTACTAAAAAAAGGCTAAAAACGATCAGAACCTCCACTTCTTCATGCTGAGAGCATCTCGTACCTCGTCTGAATACATCAGGGCGAGGAAATCAATTTGGGGGAAGAGGGGGGATCAAGTAACCGCGAGGGAAAAAATGCTCCCAACAAAACCACTTTTTAGAAGGGGGTGCCTAGAAAAGAACCAGAAAAGTCAAGGCACACGGCGGAAACCTAAATGTGGGGGAAGTGTAAATGGACTCTGACTTCCTCCAACAAAAAAGGGGAGTCCCTCGATATTAAGGAAACCGACGGGTTGATTCCGAACGGCATGGCGACGGGGGAAGAAACTATTGCATCGGAGGAGAAAACCTCGGGGAACAGTGGGTCTTTACGCCTCGAAAGGGACGCAGGGAAT
>Ga0179593_1809629_pt1 | contig 16262 bp, 24 predicted proteins | sample CZODoug2_1_08_16_FD_185931 | JGI IMG/M metagenome (GOLD analysis project Ga0179593, IMG submission 185931) | Vadose zone soil fungal communities from Angelo Coast Range Reserve, California, USA - CZODoug2_1_08_16fungal (PacBio error correction) | ecosystem: Environmental > Terrestrial > Soil >...
TTGGCCAAACCATTACCTGAAGAGGGAAACTGGGAAAAAAGCACGGTAAAAAAAAAAAAAACAGAGGCTGGTGAAAATCATTGAAAAAGAAGAAGTGACTAAAGAACAAATGAGTATACAACAATAGTGGGAGAGGAAGCACCAAAAGGGGGTAAAACAAAAGAGGGTTTATCTCGTGTACACCCCAAGGGAGGAGCAAAAAAAAAAAACTCGCGAGGCGCAACGTGAAAAAAAAGGGGTGAAAAAAATCTATCAGGAGCTGGACCTTCCTGCTAGGGGTAAGCGCCGGCGGGGGGGGAAGGCGAAGAAGGAAATTTCTGAACTCGATGGGACACAAACCCAGTTGAAAAAGCCGATTGCCTACACCAAAGGGGAGCACTATTTACTGGGACTCTCAGCAATTTCAACAAGAGTAAAGGTCGCGTACGGGGGAGGAAAGAGAAAGTCAAGTCAAAAAAAAAGACCCGTGGGTACGGGGAGGAACCGCGATATCCCAAGGAAAAAGGAAAACATGAGGGATCGGGATAAGTCAGTTTGAAACCGTTGAAAAACGGACGACCTAAAGTACCTTTCCAAGGAAAAACCAGAAAGAAAAAAAACATAAAAGAGCATGGATTAAACCTTTGTGCTGATAAATCTGGGGGGGGACAAAAGACTGAAAAAGAAGATCACACGGCCCAAGTGCAAAAGGAAAAACCCGGCTCCTGCGCCGTATGTTGGCTGAAAGGAGAAGTGCGGACTATCAGTCAACCAAGTAAAAACCTGGAAAGTATACGAGGGAGCGTTAATGAGGGGGGAAATAGTAAAAACAAGGTTTTTGGGAAGCGAAATGACTCAGTTGTCGGGGACAACGGAACGGCATTTGGGTGGAGGGGAAGAACAAAGGCTAGGGTTAGCCTCCACGATTTGGGAGAAGTCACAGGGGGAGTAACAAAACGAAAAATGAACGTTAGGGAGGGGAAAAGGGGGACGTGGAAACGGGAGGAGACTCAATCGGGAGAAAGCGATCAGGAAGAAAACAGCAGTTCAAAGGAGGAGGGTAGGTGTGGGAAGGGGTATGTGCGCTTAACTTAGACAGAAAGGAAGATGCTGCGTGGTAGGAAAGTGCCAAAAGGACCACGGCGCTGCGTCAGTTCCTCGGTGTAGTAAAAAGGGGGGTACCAACCGGAATACAAAAAAAGGGTTTAAAAGCAACAGGGGGGGGGAAAAGGTGGAGCAAATGGACGGTGCGGGGCATTTCGTCGGGAAGGGCTAAGCTGCGTGTTTTACAGCAAGTCCAAGGAGAAGGGTCAGAGGGCGGGTTGACTTCTTGTAGTGTCAAGGCTATCGTGAAGAAGGAGCCGGGCGTAACATTTGGTTCGGGGATGGACTTTGTGGGGAAAAAGGAACCCTGCTTAACTGCCTGTCAAGGGGCTGCGGACCAAAGGAGGAGGAGGGAAAAACACGTTGATTGGCAAAAAAAAGGAACGCTGCGTTAAGGAAAAAAAAAGAGACGGGAGTAAGTTTTACGAGGTCCCCTCCGTTACCCCCGCAAAGGGAAAAAAAAAACAAAGGTAGAAAGCAAACACAACAAAAGAGGAAAACCGGTGAATTTTGACTGTGAGAGAGACTCCACAACACAACGTGGAGACAAGGATGGGGGCAATAGAGGACGGGCATAAGACAGGGTGTGGCAGACCGGCCGGGGGGTTGGGGGAGGACTAACGAAAAAAACTTTTCCGGGTCTGAGAAGAAAAATTGTGGTGCGGCCAAAGAAGCCTTGGATGTTAGAAAAAGAGGAGACCGACAACGTGGGTGCGCGGGAACAGGGGGGGAGGGAGAGTCCCGCATCGGAAGACGGCGGGTCTTTCTTCGAAAAAATAGTTAAAGCCTGGGGCGAAGAGGGAAAAAAAGTCCTAGAAGACCAGATCAACAACACGGCCATTTATCGATGAGGTACTGAAGAGAAGCAAGAAGGGGGTACCTGAATAGAACCAGGATCGAGCCAGTATTTCCCCGCGGGAAGGGGGAGGCCGGAAAGGGGGGTTACACAGGGAAGCACTACCAATTTTCGACAAAACGGAGATTCTGAGTCGAAGCGACGTGACATTGCAAAAGAGGGGCAGATTCAAGGAAAGGGAATCTGGAAACCATTTTCACCGTCAAAATCAAACGCAATCAGAAGGGAAAAGGCGATGCCTTACCGTCGGAATCTACCTAGGGTAGAAGGAGGGGCGGTCATGGAAAGAGTATAAAATAGAGAGGCGAAAAAGGGAAGAAGACATTTGTTGTATGAGGGAAACCAAAAGGGGGCAAGGGAGAAAATAAACTGAGGGAAGAGAAGTCTGTCAGACCTGGCGTGTAAACAACAAATGGTGACGGGGAAAAAAAAAGGTAGAGGACTGCGGGGTGTGGGTGGGGGGAAAGGGGCAAAGGGGGGGGAAAGGTGAAGGAGTCTAAACATGAGTCGTTCGAAAATAATGCCACAACTCTTGGTGAAAAAAAGAAGGACTTCGGCGCAAAAGGAGGAAAAAAAGTTGGGGGGTCAAGGGGGATCCAGGAATGACAAGTAACGAGGCGTGCGCATGAAAAGATTGCGGAGACGAAGGGAGGAGAGGGCACGGGGGGATGTTAACGGGTTAAAAAGAGGTACGCATCACATCGTGGCTAACCAAGGGGAGAAAATGGAGACCAAAAGGAACCCAGGGAGAAACAACGAGGCAGGGAAGATGAAGCCGGAGGGGGAAAAAGGGGTGCAATAGATAACTTTCTGCAGGAGCAATTCTTTGCAAGATATGGGGAGCATAAAATCGGCCGGGGAAAGTAACAGAGGTAGCAAAGGGGGAAAGATGGGGTAAGAAAAAAAAGAAAAGAGAGCAGAAGAAGGTAAAACTCTATGGAGGGGTTTGGTTTCGAGAAAGCCGCAAAAGCAGGAGTGAAGGGAGATGCCGAAAAAAGAGCGATTGGAAATTGGTCAGTCAAAGAACAATGAATATGTGCAATACTACAGAAACAGTGGAGCGCGAGAGACAGGAATAAAGGAAAGAGGACTAAAAAAAGGGGGAAGAAAAGGAGGACAAGAACCCGTCCTGAATAAATGGCTGGCTTGGTGCTAGCGACAGAGGGAGGGGGGGCAACCACCGAAAAAGGAGGAGGGAAAGAAAGGATGATCAGGTGTCCCCGTGACCGAACCGGACCAGGGAAGAAAGCCGACGGCCTGACATGTAATGTTATGAAGCCTGAGCATTGGAAGCTTAAACGTCATCGATAAATAGGGGGAGAGTTAGGAAACCCAGGGCTAGAAATAAGACAACTCAATTGGGCAATCGTCTTTTTCGCATCTGGACTCCAATGGAAAAAAAACAAAGAGAATGGCCGGTAATCGAAGAGTCTGGCAGGAAGGGAAGGGAAAAGAAGGGCCTCGACTCGATTTCCCGAACACGGCTTCAGAAAAAAAAAGCAATGCAGCGCAAAAAAAGGCTGGCCTGATAAAGGGCAGGGGAATCTGGGCGAAAGTACGAAGCAGGCCTGGAGCGCAAGGAGTCACGAACGTGCAACGGGGGTCTGAAGAAAAGAACTTCCGGCTCACAGGTGCTCAGGGAGCCGGGTCGGTGACAGGTGAAAGAAGGTAAAAATCAACTTGCGAACAAAAAATAAAACTGTCCCATGGGGAGGAATAGAGAGGGAAAACGATACAAAGACGTCTAGTAACCCGTACCTGAGAAATTCCCGTCAGCACATGAATTTTGTGAAATAGATGGGGAGAAGAAAGGCTTAAAGGAAAGGAGGTATACCAAGGCGATGGTAACTAGAAGTGCAGGAAAGGGGGGGGGGACCTAGGGGAATTGCTCTCTTCCGAAAGGGGGTTCGGAAAAGGGTGTGAGGGAAGAAGAGGATTGAGAGGCTGAACCTTTGTCGGTTCGCAGGCAGCTCGTCAAAGTTAGGGCGAGAAGCGGAGTAGGCTGAATCGGTGAAGGGGGGGACCACAAGAACATTTGTCCGAAAAACGGAAAGCTGAAAATAGTTCAAGCTGTTCTCCGGAGGGGGTGAGGGGGGGGGGGGATGGCGGGGGGCGTGTGATAATTATAGGAAGGAATGGAAAAACCGAACCGCGAAAAAAACGAGTTGGTCTCGGGAGGCAGCTTGTTCCGAGGGGGCGCTGGCTCGGAAAAGGGAAATCTGGGTTTTACCAGATAAGGGAAAAAGAAAGGGGGGCCTGAAAGGCCTTGATGGTTCGGCGTGACGGAAAACGAAATTCAGCACAAGAGGTACATTAAGAACGGGGTGTGCCTGGATCGATAGACAAGCTTGCCGTTGTTAGGCGGAAAAAAAAAGCTCGAGGGGGAAACAGGGGGTTCCGACTCGCCGGATTTCTACCGCTGCGTAAAGAGGAAGGATCAAGGCGAAATGTATGGACAAAGCAGCGCAGAGCACCTCAGCTCGTGTGTTGGTGTATTGACAAGGGGAACAGAGGCGGGGCCCTCAGGTCTGCAGGGGAAGAAGGGGGGATGAGAGAAAAAAAGGAAACAACACTATTGAGGAGAAAGGGGAGAGAGATTGAACATTCAAGGGTTGGGCCGAAAACTCTGGTAAGGGGGGGGTGGGTGGCTGTGGTGTGTGTAACGGCGAATGGCGGGGGCTTCGTTGGGAAGATGGTTGGGTTGGGTCATCTCCGAAAAAGAATTGTAGGGTGCAGGGGTGGGGGGCGAGGTCGTAGTGTGGGGGGAATATGCAATCTTGGAAAGAACAGGGACAAAAGCAAAAGTCCGTGTCAAAAAAAATGCAAACTAAAAAGAAAACCGATTCGGAAAGTGGAAAAGTATCGAGGGGGAAGGGGAGATGAAAGGTGAGGCGCGCGGGCAGAGAGTGCATGTAATGGAGGAGGAGAATGTGACGGGGATCAAGGGCGCGACGGGTGGGGCGACAGTGTAGAAAGCTGGGGAGGGAAAGGGGGAAGGGGGGGAGGGTAAAAACCAAAAAAGTTGGGCGAGAAAGGTTTTGCGCGGCTTAAGGGGGGGGTAAGAACTGCGCAGGACTGAGCCATTGAAAGGGTACACCGACCAGGGAAACACGACCAAAATCAATACGAACAAATCGCAGGAAAGGAGGGTCCTGACACTAAAGAAACGACGAAGGTTGAGACGACCGAACGGTTAAATGAACATAATAAGACTCGAGGTGGGTGGGTATAGAGGGGGGGGGGGGGGAAAGGAAGGAGAAAAAAAAACTGAGAACTCAGAAAAAAAAAATGGCCGAACAAGGAGGGGGAAACAGGATTATACCATAAAGGGGGTAACTCAGCTATAGATCGTGAACAAGAAGGGGGGTGTAGGCAGCTTGTGGCATAGTCGGTGGGAGGGGATAGTACTGCAGGTGCCAGATCTGCAAACAAGGGAAGACAGCGCGGGATGATGCTTGAGGGGATCACACAATAGCGGAAGGCGGTCGGAAAAAAACTGTAGCACAAAACGGGTATCGAACGTGAGCAAGCTCAAAGTGCCACAGAAAGCACTGTTAGCTAGGGATTGGACTCCTTACTCGGGAAAAGACTGGAGGGTAGAGGAACCTGGCAAGAAGTGTTCTCAAAACTAAGCTGCATCGTGTCGGGCAGAGCAGGGGGGGACGGGGACGGGATGGGATATTCTCTTAGATGGGAGGGGAATGGGCGCAAGAGAAAAAAGCCTAAATTCGATCGAGTTGGGTGGCGTGGAGCGGGCTGGGCCGCGGTTGAACTACAGGCGAGGAAGCGACCTCCAATGAATATAGAAAAGATTATTGGGGTAAAAAAAAAGAAAAAGGTAAAACTAGAGTTCTCACTCAAGTAGAAATATATTACTCGGGACGTGTACATGAAGGCTCCCAACGATCAAGAGTGGAATACAACTCCGAAAAGAGCTACGGCATGAACTGCGGGTGGAAAAATTGGGCCGAGACACACAACAAGGAGAAAAAGAAACCCTTTGGGGAGGTCAACCACAGGAAAAGAATACGCCGCAAATCCGAACATCTTCTTCCAGTAGTTAAAAGAGGGGAAGACCTGGAGAGGGGGGGCATTCATAACCGTCCACTTCCGGAGGGGGGGGGAAGGGTGGCTGGTGTAGTGAGCACCGCAGGGGGGGGACATAAGAAGACCACAACGCAATTTGGCTAAAACCGAAAGGGACTAAAAGGTAAACACAAAAATCAACTCAACGGGGTAAATAAACAAGAAAAAAGCAAAAAAACCGTTCAAAGCCGTGGTAAGCCAACACTAAATCGAATTAAGGGTCAAAAAAAAGGGGGGGGGGGGGAAGGCCCTCTCGAAGAGAAAAAGGAGAAAGATCACACAAAGAAGAGGCGACCTCGATTGCCCGCAACCCCCGGCGGTCAGAAGCTCAATGGGGCCTTGACAAAAAAACCTGAGTAGCGCACATTCCTTGGCGAGTCGGGGCTTCGACAGAGGAAGGCCGGGAAAGCTAGTCTTCGGGACGCGTGGGGAAGCAGGGCAGACTCAGCAACAGATTGTCAAAAAGGGGGAAGGGGGTTCTCGTAAAGTTGGAGAAGTTAAGGGGGCCCCGCCGAATTAGGTGCCTCCGAAAAGATTAAAGGACAACATGCACTGCAGGGGGGCATGGAAGAGCAAAACACTTTTTCGTCGAAAGGCTAGGTGCCCAGATCTTCAAAGGAAGGGGGAAAGGACGAAGACATTAAGAAAGGAAATTGCAAGAAAACGTCAACTTTTGTGGTCTTAAGGGGATCAAGACAAAAATCTCTCCAAAAGAACATGGGTCTATGGGACAAGGGATGGGTGAACGCTACCAAAAAAGTGACACGAAACTGCCCCTGTTGGGCCGACGGCTTGGTGTCGGAAAAAAAAAAGGAGGTTTCTCCTCTCTCATTGGATTCGGAAAAGGGCGGGTAAAAAAGTACTTCGCGTAAGAAGAAACGAAAAACTTAATTGCAGGTTGATGTTTGCACTCCTTCAATTGTCTGGGAAAGGAAGCAACGATGGTCAAGGTCCCAAAAGGGAAAGGGGGAAATGATACCTCAGATGACCACGGGTCCCACATGAGGAAGACCAAAGGGTGGTCGGGAGGATGCTTGGAAAAATCATGCACAGGATCGAAAACTGGGTTAGACCACACTACGAGGAAGTCTGAGGTGTGAGTGCTTCGAGCTTCGGAAAGAATCGGGTGAAAATCATACTGGGGGGGGTGTCGGTGGTATCGGACTTGGGACACTTCCTAGTCTTCCGTTACCAAAAGGCTTCGAAAGAAGCAGTGGGGAGACGACGCGTGATTAAAAGAGGTAATGCGAAATCGACGGGATAATTTTCTTCGAGAGGTATCACCAATCTCGACACCGCAGCAAAAGCAAAGTGCAAAGCTTAACAGAAAAAGACACCGGCGCGAAAGGGATCACACGATAAGAGGGAGGAGGTGAAAGAAAATCGGGCAAAATTAAGGGTGTGGTCCGCCCGACTTTTTTGTTTCTGTGAACGACTACTGCGGTTGGGGAGGGGTGGTCCTACGCAAGGGATGAGTGTTGACCCAAGAAAAAAACACGAAATAGGTCAATGACCCAAACAGAAAGAAGATGCGAAAGTCATTGCGTGAAATTCAGAGGACAGGGGCGGTTTGGACTAGAAAAGGTGTCAAGACGCAAAGGCCTTCGCATAACGATCTAAACAAAAGATTAGCGATCCGGGAGGCGATTGCTAGGGAAAAAGATAGCAAAACGTAATGGGACGCAAAAAGTACCAGTCGGGGGGGGGAAGGCGAAAAGGATCCGGCTTTTGCTTCGACAGCAAGACAAATCAGGTAGTAAAAGTGAAGCAGGGACGCAGGAAAGGTGGAAAAAAACAAGCCGTTAGAGAGGACGGGGGGGAGAGGAGAAAAAAAAAAAAAAGTCTTTCAGTCGGAGAGAACATCAGAATTGAGCGGGCCCATAGTTGCAGCTGCGGTCATCGGAAAAATGTGAGCGGACCAACATAACTAACCTCCAATCTAAAGTGAGGGACGCTGGGCCTACGATGAGATGTCTAGAGAAAAAACCAATAGAAGAAACTAAGGACGGCGAACAAAGACAAACTGGTTCAACATCTCTGAGAAAGCCTCCTCGGGGGGGGGTACTCACAAAAATGGAGCATCCAAAAAGAGGGGAGTAACCCTTAGGTATAAAGTACAATACGCCCGAGGGGGGGGGGTAGTAAATTACCTTTTGGAGTGACTAGAAGCACTGATATGAAGCCAATAAAAAAAAGAACTCGGCGGCATGGAGAAGGGCAGGGGAAAGAAAGGGGGGAGTAATATTCGGCAGCATTGGAAGGACTGGGCAGGGGGGGGAAAGGTGGACTAAGAAAGGCGTCGAAGAAGGTGGAGTTGTCAACTTACTGTCGCGCAGCAAAAAGAGGGGCGGAAAAAGGCTGAAAAGGGGGAGGGACTCCCAACGGTAATGTAGTCCGGACCTAAAAACGCGGGGAATGGCGCAGATGCCTGGGGGCACACCATTCTTTGAGAGATTGAGGGGTTTGCGAAAGTGAACGGAATTGGGGGAAAGGCAGGAAAAAGAGGGGAGATCAAGCGAGAAGGAAGATTCAAAAAAAGAGCCAGAAAAGTGACGTTCGAAGTAGGGAAAGGGGGGGGGGGGGACTTCAGGGGCCCGGAAAAACGTGTTTACCGGGGAAGAGCCTACAGAAAGAGGGGGGGGAGGTAACATGGGTTGGTAAAAGATAAAAATTGCGGGGGGACGCAAAACGTATTGGGGCAGCGAGGGATACGTTTAGTGAACGGGTCTCCCAGAAGGAAGGGGAGGTCCTGAGGGGGAAGAGCATTCATTTAAAGGGAAGAGAAAAAAAAAACAAAAAAACAACGGAGGCGAGAAAAAAGAGATATTGGGGAATCCCGAAAGTGCGTGAGGGAAGGGCCTGCATAAACGGGGGAATGAGAATAGCCAAACTCCTTTCACATGAAAGCTTGAGGCGGACGTAAACCGTAACTATATATCGCTGAAAAGTGGGGGAGAAGAAGAACCCAGGTCGGAAGACCCCCGAATTGGGGGGCCGAATCGGTGACAGGCGGTCAACACCAAGCCCAACTCGGAGAAGTACGAGCATAGTTGCGATATGGTTCATCATCAACGATGCGACCTCGTATCCGAAACGTAAGGGAAAGAAAAGCCGGGAATCCCACAGCATAATGTTTAAAATAAAACCAAAATCCAGTTCACGGGCGATAAATTCGCGTCACAGAGATAAAAAGAGAAAACAGTCAACCCGGTGGAGCTGCAAGCCCGGAAAAGAACGGCACGACAGTGACATGGCCGGGCCCAGGGGGGAAAACTGCAAATAAAGGCCGCTCGACAGAAAAATGCGAAAAAGGCACATGGAGGACACGCCTTGTTACTGAATAATCTGACCAAAACAGTCAGGACCAAATGCCATGAAAAGGGGGAAATGCAAGCGATAAAAAGAACGATCGGGCGCTATCCCTAGGGTATACCAACGGGCGGGGGGGGGGGAAACGAGACATTGATGACCAGCTGGCGCGGAACCGGCCGAAAGAAGGCAAGAACGGCATTTGGGAGGAAAGAAAAAAGAGAGTACGCTCCCCGATGAGAAAAAAGTTTGTCATGTCCGCGCGAATACAAAGGGAGAACAATCACTGCGGACGTAAGAGAAAAAAGGTCCTGCGATTGGCGGAGGGGTTTGTCCGGGACACAAAAGTGGCCGGAAGGAACTGAAACACAGAGGGGGGGGAGAACAAGTAAGAGGGCGTCTAGAAACAGCGCCCCTTTTCAACGAAGTGAACCAAAAACAATGTCACGTGTCTGCGGAGGACTGCGTGTCCAGGCAGGAGGAAATTCAACTAAAGAGGACCGCGAGAGGAATTTTTAGAAAAAAAGGAAACGTTACTTTGCAGTGAAAAAAGAACGCAGCGTCATCGATAAAGGGGAGAAGACAGCTGTGTGTTGGGGAAAGAGGTGTTATAGGGAAGCGGGGGTAAAAGAGGACCCCGTTCTTGGAAAAAGGGACCACCAGCGGGCATCAGGTTGGCCCAGGAGGGATTCTGCGGTAAAAATCGACGAATTGCGAGCGCCAAGACCGGCCTGGAACACCCGCATAAAAGAAGAAGGGGCAAGGGGCAAAGCGTGGTAGGTACATCAAAAAACCTCTTCTCGGAAAACCTACAAGAAGATCGAGACACAGAGTATGAGAGGGGAGGGAAAAGTCCTCCGTTGGGGAAACCTTTTGGTTAACCTGTGACAGTCGGTGAAATTGGGCTGCGGGGTGTTAAGGGAAGAGCGGATTGGCTTTGGTGAAAAAAAAAAAATCAAGAACTCAAAAAGCAACATAACGCTTTAATAAAGAAAAGGCAAACCTTGAGAAGGCAGGAGGGGGTGGGGAAGGAAGAACAAACGAAAAGGCAGGGTGGGGGAAAAAGGGTAAAATGCCTCTCAAACTTAAAAACAGACGCTACGGAGGGCGAACTCGAAGGCCCAAGTAAAATAAACAAAAGGGCCAGAAGGAAACAGGAAGCCTGGCGTTCAGGGGTCCGAACAACAAAACGAGAAACAGGGTCGTGAAAGAGGGGAACATGGGGAGCCTTAAAAAGAAGTCCCGACACTTTTGGTGGAAAAGACGTGGAACCGGGGGGGGGAAGCGGGGATCATCATCTCTAAGAAAAAAAGGAGTGACTGGGAAAGGGGAAAAATAGAAGCCTGTAACATCGGACAACTTTCAGAGCGGACAAACATAAAAGAAGACGCATCGAAACGGGGAGTTCGGACAGGAAGTAAACGGAAACGCAGATCACAGAGTCGATGGAGCACTCAAAAAAGTCCGGAAAAAAGAAAAAAGATTACCACAAAACAGGGCGGGAGGACGAAGCCTACTCGAGGGGGGGTGGGGGGAGACACCAATGCACGGGGAAAGGGTGCAGCCGAGAGCATGAAAAGGTCATTCTCAAAACAACAAAAAGGGAATAAACTGGGGAGAAATGAAAAAAACAGATGACGATGAGCCTTCAAAAGTGTGTAAGCACACGCAATAATGACGCTTGTCACGGAGGAAGTTTCATTGTTCTGGGGCATTTACAGACTTAGGGGACAGATGTCTGAGAAATAAAAGGTCAAATCTGGGAAGAGTGGGTTGGAGGATGGGGCGGACGCAGGCATTCGTGCGGAAGAGATGGGTGAACCGGTCGTACGACACAAGAGATGAATGCAAAATCGTAAAAAAATGAGCGAAAAAAACACCAAAACAGGGAAGAAAAGGTGGATCAAAAGTACGGGGGTGACGTGGCTTGAGGTCGAAAAGAGAAAAAAAAAGAAAAAGCTTAAAACGCGGGGGGGCGAAGTAGAAAGCGCGAACACTTAAAAGAGTCTAAGGCAAAAAATGACAACAAGCCAGAGTGAAGGAAGAGGTGGGGTCTAAGGAAAAGTGTGTTTTTAGGGAAAAAATCAAATCGGGGACATTATGACGGGGAGGACAAATGATAAAGGAGGTAACTTCGAGGTCGGGCAAGAAAACAGAGGGAGTGCTGCGGTAGAAAGTAATCAGGAAAAAAGTAACGTACAAGGAAAGGGCTTGGGGAAAAGGGGGAAGAAAAGGGAGTAGGAAAAAAGACAGATTGTTGAGTGAGAAGAATGACAAAAAAAGAGACACGGAGCGACAGAGGGCCGGAAAATTTAACAGCAGAAAAGCGAATTGGGGAGGGAAAAATAGGTGGTTCGTCGAGAAAAGTGGGTCATAAAAATTAAATATGGGGCAGGAACAGAGGAACACATGGGAGCCTTTTTACATTAGCATCGGCCTAGACCAAAAAAGGATCAGGAAGGGGGGGAAGAATCCTTCCTTAGAGGAATGGGCGCGGGACTGCTGTTTAGGGCAACAAAGATATCCAACACAAAGAACTGAGAGGGAACCTGCGAAAGCAGGGCAAGAGGACGCGACTTCTCTTAAAGGGGAAAGGGCGGGGGGGCAAAGAAAGGTGATGACCTCAAGGGGGGGGGGGCAAGACTACCGTAAACTGTTAAATCGATAGGGTGGGCAAGGATTCAATATGGGGGTGCAACCAGTTGAGTACTACGGGAGTGCTCAGGGGGGGGGGTGGGGGGGGGGAGAGGGGGAGATCGATGGGAGGGTTATTGAATCCCTAGTAGGAAACGGTTAAAAGTCGGAACCGAAAAAAAAAAAGAAATACGTCGATGACAGGTGGGCTGGGCCGGGAGACAGGAGTCAAAGTTGGAAGAAGAAGGGGTCGAAAAGGGAGAATCGTAACCTCCAGTATGGTAGGGGAGGCAGAAAAAACGTGCTTGAAGAGAACCGTATGGTCCTTCGAAAGGGCATGGGGGAGAACGGACAGGGAAAAAGAAAAGAAGGGAATTTCAGAACAAAGGGCCATGTACGCGAGCAGGACTTCTTCTCAATCTAAAGGAATTATCCCCTTTGGGGGAGCTGCTAGGAGGAGGAACAACAGGGGAAGTAGATTCCATAGAAGATGGAAAAGGGGTACGGAAACAAAAGAAGACTTGACACCGGGTGTTGGACAAACAAGGGGAACGCCGAATAAGATAGGAAACAGTGACGTGCGTCCAGAGCCGCAAATACAAGTCAAAGGCAGTGGGGAGAAAATGTAAGCGAGGGGGGAAACTTAAAACGTGGGGGGAAACAATGGGCTACACCGGCAATGGAAGAGTGGACCTGTACGGACGGGGCCAGAGGGGAAGGGGATCGAAAACGTCACCAGACTTCAAAGGAAGAAGACAATCAGCGGGATCCCCAACACATGTCGCATAACAAAAAAAAAAGGGGTGAGGGCTACATCAGAGCCTCAGTGCGAAGGGAAAAAAATGTTGAGGGAAAACTGAGGCGATGAGGAAAGAAAGGGGAAAGTATGTGTCCGAGGAACAGTTGGGGAGACATGAAAAAACACAATCGAGGGTCAGGTCAAGGAAATTAAGTTGTCAGGGTCGAAAAAGAAAAAAAAAGGGGGGGAGGAAAAAAAAAGGAGGTGAGGAAAATTCTCTTAGAAACACACGACTCAGAGAAAAAAAAGGGAATGAAAGATGGGCAGGGGGGAGGGGAAGGATAAATAAACAAGACTAATAAACACAAGGGGTGCGAAGTATACACGGGGCCCATATGTGCATAGAAAGGAAAAACCAGAGCAAATGCGTGTCGAGGAGGTATGCTAAAAAAAGCTGGTGACTCAAAATGAAAGAACAGAAGTCTTCGACAAAAAGGGGAGGGCTAAATGCGAGATGTTGCGCATAATGGGAAAAGACCCTCCAGCACAGGGGGGAAAAAGTGTGGAACAAACGATCAGTAGGAGAAGGGAGTTTCCAGACCATCCAGTGCGCAAGGAAGTCGAAGGTTGAAACACAGACTCCTTGATGGGAGGATTATAGGTCTTGTGAGAAAGAAAAAAAAATCTGATTGGTGGGTAGGAGGAAGAGAAGACTTGAACAGCTTGACCACTTCCGTGGAGTTTCTGAAAACGCGCGAGTGCAAAAGGGAAGTGGACTACCCTGAACGCATGAGAAAATTGAGCGGTGTACAAAAGACCTCTCCGGAACAAACTCAGCCAATTCAACCTCAAGGTCAAATGGAGGGACATCCCGGAGGATAAAAAACTTAAGTTAACGAGATCTATAACAAAAAAACGAAAAAAAATAAAAGGAGAGGGAAATTCCGTGTTTCGAGAATGTGGGGGATGGAGAACCAGTGGGCCCCTTTGCGGGTGGTGAGAGGGGGGGGTGAAGACTATCGGTCCAGTGGGGGGGGGCTTTGAAGATAAAAGGATTCGCCAGTCGATATTCAGCAAAAATGGAAATCTGTCAAAGCTAGCTGACTCAAAGAAAAAAGTAAATCATTTGAGCAAGGGGGGGGGAAAAAGATTACTATCCAGGACAATATCAAAAAGTTGAGATAACTTTACGAGGAGGGGGGGGGATGAAGGCTAGACGGTAATCAGGTGCCGAAGAAAGTATTCAAGTGGAGGGAACCTCTTCCTGGGACGAGGGTGATTGGAAAGGGGGGGCATGGGGGGGACAAAGCAGGTCACGCCGCGAAAACAGTTTGTGGAAGAACGGGTGGAAACGGTGTCAAGGCTTAGGAAAGCTCGAGGACGCGGGGCGGGGACCAATGTTGGAGGGGGGCAAGAAGCGACCTTTTCAGGGCGGAAAAAAAGAAAAGAAAGACAATCAGGCAAACTAACAAGGAAACGAGGAGCAGAACTAAAAAGAAATGTCGGATACTGAAAAAATGTTCCGACAATCGATATCTAAAAGACCGAGGTTGGGTGACAACACAAACAAATGCAGGGACGGAAGCAAAACTGAGGAGGAAAAAAACGATCAAAACAGACGACAAGGGGGAGATTACCCCCGCAAATATGGGGTCCTACAGGTTTGGCGGGTGAAGTCGAAGGATATTAAGCCAAAGAAAGTGACGCTTGGCAAGGGGAACGGCCGTTTCAGGGCTCAGGGGAAGGACGAAGAAGACTGGGAGGACAGATAGGAGGCACGCTTAAAGAAAATTATAGGGGCTTAGTCTGGACCAAGTCAGGGGGGGGCCAAAGGATTTTTAACCGGGGGCCACTGACAGGGGAGGGAGAATCACGAAGGGGAGAGTCCGGGAGGGAACGCATCAAAGGAGAAAAAAGAATTAAGCGGGGGACTCGCTAGAAAGGATCAAGAGGGCGGAAGGACAAAGGACTTTCTAAAGAGAAAGTGTGGAGCATAAATCATGCTGAAAGGGGGGGCGGGAAATGAAACGAAGGTATAGGGGGAAAGACTATACCAAACACTTTCGAAAGAGATTTTTGGCGTAAAGGCAACGGGCCTCTTTAAGAATGCGAAGGAAGAAAAAGACCGAGATGTATGGAGGGGGGCGTGCCTAAACGGGGGGTGCCGAAAAAAACAGATGGACTCGGGGTACCATAGAGGGGAGGGAGAGAAGAGCGTAATTTAATCTTCAGATCTTCGTGAGAATTGCGCTGTTAGGGAAGGGTACACCGCCATAGAGAATTTGACGGCAAGGAACCGGGGGGGGAACGCAATCTGGGAAGACTGGGAGAGAGTAAGGACGGACCTCGTGAAGCCTCTTTTTATGAAGAAAGTAACTTCCTATTAAGAGATCGATTTTTCTAAAAAGTGGCTAGCAGAAACAACTCATTTTGAAGACAATCGGGGGGGGGTCTGTAAGGCCTCGCTGAGGGAAAACTTAAAAAAGGAGACGAGCCAATCGACTAAAAAAGGAAGCCACTCTTAGTTTGTCAATCTGAAACCGCACCCACGGAGGTCAACCGATTTGAAATGACTCCACAACGCAGAGAGAATGGAGGGGTTGGTGAAAGCAGAGACATTTATCGAGGTCGCAGAAGATCCATCAGTCCACACCCTTAGCTTCACCGGAAAGGACGTCCTAGGCACTAGGGGAGGAGCGAAAAGTCATTGTGACAATGGAAGAAAAAAAGACGAATGGCCGACCCAAAAGGGAAAAAAAGTCATGGTGAGCCTTTTCTTGGCAGCTAAAGACAGTACTGGACCTGGGAAAGGGGGGGGGGGGGGGGAAATGAACCGTCCTTCCGAACAAAGCGTAAGGAAGGGGGGCTGAACAGAAGAAAAGGAAAAAAACGGAATGTAAGTTACCATATGATTGAGGAATGCCCATGTACGTTAATTGGGATTTCCTAAAGGAATGGGGGGGGAGAAATAAAAGAGATGAGGTCTCCCGACTCCGTTAGATATGGAGGTAACAGGGTTGCTGGAGAAGGAATTAGAGAGAAATAGGGCCATGACACTGCAGGGCAGACAGCAGGTTCTGCGATTGTTGCGCAGGCTGGGGAGCCGGGGGAAAGACTACCAAGATTGTTCACAGGGATCAGTCCACGCGCTGTGGATGAAGAAAAGAAGTAGAACGGTGAACAACAAAATTTGTAAAAACGTCCAGAAAGTTCCCCTGCCAGCGTTAGGTGAGCTCTGGTTTTTTGACGACCAGCACGTCCATAATGGGGGTCCTTCTAACTTGATTTTGCATGGGCGTGCACAGGTGCTGTAGAAAAAGAGGAGAAAAGTTGATCAAAGGGGGAGGGGTCGGATACTACGGAAAAAACTTCCTTTCCGGGGTTCGAACCAACGCGCGGTCAGAAGCAGTTTTGAAGACGCCGCGTTGATTCCGGGGAGGGAAAAAAAAAGGGGGATGAGGAGAGGTGGACAAAGAAAAATCGGAAAGACTTCCAGAAAACCGCAAGGCAAATCTTAGTAGCAACCCAAGGGTCGGAAAACGAATTGGAAAAGAG
>Ga0179593_1479876_pt1 | contig 16261 bp, 19 predicted proteins | sample CZODoug2_1_08_16_FD_185931 | JGI IMG/M metagenome (GOLD analysis project Ga0179593, IMG submission 185931) | Vadose zone soil fungal communities from Angelo Coast Range Reserve, California, USA - CZODoug2_1_08_16fungal (PacBio error correction) | ecosystem: Environmental > Terrestrial > Soil >...
TCGATCGGCGAGTCTCAGACACGTTGAGGAAACAGGATAAGCCTTTCCGACTAGCTTCCATGTAAAATATACGGTAGAAATGTACGGTGGAACCGGGAGGGGGAAGTGAGGTAGGGAGGGACGACCAAGTTTTCAACTGGAGCAAGGATAGCATTTAATAATCTGCCGGATGCGGATCGTGCGACATGAACCTTGGGAGCCGCCGACAAGGCGAAAGCGAGGCGTGGAATCAAGTGTGCCATGGGGGGAAGGATTGGCACAGGTCGGACGGCAACATAAATGGGGGGAGAGGCCGCCGAAGTGGCGCAACGGGAAGGGGAAGGGTGGGGAGGTTTATCACATCGCTCTCGAAAAAGCCTTGAGGACCGTACTAAAAAACTTTACGGGTTTAGGAGGGAATGAAAATAAGGCAGAAAGGAACGACGCTGAGGGGAATGCATCAGATGGGATTCAATCGCACCACAACGTTTATCACCGGGTCCGGCTCTTCACAAGAAAGAAATAATCATCCTACATCGGGGAAACTTCACCCGAAATCGGCCGAGAAAACGTCCACAGAAGGGGGGGGGAAGTGGCCACTTTCTTAGTAGCGTATGTCACGGGAGAACCGAGCCCTTCACAGTAGCGGACTGGGAACTGAATGGTTAGTTTATTCCGCTCAAACTGAATAATAAGGCGAAAAAGCAAGAGGACAATAATGTGGAACCAAGGGCCAGGGGGCTGGCCAAAAGAGAACTGAGACCACATCAGGAGAAATCAAATACCTCTTGTATTGGAAGAAAAGTGAATCCCACTAATTATAAGATTATCAAGGCAGCGTAAGAGGGAAGTACCGGGGGGGGGAGGGGAAGAAGAAACGATCCTCACGGAAAAATGAAACATTCGGCCACCATCGTGTGGCATTGTTGTCTTGGAAAAAAATCCATACTCTTCATGGGGGGTGACAAAGAAAATGCGCTCGAAGAAGGGGAAGAGAAGGATTGGCGAAATTCTTCTGGGAATATGCGAAGATCTCAGGAGACAGCGGTTCCTGTTTGGCCTTAGCAAAAACCGGATGACGCGACACCAGAGTGGGGGAGGGGGGGGGAAAAACATGTGAAGAGAAAGAAAAAAAAGCAGAAAGGGGCGCGTCAAGCTGGGGTACGGCTGGTTGGAGAAGGGACGCTCATTGAAATTGGATAGGCGAAGCACCTTTTTTCCGGAGGGACCCAGAATCATCACCGGCCGAGTAGTTTGGTAACGAAAAACAAAAACCAGGATGAAGAGGGGGAAAGAGAGATGGGACCACCGCACGGGAGGTGCTGATGACTGGGGGAAACCGGAAAGGAAAGAGAGGAACCTGGGAGTCAGCCTGCAGGAAGAGAAAGGAGCCACCAGAATGTCAGCAAGCTGGAAACTGGAACCGCCATTCCGTAGGACCGGCATTATATGAAACTGTCGGGCACAAAAGGTTAACAGTATCACAAATCGACTGAAAAGGGTTAGGTCTGCAACGATCTTGTTGGGGAGGGGACGAAGATAGGCATGAAAAATCCGAAGGAAAGCCAAGCCTACTACTCGGGGAGAGTGTAAAGTCCAGGAGTCGGGCTGAGTCTAAAAATACTCACGGATTTTGACGGAGGGGGAGGGGGCCAAAACAAACAATTGAAAAATGGGGGGGGCCGAAGCACGTGACCGTTGAGGAAGCTGTTATACTCGGACTTTCCCAGGAGGGGGAGAAACGCTAACGGTAACTTTCAAGGAAAAAGCGCTTTTGAGGCACCGGGGTGGAAAACGATATTTTACACTCAGCAACTCAAAGACATATGGGGGAGGTGATTCTCTCAGACCTGGAAAGCGCCCTCCGAGGGAAAATTGGGAAGAAATGGGGGTCGAAAAAGGGCGCGGTGGTCTTTCCAGGGTGGCGCAGTTCTCGATCAGAAAACATAATGGTACGAAATTCTGAGATTAACTATTTGCCTTTTGGGGAACTGAAGGGGGGGAAGTGTTCACATAAGAAAAGTCAATATGAAAATTCGTGATGTTGGGGCGGTTGCGTCAAGAGGCCAAGGACACTTTAAAATATTAGAAAGAAAAAACTCTTTAAATGATCAAGTGAGGAGGCTGGTCTAAGGGGAAGGGAGAGTTGAGCAAAGCCTAGTGCAAAGGTTCGCAAAGTAAGGTGTCGACGGGTGAATAAGGCAGATGCGCATCTCGCGCAAAAGAAGGCACTGCTAAGAAAGGAGGAGGCGTGGTTTCCGTCAGAAGGCCAGGACCAAGCGTTGAGGGGGCCCATAGCTTTGAGACAAAAAAACAAATGAAGGACATCGTCCCGGGCGATCACAAGGATGGGGGGGAGGGTTCGACTGATTGGGGCAAAAAAAAGGGTACACAACAGCAACTGCATAGGTGAGGGGTCTCCCGGGGGGGAACAGCGCACGAAGTCCGAAGTACAAAGAAGCAGATTCTTCGAGACCGTGGGACAGTTCGAACGGGGGATTCCGAAATACTGAAATCAAGGGAAGAATCAAACGCAGAAAAGTAGTGCCGGAAAAGGGAAAAACCTCGCGCGTCCGCAGGAGATCGGTTGACGCCAACATCGAATCGCGAGGAAATGGGGGGCCCTGTGCCTGTTCTCTCAGAAAATCTGACAAACAAAACTTAGAGGATTATGTGCGAGAACACATCAAGTGGCGATCGTCGCTGATAGGGCAGAGCACGGGGATACCAACCCGAGAAAGAACTGACGAAGACATTTTTCCAGGCGGGCAAGGGTAAGAACCTTTGCAAGGGACGGAAACTACCACCCGTGGGGGAAAAAAGGAACTAAAGGAGAAAACGTGAAGAATCTGCCGGATGGTACTTCAGAGAATCGTGAGAAGGAAACCGGGTAAAAAAAGAAAATCAAATCGAGGGACTGGGGAGGTTGGCAGATTTCAGGGGGGCACCATCCATGGGCGGCAAATCTTGTGAAAAGAGAAGTCAGAAAACTGGAGGGGGGGGTGAGGTTTCTAAAAGGGATGAGCGAGCTGGGAGCAAAATGAAGCTGCTTTCCCTACTGATTAAACGGGGGAATTTGCACTGAATGGCTAAGTCTCTGTAAAAGTCCGCTACTTTCAAAAGACGCACAAATCACTTTGAAAAACATCAACGGCAGCCTGGGAAATTCACCTAATCTCGTCTGTAAAGAAAAAAAACCTCATCTTGACAAATGGTGGAACGACACTAAATTGAGAAAGGAGGAGGGTCGAGAAAAAGGGGTCCCATCGGCGAGGATCTTGCAGATTTGAAAACAGTTCGGCGCCTAGGTGGCACTTTCAATCGAAAATAACCAGTCCAAGTCTTCGGTGGTAACTGCAAGCCACTTGGTTAACTAAAAAGTGGAGGAAAACCAATTCCCGAAATGGGAAGGGCCAGGGTAGCGTCCAGGATGCTGACCAAAATCAGTCGGAAAATAACATCAACAAATTTGGCAGTGGGGTCTCTAAGCCACAAAGTGGTCCTAAAAAAGAGTAAGATAGGAATATCGGAGGGACGGACTCGGGAAGACGGGAAAGGGGGTGATAGCCTACGGTGGTATCCCATCTTTGGAAAGGGGGTTCGGGGGATGTCGAAATCGCCGCACATCGGTAGAAGGATGGTTTGCCAGATACCCATTCTGATCGATCATTTGCAAAGGCATTGGATGATCCAGGTCAAGTCGTTTGGGGTCCTTATATTCAATAAGTTGACGCTTGTGGCCTCCCTAAAGGTACACGGATACAGCTGTAAGGGTCGTCAAACCTGGGCACTCTTTCTTGGGAAAACGTTCATCCATCCTAAACGGAAATTTATCATCTTAAAAAAGGGAAGACTCAAGACGAATGTATGATAGCGAAAATCAAGGGGGACCGTTCCGGTTTAAAACGAAATAAGAACCTGGATTTAGTTTTAAAGACTGCCAACAAAAAAAATATGGGAAAAATATATAGGCCGAAAGAGATGGAGTTCTTGACCTCGGAAAATCTGCTCCGAGCATAAAAAAAAAATGAAAAAAAGAAAAGCGCAAATTCATCCAGCTGACTACTAGCAAAAGAGTTTAGCGGGGAAGAGAGTGAAGGGAAACGCGTTCGGAACCAGTGTCAATCTCCATAGGAAGGAGGCGGAACCTCGGGTCTAAGTTGACTAGGCTAAGATCAAAGCCAATTGCAGCCAAGATAAGAGTCGGAAAAAAGCACTAACAGGAAGGACATCCTTTTGGAGACAACAGGACTTCCATTTTGAGGGAAAAGCACCAACAAGGGGAAGATGGGGGGGGGATAAGGCAAGTTCCGGGGGAGATTTTCTATCTTGGGAACTAAGGGCCCGTAAAGGACGCCAACGAAGGACTGAACGGGGACAGATGTGATCTACTTCACACTGGGCCTTCTCTTTGGAGACGACGTTTTGTTTTCGAAGGGCAGGAGCACCGAAGGAAAGTGTTTCGGGGGAAAAAAAAGTCAGGTTTGGTCAGCCAGCAGGGCCGCTACAAGGCCGGGAAAATTATTGGGGAGATTCAGGAGGGGGCGCGGGAGGGGGGTATTCTTCAAATTTTCTCGTGCGAAAGAGAAGGGGAAAAAAAAGAAAAATATGAAGGGAGGTTGCCAGGAATTGGGGGAAGTAACGCCGCGGGGTGCACTCTGCAGATCCAAGGGAGTTTGACGGAGTAAGAGGAACAAAGGCCTCTAACACCTCTTTCCCAAAAAAAAAAAAGGGTGGCGAAAAAAGAGGGAGGCGGTATCAGCGTGAAGCGCGAGGGGGAGCGCGGAAGAAGGGTCGGTGAGAAAGTGATTTTGGGGGAAGTAACAGAAGTAATGCGCTCGCGAAGAGAAGGCAAGACGGAGAACCTCGAATCGCGTTGCCGTCGTCCGAAAGAACCAGCTGTCCGGGGAAAGCTCATTAATAAGCGGGGAGACACACCACCTGACTGACACTTCGGGGTTCCGGCAGAACAAGGATGTTGCAAAGTACGGAAGTAGGTGGGAAACAGAGTAAAAAGACTATTCTTCAGAGCAGAGAAATGGCGGATCATTTAAAGGGACGAGGGAAGTAACGAAAAGGAGGTTCAACGCGTAGCCGTTGACCAGTTTCGAAAAAAAAGTGTTCTGGAGGAATAAATGGAGTCACGGGCAAAGGAAAGCCTGTATATGGCTCCCATCCATGCCAAATTGAAGACAGATCAAAAGGCGAAAAGCCTGTATGCTAACAGAAAGAAAGGACTGCAGGGGGAAAGTATAGTTTTGGAGGGCAGCATCTCTCGACTTATATGGAGTTTAGGCGAGAAGCATAATTGCGATTACGGGAAGAGAGGGATAGTAAATAGAAAGGGGGCGTCAAAAGAGAAGAATTGAGATATTCGGAATTTCCCAGATCTGCCTGCGATGTAGCGTTTAAAAGAGGGGACCAGTGTAGGAAGCGAAAAGGGGAGATGAATCACGGATCCGCGTGAGTAAGTCTTCCTTGGAGAATTTATATCGGGGGGAGAACTAAACCTGATTCCGCCGGGAAAGAGCTGTCTGTGTAATCAGAGAGGGGTGAAATATTCGAAAAAGTCGTCGGACAGGAAAAATCCTGGTGAGAGACGGGGAAACGAAAGTGGCGCAGGGTGGGTTTGTGAGGGTTTCCGATTGAAAAAGGGGGAAGCAACTGAGATTGCATTCCCTAGGAAACCTACGAAAAGGGCTTATGGAAGTGGGAAAACTGACTGAGGAAGTCGCAATTGGCGAGGAGATGCAATGCAAAAGCAGAGGGTAAACTTTGCCAAAATCGGGGAACACAACAAGAAGCATGCGTAACTGCACCTGGAAGCTGACCTCAATCGGTGAACGTTGTTCACCTCCAGGAGGGGGAAAGCGGGAATTGGCGATGAAACCATACAAAATCGAGGATCTTGGAATGGCAACACTGTCTGGAGTCATTCATGTGGGGAAAGGGAACTAACAAAATACGAGAGCCAAGGGGTAGTGCAGGGGGGGGAGATCGGAACGGGGAGACAATGGAACATAATAAAACGCGGGCGAGAGAGAGGGGTCTCAGGACCGAATTGCCTGGAAATTGAGTGCTTCTACCAAATAAAAAGAAAAAACACCGGATGACGGGAGACGGAAAATATCGAAAAGGGCAGCACAAGCGAAAGGGGGAAATAAAGAAGGTTCAAGGAACTAGCGGGGAAGGGGAACAGGGTAAATACTGGAATCTTAATAACAGGTCGAACAAGAACTTCTCCAAAGAAAGTTTTTGAGATAACGCCACGTACACAGGAATGGTTTTGGCAACAAATACCAAAATGCGCTCGAAAATGTTCGTGGAAGAAAAAAGAAAAAACTTGGGGGGTCGCCATGGAAGATCCTCCAAAAGAAAAGAAAAAAAAGTCGAAAAAAAAAAAAAAAAAAAAAAAAAATCAAAGAACGAGCCAGGGGGGGGAAGGCCGGAAAGAAGATTTCTTCCCAGGTTAAGTACAGACAAAAAGAAGGAGGGGATCGGGTGACGACTGGGCGACCGAGACATTGCAGTAGATGGAAGGCAAAAGCATCCTTTTAAGGGGTCCTTGGGAAACCAGCATCAAAAAAAGAGAGTCGGTAAACATCAATCACACAATTAGTGAAGATAGAGATGCAAAACGACTCGCCGGTGAGGAAATTCTGGGGGAAAACCGGGGGGGAGGTGATCTAAAAAGCCATTTCATTAGCGCCAATCACCTCTCAAGCAAAGAAAAGAAAGAGAGGTTAGGGATTGATGGGGAATGGGGACGGGAAGAAGAGGGCTTGAACGGACGACATCGACCAGCAGGAGAGGGGAGTTTGATGACCCGGCAATCGGGGAAGATTACGAGAGGGAAAAATAAGAAGGACACCGATTGAAGCAAAGAATGGAGAGGCCTGCACAAACAGGAAATTAAGCGATGGGAGGGGGAACCAGACTTTGTGTGATCGCAGAAAAAGACAACGGGAGGGGGCCAAGGAAAAAGGGTAAGGGGGAGGAAGGGAGATCTATTTACTGGTTACCCGGTCAGGGGTAAGGACGGACGACTAACACATCTTACTGGAAATCGGTTAGGCAGGTTTGGCGATATTGGTGAGAGAAAAGCAGGGACACAAGAGGTTGGAAAAAGGGGTTCCTACGTTCAGATCAACTATTCCTGAAAAAAAGCAGGTGGGGAATCGAGGGGCCGAGGTGATGACTTGTTGTCCAGGGGGAGGACGGGGGGGGGGGGGGGGGGGAACCAATCCATACAAAGACGAGGGTTCCTGCTCTTACGGAGTGTAACGTCAGGCGCGAGATTTAACATACGGAAATAATCAGTAGAGAGTGGACTAATTCATAGGGGACCAAGCCATCCTATGGTGTTCAAGGCCATGTGGCAGACAAGATGAGAAGGCTGGGTAGAAGAGGGTTCCGCGGAAAGGGAAGCTAATACCTTCACGACAGGGGTTGTAAAGGGACGGCGACTGCGAAGAGCGCAAAAGGCAGAGGGGGGAAGGGTTGGGCAGTAAGAAAGCTCAAACGGAAAGGGGGGGGTTCTCTGTCCAAGGTCAACGCAGTGTGAGACACTCCCTGGATAGAAGGAAATCCTGTAGAAACGAACACAAGAAACGTTCTAATGAAGGAAGAATGGGATAAATGGGTGGCCGGTTACTACTGAGAGTGGGAACCAGCGCAATCTGAAAAAAGAGGATTGAAAAGCGCGAGGGACGCTTCTCTCCAGGGTAGGGGTCACAGGTATACAATAAGGGGAAGATTCTCCGTTGATGAAGTTCGGGAAAAAGAAAGGGGGAAAAGGAGCGAAATAAAGGAAAGGCAATACAGGTACGCGCAAGAAAGTGATATGGTATTGGGTCAAGAGGACCGGTAGGGACGGTGAGCCAGGGTGAACGCCACCCGGTCATTTATCGCTATCTAGGGGCAGAATTGGGAGCCTCTAAAAAAGCTCAACAAAAAAAAGGGAGAGGGGGGAAAAGAGAAGAGGGAGTTAGATAAAGAATCATTGGCTTCGAGAGGAGAAGGACGTCCAAACGTTTAGACCACGATAAACCTTTCCTACTCGGGGAAGTAGTGGGCCCAAAGATAATGAGGTTACGTTGAATGAAAGGGTCACGTATTTCTTCAAAACAAACCGAGACAGGATAAAAGTGAGAAAAGTACCTGGATGTACTTCGGGAGATGGGGCAGTTAAGGACTAAAGAAAATAGAGGCAGCGCTGGAAGAAGGATTGGGGTGCTCTTGGGTCCCCTCCTCAAAAAAAACCAGGTTATCGCCATGGGGGACTTCAAAGGAGGCGGGGTGGGTGTGGGGGGGAAAAAAGGGTTTGGAAAAAGAGAAAAAAACGCAAATGAGAATGACACACAAAAAGTAATTTCGTAAGCGGTAAAAGGGGGGGGCGGGGTTCGACATGAATTGGACTGCGCGGGGAGCATGCTCCGAGGGTACGGTCAATCAAAAATCAACTTTGAAAGCGGGCAGTCCGATCAAGGGAAGCAAACTAAATTACTCCATCCGTTGGGGAAGGAAGCCCCCAATGGGACAGAGTGACTCCAAGGAAAAAGGGCGAAGGATCGTGCAAAGAAAAGGGGTTCACAACGGTTCTTAGGTAAAATTGAACTTCAGTAACCTAGGCAGTGAAGGTGCCTAAGAAGGGAGGGGGAGATAGAGCACTGCGACCAAAGGTAAAAATGTCAAAGATCGCCAGGAGATAAAGGGAGAAAGGAAACACTAATTTCAAATTCCATCTGTCCAGGAAGAAGGAAAACTAGGGTAAACAATCTTTGGACAGGTGTCTTGGTGACGAAAAAGAGCGAACAAAGTGCCTCACCAGAGTAAGGGAATATCAAAGGAGGTAAAGGTAGGAGTATCGGATTTAACTTTAAAGGGAGAACTTTTAGAAAAATCACTGGGCCTTCTTCCACGGGTCAAAGGGGGGGTGCGTGGAATTCGTCCATCGACAACAAGGTAATAGGGTGGGAACACTCCCATAGCAGAGGATTCATTGGTTACAGAAAGTTCAAGGCTGGGGGATCACCGAGATAGGTCAAGACAAGAGTGGCATCTGGTTGCGCATAAGCAGAAATCCTCTTTGTAGAAGTCGCAAGGGAAACCTCCCTAAGTTGAAAGAAGAAGCTAACTGTGGTCATAAATTGGAGAAGATGGGGGAGAAGGGCTTCAAAGGGAAGGGATATGACTCGGCGGAATCCTTTGAAATTCAAAAGTTCCCAGCAAGGGCTATTCGTTTTCCCAGATCAAATCACAACAAACTGAGTGAGGGTTGCCCAAAACTGGGGCGGTGGGGGTAATAGGGGAAAACTAAGGGGAAAAGGATGCTTCGCGACGTCCATGGCCATGAACTCAGCGCATCCAGAAGTTGAATCAATATGGACGACTGCCGGGAGTTAACTGGGAAGGAAAACGAACGGATTTTACAGGAGACTATACAAAGCCGGATCGGGGGTATGTTGGATGCTTCAAAGCGGGGAAACTTTTGCGGAGATAGGCTCCCATAAGGGACTCTACCCATTCAAAGAAGGAGGGGAAGGAGCATGGGGAAGGAAGGGGAGAACCTCCTGTAAAAGAAGGGTTGTAAGGAGAATAGGAAATAAGTGCACCACAAAAAATGGGGGAGGGCTTGGAGTGGCGAGGGGGGAACCCGTAGCAAAACGTTCACACGGGAAACAAGACAGATAAATGAAAACTGACTAAGGTTTCAAAAAAAGGGAGACTGGTGTAAGTACATTTGGTTCGATTTTTTCAAGAAAAAGGGCTTGCACGAGGTTTGGAGGTGATGCGAATGATGTGTCAGCCAGCAGGAAAGCTAACCAGGGTTCGGTACTAGCTAGGCTATTCTGTGACATGCGGGCAATGGAGCCTAGAAAAATGCAAACGAAATTGAAACGGCAGAGAAGGTAGAGGTTACGGTGCCAGGGACCTTCCGACCGTGTTTCCTTCAAGGAGAAATCTGGACGGAGGAAATAGAAAAGCAGAGGGGGGGGAAACTGGGAAAAGTGGTGCCGAGTTTACAAAAGGGGGACTCACGAAATGACGGCTGGGTGCCCAACTATTTTAGAGAGGCTGCTGGCTCAGGGGGGGGCGACACGGCATTGCAGAGGGGCGGAGCCCCAAGAACGGGCAAGTCTTAAGAAAGAAAAGTACGGCAGTGTTCAGGAGGTGAAAGACACTCAGTTTCAGAACATGTAGAGACTAGGAGGGTGAAAAAATCAAACACCCAGACCGACGTGAAGTAACACTTTCTGGGGGGGTCCTCTGAACTAAGACAAAAAATTAGCTTTCAATGGTCAATCAATCTGAACACGAAGTGAAGTAAAGCTCGAAGATAGGTGGGAAGGAGACTAACTTGTCGGCGCACGTTCGAAAGAAGTACTAATAAGAAAGGACTTCTTCTTATGGGGGGGAACGGTTTTGCCAAGGGGACCCGAAGGACACCGTACCGAGGACCGATCAGGACGAGATGGGGGAATGTAAAAATAGGAGTAGGAAAGAGGGACCATTTTTACTGTAACCTTTCATCTAAAAGAATGGGTATCTGGAGCATAGACTAGAAAACAACAACGGAAAGGAGGATTGAAAAAGTATATAAAATATGAGGGGGGAAGAACATCGGTTCTATCAGCGTGCTAATTTGAGGGTAAAAAAATAGGGACGAAAAGCGCTAGGCAAGGGAAGGAAATATACACGGAGGGGAATCGGAGAATTGGGCAGGGGGGGGGGGGGTGGGGGGGGGGGGGGGGGGGTGGGGGGGGGGGGGGGGGGGGGGGGGTTGGGGGGGGGGGGTGGGGGGGGGGGGGGGGGGGGGGGGGGGGGGGGGGGGGGGGGGGGGGGGGGGGGGGGGGTCTGGGGGGGGGGGGGGGGGGGGGGGGGGGGGGGTGTGGGGGGGTGGGGGGGGGGGTTTGTTTGGGGGGGGGGGGGGGTGGGGTTGGGGGTTGGGTGGGTTGGGGGGGTTTTTGGGGGGGGGGGGGGGGGGGGGGGGGGGTGGGGTGGTGGGGTGGGGGGGGGGGGGGGTGTTGGGGGTGGTGTTGGGGTTGGGGTGGGGGTTGTTTGGTCCAAAGGGGGACGGGGCTAGGAAACGTGGTACTAACTTAGCAAGGGAAAGAAAAGCTTGAAGGGAATCGCCGTATTAGTAATCGAGAAATCGTGGAGACGGGGGAAAACTGATAGATAATCATCTATTCATCCTTAAGGAGAAGGTAACAAATAACAACACAATAATGGGTAGCGGGAGAAAAGAAATTGGCAGGAATGGAGAGGGGGGTGGGGAAGGTTGAAGCACCGTGATCAAGAACATGGCTCAAGGTCATTCATTCCCCCTCGAAAAAGGTGGGGAGGTAGGGTACTTAAACCTGGTCTCTCAGAGTGGAGATTATGGGATGAAGGTCATCGCACCATCAACTTGAGAACGGGAAAAGTCATGTCCTTAGCTAGCCTCAGATTCACTCAGACCACGGATTGTGGTTTAAGAGGAAAGAAGCGACACGCGGCAATTGGGTGAACGCCCGGTAAAACCAGAGCTAAATTGATCTTTAAAAACGTCGGGCAGGAAGAAAAACTGGTCACCCCTTAACCGAATATCGGGGGGGCAGGGGAAAAGGTCAATGCGTGACATGGGAAGATAAGATGGCTGTCCCAAAATCAATCTACTCCAAATCTCACAGAAAGAAGAATTCAGACATTGTTTATAGTGCAAGAGGGAGTCAAGAAGGAGGAAGAACATCACCCGAATTTTAAATGAGTTTGAGACGAATATCGACAAGTTGACAAAAATCGGCCTGTGTGCATTTCTTACCGGGAATAGACTTTCTATAAAGAAGACTCACGGGAAAGGGGGGCCAGCGCCACATATGGGGAAAAAGTGTGTGTGGAGTGGGGATTGAGAGATCCTCAATCGGACATCTGGGGTCACTCTCAAGGCGCTTGAGGACGCAAGTGCTTGGGGGGGGGGCTGAAATGGGTCGGCTGATATCGAGGAAGATAAGGAAAGAAAACGCACGCGGGGGTTTTCCTCAACACAGCGCCGCGAGGGGGGATGGACACCTCAGTTAGGAAGGACACAGGTCACTCGCAAAAACCAAAAAAAAAAAAAAAACACAACACCCGACGGGCGCCAGGTCAGAGGGAAGAAAAAAGTTGTGCGCAGAGGATCTCAGGAGAAGGGAGCTTTTACGTGAAGGTGGGGTCACCCAAATCAGCAACGTCAGGGGAAAGGGGGGAAAGATCAAGCAAAAAAAAAAAACTATTATGTAAAAAGAGAGAGATTGAAAACTACTCGAGAGGGCTGGGGGAAAGGAAGGGAAGGGGGGTCGGGAGCAGGAATAGCCATAAGAGAACAGGCGCCAAAGCGTGCATCACGACGGAAGTCGACCAAGGCTTTGGGCTGAGCAGGTTCTGACAAAGAGAGGGGGAGGGGTAAGGTAACGGGAGGCAAAAGGCATAAAAGCGGCTCGGGCGCTTGGAGCGGCAGCACGTGCTTGCGAGAGCTATATCGAGAAAAAATAACTGAGCGTCAGGAAAGAACAATTAATTCGAGCGCCTGGGGAGCGGGGCAAAAATAAATGTGGGCACTTCTCATCAAAAAAGGGTGAAAAAAAGGGAAGGGTGGCCGAAGGACAAGTTGAAGGGAAGGGAGTGCTATAGATTGAAGAGTCCCTTCAAAACCCATCAAACAGAAGAGCGGACATGATTTGGGGTTAGAAAAGGGGAGAGAATTCGAGGGCACCTGCAGGACAGTAGGGTTTAATGGTTCGAGACTGCTTGTTTGCAAGAACGAGGTACCGCGACCCCTCTTAAACATTGAGGGGGGGGGGGGGGATATTACTCGCTTGGTGAGTTCATTGGAGCATTGAGAGAGCATCACATGAAAGAATTGAAGGAGAGATGGGGGAGGGAAAACTGGGGGGTTGAATTTTTACCTAACGGGGCAGGCAAATACCCTTTTGGGTCTTCAGACGAACAAGCACTGAGTTTGCCTCAAGGAGGTGAACCGCGTTACCAATTTATGCAAAAATGGTTTTAGAAAGGGTTGATAGGGGAATACCAGTCCAGGGGGGGTGTGATAACAAGGTTCTTTTTCGCTGAAATCGGACCCTGCGAACTCGCTCCCCATGCGGATCCCTTCTAAAGAATACCTCGTAAGGAGTTTGTCCCGGGGAGCCGGGAACCCCAGGGTTTCAGAAAATTTATGTGGTTGGGGGACCTCCCTTAGTACAAAATTTTATAAAATAAAAACCCTCCTCACTACCAGTCTGGGGAAGTATACATGGGATGTGAGTGAGTGAGGGTGGGTGAAAAAGAGAAAGAGTTGACAATCTGGGTAACAACAGAAATATGAGGCTAATAGGGGCAGTCGAGGAGCCGCGTTCGACAACTATTTATCGGATATTAACTGAAATAAGGAATAGGCTTTCGAGGATCCGTTGGCAGGTCTTGGGGAGTCAAGGAAGGGGAAGAAGCCCTTGCCGGGCCGAATGCCACGCGGAGAGAAGGGGCCAAAGGTCCTTAAGTCTGACCCTGTGGGGGGAGCCAAAGTGAGGGGAGCGATGTAGCGATGAGGGATCCCTGATTGCTTGTCTCGAGTCAGCAGTCTCTAGAAGCAAAAACAACAACAACTTATTGGGGGACAGTATGAGAGTGAGGGGGGGAAAAAATCAGAAAAGATGCTATTCTTCGAGAACTGAACATTACTCCATTGACCCAGCAGCTGGGCATGGACATGGGCCCTATATATTGAACGGATCAGGGCAGAGGGGTAGTGGCCTGGGACGGGTTCGGTATTCAGGGGAAGAACAAATGGGGGTCGAAGTCTTCAACGGAAGAGAAACGCGTGAAGATCTGACGTATTCTGACTCGGAGATCGTGCGCCGAAACCTGATACCTCCACCTTCATCTGATCATCTTGGGGGGGTTGATACGTTTGGGGAAAAAGATGCAGAAAGCAACAGCAGGGGTGCCGGAAAAAGGGGACGGGGGGGCACGGGGAGGGTGGGTAGGTTGGACTCACCTCTTAGCGCTCAGTTGCAACGTGGCGTGGTAACGAGGGAAAAATGACGGATGTCGGGGGGTCGGAATGAGGGGGACAGGACTCCGTGAGCGACGTTCAGGTAGATGGCATTCCTAGGAAGGGAAGAAAACATCAGTGGGCACATGACGGCAAGGGAATGCATCTCTCGATGCACGCTTATTCAAAAGCCAAACAGTAGAAGCGGGGGGAAAGCGGCAACAGAATGGCGGAAAGAGGAACGGAAGGAAAGACGTAAAAATCGAGGAAATTTATCCTGAAGATGGGGCACCCGTCTTCATGGCAAGGTACATGGAAGAAAATCGACTAAGTAGCGGGAAGGAAATGGGAAGGGGGGTCAGAAACGGAGAAAAAGGAAAGGAAAACCGAGCGCTCTAGAGTTCTCCGTCATTGTTCAAGGGCAAAGGGGGGATACCATCGGAAAAACATCGGCGGATAATAAACAGAGGGTGCATGAGGGGTAACAAATTAGAAAGTGCCTCACGCAGAAGGTGAAATAAGGGAAGGGTTATCAGGAGAAAGGAAAGGGACGCTTTCGAGGCTGGAAAACAATCAAAACGGGATGCAAGGCGGCACACCACAATCGGGGCAAAATTTTTGGGACGTTGCTCGAAATCATCACGTCGGGTCGTTCAAAGGAGACCAGCCAGGCCTCGAGGAAATGTTCGGTGGCATGACGAGGAAAGGTCTGGGGCTGGACAAATGCTTCGGAAATCCCATCTCAGGAAAATCATTTAGGGTTTGGCGCAGAAAGAGGAGTAAGAGCAGATGGAATGGCGAGTAAAAGAACAAACGTTAGGCAGAACCAGTGAACGAAAGAATCCCAGGGCGGAGTTTCCTAAGCTGTGGGGCTGCAGGAAGAAACATCCGGAAAGGAAGGGTGTCACAAGATAAAAAGGAGAGTCGGTGGGACAAGAGAAAGCACAACACAAACGAGGAGTATAAAATGCACGACTGTTCTGAGGAGGCGAAAAAAAAAAGGATCTTAGAAGAAGAAAAAAATTAGCCGAACAGGCGCCACCAGCACCGGGAAAAAGAGGAACGGAAGGGCCGCCATTCCGGGGAAGTGGGCTGGGAGAGGGAAACTTTTCAAAGGAACATTCTAAATTCTCCCATAGGAGAGGGGCGCTTGGAGGAGGAAACAGAGCGGAACGATGGGTCTTTAGATCTCTAAAACGAAACCAAAAGAAGGAAACTACGAAAGAAAATTCGAGAGCATGGGGAGGGTGAAAAACATCCTGACCGTGAGGTAGAGGCCGAACCATTTAAAGAAGGATAAAGAAGTTCCGTAACTGATAGTAGAATCAGGATTTAACTGAGGCCCGGGCAAAGGGAACCTCAGTCGACTCCTAACTGAGATATTAAACCACGGAGCTTGAGGAAATGGGGGATAATGTTGCGGGAGGGACATGAGGGCACAAGAGGGTTGATGGATTCCAATGAGGTTTTCAGAAGCATTCCGCTATGGACCTGAACATGAGGGTTGAGAAGTTAGTCATCGGATAGGAGGTTCCAGTGAGAGGGAGAGGGGATCCTAACATGCACGAATTTACTTCGACTAATGACGCGTGCCAGGGAGTTGAAGGGTTCACAAAGAGATCCGGGCCGAGGGGACGGGGAGGAAAGCGGGACAGGACGAGGGGTTCCAACTGTGTACGGGAAACCGTGGAGAGGTCGAAATATCGGAGGGGATGGGTATCGTCGCGAGGAAAAAATGCCAAGTAATGAGAAATGTGGGGGGGCGAGGTGTAAAAAGGGCTGCAGCGGCTAACAACTGCAATTCATAAGACAACGAAAAATACGGCGTTGTGGGAAGTCGTAACAAAAATAAAAGAAGAGGTCAGTTCAGGCCATGGTCGCTCAGCGGGGAAAACATCACCACCCCCTCCAAGGGACTACACTTCGGGTCCGAGGAGGTCAACCAGGATGTGGATGAGATTGGGGACAGAAGTCTGGCACAGCTGGGAAGTAACAGCAGAAGGGCTGCGGGGAGCGGCTAGTCCAGGTTTCGGCGCAAGATTCCTTTAAGGGAACGCAACGCTTCCGGGGAAGTTGAAGGAGAAAACGGGTAGGAGACGAAAGAACCTTAGGGTTTTCAATACACCGTTAAACTCGGAAAGGGAGGGACCTTAAAGGGGGAAATGAGAGTCGGCCAGGAGGTCCGGTGACTCACAGTTCGCGGCGATAGCCCTGCTTTGAGATCTAATGAGAGAGACAACAACAACAAACGGAGGGGAGGAAAAGCTA
>Ga0179593_1582509_pt1 | contig 16261 bp, 21 predicted proteins | sample CZODoug2_1_08_16_FD_185931 | JGI IMG/M metagenome (GOLD analysis project Ga0179593, IMG submission 185931) | Vadose zone soil fungal communities from Angelo Coast Range Reserve, California, USA - CZODoug2_1_08_16fungal (PacBio error correction) | ecosystem: Environmental > Terrestrial > Soil >...
GTTGGCTACTACTCCAGGCTATGAAAGGGGGGAGGGTTCTGAGAGAGTGGAGAAAACTTATATCTTTCGAAGGATCTCTCTTCATCAGGCGGAATCAAAAGGAAGGGATTGATGACCTGTTACACGGAAAACTAAGGAGGGAAGGAAGGAAGGGAACGGGTGAGAGGACAAATTTTTTCGGGCAACCTTAGGAAGAATCTGAGGGATGGAGTTGTAAATGGGAAATGCTGGGGGAGAAAGGGAAGGGTTTCTTCTTATCCTAAAGGGGAAAGGGTGAATCCCAGAAGGAACGGAAAGGGGTGAGTCCCTCCGCCAAGCTGACGGAAAGGAGAGGGGTAGAAAAGAGTGAGCGGAGACCGTACGGCGTGGTATTGGCAGGTATAGGAGGGAATGCGGAAGGAAGAATGCAGAAAAGGAACAAAAGGGAAGGAACAATTAGCACCATCCTAACGTATTAGGGGAAGAGAAAGGAAGGTAAAGGAGGGGAAAATCTAGCACGAGCCGGGGAAGTAGAAAAAAAGGAAGAAACCGACAAGAAATTCTGCAAAGGGAATCAAGAGGGGGGAAAAGGATCGCGCCAAGCAAAGTTAGAAGATAGAGAAGAAGGGGGTGATGGCGGTCTTCGGGCAACGAATGAGGAGAACGAGTTGGGATTACAACAGTTAGGGGGGAGGGGCCAAGAAAACGGCGATCGGAATATTATGTCAGGGAAAACTATGCAAAGAGGACAGAGAGATAAGAGAAAAAACGCTTCTTCGTTCGGGACCGAGAGGGGGAAGGTGAGGGGAGCTAGCGGCTCCATTCAAGACCGGTAAAGGGGGGATGGTTGTCTAGAAGAAGGCCGGAAGTACGAGGCAACATAAGACGGCCTGCGGCGTAGCCAAGGGGGGGGGGAAGATAAAAAAAATGAAAGCAAGTGAGCCAGGGGGGTGGGAGAGGAAAAGAGAAAAGGGTGTTATCTCGAAGAAAAAGAAGAAAAGAACATGGATGAAAAAAAAAGAAGGAGATGTAAGAGGGGTACGTATATAATTGAGATGAAGACAAAGTCCTCGCAGCTAAAGTTGAATCTAGCGTGTAATTACTAAAGAGAATAAAGAAAATGAATAAACATAATAGGGTCTGGGTTTGTGGGGACGACAGGTAGATTGGGGCTCGGGTAGGAAGGAAAAGGATGGTCAAGAGAAAAGAAAAAAATACCAAGGGGTAAAGATGTGCCGAAAACAAGAGAAATCCTTACCCTCCGACTCTAGAAAATCCTGTAGGGAAAAAGAGGTTTTTGGGAATTGTGTCTAATGAAAAAGAATAGGAAGGGGAAATGGCAAGGAGGGCGCAAGGAAAGGGGTAAGAAAAAAGAATAGCGCAGCAACAAGAATGGTATTAGACGAAATAGAAAGAGAGAGAATCAAGGGGACATGGGTCAGATGCTCGAAAAAGGGGGGGGAAGGCCTAGGAATAAAAGGGACCAGGAGAGAAAAAGAAGGGAGAAACGGCGAGAAGAAATATAAAAAGAAAAAAGGGGGTGTAGTAGAATAAAGAAAAAAAGAGTACAGAGGAAAACCGGGAGGGAGGAAGGTTGATCAGATGCAAAGAGGAAAGTTTCCTCCACCGAAAAAGGAAGGATGAAAGGGAGTTGTGTCATAGTCAAATCCGAAAACTGACCCGACTGGGGAGAATTACAAAAGAGAAGAACGGAAGATACACTGCGCCCTTGTGCGAGGATGCGGAGATGACATGGCAAATTCTAAAGATAGAAGATCCAATTGGAAGAAGTAAAAATACAGTAAGAAAATCCCTAGGCAATAAACACGAAGATTAAGCAATGAAGGGTTGAAGAGGGAAGAACCGGGCAATCTGAGAGAGGTCGGGGATGAAATGGGAACCGGAGGGAGGTCTAAAAACATCTGCAAAAAAAAAAGAAAGTCAACTGGGAAAAAGGCCTCACTCATCAACAGGGGCAGGAAAAGAAGATCGCGGGATAAGCCGACAAGTAAAAGAACGGCAGTTGCCGGGGATAGATTTTTAACACCTGGCGCGAAGTGGAAAAGGGAGTTTGAGAAAATAAAAAACGAAAAAGAAACAGCCGACGAGGATCTCTAGGGGGACGAGATGCAAAGAGGAACAGGAGAGAAAGAGGGAACACGCAAAAGGGAAAACATGAGGGAGAAAGGGGGAAGAGGAAAGCTTCTCACCGGATAAACTAGAAGGAGGATTCAAGAAGGCGAGGGGTAAGGAGTATGAGAAAGAAAAGATGTGGGAAAAAAAAAAAAAAAAGAAACCGTTCAGGCACAAGCGATTAGTCAGAGAAAAACAGAAAAAGGAAAAAAATGGGTAAGGAAAAAACAAAGGCAAAAAACGTCCGTCAATCAAGTGCAGGAATTAACCGAGACAAACATGAGAAAAGGTGAGGAAAGTCAGAGAAGGGGTAACAGATTCCGGTCTTCCAAAAAGAAAGCGAGAGGAACAAACCTAAATAAGACCTGGGAAGGAATGACAACCGGGAAAGAAGAAGAAATGCCAGGGACCCTTCAGAAACGAGAAAAAAAAACAACAAAAAAGGAAGGACAAGAAAGAAGAATAATAATAGTGCTAAAATGGGGAGGAAGGAATGAGAAGAAGTCGAACTTCTTCTCCCCGTCAATCTCGGATGAGGAAGAAGAAAGTCAAAGAAGAAAAAAAACTGGGCCACTACGCAAAAAAAAGAGGCTACGAAGAGAAAAGCGAGGGGAAGGGACGGTAATTCAGAAACGATTAGAAAAAGACGGAACTGAAAGGGAATCCGGTAAAGGGGGCGGTAAAAAACAATCTTCGAGTGCAAGGGGGGGAAAGAGTTGAAGGGGATGGAAGAGCGGGGAAAAATCGTAAAAAAGAAACCGAGGAAAAGGAAAATGGAGGGATCCTAAGGGCAAACATGAGGGAAGTTTCCGAGAAGATCAACCAAGAGGGATTGAGGGGGGAAAAGGAAAAAGCAAAGGGGGGGGGGGCAAGAGAGGGGAAAAAGGGCGTGCTTTCATTGCAGATGGAGGATGCAAAGAGCAGCAGAGGAGGAAGGGGGGAGTGAGGGGGTTGGGGATGGCAGTCAAAATCGAGAAATCTTCTCCAGGGACAAAAAAATCAAAGAAGGGGAAAGTGAAGGGGAGAGGGGGGACGGAAGGTGACTGGGGTCTAGGCGGAATGACTTCGGCGAGATGGGGCTACTGGAATGAAAAGAGAACAACTGGCAGACCTGAAGGAGGGGGGGAAACGGAAGAGAAGTGAGAAAGACGACGGACCGGGGTTATAAATGCACCGCCTATTAACCTTGTTGGAGTGGACGAAAACATGTTCCATTGGATGGAGAGAAGACAGGGGGGGAGGGAGTGTAAATTGTAAACGCAATCAAACGAAAACAAGGTCTGGGGTCGGGGTTGGGAAGGGGGCGGGGTGGATGATTTAAACCGGAAAGGGACACGGAGAAAAGAAAATGGGGAAGACCAGCTCCAATCTCGTAGAAGGGGAAAAGAGGTCGGAGAAAGGAACGGAGTTACAGGATCTTTACCGGGGAGTTAAAAACAATAATGACGAGAAAAAAACCTTCGGATGTTGAAAGAGGGGGAAGGGGATAGGGGAAGAAAGGAGAGGATATTAGTTTGGAGCAGAGAGAAGAATACATTGGATCGGGTCGGCAATACATCACCTGGAAAAAGGGCTGAGGGAGGGGGAGCATTTCTACAAACTCTGTGAAAAAGAAGAAAAAAAAGCCTCAAGAGGTTTCGATCGGCACGATGGGGGAATGGCAAACGAGAGAAGCAGGAAAAGGAAAAGAAGACTAAGTTTAAAAAGTAGGGAAAAAAAGGAAACAGTAACCAAGAAACGATTTCTCAGGAAAGTACCGGGAGAAAGAGGATGCTGAAAGAGGAGGCTGAGTCCTTCATCAAAAATTCTAGAAATGGGAAGGAAGGAGAGGGGGAAGGACTGGGGTAGGGTCATGTTTTAGTACAGTGAATTCGAGAGGATCCTCCAGACAAGGATCTGAGGCGGAGGAAGCGAGAGGACGGTCTAGGGAAAAGCTCCTCTAGTAAAGTCGCAGGGGAAGGAAAAGAGAAACAACGAAATAAAAAGGTGATCGCTGGGGATACGGGAATAAAGTAGCAGAGAAGGACCGAAAAGGGAGAGTGGCATCAAAATCATCTGAAGAGTGGGAGAAATATGTCAAAGGGGAGAACACAGAAAGAATGGGGACATAAAAAGAAGGAAGCGAGGAAAAAAGCCGAACTAAAAAGAGAGGCCCAAGGTTAGGGTCATCTATTTGCGAGGAAGATAGAGAGGGTGGATCGTTGGTAAGAGCCGACGGGAAAAGATCCGGGTGAGGGGGGGGGGGGGAGCTTAAGAAATGCGATAACGTCGCCGGGCCGGCGGAGAGGGTGATAATGTCGCGAAGAATGAGGAGTCAGCGAAGCGGAATAACATTTAATTACATAAAGGGAAACCATGGAGGAGAGACGGAAGGGGGAGAATGTCCGGGGGGTTCAGTGAAGGAACATAGTAAGAAATGGACCGAGAGAGGGGAAAAAGGGGACATCACGGTGCCAAAAAACAAGGTAGAAAAAAAAGAAAGACACGGTATACTGGAGAATTTTCTCAAGTCCAGAAAGAAAAGGGGTCCCACTGAGCAGTGGGGAAAGTGGAAAAAAAAAAACCGCGAGAGAAATAGGGTCCACCAGATGAAAAAGGCTGGGAGAAGATCCTTAACACTAAAAGTGAGTGGAAAAGGATTCAGGAGGAGGACGGTGAGTATAAAAAGTACAAGGAGGTAGGAAGAAGAAAATTAAAGAATAAAAGAGGGAAAGAAGGCTGGTGAAAGGAATACAAGTTCATTCATAAATTCAAACGAGGAAGGAGAACGAGAACACAGGAAGGAGGTGCAAAAACAAAACAAAACATGAAGGAGAGCAACGCAGAAAGGGGGAAGGGCACAGTAAGGATCCAGCGCGAAGATGGAGGAGATCAAAGGAATATACTTCCTTCCAAGTCTATAAAAAAAAAAGATTGAGATGAAATGAAATCCATTGCCTTTCCTATAAAAAGCTATCAAAAAGAAAGTCAAACAAGAATTTTTTAGGCCAAGACAGATGTAAGAGAGTGGAATGGGAAGAAGAGAGGGACCATAGTGGATGGGGGAAAATTGTTTTTCGATTCTAGCGGGCGAGGCAGCACCAAAGGGATGCAAAAGAAGGGGAAGAGGGTTAGGGGGGGAAGGGAGATGTTCTTCCACGCAAGGGCCCAAGGGGAAGACAGATAAAAGTAAAAATAAATGTCCAAAAACGGGTACCGCAGGGACTGAACAAAGGGAAAATTGGAGAGGGGAGAGAAAGAACGGGGACGAGGGGGCTCTCTATGGTGGAAAAAAAAAAAAAGAAGAATAGACGAGCATCTTCTCCCAGAGGGCGATCAAGGAAGAAAGAGGGTCGAAAAGAAAGAGGGGGGGGGAAAGTTCGGAGGGGGCCCAGCTCTGTTTGGTGTCTTGGAAAGAACGTCAGAGGGAAAAAGATCAAGGAGGGGGTAGATCTTTCTCGTAACTAAGGGGAACGGAGAGAGACAACAAAACAAAATCTTCAAGATCAGAGAAAAAAAAGGACAAAAAAAGCGAAAGAGAGAGAGTGGAAAGGAAGAACCATTTTAGTAGGGGAAAAGAGCGCAAAAGGACAAAGCTGGTCAAAAGGTCTAGCAATATAAAAAAGAGAACAGGATTAGATTTCCCCGAAAGAAAGAAAAAAAGGAAGAGAGAGCGAAAGTGTTTCAGCCCAATGAGTGGGCACCAAGGGATCGACCCGATCCGATGGAAGAGAGAAAAAGAGAAGGGAGAAGGAGCCTTTAGCCGGTCTAGAATGAAAAAAAAAAACAGACAAGAAATCACCGTGAAGGGAAAAAGAGAAAGGAGCAAGAAAAAAAGGACAGAACCTGCCTGTGGCAAAAATCTCGGAACATCAGGGGAGCTGGAAAAGCATAACGAGACGACATTCCATCTTAGAGGAAAAAAAAAAGCCCAAGAAAGGGGGAAGAGGTAATCGGGAAGACTATCCGGGTATAAGAGGAATGGGACCCCAAAGGAAGGGGAAAAGCGTCTCCAAAAAGAAAAAAAAACTAAAAAAAATTCAACATACTTGAGGCGAAAACAAAAGAAGAAGAAGAATCGAGAGAGTGCGCAGAAAGAAGAAAGGGACAGTGGAAAAATAGGAGAACCAGAGGGGAGGGAGGGATCAAGGGGGGGGGGGGGGAGAAATCTGCTTCGCTTTGAGAGAAGAATCAAGGGGGAAAAAAAAAAGGGGTTGAGAAGAAGCTGCAGAAAATTATATTGCCAAAGATTGTCGAGAAAGGGGGAGAAAGACACTATGGAATGCCTGTTATGAAGGGGAAACAGAGGGAAAGAAATATGAGACCTCTTAGGTAAGCGCTGATTAGAAAAGGGACAGAGGGGGGAATAGGTAAACAGGGGGGGGGAGTTTCCAGGAGAGCCTTAGAGATCAGAAGATGTCGGGAAGGGAGAGGGAGGGGGTGACGTGGAGGGAAGGGGGAAAAGACAAAGGGTAAGGAAGGAGAACGGAAAGTTACGTCCAGGGATTCTATATGGGGAGGAAGACTAAAAAACCTGAATCAGAAAGTAAGGAGAAGGGGCAGGGTATTTAACCTTGCCCTTTTTGACAGGGGAAGTCGGGCGGGGGGGAGGAAGACCCGCGAACGAAGTTCTGGGGTCGATTGGGGTGATAGGGGGGAAATAAGAAAGACTGCTTCTTTGAACTATGGAAAAGGAGAGCTGCGGGGGCGAGGACGAGAGATCCCTTAGGCCTCCGAAGGAAGGGGGGGGGGGGGGGGAGCGGGGTACGTTGAGGGGGAAAAAAAACACGGAGCGTGACTACCTGGGTATTAAAATGAGAGTCCACTCCGGTAGGGAGGAAGAGAAATCTTCTGCCAAAGGACCCGTAGGAGCAAAAAAGTAGAGGGGGGAACAAGGAGGAAGTCACGGGGGGATCCGACATGAACGGAAAAAGAAGATTCGTAGGGAAACTCCGATACTATCTGAAAGTGAAGGAAAAAAAGGCGCAAAGGACGTCTCCTTAAGTTTGATTACCTAGGGAGGGAAGAGGAGAGGAGAGGTAAGCTAAGGCTAAAGGAGAAAAAGAAAAAAGAAAGGGTAAAAATTTAGCCCTGGGTACAGTATGGGGGGGGAAAGAGACGAACGGTTATATCTTCGAGGCTACAGGAGTAACAGCAACTAAGGGGGAAGGGAACCGATAGGCTAAACTTTCGGTAATGAGGAAAAAAAAAAAGAGAACACAAGGATACTCAACAGAGGTTCGCCGGAGAGGTGCGCAGAAGGAGAAAACCGTATCGGGAAAGTACTTGATCTCTATTTTGGAACATATGCTAAATATGAAGAGGAGAAAAAAAGGGGGGGGGGGAATCTAGATAAAATATTCTGGAAATCACGGGGATACAGGAGGGGGGGGGGTGCATCTTATCCGAGAATGAAGACATCGGGAAGAAAAATAAAAAATAGAAAGGGACACCTACATAGGAAAGCACTGCAAAGGAAGGGGGAGTGTGGCAAAAAAGAAGGATGAACAGATAAGGATCAACAAAGAAGTTCTCAACTTTAAACCAGGGGAGCGGGGAAAAAAGACTACTCCTGTTTTTGAGGCAATGGACGAAGCAAGAACGACAAAGGGGAAGAACAAAAAGAAGAGGAAGTGTAGGGAAAAAAAGCGCTTGGACTAAGGCGATACATAGCACCGGGGAATAAAGGCACGAGAGGAAAAGAGAGAGGGACTGTTCAAAAGGTCAAAGAGGTCACCGTGACGAACGGGAAGGAAAAGGGACGTTGACGATACAATTAAATCCTGCGTGGGGAAACGATCAAGAAAAGGCAGGGCTTCGAAGAGAAGGAGGGGAAATAGGAAAGTGAAAACTATCCGAAAGAAACTAAAGGTAGAAAGAAAAGGGGAACGAAGGAAAAAATGAGAAGCGTAAGCTCAAAGAACTCGCAAATCCGGGAGAAGGGGGAGAAGAGGAGGAAGACCACAGTCATTCGTCGATCATAAGGGTCCCGAAATCGTCAAGGTAAAGAGGTCTATGGGAAAGGGGAAATGTATCCATCCTATTAACGTCTTCTTCTGGCACAGGATAGAAGGGAATTTGAAAGAAAAAAGCCTCTTCTCAAGAGGTTTTTCCACTCCACCGCATTCGTAGATGTCAGCAAAAAAAAAAAAGGAGGTAAGAGGGGTGCTCTACTCTCCCTGCTCATCATAAGAAAAAGGGGGGGAAGAAAAGGAAAATCCTCAATAAACGGGAAAAGTTGGGGGAAGGTGGTGTATGCCTGCTTATCGTCCCTTCCCGGCGACAGAGGGGCGGTGCAAAGAAGGGAAAAGGGGATGAAGGAAGTTCAAGAAGAACCGCAAATTCGCCATGGGTACAAATCTCGGAAGGAGGGAAGCATCAAACAGAGAGAGGTAAATGAGATAGGGGGAGCGAATGGCGAATGGTCGATGGAAGAAGGAAAAAGCGGAGCCCGTCTTCTCGAGTGACAAAAACTGGCATACCGATAAGGCTCGAGGAGAATAGGAGAGATTAAGAAAAGCAAATTGGCCACGAAAAGAGAAGAAAAAAGGGGAGAAGACTGAGCTGGGGGGATTAGAGAAAGGAGGGAGAGCTGAACGGAAGCGGCCCTCGACTAAGCGGGATTTTGGAAAATCAGCGGCAGCGGAGGGGGAGAAAAGAAAATCGGTGTGAGCAGGGGGGAGTAGGGAAAGGGGGGAAAAAAAGAATTTATAGGGAAGGAAGATTACGGGGCCATAGAGAGTGGAGGACCAAGAGAAGTCGCTCCAAGGGACACAATCAGAATGAGGTCGGGAAAGGGGAGAGGAAGGAATATAGGTCAGAAGGTCTTCGCTCAGGGGAGAAAGATAAAAAATGGCGTACGAAATTGAAGTAAAAAATGAAGAAACCACGAGTACAAGCTCTTCTCGCGCCAGGATAGAGAAAAGAACCGGTAGAGGGTGGCCTAGGAGTCTTGAGGTTGGAAGAAAGAAATATGCGGGGAAAAAAAGAAAGGGCGAAGGAAAAAGGGGGGAGGGAAAAGAAAAGAAAAAAAGTCCAACGCAGTGAAGAACATGGGGAAAAAGAAGAAAAAAACCTTGCTGGACCTTCAAGGGGGAAAAAAAACAGCTAGTTGGGGGACGGGCAACGGGGGGAGGGAGGGGGGAAAGTGGGAAACCGGAACGCGACGCCGCGCCAGAATGAAGAAAAAAAGACGTAACCAGGACACCCCAAAAGGGGTCTATCTGGGGAAAAAAAATAACATGGAAAAAGGCTTACAACACATAAAAGAGGTTAAGGAGGGAGGATACCAAAGAAAGAAGGGAATGCGACGAAGGGAGAAAAAGGGGGAAAAATTCTTGAAAGCAGGAGGAAGGAGCAGTGAGAAGAAGGGGAACCCAAAGTCTGCGGGGGCCGGGAAAGGGAACGAATGCAGCCGTGCACTAGACCGATTATAGAAAAGGAAAAAAGCGAACACAAAAAATACCCGAAAATAATCATATCACGGAAGAAAGGAGAGCTGGGAGAAGAGGAAGGGGGGATTAATAAGATACATTGCGCATCGCCTAAAGGAAAAAAAAAGAGAGGGATTAGGGAACGGAGGCTAGCTGAGACAGAATCAAGACAACGATCGGAGATTAAGTGGGGAGGGGGGAGGGCGAGTCAAGGAAGAGAAAGAAAGGAGGCAGAGATCCTAAAAAAAAAGATCCGGGTGGGAAAAAAAAGAAGGGTTCATCATCAGCTCATCAAAGGCGAGAAGACCAAGATAAAGAAGGGACCAAGGAAAGACGTCACCGTGCGAGGAACAGATTTCAGAAGAAGGAGAGGGGGAGAGTGGGGAGGGGGGCTACTAGAGGAATCCCTTTTTAGGAAAAAAGGGAATAGAGGGGAGGAGGGGGAAAAAGGGGGTCAGTAGAGAATAGGGGGAGGGGAGGACGAGAAACGCGGTCCTTCCTGATTTAAGTTATCTGGAGGGGGAAGAAGGCGGGTCATGGGAGGTCCAAGGGGGTGAGGAACAGTAGGATAGTATTAGGAGAGGGAAGGAGGTTTCTAGGATCAGTCGTGCGTGTGTAGTGTACATTCATATTCAAAGAAGAAAGGGAATGGGAGAAAAAAAGAAAGAGGGGGAGAAGAAAAGAGCCAAAAACACCACAAAAAAATGTCCCAAGAGCCGGTTTGACGCCCAATGAAGAGGTATAACTAAAAAAAGAGTGAGCCGAAATAAGAGAAGAGAAAAGGAGAAAAGGAAGAGGGAGATAGTAAGAGGAGAGTGGAGGATCCCACCTTTAACAAGTAGCGGGAAAAGAGAGAAGGGAGGGGGGGGGTCGAGTAGAGAATGATTGTGAGAAGGTAGCGTCGAGAGACCAAGGAAAAATATGAAAGAGAGAAAAAAAAATTAAAACCAGTGTAACTCGGTCGTTCTTCTAAGCGTTTAAAAAGAATCATCATCGACTTTTTGGGGAGAATGCTATGACGCTAATACAGTCCGACCAGGCCAATCAAAGGCACGGCGAAAAAGCGGGGATAAGTAGCATGATGGACCTTTCATAAACATGAAATTGGGTAAAAAAACCCTTTTCAAGGGGCCGCGATTCAGAGAGTGTTTCTAGGGCTAGAAGTCAAGGCACCAAATGCAAAGCAAAGGGAGGTTCAGGGGGGACCAAAAGTGCAAAGAAAATATGGGGCAAAAAAGAAGGGACCCAAGAGAAGGGGGGGTGCGATACTTCGTTGGGGGCAATTCTGAGGTTCTGAAATAGAAGGAAGGAGGAATCAAATTATAAGAGGATCAGGGTGAAGCCGCGGCGCCGCGGTGGCTGGAATCCGCGCCCTATAACCCGTCAATCGAAACTGCCAAACGATATTCGCATGGGGGGGGGAAAAAAAGTAAAAAAATTTATGGAAACAAAGAGAACAGGACTATCAAAATAGGATCATAAAGAGAATCGCTTTGGGGTAGAGTTCTTGGTCCCCAAAAGGGTTGAGGACATTCACCGCTTAGTTAAAAAGTAAAGAATGGGAGGGCTAATCGAACAGCAATTAATCACCGTAGACGCGCCGGATCAGAAGACAAGATATGGGCTGACCGGCCGCTCAGCCTCAGAAGGGAAAAGTCGGAAGAGGACCGCATCTTAAGTCGAAAAAAAAAAATGGGTCCTCAGTGTCCGTCTTCTTTGGACCATGCAGAGAGGGCTTGGGGGTTGACGAACACTCAAAAGGGGCTCCAGGGGGACTGCTTGGACTAGAAGCCTAAAAAGTCAAAACGAAATATGCGAGGCCAAGGCAAAAGGCCATGTGCGTGACCTGAAAGAAGACGGATTAGGAAATTGGAGGTCCTGTGGAAACTGATTGGAAGGGTGCGAAAGGGGGGGGTTTCCTGGCGCGTTACAGCAGCCGGAAAAACGGCCTATGAAGGCGATGACACGCCTGACGCGCCGAGGAAGTAACTAAAAAAGAAGACTAGAAAGGAGAATAGGTCGACCTCGAAGGGAAGGGAGGGGGGAAAAGGTGGGTAAAAATCTTCGCACCGGGGGGGGGGGGAAGTGGGTGTGGGTGGCCGTGCTGCCGGGAGGCTTGAAAAGCGCATCAGGGAAGGGGAAGGGAGCCTGCCGCCGCCCGATAAAAAGGAGTACCTGGGTGAGACGGGCGCCCGTGATCGATCCCGACAAGCAGGAAAAAAAGAAAAAAACCGGTAGAAGGGGATGTCACTCAAAGCGGGTGGAAAAAAGAAGGAGAGGTCGACGCCGCTGACGATCAGGGCGCAAGCTCGCTGTTGGGGGTACCTTTCAAAGAAAAAGATAGTGGGGTCTATTCCAACTACGACGGGAGCGATTAAAGGGCGCCTTGTCGACGCCAGGGAAGTGCAGGAAACGTGAACAAAAAAAAAATTGCGCCGGCACTGCGAAGGTCTAGGGGCAAGAATCCTTGTGAGAAAATGGTCGGAAGGAGCGGCTACAGGTAAGATGCGTCGCGCATGCCGAGCGACTCTACGGGCCCGGTGCCCGAAAGATTCTGGGGGGGAGTGAAATTTGGGATGAAAAAATGCAGGGAATAAGAAATGGTCCAGAGAACGCTAAGGTGGTTACGCAATGGACGACGGCAAGACTCAAAAAACATGGGGGGGGGCGGAAGCTGGGAGACGGAGCGTAAAAGGCGGAGAAAACTCTGTGGGACAATCAGCGCACCGGGGGGGGGTGGGGCGAAGTAATCGTTGAAAGTCATGAAGACGTGAAGAAAGGGCGGCCAAAGGAGAAAAAAAAAAAAATTCGGGGGGGGAGCCCTGCTGCTAAAGTTTTTGGGGAAGTGACTATCACTAGGGGGGAGAAAGGGAACAAAACGATCCGCCTGCGCCGAACGATTTTCCCAGCCGATGGGTAAACCTGGCTCCAGATGGGTTGAGCGAAGAAGAGATAGAGAAGACGTAAAATGCCAGAACGGACATGACTTGCTGATCAAAGACTACGGGCGACGTCAGGGGGTCCACGAAAAGTAGGAGATGTCCTCAGAGGAAAAGTTTGGATACGACCTGCCTTCTAATAGGGCCTCAAATTAGATTTTTGTGTAGAAGGGGAGAAGAAGGGGAAAAGTCCGTTCCAACTGCCCGGCGACAGAAAGTGTCAAGACCATGAAAGGAAAAATAAGAGAAAGCAAAAACCCCCCCCCAAAAGAAAGGGAGAAAAGGGAAATAGGCTTGTCGAATGGCGATGGAAATCACGGAGTACACCGGCCCGTCTCAGGAAGGGCAGACGTCGCTCCCTCAAAAAAAAAGTCGCAGGGAGGGAATTCCGCTTGAGACTTACGAGAGGGAGAGGCACAAAAGGGTTAGGTCGAGCCGAACTCGACGAGCCGGGGAATCCCTTGCGCGGGGGGCCCGTCAAAGCCGTCTGAGGGTGATGCAGCTTGGAGGAAGATCCCATAGGTCTAGGTTTTCGGCGAGGAAAAAGGACATGACATCGGGGATCGACGCCTGAAGGTCGGCTGGAGCGATTTGCTGCCGCGTTGGGAAAAATATAAAAAGTAAACTCTTATCTCGCCCGTAAGAGACAGACGCAGGGGGGGGAGGTCGAAGCGGCAATTGGGGGGACGCAAAAGAAATTTAACGAAAGGTCAGCCGGATACCGAAAACTTCTCAGAGGGGAAAACTGGGCGAGGAAGAAAAAGATTTCCGGTTGTTCTGAAGCCCAAAGAATAACGAGTCCTGCCGCACGTGCAGGGCCAATTGAAAAACCTTAGCGTGGTCCCGATGGGAGGGAACAGGGGAATCTGTCGGCAAAACAAAAAAAGGGATTCAAAGCGTCGGCGGAAGCCGGGAAGGGTCAAGGAGGCAGATGGTCTCAGCCCGGAGGACGGGGGGGGGGAAAAGGGTTAGCCCGAACATTGGCGAACGCAAAGAGGGGGTAAAGCTGCTCCGCATCGCTGCCCCCGCATAGGCCTGGAGCCCATATTTGTTTGAAAAAGGATAGCACGGGCCGGACTGGGACGGAGAGGAGAAACCCGGCGCGAATCCAAGCTTCGTGTAGCAAGACAATCTACACCTTCACAATCGGGGAATCTCAGGCGGAACCAAGTCATCAAAATTAAAAAGAGCCCATGATCATCGTAAGCGGGCAACGAAGAAGGAAATTTTCGGCACAGCCGTGGGGGGGGGGGAGGAAAGATGTCGTGGCCGCGCCGGCCTAAGGCTAGGGACCTGTATCAGCAGGCGCCGGCCACAGGTCCGAATAGGGGTCGAAGGGGGGCAGGGGGGATGGAAAGTGCGATGAGGAAGGGGTCGGTCTAAAAATTCATAGGCAAGAAGACATCTCGGCCACACACCATCCGCAGAAGCCGGGAGAAAGGTTTGGGGAAGAAACCGCAATTGAACAAATAACACCAAGATAGGAGGAGTAAGATCGCGACATATAGAGCTGACGCGAACTGAAAGGGCGTCTAAGGGCTGTTAATCCGCATTCATTTGCCTGAGGGGACACGAACCGATAGGAAGGAAACAATCACCAGCCAATGCAGCCGGCCACGAAAAACGCAGGAAAGATATTCAGTTACCGGTCATCAAACAGGGCCTTGGGATCTAGGGAGAAAAGATAGGGAAAAGTTGATCGGGATTGTGTCGAGGGGGAGCACGCAACAAAGGGCAAGACAAACAGGGGCCACACCCCTCTCTACTTATTGGGGGTCAAGACAAGAAAAATGCCTATCCTTCGCGCTAAGGGAAAAAAGCGAGCTGCGAAGTTGGAAAAGCGTAGGGGGGGGCGGCAGCTTCCCATCTCTGTGCTCGTGGCAAGAAGGTCTAAGGTCGGATTCGAGGAGGCTCATCTCCTACATGCAAAAAGAAAAGTGGAAGAACCTCAAAACGCGTAGAAGGGGAGGGAACATGTTGGGAACACGAACCGGGCTGAAAACAGGAAGGGACAACAACACAAACAGGATTGGTGAAAATGTAGAAGATACAGGGGGGTGGTGAAACCTGTTGTCGTGGGGGGAACCAAAAGGGGGGAGGAACGACTGGTTGAATTGCGGAACCGGTCAAAAGAATGCGCGCCCGATACGGAGACCGAAAAACGATCAAAGACACACCGAGAAGGAGGAGAAAAGGGGCCTAGTTGAAGCCGCATGGGGAAAAAGGACGCTCAGTTTCATATGAGCGGCCAGGGGGAAAAGTGGTCCCCGGTTTGGACTATGCAGGGAGGAGAGTCACACGTCCAATAGCTTGTCGCGCAAGGTGAAACTAAGCAAGAATGACCAGATCAGAATAATGAGAGGATTCAGAAAGCCATGCAAAGCAATGGCTGACCGGAGAAGTGAACTGACCCACCAGTGGTGGGGGAAACGGTTAGGCAGGGAGGGGGATTTGGCTGCTGAGGGGAAGGGGTAAAAACCTGAGAAAGGCCGGACCCGGAAAAACTGGGAGGCCTATGCGTCACGCCTTCGACGAAAGGAAATTCTGAAAATGCAGAGAAGATGGTGGAAGCGAGCCACCTCTTCATCATTGCGACCTCAGCAGGGGGAGGGGAGGACCGGTGGTGGGCTGCAAATGGACAACCGCTTCTGGTGATGGGGGGGGGGCACGCTTAAGGTCCCGGTTGTCCATTAAAGGGGAGAATCGATGGGACGGACCTTCCTCCAGGCGATAAGTAGGGGAAGGAATCGAGAGTAAAGCTTAACCCTCACCGGCAGGCAGCGCAGGTCTACTCCGAGCTGTCCGACAGGGATGGAGGAGGCGGTGCCCGACGATCTGATCATGGGGAGCGGAAAGGGGGAACGAGGGGGTGAAATTTGGGCCTAGAATGGAAGGCGGTAGGATGATGCAAAAGGGAAAACACTAGTCGAGAGGAATGGAAAACGGCGCGTTGCCGCAGCGCCAGTCGACTAGGGGGAGCAGGAATGCCAACAAGGGAAAGAAGGGCGGGGCTACGACCGTCCCTGAGAACGCGTTACGGGATCTGAGGGGGGGGAGGGGACAAGGAAAACTTACTATCAGATCCTATTCGGTCTGCGAGGAGAGATCGTGCGACGAACATCTACTGGCAAGAAAAAAAGGCTGATGGAGGGAAGGGGGCCCGGCAAAGAAAGAGAAGAGAAAGGGGGGGACAAGCTAACTTAATGGGTTTTTACGCACTGGACGACGGAAAAGAGGGCAGACTGGAGTTCGGAGGGGGGGGGGCGTCGCAAAACCTCAACTCGTTGCTGGGGCAAACAAGAAGGGAGATCAAAAGCCGTTATCGTTGATCGTTAATTAAGGAGAGATGCAATTGCCGCGGCAGTAACACTCACCAGATACTCGGGGGGAGCGAGAAGGGGGGGAACAGTTTTCCTATCAGAAAAAATGCGGGAAAGGAACGCTCTCATCCTCTTGCGCGCCGAGCACGAGAGACCCAACAGGGTCGAATGATGGGTTTCCAACCTGGAGCAAAAGGGGGGGATGCGGGAAAGAAAGAAAAAGCGAGTGATTAATTTCACAAAGGGGAAAGAGTTATCGTCTTTCAAACGAAACTGCCTGGGGTGAAGGCATAAGCGAAAGTCAAAATCCTGGGCGGTAGGGGAGACAAAAAGAGAAGCGTGCTCTAAGAACAAAGACGTAGAGAAAAAAAAAGGACGGAAGGGATTTTCTGGGGCAATGTCGCGTGGGAGGGGAGAAGAGGAAGCAAAACTGGGCACGAAGAAAAAAGGGCCGAAATGGAGGGGGCCATTCGCCCAT